>WNGF01001578.1_pt1 | contig 44045 bp, 32 predicted proteins | sample 5400641 | NCBI WGS metagenome assembly WNGF01 (sample SAMN13153371, study PRJNA577476) | soil metagenome | isolation source: 80 cm soil or saprolite under grassland replicate 2 | place: USA:California | collected 2016-06-15 | reverse complement strand
GGAAGAACAGTCAAACCTCGCAGGTCGTAATCAACTGGGCCAGCCTTTGGATCGATTGCTACGATCCTTGATCCTTCGACGACGATCCGCGTGTTGTTCAGCACGTGGCCTTTTCCGTCGAGGACTGTGTTCGCGGCGATGACGATGCGTTTGCTTATCTGCATGCGTGTCGAAGTGGAGATAAAGAGAATCGCGCAGACGCACAAAATCACATTTGAAATTCGCATAATCCGGCCTCCGCCCTGGAGATACGCGTCTCTTATCACATGAACGTCAAAATTTACACGTGCGTCACGAATTGGTAGTGCCCTAATTTGGATTCCCTTTATCTTCTTCGCCTTCTCCCTCGTTTGGTACTTCGGCTGGCGGCGGTTGCACCACCCGTCCTACGACACCTCGGACAGTTCCCTGAGGTATTTTTATCTCAGCGCCTTTAAGGTGAACCACGACGTTGAGATGAGGTTTGAAGTCACAGGGGACAAACTCTGGCACGTCATCCGGCCTATCGCCACGCCACGGCAAGTACCTGTAGCAAGACTCTTTCGGTTCGTTTGGCGAGCCGGGAAAATACTTGACCTGTACCTTTACTTCGATAGGAACGTCAGTATTAAATCCCTCAATGAGTTTTTCATTAAGGATAGCGCCGGAAACAATAGGATAGGACTCCCTGCCACGGGCTGGAATCATCACAGTTTGGGGTTCAATCCAGTTAAATTCCTTCTCCTCGCCCATCCTTACCCCTATATGAAGTTCTACGCCTGTGGCATCGATCAATCCTTCATTAGCAATAGTTGTGATGAATATCGGACTTTGCCCTGCCTTGAAGTCTTTCATTCGAACGTTCGAGACTCGCAGGCGAAGAAAATAAAAAGGCTGAGAGTGTTTTGAGCAAAGAAAGTGAGAGATGTACCTATGTCTACAATCGCCTTACTAGCAGTCCAGAACCAATAAGTTCCCGCGCCAGCGGCCAACAACAACCCACTACCTACGAGAATGGAAGGCCATCTACGAAAGACATACGGCGTTATGTAGGTACGAGACTGTTGCTCGCTGGTGGCTGTGCTTTGGTTGCCGCCGCTTTTTTGTACTATCTGTTGGTGGTTATTCATCTTAGAAACCGTAACAAAAACATCTGCGTCTTAATTTGGGTTGTACTGATCAGTGCCATTATAAGTTTGGCTTTTCAAATTAGGGCACTACCCACGAATTGCCTGGTGATCCAGCTTGTTCGAGACGGGTGACCAGCCGTGCCTTAACTTCCGGCCATTCTGTATCAATGATGCTGAAGCAAGCCGAGTCGCGGATGCGACCGCCCGGCAAGATCATGTGATTGCGAAGGATCCCTTCCTGTTTCGCGCCCAGCCGAAGAATAGCAGCACGAGATTGTCGGTTGAGGAAACCCGCACGCAACTCCAGTGTTCGAACGCATGCGTGAGCAGCAACAATTTGCTTTCAGTATTGACTGGAGTGCGTTGGGCGCTCCTGGCAAGCCAGGTGTAGCCGATCGCTGCTTTTCGATCAGCCGCTACGATGTCATAAAAGCGAGTAGTACCAACGATGTTCCCCGAACTCTTTCGGAAAATGACAAAGGGCAATTCCTTTTCCTGTGACTGACCGTGAAGTGCAGCATCGATATAGGCGGCCATCGTTTCCTGAGTGGGTATGATGGTGACGCTCGTCTTCCAGAGATCACCATCGCAAGCAGCGACAATAAGTGGGCCGGCATGCGCGTGCGAGAGAGGCTCAAGGCGCACGTGGCGGCCCTTAAGAGTTACGGGAGAGACTTTTACTGTCGTGCTTTCCAAGCCGGAACAGCATACTTCAGAATTCGACTGACGCGGTCAACTATTCCGGGACGCTACCTGCTTGCGGACGCGCTCTTCCTGGGCCTGCAGTTCGGGCGTAAATTCGTCGCCGAAATCTGCGGCTTCAAAAACCTGGCGAATTTCTACCTCAGTTTCTTCGAAAGGCGCGCGTTTCAACCATTCGATCGCTTCTTGCAGAGACTTGCATTTCCACAACCAGAAGCCGGCCACCAGTTCCCTGGTTTCCGCGAATGGTCCGTCAATCACAGATTTCTTACCGCCTGAGAATTTGACGCGCGCGCCTTTCGAGCTGGGATGAAGTCCCTCACCGGCGAGCATGACACCCGCCGCAGCCAATTCTTCGTTGAATTTTCCCATGTCGGTCAGCAGTTGCTTGCTCGGCATGACCCCGGCCTCGGAATTCTTATCAGCCTTTACGATAACCATGAATCGCATTGATCTTTTCTCCTCTTCACTTAATTGATTAGAGCATTGGCTCTCTACTGATTAGTCGAACGGCGAGCTGCGAGATCGACACCTCAGGCAGTTTTCGTTTGCCAGAGTCCTAGCGCGGCGCCCGTTGGATCCTGGATGATGCTGAACCAACCCATATCCGGTACTTCAATCGAGTCCTTAACAATTTTCGCTCCCAGCGCCTGGGCTTTCTTCGTCGCCGCCCGAATGTCGTCCACGAGCACATAAGACAGCCAGAACGAGGGCACGCCGGGCATCGGATTTTTTAGTAATCCGCCGCCGGTTCCGTCACCAACTTTGATTAACGTGTAGGAACCATCGGGGCCCATCGCCATATCTTCGAGTTTCCAGTCGAACAATTGACCATAGAACGCCCTGGCCTTGCTGACGTCGGTTGTGTTCAGTTCTACGTGCACAAAAGGATTTGCCATTTCTGCCTCCAAAGTTTTTTCTAACAGAATAAAATTGAGATGAATGAGGTTAAGTCAAATGTTTCACGCGCGATTAACAAAAGATTCAGCTATCAGGGAGGCCGCCAATTTCCATCACCGGCCGTATTTCGATGGTGCCTACGCGGGCTGGCGGAATCCGCTCGGCAACGGCGATTGCTTCGTCGAGATCTTTCGCGTCAATCAGGTAGTACCCGCCCAGCTGTTCGCGTGTTTCTGCGAACGGACCGTCAGTTATGAGCCGTTTGCCCTCACGAACGCGCAGGCTCGTTGCGGTAGCCACGGAATGAAGCGGACTCGCATCCAGATATTTCCCGGTCGTACTGAGCTCTTGCGCCAATTGCGCCGATTCGACGTAACAATGCTCACGTTCCTGATCCGTCATGGCATTTTCGTCGAAATAGACCAACAACATGTATTTCATAGCTGTGCCTCCATATGTAAGTCGAACGGCCACCGCGCGGATCGACACGTCGCTCAGAAATTTCTATTATCCATCTTATTGTGGCGCAAGTTGTTAACTTGCGACACTTGCTGATCGGCATGACGCAAATTATCAATTTGCGCCACATCGAATCGCCGTTTCAGAGAAACTATCACATGTCCGGAAATGCCAACGCCGCTGTAGACGCCGTTTACTCTTCAGAATGGGGCCGAATTGTCTCGACTTTAATCCGCTCGTTCGGCGATTTCGACCTGGCGGAAGAGGCGGCCCAGGAAGCGTTTGCGGCGGCCGTCAACCAGTGGCGAAGTGAAGGCGTTCCAGATTCTCCGGCCGCCTGGATCATTCAAACTGCCCGTCACAAGGCGGTGGATCGGATTCGCCGGCAAATCAGCTTCAGCGAAAAAGTTGAATACTACGCCGCTGAACTGCCCACAACGACTGAGCAGCCGCAATACGATCCCGACGAAATTCCGGACGATCGCCTTCGCCTGATATTCACCTGCTGTCACCCGTCGTTAGCGCCCGAGGCGCAAGTCGCTTTGACGCTGCGCACGCTGTGCGGACTCGAGACGGACGAAATCGCTCGGGCATTTCTGGTGTCTGCGGCGACCATGGCCCAGCGATTGGTACGCGCGAAGCGAAAGATTCGCGATGCCCGAATTCCTTACAAGATACCTGAAACAGGTGACATGCCCGCGCGGCTTGATGCAGTGTTGACGGTAATCTATCTGATCTTCAACGAAGGGTATGCGTCCACTCGCGGCGAATCACTCGTCCGCACTGATCTTTGCGCTGAAGCGATTCGACTTGGGCGCCTCCTCCGGACTTTAATATCGCCACCTCCGGCGGACGTCAACGGTCTGCTCGCTCTGATGTTGCTTCACGACTCGCGCCGGGAGGCTCGCGTAGATGCGCACGGGAACATTGTGACCCTTGAGGAACAGGATCGAAGTCTTTGGAACCCGGAGCAGATTGCAGAGGCGTTGCCGATTGTTGAAGACGCTTTACGCAACGGCGCCGGCTCGTACGCGCTCCAAGCCGCAATTGCTGCTGAGCATTGCAAGAGCCGGCGCGCCGAGGACACTGATTGGCGAAGGATCGTCCAGTTTTATGACCTGCTGCAGCAAGTTCAGCCTGATCCCGTCATTTCCTTGAATCGGGCTGTCGCACTCGCAATGGCCGACAATCCTGAAGCGGCACTGGCGACGGTAAACCAGCTCACGGCCTCCGGTGAACTCGATCAATACCATTTGCTTCACGCGACCCGGGCAGACCTCTTGCGCCGCATGGGAAGGCCGGAAGAAGCCGCGAAGAGCTACGAACGAGCGTTGACGCTCGTGACCAATGAAAGTGAGCGCAGATTTCTCGAGAGGCGGCTGCGAGAGGCCGTTTCAACCACTGCCTGACAACAACTGCCAGCCGGTCACTTTCTCCATCCATCCCCAATTAATCATTGGTACCAGGGGTACTAGCCTCAGAGTAGCCAACCGTTTTAGTGGCTCGTCCCGCACAAAGGCTGTGGTTAACGGGGCATTATTTCTGTGGCGGGTAACATTATCGGAATAATCTGTGGGTCTTAGGATTGGCCCTGTAATTAGACCGAAAGGCTTGGCCTTCTATTTGACGAACAGGAGCTGATTCCATGACAACCGAGACAATTAAGTTCATTCGATGTATTTGCCTGCTGCTAATCACGACCGCAATTGCTTCATTTTCCGCCTTCGCGCAAAGCGAAGAGGATCGAAGCCAGGACAACAAAACTCTTTCACCCTATTTCTTTGTGCAGGGAGATCCCAAAGTGGATCAGTTACCCCTCAAGGATACGCGGGTTGAGATATCAGTTTCCGGCGTGATTGCCGACGTTAAGGTCGTCCAAACATATCGGAATGAAGGTTCACGCCCAATTAACGCGACTTACGTCTTTCCGGCTTCCACTCGGGCAGCGGTTTACGCGATGCGTATGCGAATAGGCGATCAGCTTATCGTCGCCAGAATTAAGGAACGAGACGCGGCCAGGCAGGAGTTCGAGACGGCGAAGAAGGAAGGGAAGAGTGCTTCTTTGCTGGAGCAGGATCGGCCAAATGTCTTTTCTATGAATCTTGCCAATCTCATGCCTCAGGATCAGGTTGAGATCGAGCTTCGTTATACCGAACTGCTGGTGCCGACGGATGGAATCTATGAGCTGGTTTACCCGACGGTGGTTGGGCCTCGCTACTCATCTGACCAGAAATCTTCGGCGCCTAAATCGGATAAGTGGGTCAGCAGCCCGTATCTTCATCAAGGCGAGAAACCCACCAGCACGCTTCATATCTCGGCGCGAATCTCGGCGGGCGTGCCGATTCAGGAATTGAGCTGCACGTCACATCAGATAGCCCCGCAATGGGTAAACTCGACTGTTGCGCAGATGACCCTCGATGACGCGGACGCTTTTCAGGGAAACCGCGACTTCGTTTTGCATTACCGTTTGACCGGAAACCAGATTGCTTCAGGCCTTCTGCTTTACCAGGGTCAGGACGAAAACTTTTTCCTTTACATGGCGCAGCCACCACAGCGAGTGCCGGCTGATGATATTCCGGCTCGTGAGTTCATTTTTGTGGTCGACGTATCGGGCTCGATGGAAGGATTTCCTCTGAATACCTCCAAACAGTTACTAAAAGACCTGATCGGACAATTGCGGCCGACAGACTTTTTTAATGTCGTGTTGTTTGCCGGAGACTCGGCGGTGCTCTCCGGAGAGTCTCTTCAGGCAAACCAGGAGAACATAGCTACTGCAATTCGTTTGTTGGAACAACAGCGCGGCAACGGAGGAACCGAACTCCTCCCGGCAATCAAACAGGCCATGAGTCTGCCGCGTGAAGCAAATGTTTCGCGCAGTGTCGTGCTGGTAACTGACGGTTACATTTCCGGCGAGCAGGGAGTCTTCGATTACATTCGCGAAAATCTCAATCAGTGCAACGTCTTCGCCTTTGGCATCGGCTCCGCGGTAAATCGTTATCTGATTGAAGGCGTTGCCAAAGCCGGAATGGGCGAACCTTTCATCGTCACTCAGCCGTCTGAAGCCGCGTCGACGGCGGCGAAATTCCGAGAATATATTCAGACACCCCTCTTGACCGACGTTCAAATCCGAACAAACGGTTTCGAGATTTACGATGTGCAACCCGGCCACCTTCCCGATTTAATGGCGCAGCGCCCGGTAATTCTCTTTGGCAAGTGGAGAGGACCTGTAACGGGAACTCTCGAGCTGCGGGGAAGGACGGGACACGGCGAGTATTTCAGCAAGTTCGAGGTTGCTGGTGCGCAGCCGGATGAAGGCAACAGGGCCCTTCGTTACTTGTGGGCCCGCTCGCGAATCGGCGAACTTTCGGATTACGGATTCGGAAGTCCGTCTGACGACAAGATTAAGGAGATTACCGCGCTGGGTCTGAAGTACAACTTATTAACCCAGTACACTTCGTTCATCGCAGTTCGCCAAAAAATCGTGAATGGCCAGGGTCTGGCTGAGAATGTGGATCAACCCCTACCGTTGCCGGTTGGCGTGAGCGATTTGGCGGTGGGAAGCGAACCCGAACTCGTTTGGTTGCTGGCGGCGTCCCTCTTAATGGCTTTAGTCGCCATTCTTCGCTGGCGTTTTCTTAGCAAGCGAAACGCAAGTCAGGTGACGTTGATATGAAGCTCAGACTTGATGGGAAGCGTAAAGCGCAACTGATTGTCGTGTTGCTGGGAGGCGCAGCACTCAAGCTGTATTACTCCGCGGCGACCGTCAACCAGTTGCGCTGGATTCTCGCTCCGACAACTTTGCTGGTTGAATTAATCAGCAGAACCCGTTTTGAATTTGAGTCGCATGCAGGATACATGAGCAGTGACCACACTTTCCTGATTGCGGCTTCCTGCGCCGGGGTGAATTTCCTGATTACTGCATTTCTGATGCTCTCGCTGGGCGGTCTCTGGCGAAACCGATCGCGAAACATTCCGTGGCGATTTATTCCGGCGACGGTCTTGTTTGCGTATCTCGCCACCATTGTCGCGAATACCGTGCGCATTTCCACGGCTCTTCAACTACGTGACTTCTCCCTGGGCCGCAGCCAACTGAGCTTTGACGAGGTTCACCGGTTCGAGGGAATCTTCATCTACTTTGGTTTTTTGCTCTTGTTGTTTCTGGTTAGCGAAAAACTGCCGTTCGGGAAGCATACTCAACCCCTTTCACCAATAGCTCGGACTGATTTCCTGCGGCGAGCTTTGTTTCCGGTCCTCGTTTACTACGGAGTAACCCTGGCAATCCCAGTGGTCAACGGTGCATATCGCCGCGGAACGGGTTTTTGGGAGTATTCAGCTTTCGTGCTGGTAATCCCATGGCTGCTGATACTTCCGCTTGCCGTCTTTCGGTTCTGTAAAGAAAGGTATGTTGAAACAAAGCTGGTTAAGTTACCCAGGAAAGATTGGCATCCAGTCACACGATCACAATCGCTCGTGTGATATCGAGCGGATGATCAATCAAGGTTTGTACCAGCTCGAGAAATTGAACCGTATGTGGCAAACCGGCGTGATGTAGAAAAGCCCCGGGTCGCGGGTCGAACGAAACGCATTAAGGCTCAAGCAGCCCGGTTCTTCTCGAGAAGGCGGAATAACCTTGCGAATCGCATCCGCAACTGCAGCTTCTTCGCCGGCGCGGGCATGAAAGCGAGCAAATATGTATAGCTCCACGGCTGCCTCAACCAAACTTACTATAGATTCGAAAGACGCTGCGGTTGGCGATCCGCCAGGGGTTGCGGCAGGTCCGGTGTAAAATCTTCACCGGGATTGATGAACTGGTCGCGCTCGAATTTGTACTGCTTGTCGTAAAGCTGCTTGTATCGGCCTTCAGCCGCCAACAACTCCTCGTGCGTGCCACGTTCGACAATCTCCCCGCCTTCCAACACCAGGATCTGATCGGCGCTGCGGATTGTTGAGAGTCGGTGGGCGATGACGAAAGTAGTACGCCCGCGCCGAAGCGATCGCAAGCCATCCTGAATCAGCGCTTCGCTCTCGCTGTCGAGACTGGAAGTGGCTTCGTCAAGAATCAGCAGCTTGGGATCGGCGAGAATGGCGCGCGCAATCGCGATGCGCTGGCGTTGCCCGCCGGAAAGCTTCACCCCGCGCTCACCGACGATCGTTTCGTACTTCTGCTCGAATTTTTCGATGAACTCTTCGCAATGTGCAATGCGGCTTACTGCTCGAATCTCATCCACGGTGGCCCGGGGATTCGAAAAGGCAATGTTCTCGGCAATCGTGCCGTCGAACAGAAAATTGTCCTGCATGACGACGCCGAGATGCGAACGGAAGTCGCGCAGGCGCAGAGTGCTCAGGTCTTTCCCGTCGACTTTGATCTTCCCGGCGAGCGGATGATTGAAGTTCATTGCCAGACTGATGAGTGTGCTCTTGCCTGAGCCGCTCGATCCGACCAGCGCGGTCGTGGAACCGGCAGGGGCTTTGAAAGAAACGTTCCTGAGCACCGGCACCCCTTTGTTGTATTCGAACCAGACGTTCGCGAATTCAATCTCGCCCTGGACTTGCGGCAGTGATGCGCGAGCTGTGTCCTCTTCGTCTTCGGTGGGCATGTCCATGATTTCGCGAATGCGATCGAGTCCCGCGAAAGCCTCGGTAATCTGGGTCCCAATCGCGGCGAACTGAATCAACGGCATCGCCATAAGTCCCGTGAAGAGGACATACATGAACAGATCGCCGATAGTCATTTGTCCGGTCACGACTGAGCGCCCACCGACGACAATGATCACTACGCCGACCGCGCCGATGACCAGCGATGAGAAAGCCGTCGTAGCTGAAACACCGGTCATTGATTTAGCGATATTGCGGAAGAGCTTGTGCGCTCCCCGCGCGAAGGTCAGAGCTTCGCGCTTCTCGGCCGTGTAGGCTTTGACGATGCGAATGCCGCCGAGCGATTCCGCCAGACGTCCCGTTAGGGTTGCCGTAATTTCTCCGCGCTCACGGAACAATGGCCGCAGGCGAGTGAAGGCGAACGCCAGCGCGCCGCCGAATATGCCCAGCACGAGGATGGTGATCGAAGTCAAACGCCAGTTGAGCCAGAACAGCACGCAAATCGCTACGATTGCAGTGATGAAACTGCCGACGAGCTGCACCAGACCGGTACCCACCAGATTACGGATCCCCTCAGCATCGTTCATGATCCGTGAGATAAGCTTGCCGGTCTGGGTCGAATCAAAATAGCTGATCGGCAGTCGCGCGATTTGCGCCTGTACTTTCTTGCGCATCTCTGTGATTGCCCGCTGAGCTGCAACTCCCAGCACTTGCGACAGACTGAAGGACGTGAGGGCCTGGACAATCGTGGCGACAGCTGCCGCGAGCGCGATCTTCCAAAGCAGATCGGTGCGGCCTTTCACGATCACCGCATCAATCAGATATTTCGTCGATGCTGGTAGCACCAGACCCATGGCCTGATTGACAAGCATCAGAACCGCGCCCAGCGCCAGACGCGAGCGATGCGCCCAGACCAGCTCGCGCGCGTCGGCCCAGGCGGATGACCAGCGTACCTTCTTTTTTTCTTCAGCCATTAGCTTTCAATCTACGCGCAGGAGCAATAAAGAGTTTCGAACATGATTCTCTGCTTCAGACAAACCAGGCATTGTTTGACTCAGCTTAGACGGTACCTGGACTTATGCAAAGCCTGGATCAATCGGATATGCTTACAAATCCACACTCAGACTACACCGGGGCGAGAGTTACTTGAACCTCCAGGCTTATCTCGAACGCATCAACTATCACGGATCGATTGCTCCCACGGCCGAGACGTTGCGCGCATTACAAGTCGCGCACCTCTTAACTGTGCCGTTCGAGAATTTAAGTATTCACGCCGGGGAGCCGATAGTTCTCGAAGATGAAGCGCTGTTTAGTAAGATTGTCGAACGCCGCCGCGGCGGCTTTTGCTATGAAGCGAATGGCTTGTTTGCCGCGCTGTTGCGGGCGATCGGTTTTGACGTGACCATGCTCTCCGCCGAAGTTGCTCAGGCAGAAGGTAGCTTCAGTCAACCGTTCGATCACATGACGCTAATGGTTAAATTAGAGCAGCGCTGGCTTGTCGATGTGGGCTTCGGCGACTCATTTCTCGAACCGTTGCTGCTTGATGAACGGCGCGAGCAGGTACAGGATAGTCGTGCTTACCGGATCAGCGACGACGGAAGGTATCTGACTCTCAGCCGGCGCGATCCCAGCGAATGGAGGCCGCAGTATCGTTTTACCTTAAGGGCGTACGAATATGATGATTTCGCGGAAATGTGCCGTTATCATCAATCTTCTCCGCAGTCGCATTTCACCCAGGGACGTATCTGCTCGCGCGCGACTGACGAGGGACGAATAACGCTAAGTGACATGCGTCTCATCACAACTTATAGGAATGGCGAGCGAAAAGAACAAACCTTGCAGAGCGATGAACAGTACCTGGTTGCGCTGCGAGAGCACTTTGGCGTTGTCATGAGCCGTTTTTGATCCCAAAGGATTTCTAACGAGCAGGAGGCTAAGTGAAGTTCGAAAGCATCCTCATCGACCCAACGCGAGTGATTGTAGAAAAGTCGCGCGTCGCGCGTATGAACTCAATGTATCGGCAAATAACAGACGAGCACATTTCCATTTCTAAAGGCCCTGGTGCTCTTGACCTTGAACCGGAGCCTTTCTTTCACGCCTTCGAAGAGAGTCCTGCCGTCGCCCAGCACGATCGGATTCACAATAATCTGGTATTCATCGACAACGCCTGCCGGCGCTAATTGCGAAACGATCGTGCCGCTTCCCATCAGCACCATGTCGGGCCCCGGCTCCTCTTTGAGCTTTCGTACTTCCTCCGGCAGGTCGCCCCTAACCAATCTAGTATTGTTCCACGTCGGTTTATCCATGGTGCGCGAAAACACGACCTTCGGTGCGTCGTTCATCTGTTTGGCGACGACTGGAAATTGCTTCGCTGCCTGGGGGGTGGGCCAAAAACTCTTCATGAGGTCGTAAGTCACCCTGCCAAACACCAGCTCGCCGCCGGACTTTGCATTCTCGTTCGTGAATTCAGTCCATTCGCTGTCGGCCTGCTGATGCGCCCAGCTCATGTCATTGTTCTTGTCCGTAAAATAGCCGTCGAGACTCACCGAATTGAAAACGAGTAACTTTCGCACGTTTGTTCCTCCCCGTTGCGTCGCACTTTTGTCTGGTCCTGATCGGTCACGCCGCGGCAGGCCTCATTTGTAATAACGCCGCGCGTCTCACGAACAATCGACGATTAGCAAACCAATTAGGCAAATCAGATTACCAGCAGGCGATTTTTCAATTACGCATCGACTAAGCGACCAATCCGCGCTTCAGTGCTGTTCATGTCCGCTGCACAAATATGCCGGAGAAGTATTGGCGATGCGCATAGAAGACAATCAACCACAGGATTAACACGACTACTGCCAGCGGCGCGCCACTCGGATTCAGGAACGCGTGATAACAAATTATGTTCACGATCACTGGTCCAAGCAGCACCAGCGCAAGAGGTACGAAGCGATTGATAAGGAGCAGCACGCCGCCGGCGACTTGCAGCGCCGCGACTACCCAGTAGTAATGGGACAGTGCGAGCGCGCCGATAAATTGTCCGGCCAATCCTGAAGGCATCGGACCCATATTGAGAAAATTCAAAAAACCATTCAGCCCAAATACAACGAAGATCAGCCCTAGTAGCAAACGGGCGATCAAGGTTACGATTTTCATCTTAGATTCCCTTCCAAAGCAGATTTGAGTCCGAATGCAATCAGGGGATTTACTTGTTGGTCTGGTTGCGAGATTCCACCGGAGTTACCTCAACACTTAGTCGCTCCGTATTTCTAATGACCAATAAAGTTGATTTGTGTCCGATACGGTCCTCGGACAGCAGCTTATGGAGATCGTCAATGCCGGCGATCGGTTGATTGTCGACCCCGATAATGATGTCTCCTTCGCGTATTCCACCTCTTCTTGCCGGGCTTTCCGCCTCGAAGGATACGACTAAGATTCCGGTCTCAACAGCAAGGTTATAGTAGCGCACGATTCGGCGCGGAAGCGGAACGTTCTGTCCAGCCAGGCCGATATAACTGCGACTCACTCTTCCGTCGCGAATTAAACGGCTGGCCACGAACTTGGCGGTGTCAATTGAAGTAGCAAAGCATATCCCCTGGGCCGGGAGAATCATCGCCGTGTTGACGCCAACGACTTCGCCGCGAGAGTTAACCAGTGGGCCACCCGAATTGCCGGGATTGAGCGCGGCGTCGGTTTGAATCACATCGTCCATCAATCGTCCTGACTGTGCGCGTAACGAGCGCCCAAGCGCGCTCACCACGCCGGCAGTGACGCTGTACTGGAAACCGTATGGATTGCCGATCGCTACAACTAATTGCCCCACGCGAATCTTTTGCGCTTCACCCAGTTGCGCCGGAACCAGATTGGGAGCGTTGATCCTGATTACCGCCAGATCGGTGTCCGGGTCGTCTCCGATCAAGTCCGCCTGGTGCTTGTGCCCATCAGAGGTAGTTACCTCGATTCTATTCGCGCCATGGACGACGTGGCTGTTAGTCAGAATGAAACCGTCGGGAGTAAAGATGAAGCCCGAGCCGCTGCCCCGGCTTTCCCGCGGCATTCGGCGGGCGTTTTCCCGCCGGCTCTTAATCGGTTGATGGACTTCGATGTAAACAACTGAGGGGCTCACCCTTTCGGCTGCGGTGATTACTGCGCGGGAATACGCATCCATGAGATCATCGTCAGCTTGCGGGTGCCCTAAATGATCTCTGGCAGTCCGCGCATCCCCAGCCTCAAACCGCTCGTCGCTTAGTAATTCAATTTCCTGTTGCATGGTAATTAAGGTTCTATCCTCCCTTGTGCTATTCATCTCCTGGAAAGCAGTCTTTTATGAACCCGAATGTGCCCTGAACGAAGCAGCCGCTTCTCTGGCGGTCAATTCTTTGTTGTAGACAGCAGTACCGGGCTGCTGGCTGCGGCCACCTTCATGCAGTAAGCCGGTATCGACCGCCGCAAATCCGATTTCCTCAATCAAGCGGGCGACGATTTCTTTTGCCCCTGAATCATCGCCGGCGATGAAAATCGCGCGCCGCTCCTCCAGCGGTTTGCTTGAATCGCCCTGAGTCGCCAGGTGCTTAAAATAGATTGTGTTGAAGCCTTTGACCAGTCGCGCCTCTTTCAGTTGCGAAGCCATTAGTTCGCTGGACGTAGTCTCGTCACGATCCAACTCTGCGAACCTTCCGTCACGCTCTGGGTAGTAATTTCCGGCATCGATTACGACCTTGCCCTTGAAGGCGCCCGCGGGAAGCGTGCTTAACTTGCCGAATGGAATGGCGACCAGGATTACTTCGCTAGACTTTGCGGCGGCCTCAATGGTCGTCGCCTGCGCCTTGCCTCCGAACTCTGCCACTAACGCCTCCAGACCCTGGCCGCCGCGCGAGTTGCTCAGTGCGACTTCGTGCCCGGCGCGGACAAAAAGCCGCGCCGCGGTCGCTCCAATATTTCCCGAACCAATGATTCCTATTTTCATTTTCCTCTGTCCTTTCTCTATTGGTTTGCAACTCACAGCTGGCTCATGCCGCCATCTGCGACTATTTCCGTCCCGAGCAGGAATGAAGAGTCGTCGCTGGCCAGAAAGAGCACTGTCTTCGCAATCTCTTCCGGCCGTCCGAACCTCTTCATTGGCACCTGCGCTTCCATATTCTTCGCCGTCTCTGCGATGACCTCCGGCGGCAATCCCATCCGGCCGAGGATTGGCGTCGTGACCGGGCCTGGACTAATCGCGTTGACGCGAATGCCACGCCCGACAAGTTCACCGGAAAGCGTTCGTGCCAGGGTAATCAGCGCTGCTTTGCTCGCCGCGTAAACGCTCGTGTTCGGCATCCCGATGTTGGCACTGATCGACGCGTTGAGAATGATCGATGCGTTGTCGCTAAGCAGCGGCAGCGCTTTCTGAATCGTGAAGTACGCGCCCTTGAAATTAATGTCCATGATCGAGTCAAAGAACTCTTCTGTCACAGCATCAACCGGCGCAAACTTGCCGATACCGGCATTAACGAAGAGCACGTCAATGTGGCCAAACTTTTCCTTTATCGCCGCGAACAGCCTATCGATCTCGGTCAGGCTGGAGGTGTCCGAACGCAATGCCACAACATTACCACCAATCTCCCGACTGGCCGCGTCGAGCGTCTCCTGGTCACGGCCCGTGATAATAACTTGTGCGCCCTGTTCGTTGAACTCTTTCGCGGTTGCCAGACCAATGCCCGAATTGCCGCCTGTGATGACGGCGACCTTGCCTTCCAATTTACCCATTTGAGTTTCCTTTTCCTTTCTGGTTTGTCATTTGCTCAAACGCTCGCGCGTTTGCGCCTTAGTTGTTTTGGAACACTCGTTCCAGAACGGTTCAAAAAAAATTAATCGAGGACGGACAGTGTGACCTTCACGACATCCTCGAGCTTCCTGCGATCCTGCGTGGCTTTCGCCATTAGCGACAGACCCTGGAGGCTGCTGTAGAGAAACCGCGCCACGGCGCGCAGATCACGAACTCCTTTGAGTTCACCATCCTTCTTCCCGCGCAACAACGCGCGATAAAAACCGTCCTCCATCGCGGCCATGTTACTGCAGGCCCTGGCTGCAGTGGCCTTGCAGCGACCAGCCAATTCGGACATCGCATTGCCCATGAAGCAGCCGCGCCGCTCCCCGTGGCACAGCGCTCCTTCAACCACACCTTCAAATAACTCTCGCAGATTCTTCTTCACCGCCCCCGGGCGCTCCAACAGCTTAAACAGCTTGTGGCCCTCCACTTCGCGATAGCGATCCAGGGCCTTTAAATAGAGCGCATGCTTATCACCGAAAGTGTCATAGAGACTCTGGCGGTTGATACCCATTTGATTGACTAATTCCTGGATGGAGGCTGCTTCATAGCCGCGCGACCAGAAGACCTCCATTGCCTTATGGAGCGCCTTGTCCCGGTCGAATTCTTTGTGCCGCGCCATCCGACGTCCGCCTCTGGATCACTTTTATACGCTTTCTGGAACGCCCAGTCAAGAATCGATGAGTGCTGCGCAGAGATGTTGGAAGTATCTGGTCGCTTAGGGACTTCCGCAAACTTCCGAATACCTTGCTCGAGCATTGAAAGGGTAACTGTTCCCCTATAGACTTCGAGGGGAACCGACCCGGCTGCCGCACGTCAGAGTCTGATGAATTCGCCAGGCGGGATTCCGCTCGGCCGACCTAACCGCCCGGATGAAGTTGCAGAATTGGTCGCCTTCCTTGCTTCCGACCGCGCCTCTTCAATCACCGGAAGCGAATACGTCATTGACGGCGGAAACATTCCAACAATTTGAGGAACGAACGGCAAATTGACGTTGGTGTTTTTGGCTAATGATCGGGTGTCGGCGAAACCCGTTGTCGATTTCCATTGCCATTTTGCTCGCTGGTTTTACAGAGACAGTGAGCGTTCGTGGTAAATTTTGTCCCGCGCCAGAGTTTGATAAGCCATGATAACGAGTCCGGTTCGAAGTGAGATCGTCTCCAGTTTCATCGCTCTCTTGATGATTCTGGGTGGGGCGCTTTCGCCATCGACCGCTGTTTCACAAGAACGCGAACGACCAAAGCTGAAGGACTTCGGATCAAGTCTCAAACAGCTCAAGTGGGACCCCGAACGAAATGCCGCAGTAGAAACCAAACCCAAACCAGCTACAGCACGACCTTCGGAAGAGGACAATGTCGTGCGAGTAGAAACATCGCTCGTCGTCTGTGATGTTCTCGTTCTCGACTCTAGCGGGCGGATAGTCCAGGGATTGACAGAAAAGGATTTCGTGTTGAGCGAAGACGGCAAGCCACAGCAGGTAGGCATGTTTTCACTCGGCGATAATGTGGCGGTCCCGCGCTCAATTGTGCTGATCATCGATTACAGCGTCAGCCAGTTTCCTTTTATCAATACCAGCATTGCCGCGGCCAGAATGCTGGCGGACAAGATCGCTCCTGGCGATCGCATGGCGATCGTTACAGATGACGTCGAACTGCTCCAGGAGTTCACCAACGACAAAAATGCGCTCAAAGACAAGCTCGAGTCTCTGCGACGGCGAAGCTCCACCTGGGACACTCCTAACACGACACCCAAGCAACATTTCGGCCGCAGCGCCCAGTACAGCGCGCTTCTGGCTACACTGCGAGAGATGTTCGATGAAGAAGACCAGCGGCCCATCATCATCTTTCAAACAGATGGAGATGAAGCGGCTCTTCTTCGTAATCCGATCACGGTTCGACAGGTCCCTCCTAATCTGCCTAAAGATATGCGGAAGGAAGCGGAGCGGGCGTTTTCTAGCTGGCAAAAAGATCTGCGCAATAAGCAGCGAGAATTCAGCCTGAACGACGTTTATAGAGCCGTAGAAAAATCGCGCGCGATTATTTACACGGTGATTCCCGGCTTTCAACTGGTCGGACTTAGTCGCGACGAACAGATTGAGAGGATGAAAGCGGAACGCGAACGAAGGCTCCAGACATGGAACACGAGGCTGCCCGAACACACCCGGACAGCTATTCTCAAGCAAGAGCAGGATCGCTGGGCCAGAACGCCGCCGGAAGCGCGCAGATATGAGGTTGGCGAAGAAGTCAAAGTCCAGGCATCGTTGGCGGTGGTGTCAACGATAACGGGCGGCTGGACTGCCTTTCTTGAAGAGCCATCGCAGGCGGATGAGATCTATTCAAGAATCTTTTCTGATATCAATCGCCGCTACGTCGTCGGCTATTATCCGACTAACAAGGAACACGACGGCAAGCGACGAAAGCTAAGCATCGAAGTGCGAGGTCATCCCGAATATCTGGTGACTGGCCGCAAGTCCTATTTAGCGCCAGGGCCAGATCAGTAAGTCGTCAAACTCTGGCGGATTTGCTCGATGTGAGTGTGGGTAACAAATGAACGCGGCTGCGGTTGCTTTTCAAGACGCAGCGTGTAACCTTTTGAGGGAAGATTCCCCATTTAAGTTTTTTGATTGAAGCCGACAAACAGAACCGTGAAGCCAACACAAATCCTATTGCAAACCACGATTCCGTCAATCGAAGACGATTGGAACGTCGACCGATTTTCACAGCTTCGCGAACATCTCGCTTCCCTCAAAGATGGAAGTGGCAATGCACTCTTCCAGGTCACTGCGCGCAATCGAGAAGTAAACGGGGAAGGCGACGACGTCATATTAAGCGTGCTCAACACAACCGATTTTGATGAGCTTTGGCTTTTCGCCGTCGATAATGGTGACGGCTTGAGTGCCGCAGATTGTCAGGGCATTACGCGCTTTCGCGAAAGAGGTGGAGGAATTCTCACAACCCGTGATCATCAGGATTTGGGTTCGTCGCTCTGCACCCTGGGCGGCGTTGGTCGCGCGCATTTCTTTCACACTCGCCATCAGTATCCTGATTCATCGCGCCATGTCAGAGACGATCAGGACACGAAACACATCTCGTGGCCCAACTATCATTCAGGAAGCAATGGCGATTATCAAAAAGTCACGCCGGTCGAACCAGTGCACGAACTCCTGCTGAATCCCGACAATGCGTCGGGAGGAATTGAGTGGTTCCCGGCGCACCCGCACGAAGGTGAAGTGGGCGTGCCTGAGGGTGAAGACAATGCGCGCGTGATTGCCACCGGAGTGAGTCAGGTCACGCAACGGCCTTTCAATCTCATAGTCGCATTCGAACGAGCGAGCGATCGAGTGGGAAATTCGCTGGGACGTGGGATCGCTGAGTCAAGTTTTCATCATCTGGTTGATTACAACTGGGACATCTCAAAAGGGTGCCCAGGTTTTCTCGAGGAACCACCCGGCGATGAAATCATAGAGGACCCCGGCAGGCTTAACGACATAAAAACCTATGTGCGAAATGCGGCCCTATGGTTGGCCCCCAGCGCGTGATTCCTGTTAGATCGAAGCGATGATGCCGGGGCTGGAGATTATTGTTCTTGTCGCCGGTGGCCTGGCCTTAGTTTATCTGATTGCCGATCGGAGATTCTCGGCTCCCCACTATCATGGTCCGGTCTCGGATCACTTCAATGGAGAAAGGTTTCGCAACCTCGAGCCTTCCAAACCGAGAGGTTTCATAGATTTCTTCCGCTGGAGATTAACCAGCAAGCGCGGACCCTGGAACAAATGGACGGACTCTCAATCGGGCTCTGTGCCGCCCCGGCGCGTAAATGGGAAAGGCCTGCGAGTTACGTTCATCAACCATGCTACGGTGCTCATCCAAACCGAAGGCCTCAACATCCTTACTGATCCGATCTGGTCCGAACGCGCCAGTCCGGTTCGTTGGGCTGGCCCAAAGAGACATCGATCACCCGGACTAAGGTTCGAAGACTTACCGCCAATCGATATCGTGCTCATCAGCCATAATCATTACGATCATCTGGATGTCGCGACATTAGTAAGACTGCAAGCACAGCATCAGCCGCGTTTTGTAACCGGTCTCGGGAGTCGTGCGTTCCTCACCTCCCGCGAGATCGATGACGCTGTCGAACTTGATTGGTGGGAAACGGCGAAGGTCTCGAACGAATTCAGTGTGACCTGCGTGCCGGCGAAGCATTTTTCGGGGCGGTGGTTGAGTGATGGCGACGCCATGCTCTGGTGCGGTTACATCGTTCACGGCTCGGCAGGAAATATTTATTTTGCGGGCGACACCGGGATGGGAAACCATTTCGTTGAGATCAAGAATCGATTAGGACCAATCCGGCTCGCGTTGTTGCCGATCGGCGCTTATCTCCCGAATTGGTTTATGCATCCGGTTCACCTATCGCCCACTGAAGCGGTCGAAGCGCACCATTTGCTGGCAGCACATGTGAGTACGGCAATGCACTTCGGCACATTCGCGCTCGGTGATGACGGCGAATTTGAACCTGTGCAGACGCTTCGCAAGGCATTAAGTAAGAACGAGAATGGTGATTCCGGCTTCTGGGTATTAGAGCACGGCGAAGGACGAAACGTGCCGTAAGCGAGCGGCCGGTGCTGTATCTAAACGCCCTGCGGAACGTGGACTCTCTTCGCAGGTTCATGTCATCCTATCGCGAAATATGAAATCGATGCCGGCCTCTGTGATTCTGCTTACGCTTTTCGGCTTCTTCTCCACTGCAGGTACATTGTTGATTGAATCATCGGCTGCGACCTCGTCAACGCAAGTCATCTCCAGGTCTGAGCAGGCCGCATTTGAGAAGCGTGAAGCGGCTTATCGCGCCAACAATCTTGGCGTTGCCATGCTCGAACAATACAAAGCGAGGGAGGCTGTGGAAGATTTTAATCGCGCGCTGGCAATCAAACCGGATCTACTGATTGCCAGGGTTAACCTGAGCATTGCGATGTATTACTTGCCGGATGCAAACGGCGCGAAACGCGAAGCTGAGAAAGCGCTGATTCAGGATCAGAATAGACCGCAACCACATTACATTCTGGGATTGATTGCCCGGGCCCAAAATCGATTCGAAGAAGGAATCGCTGAATTCCAAAAAGTTCTGAAGATCGATCCGGATGACGTCGGTTCAAATATTAATGTTGGCCAGATATTCACCCAACAGAAAAAATACTCGGAAGCGATTGAGGCCTTTCGCCGAGCAATTGCGGCCGAACCCTATAACGAAACCGCCCTGTACAACCTCGGAATCCTTTTGACGCGGACGGGTAATAAAGCCGAAGCCCAAAGGGTGCTGCAGAAGTTTCAGGAACTTAAGCAAAGCGGCGCGGGAACGACGATCGGCGCAAATTATCTCGAGGGCGGGCATTATGCGGAAGCGGTAGTTTCGACGGGAATTGAATCGGAACTAGTCGAACGAACTACGCCGGATGTGAAGTTCATTGAAGTAACGCAAAGCTCGCTTGGTGCAGCCTCCGGTCTGGGCCTGAACGTTTTCTCGAGCCGGGGGCCTCAGGGAGAGCTGAATATACCCGTGCAAGAGGTTTTTGCGCGCGCCGCGCCCATGGTTCTCTTTGATTATAACGCCGACGGTAAGCTGGACATTTTCGATGCGAGAGTTCCTCAGCGACTGCTGCGCAATGACGGTGGAAAATTCACCGATGTCACATCGCAGTCAGGCCTGGGCTATTACGGAGACGACCGTAATTCTGCCGTCGTTGCCGGTGATTACGATAACGATGGCAAGCCAGATCTATTCGTCGTACGGGGCTCGCAGACAACTTTTGTCTTGTATCACAACGATGGCGGTGGACACTTCTCTGACAGGACAAAGGAGTCTGGCATCTTGTCTGTGCCAAAATCGAGTACGCCACATATCTCTTGCGCGTTTGTTGATTTCGACCACGACGGCGATTTGGACGTTTTCATAACCGGACCACCAAATATTCTGCTTCGTAACAACGGAAACGGCACGTTCACAAACATAACGGAGTCAGCGAAAGTCGTCGGTCAGAAATCTTTCGTGGCGTCGGTAGCGGTTGTGCCGACTGATTTCGACAACCGTCGCGACGTCGACCTTTTCGTCCTGAATCGTAGCGAGAACCCGCCGGCACTATTCCGCAACCTGCGCGATGGAACGTTTGCCGACGTCGCGAAGGATGTCGGACTCGGCCAGACGGGCCAGTACACCTGCGTCGCTGCGGGCGACATTAACAAGGATGGCTTCACTGATTTTTTTCTTGGCCGACGTTTTGCTGCCGGGGTTTTCGCGATGAGCGACGGAAAAGCGCACTTTCGCCTGACGTCGGCGCCTAAGGAAACCCAGAGCGCCCTGGGCGCACAATTCCTTGATTACGATAACGATGGACTGCTTGACCTTTTGCTCGTCACTAGCCGAGGCTTGCGCGTGTGGCGCAATACCGGCAACAACTTCGTAGATGTATCAAATCGCGCTCTGCCTAACGCTTTCCAGGAACTTTATGCCAAGGTTAATTCAGTTTGGTTAGGCAGCATTGCATTTGCCTCGGGCGACCTCGATGGCGATGGCGACGTCGACTTAGTCATGCGCGGAGTTTCGGGAGAATTGCGCATCTTGCGCAATGATGGCAGTAATCGGAATCACTCAATTAAGGTTGATTTGCGCGGCCGCGTCAGCAATAAGAGCGCGGTCGAAGCGAAGGTCGAAATGCGCGCCGGCAGCTTGTACCAGAAATTGGAAACCTATTCGGCATCACCGGCGCCGGCACCCGCTGATTTGATCTTTGGTTTGGGCAAACGGGAAAAGCCGGATGCCGTGCGCGTTATCTGGCCGGCGGGGATTATTCAGGCTGAGACTGAGTTTCCAGCAAAATTATCAGCAGGTCTTAAGCTGGACATCACCGAACTCGATCGCAAGCCCTCGTCGTGTCCTTATTTATATACGTGGAATGGCGAGCGCTTTGAATTCGTAACTGATTTCATGGGCGGCGGCGAAATGGGTTACCTCGAAGAACCAGGTCACTATAACAAGCCCGACCCCGAAGAATACGTACGCATTCGCGCCGACCAATTGAAAGAGAAAGATGGTCGCTATGAATTGCGAATTACCAACGAGCTTGAGGAAGCGATGTTTGTCGATCGGCTTCAGCTAATCGCCGTGGCTCATCCGGTTGGCACCGAAGTGTATCCGAACGAGGGAATGAGCGAACCGCCGAAACCCTATAAGCTTTTCGCAACATACAACGCTCGGCCGCCGTTGAGTGCGACGGACGACCACGGGCATGATGTGCTCGATCTGATTTCGAGAATGGATCGCCGCTGGCCGGATGATTTCAAACTCGATCGGATCCGAGGGTATGCCGACGAGCACACGTTGACGATGAAGCTCGAAGAAAAGTCCAAAGTCCAAAGTCCAAGGTCCAAAGTCCAAAGTCCAACGTCCAAAGCCCATAGGCGAGACATCGCTGCAAGCAAAGACTCCAACCATTCAACTGTGCAACGCAAGACGTTGGACGTTGGACCTTGGACTTTGGACAGGGAGCGGACAAACGCTCCGGATCGAGTCCTGTTGTTGCTTACCGGCTGGACCGACTACGCATGGTCGAGTGATAACGTTGCCGCGATGCAGGCCGGAAAGGCGTCGAAGCCTCCAGCGCTTCAGGTTAAAGATGAGAAGGGAAACTGGCGAACTGTTATCGAGGACATCGGAATTCCCGTGGGCCGGCCGCAGACTGTGACCGTCGATCTTACTGGAAAGTTTCGCAGCGCTAATCGCGACGTACGCATCGTCACAAATATGCGCGTTTACTGGGACCAGATTCTGGTCGACACGTCCGATGGAACTGCGCCGGTTCAAGCAACGCGACTTGACCCGGTGCGCGCCGATTTACACTGGCGTGGCTTCTCAGCAGAAGTAACGCCCGATAAACGCGAACCGTTTGGCTATGATTACGAACGCGTGTCTTTCACGTCTCCCTGGAAAGTAATGACCGGGCGATACACGCGGGAAGGTGATGTGCTTGAGTTACTCTTAAGCAGCGACGATATGTTTGTAATCAGCCGGCCAGGAGATGAGATCAGTCTCTCGTTCAATGCGTCAGCTTTGCCGCCGTTGCCGGCCGGTTGGACGCGGACGTTTCTGCTTTACGCCGACGGTTTCAGTAAAGAGATGGACATTAACTCCGCGAGTCCTGATCAGCTTGCGCCTTTGCCGTTTCACCACATGAGCCATTATCCCTATTTATGGCCCGAGCACTATCCGCTGACCGAAGAGCGGAGGAAATACCTTGAGAAATATAATACCCGGATAGTGGCTTCGCAGGTGCCGCAACTCCTGGTTTCAAGTCTCAGGTTCCAAGTTTCAAGTTCGGGAGAACGTTAAGCCAACAAGACTCGAAACCTGTAACTTGAAACCTGAAACTGGCTGAATTGAATTATGGATCACATTCGATATTCAGTGGCGTGTTGCCAGACGGATCTGCCTAATCCGATCGAACGAATGGCGATGCGAGCGAACACGGACCGCATGCTCTCGATGATCGATTCGGCGGTTGCTGGAGCGGTGCCTTTCCTGCCAGTGCGGCTGGTTGTCTTTCCTGAGTTCGCTCATGCAGCGCCGGTTTTCGAAACCGCCAAAGAGCTGGTCGATAAACTCGCAATTGAAATTCCAAACGAGCATACCGAACGTTTGGAACTAAAAGCCCGCGAGCACGACATCTATATTCAAAGCGGCTCAATGCTGGAAACCGATCGCCGATGGCCCGGTCACGTCTTCAACACAACCTGTCTCGTCGGGCCCAGAGGAATACTTTACAAGTATCGAAAAGTGAACACCTGGCTTCCGTACGAAGTGCATACCAGTCCGCACGATCTGCAAGGCTACGATGAACCGCTATTTCCTGTCGCGGAAACGCCAATCGGCCGCATCGGTTGCGCTATCTGTTACGATTGGTTGTTTCCCGAAGCAATGCGCCAGTTGGCCGCCAATGGAGCGGAAGTTCTGGTGCGTGTTTCCGCGTATATGGATCCATGGGGTGCGACCGAGCCGATGGCCTGGTGGACGGTGATCAATCGCGCGCGCGCGATTGAGAACATCTCTTATGTGGTCGCTGCGAATCAGGGTGCAAGTCTGAAACACTATCCGCCCTACTCATGGCCCGGCGGCAGTCAGGTAGTGGATTACGACGGGCGGCTTTTGGCGGAAGCTTCGCCCGGTCCCGGCGAACGGATCGTCGTAGCGCCGATCGACATTTCGGCGCTGCGGCACGAACGCGCGTCGCGCCGGGGACATCACATGCTCGCGCATCTGCGCACCGAAGCTTACCCGGTTTATCGACGGCGCCGGTATCCGCCGACGGTTGGCGAGAATGCGCAGAACTCGTTTGAGCGGAACAATCAATTGATTGATGAAGCAAAGCAGCGACTGAACGAGTCCGATTTGATCAGTTGATGAAGTTGTCGATATTGAGTTCATGGTCCGGCAATGAAAAGATTCCGGGTAAAGCAGTTTCCTTCAATTCATAAATTGTTAGTCTGAGATTAGAGCGATGCGAGTTGGCGTACTTACAGGGGGCGGTGATGCACCCGGACTAAACCCGGCGATCAAGGGCTTGGTTTATCGTGGATCGCAACTGGAACTGGAGGTCTTTGGGCTGTTCGATGGCTGGAGAAGTCTTTTGAATCCTCTACCGGAGGTCCTGCCGCTAAACCGTGAGACTGTGCGACGGTGGGACCGCGATGGCGGAACCAACCTTGGCTCTTCGCGGACCAATCCGTTCAGGCAGCCAAATGGAGAGGGCGGCTTTCAAGATCGCTCCGCCGAAGTAATACAGAACATTGAAAAGCTCGGCCTTGATGCGGTCGTTGTCTGTGGAGGAGAGGACACCCTGGGCGTGGCGGCGAGGCTCGCTCTCGCCGGCGTGCGGGTAGTTGGAGTTCCGAAGACCATCGACAAGGACATTGCCGGCACCGACTATACGCTTGGTTTTGACACCGCACTGCGAAATATTTCCGAAGTAATCGAACGGTCCCGCACGCCCGCGGGCTCGCACGGGTGGGTGCAGATTGTCGAAGTGATGGGACGTCACGCCGGCCATCTGGCATTGTGGTCAGGCGTGGCCGGCCAGGCGCACGTTATCCTCATACCTGAACATCCTTTTCGATACGAGCGCGTTTTTCAACTTCTAAAAAGTCGGCTTGGCGAGCCCGGACTTAGTCGCGGCCCATCGCAGCGCCCGCGCTATGCGGTGATTGTCGTCGCCGAAGGATCCCGGGCCGAAGATGGCGAAATGGTTACTATTGATGACCATCAAGACACGTTCGGGCATGCACGCCTGGGAGGAATCGGAGACGTGCTGGCACGCAAAATTGCCAGCGAAACTCCGTATGAATCTCGGGCGGTAATATTGGGACACCCGCAGCGTGGCGGTCCGCCGAGCGCAATTGATCGCATCATGGGATTGATGTTTGGAGCCCGGGCAGCCGAGGCGGTTGCTGAGGACAAGTTTGGCAAGATGGTCTCAGCCAGGGGAATCGCACCAGCATGTGAATTGTCTCTGGTGGACATCACGAGGGCCCTGGGGAAACTAAATCTGGTGGATATCGATCGCGATTACGATACCGACCGCTATCATCTCAAGGCGATTGGTATGTGAGAAGTGGGACTTCATGACCGCGAGTGTTCGAACTCTCGTAAATCGAGCCAGTCGTTGTTTCAATTCTCCGGTTTGTTTTATCTCTTCCGACTGCGAAAGTATTAATCGGGTGCTATCGATTCGGGCCTGGATTTTTCAGATGTTTCGTGGTGCCCTCAGTTATGCCAAAGCTGGGGGGAACGAATTCAGCAGTGTTGGCAGATCGCAGCGCGGGAGTTACACCTGCATTCCCCAGGAGATTCTCTCGCGAGCGTTCTGCTCGTTCGGCAATCTCAGCCTGTTTCTTGCTTACGAACCAGCCGTTGATGATTAAGGCGACGCCCACCAAAAAGGGAATTATTCCGGCAACCCAAATGCGGCTCAGAATCGCCGCATCGCCTGGCCGGATCTGGCCACTCGAAATGATGCCCTGCATTAAGATGTTCAGGAAAATCATTACTCCCACGCCAACAGAGCTGGTGATGACGCCGGCCTTGATTTCGGTGTAGCGTTTCATATTCGGAGTGATGCCGCGTTCGCGCTCAATCTGTTCCTTGCGCCTCTTGCGCTCGCTTTCGGAGAGAAACATCTCCGCGACCCAGGTTCTGCTCCAATCGAACTTCTCGCCTGGTTCACGCAAAGCCACCGCCTGTCGTACCGCATCCAGATTCACGCCGCATGATTTGCAGAAATTCAATTCTTCGCTTTGAGTGACGCCGCATTGCGGACAGAACATGAGTTAACTCCTTTAAGGTTCGCTGATTGATACGACTGATACCGGCTACAGGTTCAATTGTAACCCGACTGAAAACCGAATGCAGAAGGGCCTCAATCTGGCTGCGGACGACAACTTCGTTGTCTCAAGGTCAGGAAGAGGCTTGTACCCCGCTGCTTTGGTCTCCGTTGACTTGAAGCCGGCATTGTAATATTAATCCGTGCACGCTTCTCTTGAGTCGCGACCTACAGGGGCTCTTTAACCCGGAATATCGCCACCACCAGGATTGAGGTCAAGCCAGTGCGCCGAATTGATCTGAGAAAAGTTCAGGCCGCCAACCCGCACACCATCCGCGATATTAATCGGCAGATAGTACTGAACTACGTTCGCGAAAGGGAGCCGATCTCACGAGCTGCAATCGCCCGCGAAACAGCTCTGCAGCGATCCACGATCTCCGAGATCGTCGAGGCGTTGACCGGCGAAGGGTTGGTCGAAGAGATCGGTGAAGGTAAATCAACCGGCGGCCGAAGACCGACGTTGTTGCGATTGCGCATTGTTGGCGCGATTGCGATTGGCGTTAATATCACGCCGACCTACACAACAATCGCGAGTAGTGATCTGGCCGGAGTCGTGGTCCAGCAGGAAGCCTTTCCAACCGATCCGGCTCCCGAACGCACCTTGAACCGGATTAATGAAATCATTCGCAAGTTTTCTGATCAGAGTTCAATCGAAGGAATCGGCGTCAGTGTTCCCGGATTGGTTGATCCGGCAACCGGTAAGGTGATCTTCGTTCCGTATTTTAAGTGGCGTGATTTGCCGATTGCCGAGATGATCTCTCGATCGACCGGGCTGCCCGTTACCATAGACAATGATGCCAATGCGGTCGCCCTCGCCGAGTTGTGGTTCGGACGACCCGAAGTCAGGGACGCGCGGGACTTCATTCTTGTGCTGGTTGCGGACGGCGTAGGGACCGGGATTATTTTTGACGGTCAGGTCTATCGCGGAGTGCGCGGAGCAGCGGGTGAATTTGGTCATATGATCGTCGGCAGTAATGCACCGGTCCTCTGCTCGTGCGGAAACGACGATTGCTGGGAAGCCTTTTCATCGGAGCGCGCGGCGTCCGCGCGCTACCGGAAATTTAGCGGTGGCCGCGGCGCGCCGAACTTTGCCACGTTAATCGATCGCGCGCTGGATGGAGAGCGGGAGGCAAAAACCGCCCTCACTGAGACGGCCCGCTTTCTCGGCACCGGCATCTCAAATCTGATCGTTGGCTTTAGTCCGGAAGTTGTAATCGTGAGCGGTGCGATAACGCGGGCCTGGCCGTTGATTGAAAAAGCTCTGACGGAAAAAATTGAGCGCAGTGTTCGTCGAGGATTGCCGTCAGCGCGAATTCTTCGCTCGACTCTTAACGGGGACCCGACGTTGATGGGAGCCTTGAGTCTGGTCCTGGCGGGCAAGTTTGCCGGCGCGGTGGCGGCTTGACGCAGGAGTTACGAGCAGCGTTTAGCAAATAGATCGTCTGTCTAAGGTTTCTGTTTGTCCACGCGCTTCTTTATCGCGTCGCTGATTTCCACCACGCTCTGAAGATCGCGGCGAGCCTTTCTTAGTTGTTGAGCATCGACCGTGCCCGGTGTCTCAATAATTGGATTTCGCACAAAGTTCTCGATCTGCCGGCAGAGCAGGATCAGCCCGTCCTTAATCTCCATCACTTTGGGATCGGCCGCCGGCTCCTCGTTTGGCTCAGGTTTCGGTAGTTGTAATGAAGACTGCAGCCGGGCCGAGCGCTTTCGAATCTCACCAGCCGCCTCTGAAATGAATTGAAGATTGAACGATTGTTTGGCGTCGATGGCGCGAACGATCGCATTATGCAGAGTCAGGATTCGCTGAAAGTCCTCGCTTACCTGATCCATCATCGCTTGAGAGCGTTTGGGATCGTTGGGCCGTCCGTTGTCTTCGGCGCCTCTGCTTAGTTGCAACTCACGTCGATCCATCTCCTGCATGCGCGCCTTGGCCGGGTCGCCAACAGTCTGACCGGCGGCGGGTGCGGAAAAGACAATCGAGCAGCCGAGGGAAATTATCACCATGCTCCACGGTCGAACATTCGCTTTATCTCGATGTGGTTGCATTGCGCACTCCGGAGATTTGCATGATTTGTAGGACAGTATAGAACTACCGCGAACTCGTCACAAATCCTCTCGAGACTTACTGGGGCGCGGGCACCAAACGGATTGAGTCTGGTCGCAGTCCTAAATGCGACCTTAAAGAGAAAAGGGTTGACTGGGCGACGCGGATATACTACTTAATAGCACTTGCCGACAAAAGTCATTTCCATGACTGCGAAATAAGATCGATTTACCAACACGTAGCTTTCATAGCGGGGAGCCTGGTGCGTCGAATAGATCTCAAGAAAGCGAATGCCGCCCGCTCGAACACAATCCGGGACATAAACCGCCAGATTGTGCTTAATTATGTTCGCGAATTAGGGCCGATCTCGCGCGCGGACATCGCCCGCGAAACTGCCTTACAACGCTCAACTATCTCTCTGATCGTTGACGAGCTTCGCGTGGATGGCTTGATCGAGGAAGTGAGTGGTGAATCCACCGGTGGGCGTCCGCCGAACCTGCTGTCGTTACGGACGGCCGACGCGGTTGCAATCGGCGTCGACCTCGGCACAGTTAAGACCGTGATGGCGAGCAGTGACCTGGCCGGAAGGGTGCTGGTGCAGGAAGAATTTCCCACCGACCACGACATAAAGAGGACGCTGGCGAAGATTGTTGAATGCGCAAATCGCCTGAAGGGAAAAACAAGAAGCGCGATTGAGGGAATCGGCATCAGCCTGCCCGGAGTTGTTGACCCGCAAACCGGAAATCTGTATGTCCCTCACTTTAACTGGCGGAACGAACCCATAGCCGAAACACTGACGCGTGCCACTTCACTACCTGTCAGTATTGACAACGATGCCAACGCTGCAGCGCTGGCGGAATTATGGTTTGGCCGACCGGAAATTCGTGAAGTCCGAGACTTTATTATGGTTCTGGTAGAAGAAGGAGTGGGCACAGGCATCGTCTTCGACGGACAAGTCTATCGCGGGGAAGGCGGTACCGCCGGCGAGTTCGGTCACATGACAATTGGTTCGGGAGCGCCGGTCTCATGCGCCGTCGGCAGCAGGGAATGCTGGGAAGCATTTGCCTCGGAACGGTCAGCCCTTGCACGTTATCAAAAGCTGTCACGCACCAACGGCGGTAATAATATTAATTTCGCAGACCTGATGGATTTGGCGCTCAGGGGTGAGCGAAATGCGAGAGCAGCCTTGAAAGAGACAGCTCGTTATCTCGGCATAGGCATCGCGAATCTGATTCAGGGCCTGGCTCCCGAGGCGGTGATCGTTGGTGGTCCCATTGCTCGCGTCTGGCCGGTGATTGTCGACGATGTTAAAGCGTCTGTGGACTCCAGCATCTGCCGAGGTTTCCCTTCAATGCCAATCATGGAATCAACGCTCGGTCCTCAGCCAACGCTGATGGGAGCCTTGAGTTTGGTCCTCGCCAGTAAGTTTGCTTCAGCCGAGATTGCTTAGGAAAACGATCAATACTTAGTTCGCCTGGGCACCAAAGATCCGAGATTGGACTTTGCGGGGTCACATCCGCGTGGAATTTGCGCAAAAAGTTCTTGACAACTTTTTCCATTAGGAGTAAACCTTTTGCGCGGTAGTGCAACAAAGTCCTAACCAGTAAATTTAGCATCGATTTCTGAAGTAGTTTGAGTTTCTTGCAACGCTCCAATCAGTAACGCGAGCTGGTTGCTTTTAAGAAGCCTGGTCCAAAAAATATTTTATTGCCTCTCCAGTAAGCAGCGATGAAGGGTGTAGTTTAAGAGGCAGCGAATTCCCGGGAATGCCTCTCGGGGTTTCGTAATGTACCAGTTGAACTCGGCGCTTTGACTTTCCGAAAAGTTCGTTCGCTCACGCGATCCGGAACAGCGGTCGTGCGAGCGCTAAACCCGCAGGAGGTTCGTATGCTGAAGAAGCTCGGCTTGCAAGTAGTATTGATTGCGATTGGTGCGCTCCTTTTCAGTGCCCACGCACAGACCACGACGGTAGGAACAATCAGCGGCACGGTTCGCGATGAGAAGGGAGCTGTTGTTCCCAAGGCCGAAGTTTCTGTCCAGGGCGAGGGCACCGGCACATCGCGCACGGTGACTTCCGACGACAATGGATTCTATTTGGTTCCTAGTGTGCCCGCGGGACGCTACACCATTACTACTTCACCCAGCGGCTTCAAAAAGACGGTTGCCTCAGGAGTCGATCTCCACGTGGCGGAAAACAAAGTCGTCAACCTCGATTTGCAGGTAGGCCAGGTGAGTGAAACAGTAACCGTCACTTCCGAAGCCGCACCAGTCGAAACCCGGAGCGGAGAAGTAAGCAGTCTGATCACCGAAAAACAAGTAACCGAGTTGCCTCTGAATGGCCGCAACTACGCGCAACTCGCGCTGATGGTTCCTGGGGTTTCGCCGGTGACGCAGAACGGCGCCGGCGGTGCTTTCGGCACGCAGGGTACCGGGCTCGATTCTCACGTCGACATGTCGGTTAACGGCAATCAGTCAAATGCCAACCTGTGGACAGTTGACGGTGTCAACAATATGGACGTTGGTTCGAACGCTACACTCCTGATCTTTCCGTCGATCGATTCCATTCAGGAATTCCGCGTAGAGCGTAACAGTTTCAGTGCGGAGTATGGCCAGGCCCAGGGCGCGGTAATCAATCTCATTACCAAAGGCGGCAGCAACCAGTTTCACGGCGGCGCCTTTGAATTTTACCGCAGTGACAAATTTAATTCGACTGATTTCTTTCTTGAGAAAGCGAATCAGCCAAAACAAAAGTTGAAGTATAACAATTACGGCTTCAATTTCAGTGGTCCGATCAAGAAGAACAGGGCCTTCTTTTTCTGGAACGAAGAGTGGCGTCGCGAACGGCGCGGGGTGGTGCTTCGTAGCAAGGTTCCCACCGCCGCCGAGAGAATCGGAGACTTTAGTGGCGCTCTAACTGACCCATTGCCACACGATCCTTTTACCGGGCTGCCTTTCCCCGGCAATAAAATTCCGGCTAACAAGCTGAGCCCGGCGGGTCTGGCAATTTTAAAGATATTTCCACTTCCCAATACTACCGGTTCGACAAACTGGGTTTCGTCTTTGTTGGAGCCGATCAATACCCGTCAGGACAGTATTCGCGGCGATGCTAACATCACCAAAAAGGTGAACCTGCTGGTGAAGTATACGAACGAGACGTGGACGCATGGGAGTGCGGCCGGCAACTTCTGGGGCGACTCTCCGTTTCCGACCTTGAGTTCGGACTGGGACCAGCCCAGTCATAGTCTCGCCATCAAGCTGGCGACCACTCTGAGTTCCACTGCGGTTAACGAGTTTCAGTTTTCGCGCGCGGGCAATAACATATTTATTACGACGAATAAAGCGGGCGTGGCACTTAATGATGAGATTGCGTCGAAGTTTCCGACTGTTTTCCCCAGGGCCCCCGGCGTAGGGCTGCCCACGAACTGGGGCGCGGATGGATATCCTGCGCTTTGGCATCAGGCGCCCTGGCAAAATCACGAAGACCTCTTCATTTGGAAAGACGACTTCTCCAAGGTTTCCGGCGCGCACGATCTCAAATTCGGTGGCTTAGTCAGTCACAATATCAAGAACGAACTGGCACAGGGTGCCAATGGCATCGCTCAGTACTGTGGCACGGCCACTCGCACCGGCAATGCTATCGCAGAGTTGCTGTACAAGGATTTGCCGCTCGGATGCTATACCGAGATCGATCATGACGAGCCTTCACTGGGTCGATGGCGTGACTTTGAATTCTACGGGAACGATACGTGGAAAGCGCGAAAGAATGTGACCCTTACCCTGGGGATGCGCTGGTCCAGATATTCACCGGCTTTCTCAGCCAACGATCGCATCAGCAACTACATTCCGCGATTGTATGACGGCGTCCATCCGCTCAGCGGTTTGATAAAGCCCGGCGAGGCTGGATTCGGCCGCTCACTGTGGCACTCATATAACAAAGGTTTCCAACCACGAGTGGGTTTGGCCTGGGATGTCAAAGGCGATGGCAAGACCGCCATCCGCATGGGTTTCGGTCGCTTCATGAGCCGTTCGAATGTGATCGAGGATATATTGCGGCTGGCAGGCAATCCTCCCTGGACTACAGTCGTAAATTCGAATTGGGGAGGCGGCACGGCTAATCTCGCTGACGACCCAACCTTCCGCAGTCTGGATACCATCAATCCCGGCCTTATAAAGGCAGTAGCTGGAGTCAGCAACAGCACAGGCTTCAACGCCGTGAGCGAGAACTTCAAACCACCCGAGAGCTGGCAGTGGAACTTAACGGTCTCTCGTGAAATTCTCAGGAACACGGTGGCCGAAGTTTCTTACATTGGCAATCACGGTTTGCACATCTGGCGGCGGGCAGTGAATTTTAACGAAGTTCCGCCAGAGAGAAGGGCAGCCGTAGTCCAGGCATTCACCAGCAATAATCCCAACGCGCAAGCGATCGCGAATGCTAATCGCCGGTTCCCAAATCTTGGACCTATTACCATGAGCGAATCGACCGGCGACTCGCGTTACAAAGCGCTGCAGCTCTGGATCAACCGGCGCTTTACAAATCGCCTGTCCTGGCAGGTTTCTTATACCTACTCGCACGCGGTTTCAAACGTGCCGTTAACTTCGTTCACGAGTGCTACCACGGATCCCTTCAACTATGATTTGGACAAGGGTGATTCCGACCTTGACCGCAGGCATATGTTTGTTTCCAACGCGGTTTATGTCTTGCCCTCGCTCAAGAACCATGGTTCGTTTGTGAGTAAGATCCTCGGAGATTGGCAACTTAATGGGATTGTCACTGCGTATAGTGGCATACCTCTCGACGTTGTGACGAACGCTCCTAATTTGTATTTCGGTCTGTCTCGCAGTGCCCCTGGCGGCTTCCGTCCCGATGTGGTTGGTAATCAGCCTTTCTTCTTCCATGGCCCTGACCAGACGATATATCTGAATCCGGCCGCGTTCGCGATGCCTGCTCCCGGACATTTCGGTAATCTTCGGCGCGGAGCCGTGCGGCAGCCGGGACTTACTAATGTCGATTTCTCGGTGGCCAAGAATTGGAAGGTTCATGAACGGTATGGTATTCAGTTTCGCGCGGAGATGTTCAACCTTTTCAACCGTCCGAATTTCAACGGCTTCGATCCTAACTTGGGCGCCAACTTCAACAACGGCCAATTTGTTCAATTTAATAACACACTCGGCAGCGGAACTTTTGGCCAGCTGAATACTAGCCGCGGACCGCGCAACATCCAGTTCGGGATTAAGTTTAACTTCTGATATAGTACGGCACGGCTGAAACAAAGACGGAGGGCCAGGTTCTACTTCAGCCCTCCGTTTTATTTTTTCCAGGGGTCATAGAAGTTTCGCTTGGGGCATTTACCTTCGACCTTGTTTCCTTTTCTCCTGCTGGTCTTTGTTTTCCAATCTCCTCAGGATGCGGTTCGTCATCATTTCGAAGCCGCGGAAGCGCAAAGACGGGCAGGAAACTCTGTTGTAGCAGAAAAAGAATACGCTGCTGTCCTTGCCGAAGCCTACGGACAGCTCGGAAAAGTCTACGCGGCCGAGAAGAAATATCAACAGGCCATTGACGCCCTCACGTCAGCCTCTCTCTACCGGCCTGAATCGCAGGAGGTTTTGATCGACCTGGCGATTGCTTACTTCGACGCTGAGCAATATGAAAAAGCTCTCGAGCCGCTGGCCAAAGCATTACGTCTCAATCCTCAGAGCGCGGGCGCGCACCATATGCTGGGCAAGAGTTATTTCATGCTCGGCGACTTTGACAAGTCGGCAGCCGAGTTGCAAACAGCACTCAAGATCACACCGAAAGATAACGACATCGCGTATACGTTAGGACTGGCCTATCTCAAGCAGCACCAGCTGGCGCCGGCGCAGCAGATCTACGAGCGCATGCTCAAACAATTTGGCGACCGGCCGCAGTTGCGTATTGTGTTTGGCCGCGCCTACCGAGAAACGGGTTTTTTGGCCGAAGCGATAGAGGAATTCAAGAAAGCTGTCGCCCTCGATCCCCACTTTGCCCGGGCTCATTATTATCTTGGACTGACGTATTTATTAAAGGACGGCGCGTCGAGGCTTCCGGATGCGGAACAGGAATTCAAGGTTGAATTGGAATCACATCCGGATGAATTCTTCGCCAACTATTACCTCGGCATTACTTACTTGATGGATAGAAAATGGGACTCGGCCATTGACCTGCTGCGGAAGGCTACTCTGATTCAGCCGAATAACCCTGATCCGTATTTTCATTTGGGCCAGGCGTATCAAGCGACCGAACGCTACGCGGAGGCAATTGAAGTACTGAGGAAATCGATCTCTCTCAATCCATCGCTTAGTCACAATGATTACCAGGTGGCTACGGCGCATTACCGTTTGGGGCAATCTCTTTTGAAAGCCGGGCAGGACGAAGCCGCCCAAAAGGAGTTGCAGGTGGCCGCGGACCTGAAGTCAAAATCGTTGAAACGCGATAAGGAGAGGAACGAGATTTATTTGAATGCGGAAAACCTGCACGAGCAAAACAGTAAATTCCCGGAGATCGTCTCGACTGAAGGCGTAATTGCGGAATCGGACTCACCTGGCGCAAGGAAGTCGGAAGAGCTGAAGAACGGCGAGACTTATTATTCAAAAGCGGCGGCGCAGTTCGCCCGGGCTGCGAAATGGGATTCACACCTCGATGGCCTCAACTTCAATTGGGGCCTGGCTGCTTTCAAGGCGGAACAATATAAGGAAGCGACTGATCCACTTGAGAGAGAATTGGGCGTTCATCCCGGCAATGTTCAGGCGAAGGAGTTGTTGGGCCTGAGCTATTTCATGCTGGAGAACTACCCCAAAACTTCCCAGTTGCTGGGCGATGTGATCGTGGCGAGGCCATTCAACGCCGGCGTCTACTACACTCTGGCAGTTTCGCTTATCAAGGAAGGGAAAAAAGCGGAAGCAGATCAGGTGATCAAGCAGATGGTCGAGATCGGTGGTAATACTCCGCAACTTCATATTCTGCTCGCCCAGGCTTATAACGAAGCGGGCGAAACCGCGAAAGCTCTGGAAGAATTGCAGCTCGCGCTGTCGCTCGATAGCAAGACTCTGATGGTCCATTATTACTCCGGCATGATTTATGTAAAGACCGGAAAACTGGACGAGGCGGCGAAGGAATTTGAAAGTGAGTTGGCGTTGAATTCCGCCGACGTGCAGGCCAAATATCATCTTGCCTTTGTACTGCTTGCACAGCAAAAGACCGCTGCCGGTATCAAGTTAATGCGTGATGTCATTCAACTCAAGCCTGACTTCGCAGACGCGTATTACGAACTGGGCAAGGCCCTTTTGCAGCAGGGCGAAGTTACCGATGCGGTCGGAAATCTGGAGGTGGCGGCCAGGCTGGCACCCGACAAGGCACATGTTCAGTACCAACTCGGCAGGGCCTATCTTGCTGCGGGACGAAAAGCTGAGGGCGAGAACCATTTGGAAATCTCACGTCAACTCAAAGAGAAAGAGCGCCAACAAACGAAACCGTGAACTTGCAGTGAGGTGGTTAACTCTTGCCCATAAGAATCGTCCCGGCTCTGATCATCTCGTTCGTACTATTCTGGTCAACACCCGCCGGAATGACAAACCTTCCATCCGGCGAGGTTCATTTTACAGATATCACAGAGTCGGCAGGCATCAAGTTCAGGCACGTCTCATCGCCGGAAAAAAAGTATATTGTCGAATCAATGAGTGGCGGCGTCGCGCTCTTTGATTACGACAATGATGGCTATCTGGACATTTACCTGGTGAACTCGCTGACTGTAGACATGGTGAAAACGAAGGAAAAGACCAGGAGCGCTCTCTACCACAACAACGGCGACGGAACTTTTACTGACGTCACGGACAAGGCCGGGGTCGGTGACATCGGCTGGGGCATGGGCGTAACGATTGGCGATTACAACAATGATGGCTGGGATGATATCTACGTGACCTGCCTGGGGCCGAACCATCTGTTGCGAAACAACAGTAACGGCACGTTCACCGACGTGACTCAAAAGGCAGGCGTCGGTGATCCGCGTTGGTCTACCGGCGCTGCTTTTGTCGACTATGATAACGATAGCCGGCTGGATCTGTTTGTGTCCAACTATGTAGATTTTGACGTGAATAATCTGCCGGAGTTCGGCAAGGGGCGCACTTGCCAGTTCAAAAGCATACCTGTGCAGTGCGGACCCAGGGGACTGAAGGGCGCGGGCGATGCGCTCTATCATAACAACGGTGACGGCACCTTTACCGACGTGTCAAAGAAGGCCGGGGTCTCCGACGCGGACGGCTACTACGGCCTGGGTGTAATTGCCAGTGACTTTGACGAGGATGGCCTGGTCGATATCTTTGTCGCGAATGACTCGACGCCGAATTTTCTCTATCACAATAACGGCGACGGCACGTTCAAAGATATTGGATTTTCGTCAGGTACGGCCGTCAACGAAAACGGCAGCGAGCAGGGAAGCATGGGTGTAACTCTGGGCGACTATAATCATGACGGCAAACTCGATCTTTTCATCACAAATTTCGACGATGACTACAACACGCTTTACCATAACGACGGCAAGGGTTCCTTTACGGATGTTTCGTACGCCACTAAAGTGGCGGCCGTAAGTCTGCCTTACGTTGGCTGGGGCACCTGGTTCTTTGACTATGACAACGATGGCTGGGCGGATCTTCTGGTTGTGAACGGTCATGTATATCCGCAACTACCCAGCTACCGGCAGCGAAACTTTGTCCATCACAACAACCGCGATGGCACCTTTGCAGAGGTTGGCGAGCAACTCGGCGCGCCCTTCGCTGAAAAGCGCACGGGCCGCGGTGCTGCCTTCGGCGACATCGATAACGACGGCGACGTTGACGTGGTAATCAACAATCTGGACGGGCCGCCGCAATTGCTGCGAAATGACGGCGGCAATACAAACAATTCAATCCTGATAAAGACGATCGGTGTGAAGAGCAATCGCGACGGCATCGGCGCGCGGGTCACGATTGTTTCAGGTGACTTAACGCAGATCGAGGAAGTTTACAGTGGTGGTAGTTATCTTTCGCAGAGTGATCTGCGACTTCACTTCGGGCTCGAGAAGCGATCGAAGATAGATCTGATCGAGGTTCGTTGGCCAGGCGGGAAAATCGATAAAGTCACGAATGTCGGCGTGAACAAAATTCTTACCATCAAAGAAGGCCAGGGCATCGTTGATCAGAAGGACTTGAAGAACGGAGCTCAACCGTTACCGAATCGAGAGCGATAGCGTAGCATTTGCTCTTTTGCGGCTTCGCCGCCTGATGTGCGGAAAGGCTTTGCCTTTCCGGAGGAACCTGGAAGCTCTTAAAGGCTCTGCCTGTGGCGAGGCATAGCCTCGCCACAAGATCAGGATGAGGATCGGTGTCGGAAAGGCGGAGCCTTTCCGCACATCAGATGGCAAAGCCATTTATCCTTGCCTGCCAACAGCGATGAAGACTCTTTCTTCACAGCATAAACTAATCGATGCAGCGGCGGCTGTACTGTCGAAACGCAATCCTTTTTGCCTGGCGCGGATCAGAACCATTCTGCGATTTCTGATGGTCTTGCTCGTCGCATCGTTTGCTCCCGCCCAGACAAGTAAGACCCAGGAACGTCTTGAGAATGCGGGAGCGCTAATCCGCGATCATCACATCACCGAGGCCGAACAGCAGCTAAACGGCATTTTGAGAACGGACCCGAATAACGTGGCGGCCCTTAATCTCCTGGGCACCATTCGCGCACAGCAGGGAAAACTGAACGAAGCGGAAAATCTCTTGTCGCGTGCCGCCAAAATCGATCCCGCGTTCGTGCCGGTGCACATGAACCTAGCTTTTCTTTACCTGCTCAGGAATGCTCCCGAAAAAACAATTTCGGAGCTGAAAGCGGTGATCAATCTCGAGCCGAACAATATCGAGGCCAATTACAAACTGGCGCGCCTGCTGCTTTCCCGAGGGCGAATTGATAACGCTATCGACGTCATTGAAAAAGCGAAGTCATCGTCGCCGGAGTCCACCGTCTTTTTAACCTTGCTTGGCGATGCATATCTTAAGAAAGGGAATGCCGACAAGGCAGAAGAAAATTACCGGCTCGCGGCCGCCGCGCAGAGAGACAATGCGGACGCCATTCTGGGCCTGGCCAGGGTTTCTCAAAACCGCGGAGATATGAAAGCAGCTCTTGGTTATCTTTCTCAGGCGCAGGAACTGGCGAGCAACTCTCCCGATCTTCTTTACAAGGTCGGTGTTGCTGCTTTTGCACTCGGAGTGTTTGACCTGGCCCAGTCCGCTTTGGAGCAAGCAGTCAAACTCAAGCCGGATGAGTCCGCGTATTTAATTGCGCTCGGTGCCGCCTGGCTGAAGAAACCCGATCTCTTTACTGCGGAACAGGTCTTCCGGCGGGCGCTCGAGCTTCAGCCCGACAACTCTCAAGCTCAGATGTATCTCGGCTACGTTCTGTACAAACAAAAAAAGTTTAGCGAGGCCAGGGGTTACCTTGAAAAGGCGATCAAAGTCGATGCCGGGATGCCCGAGCCTTTTTATTATCTGGGAGTGATCCTCCAGGAAGAGAACGAGGATGAGCAGGCAATCACGCTGCTGGAGAAAGCGATTCAGGCTTCGCCTTCGTTTGCGAATGCGCACGTGGCCCTCGGCGCTAGTTATCTAAAATTGAAGGATTATCCTCGGGCCCGGAAAGAACTCGAGGCGGGAGTTAAGCTGAATCCTGACGATTCGAAGGCGCATTATCAGTTGGCCATTTTGTACGCCCGGCTGAAAGATCCGCAACGGGCGCAGGCAGAAATGCAGATTGTGGAAAAGCTGAAGGCCCTCGAGCAATCACAAAAAAGGGAAGGCGACACTTTTGTTATTTCGCCGCCAGTACCGAATCCATTTTAAAGAGCAACTGCATGAAGCTTGTTCAACAACGATCGGCTTTCCCCCGCGTCGTGAGTTTTGGAAAGCACAGGTCCGCATTAAGTTAATCGAGTATGCTTACCTACTACTGCCATCATTTCAAGCTCGTCCTGGCGCTCTTGTTGTTGTTTCTGAATCTACCCCTGATCACCTCAGCACAGACGACGAAAGCGAGCGTGATTTTTGAGGAGGTAGCGCCAAAAACCAGCGGCATTACCTGGGTCCACAACAATGCCCATTCGACCGATCGCTATTTGCCCGAGACAGTAGGAGCCGGTTGTGCGTTCTTCGACTACGACAACGATGGCTGGATGGATATCTATCTGGTCAATAGCGGACCGTCAGATTTCTACAATCCCGGTACGCCCCTGAAGAATGTCCTCTACCATAATAACCACGACGGAACGTTCACCGACGTGAGCGACAAAGCCGGAGTGGCAGGCGGCACCTTCGGCATGGGTGTCGCGGCCGGCGATTACGATGGCGACGGTTGGGTTGATCTCTATATCACGAGTTATGGCCGCAACATTCTTTATCACAATAACGGTAATGGGACATTTGCTGATGTGACTGACAAGACGGGCGTCGCCGCGCCTGGCTGGTCCACTTGCGCAGTCTGGTTCGACTATGACAACGACGGCAAGCTGGACCTGTTTGTCTCGAGCTTTGTTCTTTACGAAAAGTCTCTGAATATTCTGTGCACTGATGAGGGTTTGAGCCGGCGTTACTACTGCGTCCCGCGCCTGTTCAAGCCTCGGCCCAGCCATCTCTTTCACAACAACGGGAACGGCACCTTCACCGATGTCAGCAAAGAATCGGGAATCGCTGATTCGCCCGGGAAATCGTTCGGTGCGGTTGCTACGGATGTTAACAACGATGGCCGGATGGATCTGTTCGTGGCCAACGACACCATGCCGAACTTTCTATTCATCAATAAGGGCGGCGGCAAATTTGAAGAAGTGGGCCTGGCGGCCGGGGTGGCCTTCAGTGACATGGGTAAACCGCGCTCAGGAATGGGAGTAGACGCGGCGGACTATGACGGCGATGGCTGGCAGGATCTTTTTGTGGCCAATATCGATAAAGAATTTTTCAGCCTTTACCACAACCAGAAAGATCTGATTTTCACGGACGAGCCAGGTGAGATTGGCACCGCCACGCAGATGTTGAGCGGTTGGGGGCTGAGGTTTTTCGATTACGACAATGATGGCGATCCTGATATCTTCCTCGTCAATGGTCATCCCGATGACTTTATCGAGATGCGTACCACACGGGTGAAATACAAAGAGCCTTTGTTGATGTTCGAGAATACGGGTCGCGCCTTCAAAAACGTCAGCGCGCAATCAGGCTATATTTTCAGCAAGGATTTTTCCGGTCGGGGCATGGCCACGGGTGATTTTGATAATGATGGCGATCTCGATGTGCTGATCTCAAACAACGGCGAGGCCCCGCTTCTGCTTCGTAATCAGGGCGGCAATAAGAATAACTGGCTCGGTCTGCAACTGATCGCAACCAGGAGCAACCCGGCGGCTGTCGGAGCCGTGATCACGTGGCAGGCCGGCGCAGTGAAGCGAAGCCGGCTGAAAACTGCCGGCGGCAGTTATCTTTCTTCACACGATCCGCGCGAACTGCTTGGCCTGGGTACTGCCAGAAAGATCGACAGCGTTGAGATCCGCTGGCCCAGCGGCAAAGTGGACAAGCTCACGAATTTGCCAATTAACACATATCTAAAAGTCATTGAAGGCGAAGGCGTCGCTAAGAACAACCTCACCGCTGCGAAATAACATGACGAAACGCATCGGGAAAAACTTATTACTGACAAGTCTTTTCGTCTTAATTCTCGGTCTTTGGTTATTATCAGCATCGCGCGGCCAGAATCAACGCGACGCGTTTTCAAAATGGCGGCCGACTCATGAGCTTGCCGGCGTGCGTTATGTGGGAAGCGGCGCCTGTGCTCAATGCCATGCTCCGCTGGCCGCGAAGCGCCTGGCAAATCCGATGAGTCGCGCACTGTCATCGATCGACAGTTGCGAGATTCTGAAAACCCACCCGCACCTGAGCTTTCGCAACGGTCCCTACGACTACCAAATTCTTCGCGAGGGAAACCGCAGCACCTTCACCGTAACCAATGGTTCAAATTCGATTTCCGAACCGATTCTTTTTTGCTTTGGCCAGGGCAAGGCAGGCCAGACGTATGTGTTCCGACACAATGGAATGTTTTACGAGAGTCGCCTCAGCTATTATCAGGAAATACAGGGTCTCGACTTCACTATTCTGCATCCGCGCTCGGTTCCCGAGTCGTTGGAAGACGGTCTTGGCCGGCCAATGACCATCGAAGCAGCGCAGGGTTGTTTCGCTTGTCACTCGACCGCCGCGGTCGCCGGCGGGCAGCTACAGCTCGACCATCTGGTGCCGGGAATTACTTGCGAGGGTTGTCATGGACCGGGCGAAAGACATATTGCGGCCATCAAGGCAGGGAGCAAGAACCTCCAGGTCTTCAATCCCGCGAAGCTGGACGCTGATGAACTGTCGCAGGAATTCTGCGGCGCCTGCCATGTGAGTTTTGAAAAGGCGCTGGTTATGCCGAAGCAGGGCGGCGCTAATAACCTGCGTTACCAACCTTATCGAATTTTCAATAGCCGGGGACACAGCGGGGATCCGCGAATCAGTTGCGTGGCCTGTCATGATCCACACGATAAGTTGGCAGAGGGCGTGGCCTCGTACGACTCAAAATGTCTGGCTTGTCATCTCACGACTCGCGGGCAGGCTAAAACTGCCGCGCGTTCGGCTCCGGCCTGTCCGGTGAGCAAGCAGCAATGCACATCGTGTCACATGCCGAAAATCGAACTGCCCGGGGGCCACGGTAAATTCACCGATCATTGGATCCGCATCGTCAAGGCGGGCGAACCAACTCCCAACTGAATTCGAATCGAAGGTTGCGGTCGTTCATCCAACGATAGACCGAAGCAAGTTCCGAGTGAGGAGTACCGGCTTCCTTTGGAAAACCCGCGGAGCGGGTGAAAGCCCACTCTTCACCAGCTTATTCACGGTCAACTAAAACTACGGCTTGGTAGCAGGAGGCGGTGGACTTGCCATCGTTGTGACTCGATTGTTCCATTCCACCGGCGTAGTAGATCGAAGTTGTGGTAATTCAGCGGCTGCGATCACCAGTTTACGCACGCTCGTGATGACGACGAACTCAAGCGCTGCGTTTGGTTTTGCTGCCTCGTTGAGCCTGGCTAACTGGGTGTCACGCCACTGTGTTGTGGCAGCGCTGCCCGCAGTTAAGTAAGAGGTCGCCTCCAGCCCAGCTTCCGCGATCGCCGATAAATTGTTTACCAGGGGCCTTGCCTCTTGTAGAGCGGGCGATCGATCAACCATCGGTCCCAGTGCGCGACTTGCATTTTGCCATTCGGCCAGGGTGCGTTCGAGGTTTGGTCGATTGAGCGCAAAGCGCGGCGCATCGGACAGGAACGCGTCGACGTCCGAAACGAACTGACGGGCCGTTTCGCTGTCGGGTCGCGCCGCATCAACCAGGCCGGTGAGCGGACTCAGCATCGTCTGCGGCCGCATTTGATAGCGGTGGTATTCTTTTACGGGCTCGATTATTGATGCCAGGGTGCGAAGTGGGATGGTGTTCTCAGTCGCAGCAAGACGGCGCAACAACATGCCATAGTTCTTTTCGTGAGTCAGTCCCAGCTCTTCCAGTTGGCGGCTGATCACCGACAAGCGGCGGTACATATCGCTGATGTCCGTCACGTTTCGTGGCGACCAAAGTCGCTCGGCGATCGCCGCCGTGCGCGGCCAGATGCGCGAGTCGATCGTCTCCGGGCTTACCCACTCGCCCCACATTGTCGCCTCACCACCGAGAATATGTTTCGCTTCTTCGGGCGTTAGGGTGGTATCCCGGGGAATTGGATCGGCCAGATAATGTTGTGACGCGGGAAAGATCAGATCGATATAATAGCCGGCAGAAAGAATCCCGTTGTACCCTCGCTTCGCGGCTTCGGCGAGAGATGCCGGTCCGCGCCACGAGTGAATTACGGCATCCTTAGGCAGATCCGGATGTAGTATTTCTTCCCAGCCAATCATCTTCTTGTGGTGCTTCTGTAAGATTTTCAGAACACGCTGATTGAAATAAGCCTGCAAAGCGTGATTGTCCTTGATGCCTTTCTCTTTCATGAAGGCTTGAATTTGCGGATTGCGATCCCACTGCTTGCCTTCGTTCTCGTCGCCGCCGATGTGCATGTAGGCGTCAGGAAAAAGAGAAGCCATCTCGCCCAGAAAACTATCAAGAAACTTGTAAGTCTGCTCTCGGGTGGGGTCCAGCGCCGGTTCGAAAATTCCCGCGCCCCGCTCAATCTTGTAAGGGCCGGGTGCGCTGCCTAATTCCGGGTAACTAACCAGCCAACTAGTGCTGTGTCCCGGAATATCGAACTCCGGCATTACCCGAATGCCACGATCGCGGGCATAGGCGATAATCTCGCGCACCTCGTCCTGCGTGTAGAAGAGACCATCCGAGCCGAGCGTGTGGAGTTTAGGAAACTTCTTACTCTCGACGCGAAATCCCTGGTCCTCGGTCAGATGCCAGTGAAGGACGTTCAGCTTTACTGCCGCCATCGCATCGAGGTTCCGTTTGAGGACTTCCATCGGTTCATAGTGACGGCCGACGTCGATTAACAAGCCCCGCCAGGGAAAGCGCGGTTGATCCTTGATCCTGATGCCCGCGAGATAATATCCGTCACGGTCGCCCTGGAGCAGTTGCAGGAAAGTTTCCAATCCGCGTAACCCGCCCACGACTGTGGGCGCGACCAGGCGTGCCTGCTTATCGGTGATTTCCAAATTGTAGCTTTCGTTTTCATCGAGAGAGGGAATGACCTCGCCTGGCCGTTCACACTGGACTACCAGAGTCGCTGCGCTTTCATCGGCTGCCAGGTCCGCCGGCAGGGTCAGAACAGTTCGGCCCGCAAGCCGCGTGAGCATACGAGCGATGCCGGCGCGCAAACGGTCGTCTGCGTAGCCCCTAACCGCTACTTTAAAACTGCTGTTGATCGCGAGGCGGCCCGTTTGAGTCTCGACCGAAAAGGGCGCCGGCATCAGGTTGAGTTGAACCGG
>WNGF01002123.1_pt1 | contig 44053 bp, 36 predicted proteins | sample 5400641 | NCBI WGS metagenome assembly WNGF01 (sample SAMN13153371, study PRJNA577476) | soil metagenome | isolation source: 80 cm soil or saprolite under grassland replicate 2 | place: USA:California | collected 2016-06-15 | reverse complement strand
CCCCGGACCACGCCAGGAGATCCGCCTGGCCGAGCTGATGGCCGCGATGTCGCTTGCCACCGACATCAGCATGGACCAGCCGATGGAGGAGGGCGTGACCATCTGCCTCCTCGCCACACGGCTGGCGGGGGTGCTCGGGCTGTCGGAGCTCGAGCGGGTCCACGTGTACTACGGTGCCCTGCTGCGCCACATCGGCTGCACCGCCGACATGCACGTGCTGGCCGCCGTCGCCGGGGACGACATCTCGATGCGCAGCGCGTTCGTCGGGGTGGACCTCGGCCGGCCCGTGGAGATGTTCGCCGCGATGATGCGGCACATCGGGCGGACCTACGCTCCGCTGGAGCGGCCCATGGCCATCGTGCGCGTCATGGCCGCGACCGGGAAGTTCCGCTACTCGGGCGAGGTCCAGTGCGAGGTCGCCGAGATGCTCGCCAGTCGCCTCGGCTTCGACGAGAGCTTCCAGCGTGGCATCAGCGGCGTCCTGGAGCGCTGGGACGGCAGGGGGTTCGACCCCGCCGTCGTCGCGGGCTTCCTGTCGAAGGGGACCGAGCTGCTCTCGGTGCTCGAGGTCGACTCCCCATGGGACCGTGCCCTCGAGGCCGAGCCCGGCGAGCGCCCGGTGCTCTCCGGCAGGAGGCTGGACGAGGCTCTGCGGGCCATGGGCGACTTCGCCGACCTGAAGTCCCCGTACACCGTCGGGCACTCCGGTGGCGTCGCCGACCTCGCCACTCGAGCGGCCGAGCGGTGCGGCCTGCCCTCCGACGACGTCACCGCCACGCGGAGAGCGGGATGGGTGCACGACATCGGCCGGGTCGCGGTGTCCTCGGCGATCTGGGACAAGCCCGGCCCGCTCACCCGGAGCGAGTGGGAAAAGGTCCGCCTGCACGCCTACCATGCCGACCGGGTCCTGGCGCGCGAGGGGTTGCTCGAGTCGATCGGGCGGATCGCCTCGATGCATCACGAGCGTCTGGACGGCTCCGGTTACTTCCGGCAGGCGCTGGCGCGGCAGCAACCGCCGACGGCCAGGGTCCTCGCCGTCGCCGACGCCTACCACGCCATGACCGAGCCGCGGCCGCACCGGCCCGCCATCCCGCCGACGGGCCGGACGATGAGCACCCGGTTCTGCATGATCTGCCGCGTGCGCGATGGCCAGGCCGTGTCGATCCACGGGTACTGGGACCAGCTCGAGATGCTGGAGCAGCTTGGTCTCGTTCCCGAGCCCGCGGCGGTCTGAGGCCACTGGGAAGGCGGGTCCGGGGGGGCGGGACGGTGGGCCCGGTCCGAGAGGACCGGCCCCACCTCGCGGTCCGCCGCTCGGAGGTCCCCGGCTCAGAGGTTCCCGCGGCGCGCCTGCTCGCGCTCGATCGCCTCGAACAGCGCCTTGAAATTGCCCTTGCCGAACCCGAGCGACCCGTGCCGCTCGATGAGCTCGAAGAAGACCGTCGGCCGGTCCTGCACCGGCTTGGTGAAGATCTGCAACAGGTAGCCGTCCTCGTCACGGTCGGCGAGGATGCGCAGCTCCCGCAGGGTCTCCACCGGAACGCGGGTGTCTCCGACCCACTCGCCGAGCGTGTCGTAGTAGGAGTCCGGCGTCTCCAGGAACTCCACGCCCATCTCCCGCATCGCCCGCGTGGCGGCTACGATGTCGCCGGTGGCGAGCGCGATGTGCTGCACACCCGGGCCGCCGTAGAACTCCAGGTACTCGTCGATCTGCGACCTGCGAGTGCTGGCGGCCGGCTCGTTGAGCGGGAACTTCACCCGGTGGTTGCCGTTCGTCACCACCTTTGACATCAGCGCGGAGTACTCGGTGGCGATGTCGTCGCCGATGAACTCCTTCATGTTCGTGAAGCCCATCACCCGGTTGTAGAAGCTCACCCACTCGTCCATGCGGCCGAGCTCGACGTTGCCGACGCAATGATCGACAGCCTGGAAGTAGCGCTTGGGGTGGTGGGCCGGCCGCGCCTTGAAGATCGGCTCGGCCGCGACGAAGCCCGGCAGGAAGACCCCGGAATATCCCTTCCGGTCGACCAGCGTGTGGCGGGTCTCGCCGTAGGTGGCGATCGTCGCCACGCGCACGGCCCCGTTCTCGTCCTGCAGATCGTGGACCGGCTCCAGCACGGTCGCCCCGTGCTCGCGGGCGTAGGCGACGGCGGCGTCCACGTCCGGTACCTCGAGGGCCAGGTCCACCACGCCATCGCCGTGGGCCGCCACGTGCTCGGCGAGGGCGGTCCCGGCGTGGACGGGGCCCGACAGCACGAAGCGGGCCTTGCCCGAGACGAGCACGTGCTCGGCGAGGTCGCGCTGGCCGGTCTCCGGTCCTCGATAGGCCACGCAGGTCATCCCGAACGCCGTGGAGTAATAGTGCGCCGCCTGCCTGGCATTGCCCACCGCGAAGCGGACGTGGTCCATGCCGATCACGGGGAAGGGGTCGGTGGAGGGATCGTGCTCGACGGCACCGACGAGCGCGTCGACCTCGGTCTGCTGCTCGATCATGCGGCACCTCCTGCAGCCGGCTCGGATGCTCCAGGCATGACAGCAACGCCGCGGAATTCATGCAACTGTACCACCAGCGCCATCGCGCTCCAGGCACAGCTCCGGTACCGCGTGGAGATCGCCATCGTTCGGGTTTGCGCCAGTTGTAGCGAAGCGTGAGAATCTCCCGTCTGAATGACATTTCTCCGGGGAGACGCCCATGAGCCTGTTCGAGCCACAGATCGACCCAGAGCCTGACGACCTCAGCCAGCTCCCGGTCCTCGACGTCCCGCTGCGGGGTCGCAAGGGCCAGCAGGTGACCGCGTACATCGAGGAGCTGGCCACGCGCCTCGACCACCAGCGCGTCCGCGCCGAGCAGGCCGAGCAGGCCACGGCGCACCTGCGGCACCAGCTGGAGGTGCTGCGCAACCAGCCACCGCCGTCGTTCGAGCACCTGGGATCCGAGGCCGCAAAAGTGCTCGAGGAGGCCGGCCGCTCGGCCAAGGTCCTGGTCGAGGAGGCCACCGACCGCGGCAGGGGCATCGTCGCAAAGGCCGAGGAGGACGCCGACCAGATCCGGGCCCGCGCCGAGGGCGACGCGCAGACCCATCTCGACTCGGCTCGCAAGGCGGCCGAGCAGATGCTCGCCAAGGCCAACGCCCAGCGGTCCTCCATCGAGGCCGAGGTCAAGCGCCTGCGCGAGTACCGTGACGGCCTGCTCGGCCACCTCGGCCGGGTGCAGGTCGACCTCGCCGGCTTCCTCTCCGAGGTCAGCGACCCCCCTCCCGCTCCACACGCCCAGCCCGTCCCGTCCGCCCCCTCCGGTCAGTCGGGCGCCGCCGAGGTCACCGCCGTGCTCGAGGCCACCGACGTGACCGAGGACGAGACCGCGCGGGAGGCGGCCACCCAGGAGGCACCCGCCGCCGCGCCGGGGCATCCGGCCGAGTCCGCCATCGCCGCCGCCCGCGCCCCGAAGTAGCCGCTGGGGCCTGAGTCAGTGGCAATGGACGGAGCCCGGGTGCCGGAGATCAGGTTGGCGGGACGGATGGCACGGCTGGGGACCGAGTCCGCGTTCGAGGTGCTCGCACGGGCGCGCGGGCTGGAGGCCGAGGGCCGCACGATCATCCATCTGGAGATCGGCGAGCCGGACTTCGACACCCCGGAGCACATCCGCGACGCGGCCAAGGCCGCCCTGGACGCCGGGCACACCCACTACGTGCCGGCACCGGGGATCATGCCGCTGCGCGAGGCGGTCGCCGACTTCCTGGAGCGGACCGGACGGCTGCGCACCGACCCTGGGCGGGTGATCGTCACCCCAGGCGCCAAGCCGATCATGTTCTTCACCATCCTCGCGCTGTGCGAGGAAGGGGACGAGGTCGTCCTGCCCGATCCGGGCTTTCCGATGTACCAGTCGATCACCGCCTTCTCCGGGGCACGGCCGGTGCCGGTCCCGCTGCGGGAGCGCAACGGCTTCCGGCTCGACCCGCAGGAGCTGGCCGGGCTGGTCACCGAGCGGACCAGGCTGCTCATCCTGTCATCGCCGCACAACCCCTGCGGCAGCGCCCTTACCCGCGGCGACCTGGAGGCGATCGCCAGCCTGGCCATCGAGCGCGACCTGATCGTGCTGGCCGACGAGATCTACTGGGCCATCCGCTACGACCGGCCGCACGCGAGCATCCTCGACTTCGACGGGATGCCCGAGCGGACCGTCCTGCTCGACGGCTGGTCGAAGACGTTCGCGATGACCGGCTGGCGGCTGGGGTTCGGGGTGCTCCCGCCGGCGCTGGTGGAGCCGGTCACGCGGCTGGTGGTCAACTCGGTGTCGTGCACATCGGCCCACAGCCAGTACGCCGCCATCGCCGCGCTGACCGGCCCGTGGGAGCCGGTCGAGCGGATGGTTGCCGAGCTCCGCGGACGCCGCGAGGTGATCGTGGACGGCCTGAACCGGATCCCGGGCCTGCACTGCCTGCGGCCTGAGGGCGCCTTCTACGTGTTCCCGAGCATCGCTGACCTGGGGCAGCCCGCGGACGAGGTGGAGCGGCTGCTGCTGCGGCGCGCGGGCGTGGCATGCCTGGCCGGCACCGCCTTCGGCGCCGGCGGCGAGGGCTTCCTGCGCCTGTCCTATGCCAACTCGGTGGAGAACATCGAGGCCGCGCTCGACGCCATCCAGGCAACGCTCGCCGGCCCGTAGCCGAGGGTCTCCGGCCGGCGCCGATCAGGGCTGTTGAGCCGTGCCGTCGAAGTAGGTCTGGGCCTTGGCCAGCGCGTTCTGGCCGACCGAGGCGCCGAGCGCGCGGCCGTTGTGGTCGGCGTCGGGGAAGTGGATGCCACCCTGCCGGCGGGACTCGCCCGCCTCGTCGCGAGCGGCGCTGAAGGTCGCCCACAGCAGCACGACAGGCAGCAGCGGCGTGGCGCCCGGCTCGACACGTGACGTGCCCGGCGGGAGCGTCACCCGCGCTCCGAACAGGTCGCCGCCGGTGAACTGCTGGAGGACCTTCGCGCCGGCGCCGCTGAACGTGCTGTGTCCGGAGACGTACTCGGGGAACGGCGGGGTCGGGAAGGTCGCCGGTTGGTAGGGCTGCCAGTCCTGACCCCAGATGAGCCTCGTGCCCTTGTAGGGACCAGCCCAGGCCAGCACGAGCTGGTTCTTCCTGCGGACGTGGACGGCGGTGATCGGCCGGACGTAGTCCCACTCCCGCTTGGCGCTCCATGCCGCGATGCTGGAGTCCAGCTCGGCGTTTGCGAGCGCGAAGAACATCTTGACGTCGTTGTCCAGGCTGTAGCCGCGCGCCCGGGAGATCGCCTGGGCGAACAGGCACCAGTGGCCGGGCGGCGTCTCGCTGTTCGGGCCGTCCGCCCAGTACTCGGCCCGCATCTTCGACAGGTCGGTGAGCGTGGCGCTCTGCAGCAGGGTGTCGGTGACCTCCTGATCGAGCAGCAGGAGAGTCGTGGGGGTCGGCCCTGGCAGCTGGAACTGGTCGGGCGCGGTCAAGGCGAACGGGGTGACGCTGCGCCAGTGCGGGGTCAGGAACTTCTGCACGATGAAGCCGCCGTTGCCGTCGGGGACGCGCAAGGGCTGCCAGTGGAAGGGGTCGTTGATGGTGTCAGGCGTGTTGACCGGGGTGTAGCCGCTGGTGTCGGCGTAGCCTCCTGCCTGGTTCGATCCGTCATCGGCGCGGAACGCGAGCACCGCAGCGGCGGCACTGTTCCCGATCCCGGCCGGTGTGGCGGGGTCGGTCGAGGTGTCGTCGGGGTTGTAGCCGAGCGCGGTCATGAACGCGGTGAAGTCGGCGGCCTTGGCGGGGAAGACGTTGACCAGCGCCCGATAGGCCGCGTAGCTGATCGCCATGCTCTTGTAGGCGACGGTACGCTCGGCGGCCGGGCGCCGGAGCGACCCGCCGAGGCGTGTGCCGACCGCCGTCGCGTCGTATGCCGCCCAGGCGTCGTACATGCTGGTGTGGACGATGGCCAAGGCCCGGGCGTTGATCGTCGGCCCGGTCCTGAGCGCCCGGATGGCGGCCAAGGTCTGCTCGTCCCACCGGAGGGCGACGTTGTCGTCGGGCCTGGGCCCGTAGTTGTCGATCGGGTACAGCGGTCCCGGGCCGATCGGCAGGGCTGGCAGCGGCAGCCTGATCTCCAGGTTGACGCCCACGTCCGCGATCGCGGTCGTGATGACGGTGCCGAACAGCGCCACAACGAGCGTCACGATGAGGACGAGCCTGCGGGTCATGGCACGACTCCGGTTTGCGGGTCCGCCTCAGCGGGTGAGGCGGCGGCGGGTGCCCAGGCGGGTGCCCAGGAGGAGTCCGGCTCCGAGCACGAGCAGGGTGGCGCCGAGCGTGAGCAGCTGCGCGGCGTGGGAGCCGGTGAAGGCGAGCGTCTCATGGCCCATCTCACCCATCTCCCCACCCATCTCCCCCATGTGCCCGGCCTTGCACGGCGCGGTGAAGCGGTTGTGGGCGGCGACGACCATGACCTGGCCATCCGACTTCCACACCGTCGATTCGACCGATGGGTGGGCAGAGAGGTCCACCGGGATCTTCTCGACGAAGAGGCCCTGGCTGTCGATGACGATGGAGTGCGCGCCGCCCACCTGCTGGCCGGTCTTCACGTCGGTTATGGTCAGGCGCACCGTCTGATTGGCGGGCAGTCCCGAGCCGGTGGCGATGAGCTGGTCGCAGCGGGTGCACGACAGCAGGAGCGTCTCGGCCGCCCGGGCGGCGGGCACCAGCACGAGCAGCGACAGACCGAGGAGAACGGGCAGGACACGAAGCGCGGAACGGATGCGCATCAGGGCGATGCCTCCTTGCGGCAAGTCTGGCTGGCCGTGGTGTAGCTCTTGAGGGCCAGGCTCAGGCGTCGGTCACGGATGTTTCTCACCAGCAGGTCGATGGTCTCGTCGCCACGCTGCGCGGCCTGCAGGCAGGCGGGCGGGGCGACCGGTCTGGTTTGGACCACCACGCTGGTGATCGCCGTCGGGATTGGCTCGGGCGCGGCCGCCGCGGCGGGGCGGTGCAGCAGGTAGCCGAGTCCGCCGCCGGCCAGCAGGCAGACGAGCGCGATCACGGCCGCAACCGTCCAGCTCGGGGTCCGCCGGCCGGCCGGGGCTGGCACGACCGCCGGCTCCTGGGCCTCCTGGGCCTCGGCCGCCCCGTCCCTGTCCTGCTGGGCAGGCTCGAACAGGGAGCCCATCCGGACGCCGATCTCGGTGAACGACCTCCGGATCTCCTCCAGCTCTCGCCAGCGTTGTTCCTCGCGGTTGCCGGGATCGGCGCCCATGATGTGTTGCCCCCCTCGGCATCAGGCGGGCCCGGCCCACTCGCATGAGGTTGGGAGCCAGGCCGCCGAGGCGTAAGTCATACATAATCGCGCGGAGAACGCAAATCCTCCTGTTGGAGCAAGAGTCCGGCGAAGGCCGTGACCAACCGGCCAATACCCGGATCCGCGGGCGGCGACCGGCCCGTCAGCGGAACACGCCGGTGTGGCCGAGCGAGTAACGGCCCGGCTGCGGGTAGACGCACAGCCCGTGTGGGCCGGGCCCGACGTGGATGCGGGCCAGCAGCCGGCCGCTGCGGGTGTCGACGGCATACACCTCGTCCGAGTAGCGGCCGGACAGCCACAGGACGCTGCCGTCGGCGGAGACGCCGCCCATGTCGGGGCTGCTTCCGGCCGGCAGGCGCCACTTGGCGACCACCCTGCGGCTGGCGAACTCGAGCAGCGAGATCGAGCCCTCGTCGCGGTTGGAGACGTACAGGACCCGCGAGTCCCGGCTGGTGTACAGACCGTGCGCGCCACGGCCGGTGGCGAGGAAGGTGACCTTCAGTGTGCCCGCGTCGACCAGCCAGACGCCGCCGGAGGCCATGTCGGCAACGTAGAACACCCGGCCATCGGGTGAAAGCTTCACGTCCTGCGGTTTGGCGCCGGGCGGCAGCCGCACCACCTGGAGCACCCGCTGGGCGGCGACGTCCAGCTTCAGCAGCTCCGCGCTGAACTCGCAGCTCACGATCGCATAGCGCCCGTCGGCGCTGAAGTCCATGTGGTCGACACCCAGGCACGGCACCCGCAGCGAGTGCCACAGCCGCATGCTGTGGGCGTCGCGGAAGTCGAGCCGTCGCAGCTCCTCGGCGACCACGATCGCATAGCGCCCGTCGGGGGTGAAGTAGAGGTTGTAGGGGTCGGCGACGGTCACGGGCCTGCCCGGCCTGCCCGTGCGCGGGTCGATCGGGGTGAGGCTGTTGCCCTTGGTGTTGTTGACCCACAGGGTGCGCAGGTCCCAGGAGGGGGTCACGTGGTGCGGCTGCCTGCCGCTGGCGAAGTGCGCCACGACCTTGAACCGCTTGGGGTCGATCACGTCGACCGTGCCGCTGCCCGAGCTGGGCACGTAGACCAGCGGGCGGAAGCCGCGCGTGACCGGGCTGAGCATGCCCGCCCGGTCCGCCGCGTAGACGTCGCGGGCATCCAGCGGCGGCGGCATCCCTGGCAGGGGGGTGCGCTGGGCCGCCGGCCCGTTGCTGGCGGCCGCGGGCTGCGCCCGGTCCTGCGGGTCCCGCGGGGCCTCCCCCGTCCCGCAGCCCGCGGCCAGGACGAGCAGGGCGAGCGTGAGGACGAGGGCGAGCGTGAGGGTGGGCATCGGGGTGGGCTTCAGGGCGGGCGCTGTCCCGGCCGGCCGGCGGCGCGTCATGGCTCTCGCAGCACGGACGCCACGGGCACGCGGGTGACGGCGACCAGCGCGATGCCGAGCGCCACGGCCGACGCGGCGATCATGAGCACGGCGAGCCCGGCGAGCGCGCTCACCGGGACGCTGAGCAGCGGCGGCGGCAGCGTGAAGAACAGCCCGAGGACCCGGACGGCGAGCATGGCGAGGCCGAGCCCGACGGGCACGCCGACGAGCAGGCTCCCGAGCACCGCGATGCCGCCCTCGAGCGCGGGGCCGGTCAGGACCTGTGAGGTCGAGGCGCCGGCGGCGCGCAGGACGGCGAGCTCGCGGCGGCGCTCGAGGACCATGAAGGCGCCGAGCACGGCGACGCCGACCGCCGCGACCAGCGCCGCCCCGAGCGACTCGAGGCGGCTGAGCCCGTCGAGGCTGAGGGCGGTGAGGCTGCGCCGCTCCTTGTCCGGCCCGGCCGTGGTCGTGACCGTGAACGCCCGCGCCGACCCGCCCGCGCCGCCCAGGTCGGCCGCCACCTGGGCGGGGACGCGTCCGGAGGCGGCGCGGGCGAGGTAGAAGTCGGGCGCCGGGACCGGCGGCGGCAGGCCGGCGGTGCTCATGACCAGCTCGGCGATGGGGCTGGTCGGCGGGAACGAGCGGAACACCCCGACCACGTGGAGGCTGAGGTTCCGCGACCGTTCCCGGTCGTCGGGGAAGACCGTCGCCGGGAGGGCGTCGCCCGGGCTGAGCGAGAGTCCCTGCTCGATCTCCCTGGCGACGAGCACCCCCGAGGGGTCCCGCGCCAGCGCCTCCGCGCCGCGGCCCGCCAGCATGCTGGGCCGGGCGGTGCTCGCCTGCCGGTAGGAGGCGGGGTCGATGGCCATGATGGTCTTGCGGTCACTGGCGATGCGCGCCGGAACCAGCCGGATGGGACTGGTGGCGGCGACCCCAGGGCCGAGCGGGGGCGGGGCGTGCCGGCGCTCGGCGGTCGGGGTCAGGCGGAGGTCGGCGCCGAGCGCGGCTCGGGCATCGGCGCGCTCGGTGGCCCGGTAGGTTGCCACGAAGGTGACCACGCTGGTGCCGAAGGCGATGGCCAGGGCACCCAGCGCCAGCGCGACCGCGATCCGGGCGGGGCGGCGGCCGAGCCAGCGCATGGCCGCGCCGGGCCAGGAGGACAGCGGGCGGGCGCGCTCGGGACGCGCCCAGCGGAGGAGCAGGGTGACCAGCGCCCGGACGGCCAGCAGGGTGACCCCGGCCCAGAGGGCGACCGGCGCCAGCAGGACGTAGAACGCCAGGGCCAGGGTCTCTCCCTCGATCGGGGTCTGCCTGAGCCCGCCGCTGAGGACGTTGACGGCGAGGATGGCGCCTCCCACCGCCACGGCGACCAGGTCGAGGCGGCCGCGCCACCAGGCGGGCCGCCAGCCCCGCTCGAGCAGGCGGCGGGCGGCGACGGGCTCGGAGCGCCGGCTGGCGCGCGCCAGGGGGACCAGCCGCACCGACACCGCCAGCGCGCCGGCGAGCACCGCCAGCAGCGTTGACAGCGCGAGGCGGCCGGTGGGCACGGTGCGCCACACCGACCGGCCCGTCACCGCGCTGACCGCCGCGGCGGCCACCAGCACGCCCACAGCCGATCCGATCGCCCCCGCGACCGCGCCATGGGCGATCGCCAGCCTCGCGAGCTGGCCGCCGGTGGCGCCGCGCAGCTGCAGCAGCGCGTCCTCGCGGCGGTACGCCTCGGCCAGCGCCGACGCCGTCGCAAGCCCCAGGCTGGCGGCCACGAGCACGCCGGGAAGGCCGAGAAGCAGGAACAGGATCTTGGCGTTGGTGGCGTCCGCGCCGGCCAGGGAGAGCGCCTCGGCAGCGTCGTCGGTCACCACGACCGACCCCGGCGCCTGGCGCTCCAGGACGCGCTGGAGCTCGGCTGACCAGCTCGCGGCGCGCGCCGGGTCGGAGGGGTAGCTGGCGTGGTCGATGGTCACGTGGCCCTCGAGGCTCACCGGTGGGAGGTCGGTGAGCCCGGGGTTGAGCAGCGCGGCGCCGCCGGCGCCGGTCCCAGCTCGCAGGACCGGCAGCAGCGAGCGCTCAAAGGTTGCGTAATCGACGACCAGGGCCAGCGGCACGGCGGCGACGTCGCCCTGCACCTCGCCCGAGGGGATCGAGAACCAGGTGGTCGCCTGGCGGAGGTCGACGGTTCCGGCGACGGGGAGCGACAGCGACCGTCGCGCGGCGTCGCCGGGCAGGGCGATGGACAGGCTGGTCGCCGAGGCGAGCTGGGGCGAGGCCCGCAGCGGCTGGCCGAGCAGCGTCCCGTTGCCGAGCGCGCCCTGCGTCACCCGCACCCAGGGGTGGTTGGCGAGGTAGGTGGGATCGACGGCGAAGAGCCGTGCCTTCACCCGCCCGGAGGCACCGGCGGCGACCGGCGCGGCCGGGGTGCCCGAGGGGCCGACCACGACGTCGGCCGCCGCGAACCGCTCCACCCGCCGTACGCCGGGTACAGCGGCCAGGCGGCGGCGCGCCGTGGTCATGTCGACGTCGAGGGAGGTCGCCAGCGCCCGCATCTCGACCTGGACGGGGTCGAGCGCCACACGCGTCATTGAGTGTACGGCGTCATCCACGAAGAACAGCGTAGCGGCAAGCATTGCGACCGGGAAGGCGACCCCGACGGCGGCCAGCGCAAGGCGGCGCGGGGCGCGCAGCACGCCGCGGGCGACCAGCCAGAGCGTCACCGGGCACCCCCGGTGGCCCCGGGCCGGTCCTCCCCGGGCATGGGGGCGCCGAGGCGGCCGGAGTGGAGCCCGACGACGCGGTCGGCATACTGGGCGACCACGGGGTCGTGGGTCACCAGGACGACCGCCGCCCGCTGCTCGGCGGCGGCGGCGACCAGCAGGCGGGCGATGACCTCGGCGGTGCCCGAGTCGAGGCTGCCGGTGGGCTCGTCGGCCAGGACCACGGCGGGCTGCGCGCACAGCACCCGCGCGATGGCGACCCGCTGCTGCTGGCCGCCGGAGAGCTGGTCGGGCAGCTTGGCCGCGGCATCGGCCAGTCCCACCCGCTCCAGGGCGCCGGCCACCCGGCGGCGGCGCGTGCCCGCCTCGGCGCCGTCGAGCAGCAGCGGGACCTCCACGTTCTCGGCCACCGTGGCCTGCGGCAGGAGGGCAAGGCTCTGGGCGACGAAGCCGCAGCTCCGCCGCCGGAAGCGCGCCCGGGCGCGGCCGTGCAGGCTCTCCCAGTCCACGCCGGCGATGAGCGCCCGGCCATCGGAGGGACGGTCGAGCCCGGCGAGAAGGTGCAGCAGCGTGCTCTTGCCCGAGCCGCTGGGGCCCGTGACGGCGACGACCTCGCCGCTGGCGACCGTGAGCGACACCGTGTCGAGGCCCCGTATCCGGCGCCGGCCTGCCGGATACGTCCGCGTCAGCCCGATCGCCTGCACGGCAGCCTCAGACGGCATCGATCACCAGCCCGTCGCGCATGGTCAGGTGGCGGTCGGCGCGCGCGGCCACCTGCGGGTTGTGGGTCACCGTGAGGAGCGCCGCGCCCTCCTGGGCGCGCAGCGCCTCCAGCAGGTCGAGGATCTGCGCGGCGGTCGCCTCGTCGAGCTCCCCGGTCGGCTCGTCGGCGAGCAGCACCCGGGGCCGCGGCGCGAGGGCGACGGCGACGGCCACCCGCTGGGCCTCGCCACCGGAGAGCTGGCTGGAGCGGTGCCGGCGACGCTCCAGCAGGCCGACCTCCCCCAGCAGGTGCCGCACGCGCTCGCGCACCTGGCGGCGGGGACGGCCGTCCAGGCGCAGCGGGAGGGCGACGTTGCCGGCGACGTCCAGCAGGGGATGGAGGTTGTCGCGCTGCAGCACGACCCCGATGTGGCGCCGGCGGCGGCGGGCCCGCTCGGTGGGCGGCAGGCGGGTGAGGTCCTCGCCGCCGATGACCACCGAGCCGCCGCTGGGCTCGAGCAGGCCGGCCACGACGTGCAGCAGGGTGCTCTTGCCGCTGCCGGAAGGGCCCATGAGGCTGGTCCACGAGGCCTGCTCGAGGATCAGCTCCGCCCCCCTGAGCGCCACCGTCTCCACCTCGCGTTCGCGGTAGATGTGGTACAGGCCCTTGGCCCGGACCGCCGGGGTCACCCCCTCGCCCATCCCGCCCCCCTCGCTCAAGGCTCACCCCAGGATGCGAGTTGCTTGATAAGAGGCGGCGAAGAAGCGAACCTTGCACCGACCGCTGACTTAGGGAGCGTTGGCAGGGTGCGCATGGAGGCTGACAGTCCCCCACGGGTCCTGGTGGTCGAGGACGACGAGCCATTCGCCGTTGCGGTCTCCGAGGGCCTCACCGCCGTGGGCTTCAACGTCCAGGTGGCGCTCGATGGCGCCGACGGCCTGGCGCTGGTGCAGCAGCGCCGCTTCGACCTGATCGTGCTCGACCTGATGCTCCCCCAGATCAACGGGTTCCGGTTCTGCGACCTGCTGCGCCGCGGAGGCGACTGGACGCCGGTGCTGGTGCTGACCGCCAAGCAGGGCGAGCTGGACGAGACCGAGGCGCTGGAGACCGGCGCCGACGACTTCCTGAGCAAGCCGTTCTCGTTCCCGGTGCTGGTGGCCAGGCTCCGGTCCCTGCTGCGCCGGCGGCGGCGGGAGCGGCCCGCCACGCTGGTCGCGGGAGACCTCGTCCTCGACACCGCCAAGCACCGCTGCTGGCGTGGCGAGACCGAGATCGAGCTGACGCCCCGCGAGTTCGCGCTGCTGGAGTACCTGCTCCGCCGCCCCGGCGAGGCGGTGCGCAAGCGCGACATCCTGGACGACGTGTGGGACTGGGCGTTCGACGACGACTCGAATATCGTCGAGGTGTACGTGGGGTACCTGCGCCGGAAGGTCGACGGGCCGTTCGGTCGCGAGATGATCCGCACCGTGCGGGGCGTCGGGTACCGCCTGGATCCGGCTGGGGGGTGAAGGTGACACGCCGCACGGTCCGGATGCGGGCGACGGCGCTGGCGCTGGGAGCGGTCGGCGCCGCCCTGATCGTCGCCGCCGTGGCGCTGCTGGTGGGCCTGCACAACTCGCTGGTCAGTGACGTCGACGCCCAGGCCCGGCTGCGGCTGGAGGCGGTCGCCACGCTGGTGCGGCACGCCCAGGTGCCAGCGACCCTCGCCGGTGGCGATGACGACGGCACCGTCGCGCAGGTGGTGGCACGCGGCAAGGTGGTCACGCAGAGCCCGTTCATCCAGGGTGCGGCGCCGCTGGCGCCGTTCGTGCCGCCGGGCGACCAGGTCGTGGTCCGGACCGTGCGGCATCCCCCGGTCAGCGGCGGCGGCGCCTACCGGGTCGCGGCGCGGCGGCTCGACGTGGCGACCGGCCCCGCGGTGGTCTACGCGGCCGCGTCGTTGGAGCCGGTGACCGAGAGCACCGGCGCGCTGCGCGTGCTGCTCGCCATCGCCGTGCCGCTGCTGCTGGTGTTGGTCGGAGTCACCACCTGGAGCCTGGTGGGACGGGCGCTGGAGCCGGTGGAGGCGATCCGCCGGCAGGTCGCCGAGATCTCCGTCACCGCCCTGGACCGCCGGGTGCCGGAGCCGGCCACGGGCGACGAGATCGAGCGGCTGGCCCGGACCATGAACGAGATGCTGGCCCGGCTGGACGCCGCCGCGCGCCGGCAGCGGGCGTTCGTCGCCGACGCCTCCCACGAGCTGCACAGCCCGCTGGCGACGATCAGGGCCAAGCTCGAGGTCGGCCTCGGCCATCCCGGCGCGGTCGACTGGCCCGCCGTGGTGGGCGGCTGGCTCGACGAGCAGGCACGGCTGGAGCGGCTCGTCGAGAACCTGCTGGTGCTCGCGCTGGCCGACGACGGCGCCGCGATCCGCTCGCCGCGGGTGGTCGACCTCGACGAGCTGGTGCTGCGCGAGCTGCGGGACCTGCGCGCCCGCGGCAGGGTGCGCCTCGACGTGAGCGGCGTCGCCGGTGGCCGGGTGGTGGGCGACGCCGACCAGCTTCGCCGGGTGGTGCGCAACCTGCTCGACAACGCCGAGCTGCACGCGGCCTCCGCCGTTCGCGTCGAGCTGGCGCGGACCGGCCCGGGCTCCGTCGTGCTGGCGGTCAGCGACGACGGTCCCGGGATCGCGGCCAGCCAGCGGGAGCGGGTCTTCGAGCGCTTCGTGCGCCTCGACGAGGCCCGCAGCCGGCGCGGCGGCGCCGGGCTGGGACTGGCGATCGTGCGCGAGATCGTCACCGCCCACGGCGGGACCGCCTGCGCCGAGGAGACCGAGGTCGGCGCCCGGCTGGTGGTCCGGCTGCCCGCCGCCGAGCAGAACGGAGCCGGGCCGAGCTGAGCGGCGATCAGGCCGGCTGCGCGGGCTGCGTCTGACCGTACAGGTCCTTTCTGGAGGTGTAGCCGCGTCTGTCCAGTTTGAGTGCCTGCTGGCGGACCTTGGCCAGGGCGCCCGGGTCCAGGTGCACGACCTTGACGAGCAGCAGGGTCTCCTTCTCCGTCTCCTCGGTCCCGGCGAAGTCGGCGCGGATGTTGCCGACGTCGGGCGCGTAGAACTTCCGCTGGTGGGCATTCGGCTCTGACGGGTTCCACTCGTCGGTCACCAGCACGTTGCTGTAGCAGTCGACGGGGACGCAGGTCCGCTGGCCCGTGCGGTACACCCGCGCGGTGTCCGAGAAGTCGATCGCGGGCGCCCATCCCTGCAGGTAGTTGGGGGCCCCCACGCGCGGGTCCGCGCGCATGATGACCCCGGCTCTGGCGCCTGCCAGGCCGGTGATCCAGGTGTCCGGGGCACCGGTGAACTTCCCCGCCTCGTACTCCTCTGGGTACTCGCCCATGTTCCAGACGTTCCCGTAGTCGTCCTGGGCGTGGAAGGCGAGCTCCGCCTCGGCGAGCTCGCCCGCGTTGTAGTCGAGGTCGTAGAGGACCACGTTGCGCACGCCGTCGATCGCCTTGGTCAGGTCGGTGACGGTGAACACCACGCGGTGCTCGACGCGCTCGCCGTCCTGGTTGATCTTGCCCACGTAGACGAACTGCGTGCCCGGCGCCAGCGGGAACCATTTGTTGCTGATGTCGGTCGAGTGGCCGAACCTGGTGCGGTCGTAGCTCTTCTCGGTCGCGTCTTTCAGGACGGGTAGCGGGGCGGCGGACGTCGAAGGCGGAGCCTGCGCCGCGCTGCTGGTCCTGGCCGAGCGGCACGCGCCCAGCACGAGCGGCAACGCCAGCGCCCAGGAGGCGTACAGGTCGTTTGCTCATGAGGCCCTCCCTACGGGCGACCTCCCACGCCTGCCGAAACGCAGGTACAGGGACGGCACGACAAACAGGTTGAGCAGGGTCGAGGTGAACAGGCCACCGAGAATCACGATGGCCAGCGGGTGCTCGATCTCGTGACCGGGAATGGCGCCGGTGATCACCAGCGGCACCACCGCCAGCCCCGTCGCCAGCGCGGTCATCAGGATCGGCGAGAGCCGCTCGCGCGCCCCGCGCAGGACCAGGTCGGGACCGAAGGTCTCGCCCTCGTACCGCTCCAGGTGCTGGAAGTGGTTGATCATCAGGATGCCGTTGCGCGCGGCGATCCCCATCACCGTGAAGAACCCCACCAGCGAGCCGAGCGAGATGACGCCGCCGCCGATGTAGGCCGCGAGCACGCCGCCGACCAGCGCCATCGGCAGGGTCAGCAGGCTCAGCGCCGCCAGGCGGAAGCTCCCGAAGGACGCCTGCAGCAGCAGCAGGATCCCGATCGCGGCGCCGACCGCGAAGATCATCAGGCGCTTCTGGGCGGCCTGCCGCTCCTGGTACTCGCCGAGCACCTCGGCGTCGTAGCCGCGCGGGAACCGGACCGCCTTGACGCGGCGGTCGATCTCGCGCGCCACCGAGCCGAGATCGCGCCCGCGCACGTTGGCGCCGACGTCGATGCGGCGCGAGTTGTCGTCACGCTCGACCAGGTTCGGCGTGGGCTTGACGGCGACCGAGGCAATGTCGCCCAGACGCACGTGACCACCAGCGGGCGTGTCGATCAGGAGGTTCTGGACGTTGGTCACGCTCGCGCGCGCCTGCGGGATGCTCCAGACCTGGACGTCGTAGGCCTTCCCGGCCCGGAAGACGTCGGCGACCTCCTCGCCCGCCACCAGCGTGGAGGCCGCCCGGCGGACGTCGCCGGGCTTGATCCCGTAGTGCCGGGCCTTGGCGAGGTCCACCTGAACGTCCAGCTGCGGCACGTCGACCACGAAGTCGGCATGCGCCTCGATCACCCCCTCGATCCCGTGCAGGACCTCCTCCACCTCCGCGGCCCTGCTGCGGAGCACCGCCAGGTCCGGCCCGTAGATGCGCACGACGATGGCCTCGCTCGTCCCGGTCAGCACCTCCTTGATGCGCTCGTTCAGGTAGGTCTGCACGTCGGTGTAGACGCCGGGATAGCTGGCGACGGCTTCCTGGAGCTGGGAGACCGTCTTGTCGTAGTTGGCCTTGGGGTCGAGGCTGATCCAGTTCTCGCCGAAGTTGACACCGGAGATCTCCTCCCCCAGCGAGGCCTGGCCGATGTGGGACCCGAAGTTGCGGATCCCGGGGATCGCCCGCAGCTCGCGGCTGGCCTGGGTGACGATGCGCTGTTCCTCGGGCTGCGACGTCCCGGGGACGGTGATCCAGTGCATCAGGAAGTCGCGCTCCTTGAACTGCGGGAACAGCGACTCCCCGAGGAACGGCACCACCGCGACGCCGGCGATGATGAACACGGCGACGGTCGCGTACGCCCAGCGCGGCCGCCGGATGACCCGCGTCAGCCCTCCGGAGTAGACCCGTTTCAGCCAGACGACCAGCGGGGACTCGCGGCGCTGCAGCGATGCCCCGCGCAGCAGCAGCAGCGCCAGCGCCGGCGTGACGGTCAGCGCGACCACCAGTGAGGTCAGCACGGCCAGGCCGTAGGAGAGGGCCAGCGGCCGGAAGAACGAGCCGGTCAGGCCCTCCAGGAAGTAGACCGGGATCGCGGCCACCACGATGATCAGGGTCGCGTAGATGATCGGGCCCCGCACCTCGAGCGATGCCTCGAGGACGATCTTCGCCGTCGACTTGTCGGTCCCCTCCCCGCGGTACTGGCGCAGGCGCCGCAGGATGTTCTCGATGTCGATGATGGCGTCGTCGACCACCACGCCGACGGCGATCACCAGCCCCGCCAGGATCATCGTGTTGATGGTGGTGCCGCGCAGGTAGAGCACGAACCCGGCGCCCACCAGCGACAGCGGGATGGCGACGAGGCTGATCAGGGCGCTGCGCCACTCGAACAGGAACAGGCCGAGCACCAGGATCACGAACAGGCAGCCGAGCAGCAGCGCGTTGGTGAGGTTGTGGAGCGCCGACTCGATGAAGCTCGCGGGCCGGAAGATGGTGGGGTCGACGTCGATGCCCGAGAGGCCGGGCTGCAGCTCCCTGAGCGCCTGCTCGACCCCACGGGTGACGTCGAGGGTGTTGGCCCAGGGGAGCTTCTCGACGATGAGCATGAGGCCCGGGCCGTCGTTGATGACCGCGTCCCCCGCGAGCGCCTGGTGGTCCTCCACCACGCGGGCCACGTCACCCAGCCGCAGCGGCTTGCCGTTCTGCTTCTCGATGACCACCTGGGCCAGGTCCTTCGGCGTCGCGACGGGCATGATGTGGCGGACCTGGAGCCGCTGGTTGGGGGTGTCGACGAAGCCACCCTTGCCGATCACCGCTCCGGTGGAGAACTTCAGCAGGCCCACGTCGACGGCGTCCGCGGTGGTCTCCATGACCTGTTCCAGCGAGACGTTGTGCGCTCGCATCTTGTCCGGCTCCGCCTGCACCTGCAGCATCTGCAGCCGCTCGCCCCAGATCGGCACGTTCGCCACCCCGGGGACCCGCAGCAGCCGGGCCCTGATCGTCCAGTAGGAGATCATCGACATCTCGATCAGGGAGCGGTTCTTCGACGAGAGCCCGATCTTCATCACCCGGCTCGTCGCCGACAGCGGTTGCAGCATGACCGGCGGGGCCGCCCAGGTGGGCAGCGTTGGCAAGACCGTCGCCATGCGTTCCTGCACCAGTTGCCGTGCCTGCAGCAGGTCGGTCCCCAGCTTGAAGATCAGCTCGATCGAGGAGAGCTGCGGGACCGACTGGGAGCGCATCACGTCCAGCCCAGGTATCCCGTTGAACGCCTGCTCCAGCGGCACGGTGACGAGCTGCTCCACGTCGGCCGCGGAGAGCCCGAGGCAGGCGGTCTGGATCTGCACCCGCGGCGGCGCGAACTCGGGGAACACGTCCACCGGGACGTGGCGGAGCTGGGTTGCGCCGAAGACCATCATCCCCACCGCGAGCGCGACGACGATGTAGCGGAACCTCAAGCTCGATCCAACGATCCAACGCATCATGGCCGGATGTCTCCTTGCGCGCCGGTCACTCCTGGCCGACGCCGAGCTCAGTGCCGAGCAGCTCGGCCGCGCCGACGGTTACGACCCTGGTGCCAACAGCTGGGCCCTTCAGAAGGATCGCCTCGTCCTTTTCGATCAGGTCGACCTCGATGTGCTGCCGCAGGTAGGTCAGGGGCGCGGTGCTCGTGAACGTCCAGGTGTCGCCGGTCTCGTCGTAGAGCACCGCCGCGTAGGGAATGATCTTCCGGGCGGCTGTGCCGGCGCGCACCTGGGCGGTCTGGATGCCGAGCCGCTCGGCCGCCTGCTGGGACAGGGTCACGCGGCTGAGGTCGGTGCCCTCGACCGGCTCGACCTTGGCGCCGCGGTCGCCGCCCTCCTCCTCCGCCGCCTGCCCGCGCGAGCACGCCGAGACGCTCAGGCCCAGCGCGACGACGAGCAGTATCAGTGCGGCGGCCCTCCATCGATAGCTGTGGTGCATTCGCTTCCTCCTTCCATGCGCCTTCAGCTTGTCTGCTCGATCACCTCGAGACCGAGGCGAGGGCCAGCTCCGCGTCGGATCTGTCAGGCAGCGAGCGCGGGGCGAACCGTAGGTACAGGAACGGCACGATCAGGGCGCTCACCAGCGTCGCGCTGGCCAGGCCGCCGAGGATGACCACGGCGAGCGGCCGTAGCACCTCGAGTCCGGCGACGCCGCCGAGGAACAGGAACGGGAGCAGGCCCAGCCCGGTCGTCAGCGCCGTCAGGACGATCGGCGTGAAGCGTTCCTGCGCTCCCCGCATGACGAGGCCGGCCCCGAGCTCCGCGCCGTCCTCCTGCTGCAGTAGCTGGAAGTGCCGCACCAGCACGACGCTGTTGCGGATCGCGATCGCCAGCACCGTGAAGAGCCCGGCGAACGAGCCGAGCGCGGTGACCTGGCCGCTGCTGAACGCGAACGCGGCCAGCGCTCCGCCGACCAGCGCCAGCGGCAGGGTCAGGAAGACCAGTGCCGCCAGGCGCCAGCTCCCGAGGGCCGCCTGCAGCAGCAGCAGGATCCCGATTGCGGCGGCGACCGCGATGCTCAGCACCCACTGCTTGTCGTGCTGCCGCTCGGCGGCCGCGCCGAGCACCTCGGCGTGGTGCTCGAGCGGGAACTGGATGCTCCGCACGCGCTGCTCGACGTCGTGCGTCACCGCGCCGAGCGAGCGCCCATGGACGCCCGCGCTGACGTCGAGGTAGCGCGACACGGAGTCGTGCCTGATGACGGTCGGATCCGGCGCCAGGCGCACGCTGGCCACGTCACCCAGGCGCACATGGCCACCGCCGGGGGTGTCGATCAGCAGGTTCTGGATGCTGGTGAGGCTGTGGCGCGTCGGGGGCGCTCCCCACACCACCACGTCGAACACCTTCTGCTCTTCGAACAGGTTGCCGACCGTGATGCCCGACAGCAGCGTGGTCGCCGCCCGGCGCACGTCGCCCGGCTTGATCCGGTAGCGCTCGGCCGCCGTGAGGTTGACCTGGATCTCCACGGTCGGCTCGGTGGCCTGGACGTCCACGTGCGGCGCGGTGACGCCGTCGACCCCCGCGATGGCCTGCCGCACCTCGTCGGCCTTGCGGCGCAGCACCTGCAGGTCCTGGCCGAAGACGCGCACGACCAGGGGATCGTTCGCGCCGGTCTCGACCTGCCTGATCTGCTGCTCGGGATAGGTCACCAGATTGTGGGTCAGGCCGGGGTAGCCGGATATGACTTCCCGGACGGCGGCCACGGTCCGGTCGTAGTCGGCCTTGGGGCCGATGCTGACCCAGAGCTCGCCGGAGTTGACGTTGACGACCTGGTCCGAGGTGATCGCGCGCCCGACGTGGGCGCCGACGTTGCTGATGCCCGGGATCGACCGCAGCTCCCGAGTGGCCCGCTCGGTGATCCGGTCCATCTCCGGCTGCGACATCCCTGGCGCGCCCTGCCACTGGATCAGCAGGTCGCGGTCATGCAGCGGCGGCAGCATCGAGCGCCCGGCGATCTGGGGCAGCACGACGATGCCGGCCAGCGCGATGACGCCGATGAGGGCGAAGGCCATGCGGGGCCGTAGGACCAGCCGCGTGAGCGCCGCGCCGTGGCCACGCTCCAGCCAGCGGGCCAGCGGGGACTCGCGGCGCCGCAGCGGCGCCTTGCGGAGCAGCAGCAGCGCCAGTCCCGGCGTGACGATCAGCGCGACCAGCATCGAGACGAGCACCGCCAGCAGGTAGGAGACGGCCAGCGGCCGGACGAACGAGCCGGTCAGGCCCTGCACGAAGAAGACGGGCACGGTGGCCAGCGCGACGATCAGCGTCGCGTACAGGAGCGGGCCGCGCACCTCGAGGGAGGCGCGGAGGATGGTGGCGAGCGCCCACCCCTCCCCCGCCTCCCGGTCTCCGTCGAGGTCCTGGCGCGCCCGGGCCTGCCGCTGCTCCCGCAGCCGCCGCCTGATGCTGTCGACGTCGACGATCGCGTCGTCGACCAGGACGCCGAAGGCGATCGCCAGCCCCGCCAGCAGCATCGTGTTGAAGGTCGTTCCGCGCAGGTACAGCACCAGCGCGGCCGTCACCAGGGCCAGCGGGATGGTCACCAGGCTGATCAGCGCGACGCGCCAGTCGAACAGGAACGCGCCCAGCAGCACGACCATGAGGACCAGGCCGATCAGCAGCGCCAGAGCCAGGTGACGGGTGGCCGTCTCGATGGTGTTGGCCGGACGGAAGAGGCTGGTGTCGATGGCGATGCCGGACAGTCCCGGGCGCATGTCGTCGAGCGCCTGCTCGACCCCGCGGGTCACCTCGCGGGTGTTGGTCCCGGGGAACTTCTGGATCACCAGCATGAGGCTGGGGCCGTCTTTGGCGATCGCGTCGCCGATGAGCGGCTGGTGATCCTCCACCACCTGGGACACGTCGCTGAGCCGCAGCGTCCTGGCGCCGGCGTCCTCGACGGTCACCTGGGCCAGGTCCTTGGCGGTGGTGATGGGCGAGATGTGCTGGATTCCGAGCCGCTGGTTGGAGGTGTCGATGAAGCCGCCGGTGCCGGGCGTCGAGGCTTCCGTGAAGCTCAGCGGCGACACCCACAGCGCGTTCGCGGTGCTCTGGATGACCTGGTCCAGCGAGATGCCCTGCCCGCGCAGCTTCCGCGGGTCGACCTGCACCTGGAGCTGCCGCTCCCGCTGGCCCCAGATGGCCACGTTGGCAACGCCGGGCACGCCCATCAGGCGCGGCCTGAGCTTCCAGCGGGCGAGCACCGACATGTCGATCAGCGACACGTCCTTGGACGAGAGCCCGATCATCATGACCCGGCCGGTCGACGACAGCGGCTGCAGCATGACCGGCGCCTTGGCCACGTTCGGGATGCCGCCGGGCGCCTGGATCAGGCGCTCCTGCACCAGCTGCCGCGCCTTGAGGACGTCGGTCCCTGGCTGGAAGATCAGCTCGATCCGCGACAGCCCGGGAAGCGACTGGGAGCGGATCTGGTCGACCCATGCCACGCCGTTGAGCAGGTCCTGCTCGAGCGGGACGGTGACCAGCTGCTCCACCTCCTCGGCCGAGAGGCCGAGCGCCTCGGTCTGGATGTCCACGAGCGGCGGCGTGAACTCCGGGAGCACGTCCATCGGCGCGTTGCGGAGCTGCATGATGCCCAGCAGCAGCAGCGCGGCGGCGACCGGGATCACCAGGAATCGGAACTTCAGACTCGACCCAACCATCCAGCGCATTGACCAACCCCCTCCGGAAAGGCGACGGGCATGGGGCCCGCCACCCGCTGCGGCGAGTGGGCTTTCTCAGGGCGTTGGGGCTACGTGACAGCGGCGGGCAGCACCGGTGCCGGCGCCGGGTCAGGTAGCGGGGTCGCACCAAAGCGACGAGACCGGGAGTGACACCCATATCTCCCCCGAGTCCCCCGAGGTGCCTCTCCCAGGCAAGCTACTGCTCAAGCCATGATCCGGTCATGCTGTAGAACGAGTCAATTATGCAAATGCGGTACCTTCCGTACTGCGAGCCGGCTGGTCTGAAAGGATCAGTCACGCCGACCTATCTCAAGTACGCATCGGTCGAGCCGGCGCCGGCCTTGAGCCGCCTCCGGTCTTGAGCCAGCATCGGGCCGAGCCCTCCGTCCGCCCCGCCACCGCCATTGCCATTGTGAGAACGCGCTCGTGAGCTCTCCCCTCCCCGGCCTGCGGATCGAGTATCCGCAGGCGCTGCCGATCAGCCAGAAGAAGGACGAGATCCTGGCCGCGATCCGCGACCATCAGGTCGTGATCGTCGCCGGTGAGACCGGCTCCGGGAAGACCACCCAGTTGCCGAAGATCTGCCTGGAGCTGGGACGCGGCATGCAGGGCCGTATCGGGCACACCCAGCCGCGCCGGCTGGCGGCGCGCACGGTGGCCGCGCGCGTGGCCGAGGAGCTGGGCACGCCGCTGGGCGGCGCGGTCGGCTTCAAGGTGCGCTTCAACCAGCGGGCCGGCGACGGCACGCTGGTGAAGCTGATGACCGACGGCATCCTGCTGGCGGAGATCCAGCACGACCGTCTGCTGCGCCAGTACGACACGCTGATCGTCGACGAGGCCCACGAGCGCAGCCTCAACATCGACTTCATCTTCGGCTATCTGAAGCGGCTCCTGCCGCGGCGGCCCGACCTGAAAGTGATCGTCACGTCGGCGACCATCGACCCGGAGCGCTTCTCCCGCCACTTCGCAGACGCGCCGGTGATCGAGGTCTCCGGCCGCATGTACCCGGTGGAGGTCCGCTACCGGCCGGTCGGCGAGGCGGAGGAGGACCGCGACCAGGTGCAGGCGATCTGCGACGCGGTGGACGAGCTGAGCGCCGCGGGGCCCGGCGACGTCCTGGTCTTCCTGAGCGGCGAGCGCGAGATCCGCGACACCGCGGACGCGCTCTCCAGGCACGGTCCGCGGCACACCGAGATCCTGCCGCTGTACGCGCGGCTGTCAGCGGCCGAGCAACAGCGCGCGTTCCAGCCGCACACCGGGCGCCGTGTGGTGCTTGCGACCAACGTCGCGGAGACCTCGTTGACGGTCCCGGGCATCAGGTACGTGATCGACCCCGGGACCGCGCGCATCTCCCGCTACAGCTACCGGACCAAGGTGCAGCGCCTGCCGATCGAACCCGTCTCGCGGGCATCCGCCGACCAGCGCAAGGGGCGCTGCGGGCGCACGTCCGCGGGGATCTGCATCCGCCTGTACACCGAGCAGGACTTCCTGTCGCGCCCGGAGTTCACCGACCCGGAGATCCTGCGCACCAACCTCGCCTCCGTCATCCTGCAGATGACCGCGCTCGGGCTGGGCGACGTCGCCGCCTTCCCCTTCATCGACCCGCCGGACCAGCGCAACGTCAAGGACGGCGTGCGCCTGCTCCAGGAGCTGGGCGCCTTCGACCCGGCCGCCGGCCAGGCGCGCAAACGCCTGACGCCGCTGGGCCGCAAGCTGGCGCAGCTACCGGTGGACCCTCGCCTGGGACGTATGGTGCTGGAGGCCGACCGTAACGGCTGTGTCCGCGAGGTCATGGCGATCGCCGCAGCGCTGTCGATCCAGGACCCGCGCGAGCGACCCGCGGACCGGCAGCAGGCCGCCGCCGAGAAGCACAGCCGCTTCGCCGACAAGGACTCGGACTTCCTCGCCTATCTGAACCTCTGGCAGTACCTGCGGGAGCTGCAGGAAGAGGTCTCGTCCAACCAGTTCCGCAAGCGCTGCCGGGCGGAGTTCCTCAACTACCTGCGGGTCCGCGAGTGGCAGGACGTCTACAGCCAGCTGCGGCAGGTCGTCAGGAGCCTCGGGATCCCGCTGAGCAGCGCGCCGGAGGACAGCAGGGGAATCCACATGTCACTGCTGGCCGGCCTGCTCTCCCACGTCGGCCTCAAGGACAGCGAGCGGCAGGAGTACCAGGGGGCGCGTAACGCCCGCTTCTCCATCTTCGCCAGCTCCACGCTGTCCAGGCACCCCCCGCAGTGGGTGATGGCGGCCGAGCTGGTGGAGACCTCACGCCTGTGGGGGCACGTCGTGGCGCGCATCGAGCCGGAGTGGCTCGAGACGCTCGCCCCGCACCTGATCAGGCGGACCTGGAGCGAGCCGCACTGGGACAGGACCCGGGGCGCGGTGATGGCCTACGAGCGGGTGACCCTGTACGGGCTGTCGATCGTGGCCTCCCGCAAGGTGGGCTACGGCCGCATCGATCCCCGGCTGTCGCGCGAGCTGTTCATCCGCCACGCCCTGGTCGAGGGCGACTGGCAGACGCACCACGAGTTCTTCCACCGCAACCTCGAGCTGCTGGAGGAGGTCGAGGAGCTGGAGCGCCGCGCGCGCCGGCGCGACATCGTGGTGGACGACCAGACGCTGTTCGACTTCTACGACCAGCGGGTCGGCGAGCAGGTCGTCTCCGCCCGCCATTTCGACAGCTGGTGGAAGAAGGTCCGCGCCACCCAGCCGGACCTGCTCAGCTTCCCCAGGTCGATGCTGGTCAGGCAGGGAGCGCATGGGGTCGACCAGATCGACTATCCGGACCACTGGCAGCAGGGCGACCTGAAGCTGCGGCTCTCGTACCAGTTCCAGCCGGGCACGCAGGCCGACGGCGTGACCGTGCACATCCCGGTGGCGGTGCTGAACCAGGTGACCGGCGACGGCTTCGACTGGCAGGTCCCCGGCCTGCGGGAGGAGCTGGTGACCGCGCTGGTCAAGGCGCTTCCCAAGCCGCTGCGCCGCAACTTCGCCCCGGCCTCCAGCTACGCGACATCGGTCCTGGAGCGGATGGAGCCGCAGGCCGGGCCACTGCTGGAGGCGCTGGGGCGTGAGCTTGAGCGCATGAGCGGCGTGGCGGTCCCGCCCGAGAGCTGGCAGATGGACCGGGTGCCGGGCCACCTGAAGATCACCTTCCGGGCCGAGGACGACGAGCACCGGGAGCTGGCCGAGGACAAGGACCTCGGGCGGCTGAAGCTGCGGCTGAAAGGGAAGATGCGGGCGGCGATCTCGGCGGCGGTGGACGGCATCGAGCAGCAGGGGCTGCGGAGCTGGAGCTTTGGCACGCTGCCGCGGACCGCCGAGCACAGGCGGGGCGGCCGCGCGGTGAAGGCGTACCCGGCGCTGCTGGACCAGGGGGGCAGCGTCGCCATCGGCATGCTCGAGACCGAGGCGGAGCAGCAGCGCGCCATGTGGCAGGGCACCCGCCGCCTGCTGCGGCTGAGCGTCCCCTCGCCGCTCAAGCTCGTCCTGGCACGCCTCGGCGGGAAGGCCAAGCTGACCCTCAGCCAGTATCCGCACGGCAGCGCCGCGGAGCTGTTTGACGACTGCATCGCCTGCGCCGTCGACGCGCTCATCGCCGAGTGCGGCGGCCCGGCCTGGGACGAGGAGGCCTTCCGCAAGCTGCACGACAAGGTCCGTGCCGAGCTGCCCGGCACCACGCTCGACGTCGTCACCAAGGTGGAGCCCATCCTGGCGGTCGCTCACGACCTCGAGGAACGCCTGGAGCGAACCGCCAGCCCCGCGCTGGCGCCAGTCCTGGCGCCGGCGCTGGCGGATGTCAGGGCGCAGCTCTCCGGACTGGTCCACCCCGGCTTCGTCACCGCCACGGGATGGCGGCGCCTGCCGGACGTGCTGCGCTATCTGCGTGCCATCCACAATCGTCTCGACAAGCTGCCCCACGATCCCCAGCGCGACCGCGAGCGGATGCTGACCATCGAGCAGGCGCAGCGGTCCTACCGGCAGCTGCTGGACAGGCTGCCGCCCGGCACCCGGCCCGGGGAGGCGCTGCTGGAGATCCGCTGGATGATCGAGGAGCTGCGGGTCAGCTACTTCGCGCAAGCGCTAGGGACCCCCTACCCGGTGTCCGACAAGCGAGTCCGGCGTGCGATGGAGCAGCTGGCACCCTAGACCCGGCATTGCCGATGACCTCATCCCCGCCGAGCCGGCCGACCCCGAGCAACTGCCGCCGGCGCTCAAGCCCTTCGCCGCGGTGCCGCCGCTGATCTCCGACATCGACCTGTCGGTGGACGATCGCTGGCTGTATGTGTCCTGCTGGGGCACCGGCGAGCTCAAGCAGTACGACGTCAGCGACCCCTTCAGGCCGCGCGAGACCGGCTCGGTCAGGCTCGGCGGCATCGTCGGCGCCTGGGTGGCCAAGCTGGACGCCGATCTGGAGGGTGGTGGGCTGGCCGCCGATGCGCGGTTCTTCCCCCACGACGGCGACTTCCGCGGCCTGCGGGTGCACCAGACCCGGCTGCAGGGTGGCGACGCCTCCAGCGACTCCTACTGCTTTACGAGCTGACCGCTTACCGCGGCGACGGCTACCGCGAGATCCGCACTCGAGGGCGGCGCTCAAGCTCCGCCGCTCTCGGGTGAGCCATCGGCTCGAGCTCTTCCGCCGGGTCGATCCTGCGCAGCTCGCCACGCAGCGGTCCACCCGGCGGATCAGCCTGGACCAGCTCAGGCGCGCAGACGTGGTCCCCGGTCCAGGGGGCGTTGCAGTCGCCGCAGATGTGCCGGCGCGGCCGGTGCTTGACCGTTCGTGGCCCCTCGAACAACCAGTTGGGCAGGAACGGCAGCAGGAACATGGCAGCCAGAGCTGCCAGGCCGAGCCACGGAGTTGGAGCGTGCGACATCAGGTCCTCCTGTTGACAACCCACGCCCTGCCACTACCGCGCAAGGCACCCGTCCCTGACTGACCGGCGACGGCGGTTGTCAACCATCCAGCAATGCCTGGGGAGCGGGTTCAGCACATGCGCCTCCCCGTCAGGCTTGGACAGCTTGCGAATCGAGGCGGCGGACGACAGCCTGTGAGCAGTGATGGCGAAAGACGACACGCTCAAGACCTACCGCGCCAAGCGGGACCTCCCTCGCTCACGCGAGCCGAAGGGTGGGCACCGGAGGAGCCGCAAGCGGCCAATATTCGTGATCCAGAAACATGCCGCATCAAGCTTGCACTATGACCTCCGGCTCGAGGCGGGCGGGGTGCTCAGGTCGTGGGCGGTCCCGAAGGGTCCGTCGACCGACCCGGGCGAGAAGCGGCTGGCCATGCCGGTCGAGGACCACCCGCTCGATTACGCCGGCTTCGAGGGCGTGATCCCAGAGGGCCAGTACGGCGCCGGCACCGTGATCGTGTGGGACACCGGCAGCTACTGGACGCTCGGCGACGAGCCGATCGAGCGGGCGCTGGAGCGTGGCCATGCCGCTGTCTGGCTGGAGGGACGCAAGCTCCACGGGGGCTACGCCCTGACCCGGATCGGCAAGGGCAAGCGCGAGCGCTGGCTGCTGGTGAAGATGGACGACGAGGGCGCGGATCGCCGCGGCAACCCAGTCTCGAGCCAGCCCGAGTCGGCACTGAGCGGCCGCACCATCGAGGAGCTGACGGAGCAGGCGTGAGGCGCGGCGCTGCCTAGAGCGGGATGAATCCACAGGTCGCGCAACGAGCCACCAACGCCGTGTATTCTGAACGCGGGTCCTGGATAGAGTCACTGCGATTGCGGGAAGGAGGCGCCATGACCGAGCCTGCACCCCAGCCGGCTAGCGCCAGCCGCAAACGCCGCGGCCATGGTCAGCCGACGCTCCCGGAGCGCATCACCGCCCCCCTCACCCCTGAGCAACTCCGCGCGCTCGGCAGCGATGACCCGTGGGGCAGTGACGAGGAGTTCGAGGCATTTCTCGCTGACCTCGCCGACACCCGTAGCCGGGACTGACCGAAGCCCGGATGGCCCAGCCACGCGTGGTGCTGGACACCGACATCGCCAGCCGTCTGTTTCGAGGCCAAGACCTCGAAGCTGACGAGCGGCAGGCGCTCACGACCCACATCCCGGTCCTCACCTTCGTGACAATCGCCGAGTGGGCCAAGTGGGCGCACAAGCGCAACTGGGGCACCGCGCAGCGGGATCGCATCCGGAGCTTCGCCGGTCGGTTCGCCCTGCTCCACTGCTTGGTCCCGGTGATGTACGAGTGGGGGCGGCTGCGTGCGATGGCGGAGGTGGACGGGCATCCAGTGCCGGCCAACGACTGCTGGATCGCGGCTTGCTGCACGCACAACCAGCTCCCGATGCTCACCCGGAACCGCAAGGACTTCGACCCGCTCGCTGCGCACGGCCTGACGCTGTTGTGATCATCGAGATGCATGACACGCCGGCGCGGTTTCCGCGGCGCTCACCAGGGGCGGGTAGGCTTCCATCCCAGAGGAATGGAAGGTCGTTCAGGATCATTCGCCTGGTCAGGGGAAGCCCAGATCATCTCTTGGTTGAGCAGGTATCCGCCGAGGCACCTTGACCGCCACGACGACTGTGGATCTGCGACCTGCGTTTCAGTGGTGTGAACCAGGAGTGGCATGCCGGACGCGCCCCTCGGGGTCGTCGTAGTACGGGTCAACCACTCGCGGACGCTCAGCCCGGACGCCCTCATAGACCCTGCGTAGGCGCTCGCTGCGGATGTAGTGGCGTCCTCGCGTCTGTCCCTGTGCGATCAGGAGACCAGCGTCAACCATCCTGCGCAGATCACGGCCGGCGGTGCCTGGCTCTACGTCAGCGTCAGCTTCGTATTTGCTTCGCCGAACACGAAACCCAACTGCGGCGTCGTACAAGGCTGGCACGGTCCGTTCTGGCAAGGCTTCGCGGTCGGCGAGCGCTTCGAGTTCCCCCCATAGCCTCCGGGTCTCCTTGACACGGCGCAGCACTGTCTGCGCCTGAATGCTGTGGGCCCGGAGGTTGAAGCTGACCCAGGGACTCGCGTCATTCCCTGGCTTCCAGCTCCCGCCACCGACTTGGGCCAGCACGGCGTAGTACTCCTGGGTGTTACGTCTGTTGCCGAGGTACTCCTCGATGCTGCTGAACTCGGGGGCAAGGATGCCGTAGCGGGCCAGCACGAGGGTCTGTAGCGCGCGGGCCATGCGCCCGTTGCCATCCTTGAACGGGTGGATCATCACCAGGTTCAGGTGAGCCATCGCGGCGCGTACAAACATCGGCTCATTGTGATCAGCCTTGAGCCAGTCGATGAGTTCGCCGACCAGACCGGGCACGAGCTCCGCGTTCGGGCCCTCGTAGACATTTTCCCCCGTGTCGTCGTCATGTACGTAGATCGGCCCTGGGCGGAAATGGCCTGGCAGCGTGGTGAGATCATGACTGAGCATCATGTAGTGCAGGCTGCTCAGCAGCGTCGCGTTGTACTCGAAGTGGGGCGCACTCGAGAGCTGCTGGACGTAGCTCATGGCGTTGCGGTAGCCGACGATCTCGGCCCAGGTGCTCCGGTCGACGTCGAGTGGTTCCTCCTCGTCAACGGCCGCGAGCGCATTGTCAAGGGAGACTTCGTAGCCCTCGATGGTGTTGGAGCCGCGGATGGCTCGCGCTTGCAGGTTACGACGTAGGTTGCCCGTCCAGCGCCTGGGTTGGCGCAGTGCGGACCGCAGGCTGCGCCGATAGTTGCCGAGTTCTTGGAGGACAGCCTTGTCGCGGTCGCTCAGGGCTGGAGTCTGGAACAGCATGCCGGCAGTGTGCAGATGAAGAGATTATCTCGTCAAGTGTCGAGATGATCTCTTCATCTCTTCTGTGGTTCGCACAGGGCCCGACTGGCCCGCGGCCCAGCCCGACGACCGTCCCGCCCAGAGTCCTGCTTGACACCCGCCGTGCGCCCCGGCAGCCTGGTGGCATGATCGTCGTGTATCTCACACGCAACCGCGCGCTGGACTACCAGCGCGTCATCTCCTGCGCGTGTAGCAGAACCCGGCGGTCGTCGCGCGGGCTCTAGGCTCGCTTCCCGTTCTCCAGCACTCTTCGACCGCCGGGTCCTGGGCGTGTCCTGCCCGCGTGCTCCCAGGCATCGAGGAGATCGAAGCATGCGAGAGGCCTGACCGAATGAAGTCCCTCAGGAAAGACCAGACGCTCAACCAGATCGAGCGCTGGAAGCTCGAGCGCCACCCGCTGGACGTGCGCGAGGCGGTCCTCGAGCGCTACGCGACCGAGGGGCCGGACGCCATCGGCGAGGTCCCCGGTGAACTCGAGCGGCTCAAGTGGGTGGGGCTGTACCCGCAGCGGCAGGGCGGCGACGCCTTCATGATGCGCATCAAGATCCCCGGCGGGCAGCTACGCGCCGAGCAGGCCAGCGTCATCGGCGAGGTGGCCGAGGAGTTCGCCCGGGGACCCGCGCCGAACCCGGTGTTCGGCCAGGGCTTCCTCGACCTCACCACGCGCCAGGACATCCAGCTGCACTGGCTCCGGATCGGCAGCGTCCCCGAGATCTGGCGCCGCCTGGAGGCGGTGGGGATCACCACCGTCCAGGCATGCGGCGACTCCGCCCGCAACGTGCTGTGCTGCCCGGTCGCCGGCCTGGACGCCGACGAGGTGGTTGACGCCTTTCCGGTGGCGCAGGCGATCTCCGACTACTTCACCGGCAACCGCGAGTACGCCAACCTGCCGCGCAAGTTCAAGATGAGCGTGAGTGGTTGCCGCGAGGACTGTGCCAAGGCCGAGATCAACGACATCGGGCTGCAACCGGCACGGCTCGCCGACGGCACCCTCGGATTCAACGTCCTGGTCGGCGGCGGCCTCTCCGACGGTCCGCGGATAGCCTCGGACATCGACGTGTTCGTCCGTGCCGACCAGGCGGTGGAGCTGACCAGAGCGGTCGCCCAGCTCTTCGGCGAGCTCGGCGACCGCGAGAACCGCTGGACCTCCCGGATGCGCTACCTGGTCCAGGAGCTGGGACCGGAAGGCTTCCGCGAGGAGCTGGAGCGCCGCGCCGCATTCCCGCTCACCCCCGCCGGCGAGGCCCTCACGCGCCGTTACCGCGGCGACCACGTCGGGGTCCACCGCCAGCGCCAGCCCGGGCTCAACTATGTCGGGCTGAGCGTCACCGTCGGACGCATGCCCGGCAGCGACCTGGTCGAGACGGCGCGGCTGGCCACGGTGTACGGCTCGGGCGAGCTACGGCTCGCCACCGACCAGAACCTCGTGGTCGTGGGGGTCCCCGACGACCGGCTCGACGACCTGCTCGCCGAGCCGCTGCTGGCCAGGCACTCGCCCTCCCCGGGCCCGTTCGAGCGGGGAGCCGTCGCCTGCACCGGGAGCGAGTTCTGCCGCTTCGCGATCGTTGAGACCAAGGCTCGAGCGGCCAACCTGGCCCGCTGGCTGGACCGGCACGTCGACCTCGGCGGCGAGGAGATCGTCCGGATGCACTTCTCCGGCTGCTCGGCCTCCTGCGCCCAGCCGCAGATCGCCGACATCGGCTTCCGCGGCGAGATCGCCCACCGGGGAGACGAGGTGGTGGAGGCGGTGGACATCGGGCTCGGCGGCAGCCTCGGCACGGACGCGGCCTTCATCGACTGGGTCGAGGGCGCCGCACCCCTCGAGGGGATGCCGGAGACGCTGGCGCGGCTGCTCGCCCGCTACCGCACCGAGCGCGGCGACGACGAGCGCTTTCACCAGTGGTGCCGGCGCATGGGCAACGACGAGCTGCGCACGACGGTCCGGGACGGCATCCCGCAGGAGGCAGGCTGATGGCCGGGTTCAAGATCAGGGAGGAGATGAACGGCATCTCCGAGGCGCCAGGCAAGGTGTGGTTCTGGGACCTCGAGGACGCCGTCATCGACGCCGACCGCTGCATCCAGTGCGGCACCTGCGTGGCCGTCTGCCCCAGCGACTCGATCGGCATCGGTGAGGACGACCTGCCGACACTGGTCAAGATGTGCACCGGGTGCTCGCTGTGCTGGGACTTCTGCCCCAGAGGCGGGCTGCGCCACGAGGCGACCTGGAAGCTCACCGGCAACCCGGGCGACGGGTTGGCCGCGGTGACGGAGCGCTACAGCGCCCGGACGCGGTCGTCGATCCCCGGCGTGCAGGACGGCGGGGTGGTCAGCGCGATCCTGATCGCGATGCTGGAGGCCGGCGCGCTGGACGGCGCGCTGCTGGCGCGCCCGAGCGCCACCGAGCCATGGAAGGGCGAGGCCTTCCTGGCCCGCACTCCCGCCGAGGTGGTGGAGTGCGCCGGCAGCTTCTACAACCAGACCATGGCGCTGGGCCACCTCGACCTGAAGGGCCTGGACCTGCCGCCCGATCCCCGCATCGCGGTGGTCGGGACCCCCTGCGAGATCGAGGGGATCAGGGCCATGCAGGCCCGACCCTGGTACTGGGGATCCGCCAGGGTGGAAACGGTGGTGCTGACCATCGCCCTGCTGTGCACCAAGAGCTTCAACTACGAGAAGCTGATGGTGACCGAGATCGAGCGCAAGCGCGGGATCCCCCTGGACGGCATCGGCCGGGTCGACGTGATCCACGGCAAGCTGATCGTCCAGGACCACCAGGGCGAGACGCTTCTGGAGGAGCCCATCCGCGACTTCCACGGCGCCGCGCTCAAGGGTTGCGACGAGTGCGCCGACTTCCTCGGCAACGCCGCCGACCTCTCGGTGGGCAGCGTGGGCAGTGCGGAGGGCTGGTCCAGCGTGCTGGTCCGGACCGCCAGCGGCCGAGCGGCCCTGCAGCGCGCCGAGCCGCGGCTGGAGCTGCGGGAGCTGGAGCGGCCGGAGGGGCTCGAGAAGCTCGAGGCGCTCGACAAGCGCATCGCCTTCAAGCACCTCGCGCGCAAGTTCGATCCCGAGGCACCGCTGTTCGTGGACTATGAGGAGCATCTCGAGGCCTACAGCGGCAGCGACCGCGCCCCGGTGGAGAGCAGCCGGTGACGGCGACCATGGCCAACCGTGGCCTGGAGCTGCCCCTGCCGGCGGAGCCGGTCGCGCTCCGGGCGCGGACGCGGGCGTTGGCGGAACGCGCCCCCGCGGAGGGCGCGGCCCTGATCGACGGCGGGGAGTGGATCGCCGACACCCTCTGGAGCTGCTGGGGAGCAGCGCTCGAGGAGGCGGGGATGCGGCGGGCGCAGCTCGTCCAGATCGCCATCGACTACCGCATGGAGCTGTGGCTGTGGGTGATGCGCGAGCGGACCTGGGCGCAGTGCGTGAGCGGCCTGCGCGGCCGCGTCCTGCGCCGCGTCACCCACTGACCGCGGACCTCGGGGCCCCGGTCTCCTCGGCCTCCTCGGCCTCCGGCAGGCGGATGACCTGGCCACTGGCCATGACCAGGCCGTTGTGGCAGCGGGCCTCGACCGTGCCGCCAGCGAACTGCTCGTCGTACAAGCGACGGTAGAGGCCGTCGCGCTGGACGAGCTCGGCGTGGCTGCCCTGCTCGACCACCCTGCCGTGGTCCAGCACGAAGATGACGTCGGCGGCCATGATGGTGGAGAGCCGGTGGGCGATGGCGATGGTGGTGCGCCCGCGCATCAGCGGGCGCAGGGCCGCCTGCACGATGCGCTCGCTGGCGGTGTCCAGGGCGCTGGTCGCCTCGTCCAGGATGAGCACGCGCGGGTCCTTCAGGATCACCCTGGCGATGGCCAGGCGTTGCTTCTCACCCCCGGAAAGGCGATAGCCGCGCTCCCCCACCACGGTGTCGTAGCCGTCCTCCAGCTCCATGATCCGGTCGTGGATGTAGGCCGCCCGCGCCGCCGCGACGAGCTCCTCACCGGTGGCGTCGGGTCGGGCGTAGGCGAGGTTCTGGCGGACCGTCGCGTGGAACAGGTAGCTCTCCTGGGTCACCATGCCGATCGCGTCGGCCAGGCTCGCGAGCGTGAGCTCGCGCACGTCGGAGCCGTCGAGCTGGACCGCGCCCCGGGTGGTGTCGTACAGGCGCGGGATGAGGTACGAGATGGTGGTCTTGCCGGCCCCGCTCGGCCCAACGATCGCCGCGAGCATGCCCGGCTCGACCCGCAGGTCGACGTCACGCAGCGCCCAGCGGTGCCCGCCGTTTGGCGCCGCGTCGGGTGCCCCCTCGGGCGTGGCCACGGGCCCCGCCCCATCCCCGGCGGCCGACGGCGCGCCCTCGTAGGCGAACCAGACGTGGTCGAGCCTGACCTCGCCGTGCACCTGGGTCGCGGGCAGCGCCCGGGCGCCGGGAGCGTCGACGATGTCGGGATGAAGGTCCAGGTAGGTGAGGATGCGCGAGAACAGCGCCAGCGAGCTGGCCACCTCGGTCGAGATCTGCAGCGTCTGGCCGATCGGCATGAACAGCCGTGCCTGCAGGGTGGTGAAGGCGACCAGGGTCCCCGGGCTGAGCTGCCCGCCCCGCGAATAGGTCAGCCCGGCGACCAGGTAGACCAGCGCGGGCGTGATCGAGAAGAAGGTGGAGACGGTGGCGAAGAACGACCGGCCGATCATCTGCTGGCGCACCTGGAGGCGGGCGAGGCGCTCGTTCTGCTCGGCGTAACGCTCGCTCTCGGCCCGCTGGCGCCCGAAGACCTTGGCCAGCAGCATCCCGGAGACCGACAGCGTCTCCTCGGTGATGGCGCTCATCTCGGTCAGCGCTTCCTGGGTCTGGCCGGTCACCCGGCGGCGCGCCTGCCCGACCCGCCTGGTCAGGTAGACGAACAGCGGCATCAGGAACAGTGAGAGAAGGGTGAGCTGCCAGCTCAGCACCAGCATGGCCACCAGCGTGGAGATCAGGATCACCATGTTCGACAGCGCGCTCGAGGCCGTGTCGGTGATGACCGTCTGCAGGCCGCCGACGTCGTTGGCGAGCCGGGACTGGATCTCGCCGGTACGGGTGGCGGTGAAGAACCGCAGGGGCATGCTCTGGAGGTGCTCGTACAGCGCGGCGCGGAGGTTGCGCATCACGCTCTGGCCGACCGAGTTCGTCAGGTAGGTCTGGTACACACCGACCAGGCTGGACACGATCGGGATGGCGATCATCGCGGCGACCAGCGCGACCAGCAGCCCGAGCCTGGGCTGGGGGGGCGGGCCGAACAGCGCCTTGTCGAAGGTCGCTCTGATCAGCAGGGGGTTGGCCACTCCCAGCCCGGCGGTCACCAGGATCGCCAAGGTGACGACCGCGACCTGCCGGCGGTAGGGCACGAACAGGCGCACCGCCCAGCGCAGCAGGCGCCGGTCGCTCATCGCCGCCCGCAGGCTGCGCTCCGGCTCCTCGCCCCCACCACGCATCCCACTGCCGCCGTACCAGCCGCGCATCGCCATGCCCGCTCCTCAGCACGCTCCTCGTCACCGGGTCCCACTGTAGCCACGGCTCAATCCTTTCGGCTGCCCTCCTCCCACCGCACGCACGCGAGGAAGGTACGGACTCCGCCGGCGGCTCGCGCTCAGGCGGGATAGACCGTCACCTCCGTGGCCTTGGCCGCGGCCCAGACCTGGCCGCCACCCGCCAGGCGCAGCTCGCTTGCCGCCGCCGGGGTGACCTCGGCGACCAGCGGCACCACGCCGGCCAGGCGCACCCGCACCCGGTCGCCGACCAGGTCGAGCGCCTCGGGCGTACCGGGCCAGACGTTGCGCGGGGTGCCGTCGGGGCGCGTGCGGTGCAGGGCGACCGCGCGCGGATGGAGGACGCAGAACACCTCGCCGTCGTGCGCCTCGGCGGTGATGAGCGCGGCGCCGCCGGGCAGCTCGACCCGGGTGCCGGTGGCGCGCCCGCGCAGCAGGTTCAGCCCGACCAGCTCGGCCACGTAGCGCGAGCGCGGCCGTGCGCTGATCTCGGCCGGCGCGCCCGCCTGGCTGACCCGGCCACCCTCCAGCACGACCAGCCGGTCGGCCAGGGTCATCGCCTCCACCGGGTCGTGCGTGACCAGCACCCTGGTCCCCTGGTAGGCGGCCAGATGGCGGCGCAGGTCGCGGCGCAGCTCGACGCGGGCGTAGGCGTCCAGCGCGGCGAGGGGCTCGTCCAGCAGCAGCAGCCGCGGGCTGGTCGCCAGCGCGCGCGCCAGCGCGACCCGCTGCGCCTGCCCCCCTGACAGCGCGCGCGGCCGGGCGCCCGCGTAGCCCTCCATGCCCATGCGGGCGAGCCATTCCGCGGCCTGCCCGCGCGCGGCGGGGCGCCGGACCCCGCGGGCGCGCAGCCCGAAGGCGACGTTGTCGAGCACCGACAGATGCGGGAACAGCAGGTAGTCCTGGAACACCATGCCGATCGGGCGACCCTCGGCGGCGACCCGCACGCCGGCCAGCGGGTCCTCGAGGACCTGCCCGTCCAGCACGACACGACCACCCTGCATCGGGATCAGCCCCGCCAGGACCCGCAGCAGGGTGGTCTTCCCGGCCCCGTTGGGCCCGAGCAGCACCAGCAGCTCGTCGGTGGCCACTTCCAGCTCGGCATCCAGCTCCAGCGGGCCGAGCGTCACCCTAACCGCCGCCTCGAGGCTCATCGGGCGCGGCTCATGCCGTGGGGAACCAGCGGTCCCGCAGGATGACCAGGACCGCCAGCGAGACCGCCAGCAGGATCAGGCTGAGCGCGATCGCCGCATCGGTGTCGGTCTCCAGCGCCAGGTAGACCGCCAGCGGCATGGTCTGGGTGGAGCCAGGCAAGTTGCCGGCGAAGGTGATCGTGGCGCCGAACTCGCCCAGCGCCCGCGCCCAGCACAGCGCCACGCCCGCGCCGAGCGACGGCGCGATCAGCGGCAGCGTGACGCGCCGGAACACCAGCCAGCGGCCGGCGCCGAGGGTGGCGGCGGCGTCCTCGAAGCGGCGGTCCATCGAGCGCAGGCCCGCCTCGACCGTGACCACCAGGAAGGGCAGCGCCACGAACGCCTCGGCCAGCACCGCCCCGGCGGTGGTGAACGGCAGCGTGACCCCGAACGCGCGCTCCAGCCACATGCCGGCAAGCCCGCGCCGCCCGAACGCCAGCAGCAGCGCGACCCCGCCGACCACCGGGGGCAGCACCATGGGCAGCGTAGTCAGCGCGCGGACGAGGTCACGCCCGGGGAAGGCGACCCGGGCGAGCAGGAACGCCAGCGGCAGCCCGAGCAGCAGCGACAGCGCGGCCGCGCCCAGCGAGCACAGCAGCGACAGCCGCAACGCCGTCAGCACCTCGGGCGCGGTCAGGTCGTGGGGCAGGCTCTCCCACGGGGTGCGCTCCAGCAGGCCGGCCAGCGGCAGGACCAGGAACGCCACCCCGCACGCCGCGGGGACCACGAACGCGGCCGGCGCCCAGCCGCGGCCCGCCCTCAACGGCCGCTCACGAGGTGGGCGGCGGCAGGAACCCGAAGCCGGAGAGGGCCTGCTGGCCCTGCGCGGCCAGGACGAAGTCCATGAACGCCTGCGCCTGCCGCTGGTGCGCGCTCGCCTTGACGGTGGCGATCGGGTAGGTAGCCGGCACGTTCTGCGCGGCGGGGATCGCGACCCCGTCGACCTTGCCCTTGGCCGCGGTCACATCGGTGACGTACACGATGCCGGCGTCGGCTTCGCCCAGCGCGACCTTGTTGACCGCCGCCTTGACGTTGTCCTCGAGCGAGACCGGCCTGACGGTGACCCTCCGCGCGTCCAGTGCCTGCCGGGCGTACCTGCCTGCCGGCACCGCGGGCACCTCGAGCACCACCTTCAGGTCGCCGCGGGCCAGGTCCGCCAGGCCCTTGACGCCCTTGGGGTTGCCGGGCGCGACGACGATCTGGAGCAGGTTGCCGGCGAACGCCTTCGGTGCGCCGACCAGGTCCACGATCTTGTTCATGTTGGTGGTGTCCGCGGAGGCGAACACGTCGGCCGGGGCGCCCTGCCGGATCTGGGTGGCCAGCGCCTGGCTGCCGGCGAAGTTGTAGGTGACCTTCACGTCCGGGTGCGCCGTGGCGAACTCGACGCCGAGCTTGTTGAACGCCTCGGTCAGCGACGCCGCGGCGAACACCTTGATCTCGACCGGCGAGCCCGGGCCGGCGCCGGCGCCGCCGCCGCACCCGGCGGCCAGGAGCGCCACGGCCGAGAGCACGGCGGCCAGGCGGATACGGGAGCGGAGCATGAACGCCCTCCTCAACTCCTGGATGGGAGCTCGACCACAACGTTTGTCGCCTTGACCGCCGCAACCGCGAGCATTCCAGGGGTCAGCCCCAGCTCGTCGGCGGCTTCACGGGTCATCAGCGACACCAGCCGGTGCGGGCCGGCCTGCACCTCGACCTGCGCGACGATCTCGTCCTTGACGACCCTGGTCACGATGCCGGTGAAGCGGTTGCGGGCCGACTGCGGCATCACCTCGTCCCGCTCCGGCGACTGCCGCAGGCCGGTCACGAACTCGGCCAGCTCGGCGCCGTCGATCACGCGCTGGCCGCCGCCGGTCCGCCGCGAGCCCAGCCGCCCCGCGTCGGCCCAGCGCCGTACCGTGTCCGCGCTGACGCCAAGCAGCTCAGCGACCTGGCCGATCCGATAGCTCATCATCTGCGATGCAATCCTAGCAGGAAACTTGCATTCGCAAGATTGGTCGCACATCTGGCCGGCATCCGCAAGCCCAGGCCGGGACGCCGCTGCGGGCGGCGACCCAGGCCGCTCAGGTCACCCAGGTCACTCAGGCGATTGTCGTCGACCCGACATTTGATCTAGATATCCCTTTGGCTGTTCGTCCAGGGTGAACAGTATTACTTGTCCGTTGCGTCATCGCTGGAGGTGATCTGTGCTGGCGCGATCCGGGCATGGTCGAGGGCGACATCCACCAGCCGGTGCAGCCGAGCGCGAAGCTGCAGGCGGATCGGGTCGGTCCACTCCGGGCGGCTGGACCGCTCGATGTCAACCCCAAGGATCCCGCAGGCCGCCGGTTCCTGTCTCATCCGCGATCGCGAGACCGGCGGCCGGCTCAGGTAGCGTGTGGCGCTGGCATGGACACGACTGCTCTCAGCGATGAGCGAGCCCGGCTGCTGCGCCTGCGCGCGCAGCGGCTCGATCCACGCTGGGCGGGGCCGGCCGGGGCCGGGCCGATCGGAGCGGTGCGGGTCGTGCGGGAACTGTGTGGCGTGCATGCCCAGCTGCCCTCCAGCAGCGCGCTCACCTTGCGACCTCGGACCGGAGGGCTGCGGGGGGACGACGTCGAGCGCGCCCGGGTCAGCGAGCGCACGCTGGTGCGTACCTGGTGCATGCGAGGGACCCTCCACCTGATGGCGGCGGACGACCTCGGCTGGCTGCTGCCGCTGCTCGCCCCCACCCTGATCGCCGGGGGCAGGCGGCGCTACGCGGAGCTGGGGCTCGACGAGGACACCTTCGCCAGGGCGCTGCGCATCATCCGCGAGGCGCTCGCCGGCCGTGGCCCGCTCATCCGGGCCGAGCTCGCCGAGCAGCTCGCCGCGCGGGGGGTGAACCCCTCTGGGCAGCGGATCGCCCACCTGGTCCAGCGCGCCGGCCTCGAAGGCGTGGTCTGCTACGGCCCCGACCGCGGCCGTGAGACCACCTTCGTGCTGCTCGACGACTGGGCCGTTCGGGGACGGCGGCTGGATCGCGAGGCGGCGCTGGGTGAGCTGGCGCGCCGCTACCTCGGCGCCTATGGTCCGGCCGACCCGCGTGACCTGGCTGCGTGGTCGGGCCTTCCGGTCGGCGACGCGCGCGCCGCCTGGAGCCTCATCGCCGGCGAGCTCACCGAGGTCCGCATCGCCGGCGGGCCGGCCTGGCTGCTCGCCTCGCGTGCCGGGTGGCTGGCCGAGCCCGGGCCCGACCCGCCGCTGGTCCACCTGTTGCCCGGCTTCGACATCTACCTGCTCGGCTACCGCAGCCGTGCGCTGGCGGTCCCCGAGGAGCGCGCCCGCACGGTGTGGACCGGGGGTGGGTTCATCAAGCCAACGCTGACCGTCAACGGCCGGGCCACGGCGACCTGGGCCACCGCGAGGACCCGTCAGCGCCTGAAGGTCACCGTGGAGCCGTTCGACGAGCTGAGCGGCGAGGTCCGTGCGGGCCTCGAGGCGGAAGTGGCTGACCTGGGCCGGTTCCTCGGCGCGACCGCGGCCGTGGTGGTGGCGTGAGCGGGCGGCTGGGCGCCGCGGCTCCGGGTCGGGTGGCCTACCCAGGCGGAGCCGCCGGACTCGGCGCTCAGATGCCGCTGGCGCCCTGGGCGGCGAGGAACAGCCCCACCACGATGATCGCCGCGGCGCTCACCAGGGGAAGCACCCGGCTCAGGCTGGCGATGCCGGGGCGGGCAGGGGCGCTCGCCCGCCGGTCCAGTGCCGCGCGGGCGTGGACCAGCAGCAGGCCGGCGCCGGTGAGGGTCATCGCCATGCCGGCACCGTAGGCGAGCACCAGCAGCACGCCGAACCAGGCGCGGCCGAGCGCGATCGCTCCGAGCAGCACGACCAGCGCCGAGGGGCTGGGCACGAGCCCGCCCGCGAAGCCCATCGGCATCAGGCCCCGCCAGCCGGGTGGCCGGCCGTCGCGGTGCTGGTGGGGGTGACCGTGGGCGTGCCGGGGCCTCGCGGCGCGCACGGCGCGGCGCAGCAGGGTCACCCCGACGGAGGCGAGCAGGAGACCGCTGGCCAGGCCGAGCCAGGGGTAGATCCGCTCGGGTGCCAGCGCGGTCGAGGCGGACAGCGCGACCCCCAGCGCCAGGACGCCGGCGGTGTGGGTGAGCGTGACCGTCGACGCGACCAGCAATGCCTGGAGGGTGGGCAGGCCGCCACTGCCCGGAGGGAAGCTCAGCCGGCTCGCCGTCGTGGCCAGGTCGAGCCGCTGCCCGTCGAGGTGCATGACCAGGCCGGCGGCGAGCCGCGGGCAGCTCGCCAGGCGCCAGCTGCCAGCTTCGGCGGCCGAGACCTTCTGGTCGCCGTCGGCGTCGATCTCCTGGCGCGTCTGGAAGGCGGGGATCTCAGCCATGTCCAGCACGTAGTCGACCCGCACGCGGTCCGGCAGCAGGCGCAGCCCGGTGTACTGGTTGACGGTGAAATTCCCCAGCGGATGGGCGCCCGCCGCCCCAGCCCACGCGAGCAGGAGCCCCACGATCAGCGAGGCCAGGGCGGCGAGCCGCGCCACGGCGCGGGCGGCACGCCTCGTCGTCATCGTCCGGCCGGCTCCCCAGACGGCAGCGGAGCGGCTCCAAGACGCGCGGCCAGCGCCACGGCGTCACCGCGGTCGCGCGGCATCGAGTCCGGGCCCATCAGGTAGGGGTTGATCTCGAAGGCGCGGGCGAGATGCTGGCGCGCCGGCCCGCTCAGGCCGAGCTCCGCCTCGATCGCGGCCAGGTGGTACCAGAGCATCGCGTCGCGCGTGCCGAGCCGCACCGCGGCACGGGCGTGCGCGAGCGCCTCCTTGCAGCTGCCAGCCTGGCGCAGCGCCCAGGCCAGGACGTCGTCGCCGTGGATGGTGGGTCGCTGGCGCAGGGCGGTGCGGGCGAGGCCGACCGCGCGGTCGGGGTCGCCGCCCGGTTGCTGGCCGTGGCCGGCCTCGAAGCGGGCGAGCTCCAGGTCGACGGCGATACCGTTGGCACGCTCCACCGTGGCGATGGCACGCACCAGCCGGAACTGGTCGGCGGCGGCGCCGTCCCGGCCGCGACGGGCGAGCACGTCGCCGAGCAGCGCCACGGTCGCGGGCAGTGGCAGCCGGGCGGCGGCGGGCTGCAGCAACTCGGTCGCGCGGGCCAGGTCGCCTCGCGCGATGGCGACCCGCGCCAGCCCGACTCGGCGGCGCCGTAGCCGGGCTGGCCGCCGAGCGCCCGCTGGTAGGCCTCCTGGGCGGCGGTCAGCTGGCCGCGCCCGAGGTGGAGGTCGCCGACCATGGTCTGGACGTTGGCGACGTCGGCGGGCGAGCCGGCGCCGGCGACCACGGCCTGCCCCATCGCCACCAGCGCCCCGGCCGGGTCGCCGTACAGCTCCCTGATGTAGGAGATGCGGGCCAGGCTCGCCAGGTTCGGCTTGCGGTCGACCATGGCCTGTGCGGTGCCGAGCGCCTCGTGGTAGCGGCCCAGCTCCACCTGGGCGTCGAATGCGACCCCGAGCGGGTCGGCGGCGTCTGGGCTCAACGCGCGTGCCCGCTCGGCCCAGCCGAGCGCGGCGCGGAAGTCGTGCCTGGCCAGCCCGAGCAGTCCGAGGGCGGTCAGGGTCTGGGGGTTGGCGCGGTCTGGGGGTTGGCGCGGTCCAGGGCCTGGCTCCGCTGCAGAGTGGCCGCGGCCTTGCCGTACCAGCTCGGGTCGGCGGTCTCGCGGGCTCGGGTGAGATAGGCGGTGCCGAGCCGCGTGAGCAGCGCCGGCTGGTCAGGGCTGGCGCGGAGCTGCTCCTGGAGACGCGCGACCGTCGCCTCGGTCCCGCCCGCCCCGCCGGCCCCGACCGGCACCGGCGCGGCCGCGGGGGCGGGCGCCGCGGCCGTAGCGTCGCCAGCGAGCAGGAAATGGCCGGCGAGCAGCCCGACCAGCGCGGTGACGAGCAGGATGGCGATCCCCCGTGCCAGTCCCCCGGTGGTGGGGAGCAGCCCGACCCCCTGGCGGGCCGCTCCCCGGACCGAGGGCTGGTTACGGCGTGGTGAGGCTGCCGGTGACATAGTGCGGGTCACTCGCGTAGCCCTGGTGTGGCGTGGCCACGTAGGGGAAGTGCGCGAGGAACGGCGTGTCGTTGGCGTTGACGCCGTCGCCGAGCTGGTTGTTGGGAGCCTTGTTGAAGTCGGGCGTGAGGGGCGTACCTCCGGCGAGCGCCCGCAGTTCGACGTCGGTGAGGTCGTCGCGCGGGGCGGCGGGGACCGTGACCCCGGGGTACAGCACCGGAATCAGCCGGGCCGGCTCGGGGTCCGCTACGAAGCGCAGGAACTGCGCGTCGTCCCGTGGGTCGGAGGCGTTGAAGCGGTCCTTCCTGCCCAGCGGGATGACGACCTCGTTGACCAGCGGCATGCCGAGCCGCGACACCTGCACCCAGCGGCCGGACTGCTCGGGGGTGGCGCCGCTGTCCGACAGCACGCGCACCCGCTGGCGCTGCGAGGTGGCGTACACGCCGATGATGGCGTTGGGGTCGTCGGCGTTGCTGGGCGCCACGTGGTCGTGGGTGAGCCCGGTGATCGGGGTCCGGCTGGCGCGGTCGAGCTGGCCGAAGGCGGCGGCGAGGTCGCCGCCTGCGCGCGCGGCGAGGAAACGCTGCACCGCCTCACGGGCGCTGCCCGTGGCGGGCGGCTGGGCCGCCGGCGTGAAATTCGCGGGCGGCGGCCCAGCCGCCGAGCTGGCCGGAAGGTCGAGGCGCTGCACCGAGGCAGGTGCGCTCGACCCCGACTCGTGGGGTTGCAGGACCGCCGCCACGCCGAGGCCGACCGCGAGGCCGAGCACTGCGGCGGCGAGCGGGCGCAGGGAGTGCCAACGGGCGGAGCTGACGGTCGGGAGCGCAAGGCTGTCCTCCTGTCGCCGGTCACGAGTGCTTCGGAGCCGACGAGAGGATGGATCGGTCAG
>WNGF01001745.1_pt1 | contig 44061 bp, 42 predicted proteins | sample 5400641 | NCBI WGS metagenome assembly WNGF01 (sample SAMN13153371, study PRJNA577476) | soil metagenome | isolation source: 80 cm soil or saprolite under grassland replicate 2 | place: USA:California | collected 2016-06-15 | reverse complement strand
TGGAGCCGCTGCTCGACGCGCGTCCGCAACTCAAGGCGGCCTCGCAACTGGTGCATACCGATGTGGCGGTGCAGATGCACGACAAGCCCAGTCAGGCCTTGCGCAAAGGGCGCCGAAAATCGTCGATGTGGCTCGCCGTCGATGCCGTCAAGAGGGGCGATGCAGATGTCGCCGTCTCTGCCGGGAATACCGGCGCGTTAATGGCTATGGCGAAGATCGACCTGCGAACCATGGCAGGTATCGATCGTCCGGCGATCGCCGCACTGTGGCCGACGCTCAAGGGCGAGTCCGTCGTGCTCGATCTCGGCGCCTCGATCGGTGCCGATGCCGGGCATCTTGTCGAACTCGCGGCGATGGGCAGCGCCATGGCCGCGGTACTGTTTGGTCTCGATCGGCCGACGGTGGGACTGCTTAATATCGGGGTTGAGGAGGTGAAGGGACTCGAGGCGGTGCGCGAGGCTGGTCAAATCCTGCGCGCGGGCCAATGGCCGCAATTCGAATATGCGGGCTTTGTCGAAGGTGACGATATCGGCAAGGGAACGGTGGATGTAGTGGTGACGGAAGGCTTTTCCGGCAACATCGCCCTCAAAACCGCCGAAGGCACCGCGCGCCAACTCGGCCAATATCTCAAGCACGAAATGAACCGCACGCTGGTGAGAAGGCTCGGTTACCTTTTGGCGCGCGGAGCGTTTCACGCGCTCGCCAACAAGATGGATCCGCGAAAGTCAAACGGCGGTGTTTTCCTGGGCCTCAACGGCATCGTGATCAAGAGTCACGGCGGCACCGACGCCGAGGGCTTCGCGTACGCGGTCGATCTCGGCTACGACATGGTGCGCCATGAATTGCTGGCCAAGATCGGCCAGAGCCTCACGCGCCACCGCAGCGAGGCGGCTCCGGCGCGCGCCGTCGGGGGAGCGGCTTCGTGACCATGCTGCGGTCCGTAGTCCTCGGCTGCGGCAGTTATCTGCCGAGCCGGGTCCTCACTAATACCGAGTTGTCGCGGATGGTGGACACTTCCGACGAATGGATCACGCAGCGCACCGGTATCCGCGAGCGGCACATCGCGGCAAAGGGGGAAACCACTTCCGACATGGCGCTTGCCGCCGCCCGCGCGGCGCTCGCGGCCGCCGGAGTGGATGCGCAATCGATAGACTTGATCGTGCTCGCGACCTCCACGCCGGATAACACTTTCCCGGCGACAGCAGTCGAGGTGCAGGCGGATCTCGGCATTACCCAAGGTGCAGCCTTCGATTTACAGGCAGTATGCTCGGGGTTTGTGTTCGGTCTCGCGACGGTCGACGGGCTGTTCAAAACCGGTGCATTCAAGCGTGCACTGGTGATCGGTGCGGAGACCTTTTCCCGCATTCTTGATTGGAGCGACCGCAGCACCTGTGTCCTGTTCGGCGACGGCGCGGGCGCGGTCGTCCTGGAGGCACAACGCGGGCCCGGCACGCGCGAGGATCGCGGCATCCTGAGCTCGCATCTGCGCTCGGATGGGCGCCACAAATCCAAGCTCTATGTGGACGGCGGCCCATCCTCGACCCAAACGGTAGGCCACATTCGCATGGAAGGGCGGGCGGTTTTCAAGCATGCGGTGGCGATGATCACCGATGTGATCGAGGATGCCTTCAAGGCCACCGGCTATACCGCCCGCGATGTCGACTGGTTCGTGCCGCACCAGGCCAACAAGCGCATCATCGATGATAGCGCGAAGAAGCTCGGCATTGCGCCGGAAAAGGTTGTCATGACCGTCGACAAGCACGGCAACACCTCGGCGGCTTCAATTCCGCTCGCGCTCACGGTGGCGGTCGCAGATGGCCGCATCAAACGCGGTGACCTTGTCATGCTGGAAGCCATGGGTGGCGGCTTCACCTGGGGGTCGACGCTGCTGCGGTGGTGAAAAAGGATTTATTGAAATCTTCCTCTCACGCCCCGTTGACCGCTCCGACCCAAGCTAATATCGTCTTTTAATTCAGAGAGATATGCTGATCGCCGAAGGCTGGGCTGGCGATGACGGGAAAAACGGTCACACGCGCCGACTTGTGCGAGGCGGTCTATCAGAAGGTAGGCTTGTCGCGCACCGAATCGGCCACGCTCGTCGAACTTGTATTGAAGGAAATCACCGATTGCCTGGAACGCGGCGAGACGGTCAAGCTCTCGTCATTCGGCTCGTTCGTGGTGCGCAAGAAGGGTCAAAGAATCGGGCGTAATCCCAAGACCGGCAAGGAAGTGCCGATTTCACCGCGCCGCGTGATGGTGTTCAAACCATCCGCGATCCTCAAGCAGCGCATTAACGCCGACTCGAGCGCGCAAAAATAGCCTCATCCATGGCCGAGGGGAGCAGGGTGGGGGTCGAGAAGGCACCGGGCGCATTCCGGACGATCAGCGAAGTGGCGCAGGAGCTCGAGCTTCCGCAGCACGTGCTGCGGTTCTGGGAAAGCCGCTTCCATGAGATCAGGCCGATGAAGCGCGGCGGTGGGCGCCGCTATTACCGGCCGGAGGACCTCGATCTCCTGCGCGGAATACGCCATCTGCTCTATGGCGAAGGCTATACTATCCGCGGCGTTCAGCGTCTTCTGCGCGAGCAGGGCGTGCATTTCGTGCAGAACGTCTGGCAGCCGGGTGCGCCGCAACCTTCGCGCCAGGCCGGCGAGGAGGACGAGGAAGCCGAGCGGCGGGTGCCGGAGACTCAAGGCGCGTTGCCCTTGCCATCTTTGGACGACGTCGCCGATGAACAAAGCGAGCATCCCGCTGCGGCGGGCAGCCTCGCCCGCGAGGGCTTGCAAAAATTGCGTGCGGCGCTCCACGATCTGACCGAATGCCGCCGCGTTCTCGACGCCGCCCTGGGTGGAAAAGTCTGATCTGTTGCACGCGACGGCGCTCGTCAGCCGGCGGCGTAATCGCTTGCGCCGAGGGTGCGACCGCGTTCGCTTGCGGGGGGTGCTTGCTCGCGCTCCATCAATGCCGATCGCTGGCGTCGAGGGCCGCTCTAGCAAGTTTGCAGCTTTGCAGGCGTGTCGATGCGATCCTGCCCGATATGAAGGGTGCATTTCGGTTTGCGCGCGAGCGCGACGACGAGGTCAGCGAGTTGCCCAACCCGCTGCCGCCCCGCCGCGCGATCAACTGACCTTGCTGGATCGCCGAAAATGCCCGCACGGGGTGATCAAGTTGGAGACTACGCGACTGTTCTGGTTGATGTCCCCTTCTGCCCCGAAAGCGGCCGTTGCGCGGACATTGCTGGACTTCGCATTCGTGCCAATTCCGGACGTCAAGTCAGAAGGCTCGGCGAATCAACTTACTCGGCCTTGATGCCGGCCGCCTTGATGATCGGATACCACTTCTCGACCTCGGCTCTGTGGAAGGCAGCGAAAGCGGCCGGCGTCAACCGCTCAGGAGGAGGCACCTGCATGCCAAGGTCGGCGATGCGCTTGTGCGCGTCTGGATCAGCCATTGCGGCGAGAGCAGCAGCGTTCACCTTGGCGACGATATCAGCCGGCGTGTTCTTAGGCGCCCAAAGACCGAGCCAGGTGCTGATATAGATGCCAGGAAATCCTGCCTCGTCGGTGGTCGGCACCTCGGGTGCCGGCGCCCAGCGTGTGTTCGCCATCACGGCATAGACCTTGATGTTGCCGTTGCGATATTGGGCCAGTGAATTGGACGCGAAATCACAGTTCAAGTCGATGTTGCCGGCGACTAGGTCCTGCAACGCCGGCGCGCCGCCACGATAGGGTACGAACTGGAAGTCCGTGCCACTCGCCTTCTGGAATGCCATGCCGCAGAAGCGGGCAAGGCTCGCGGTGCCGACGGTCGATGCCGAGGCGTTGTTGTGCTTGAGCCATTCCGCTAGCTCCTTGAGGTTGTTCGCCGGCAGGTTTTTGCGCGCGGTCATCCAATACGGCACGCTGGGCAGCGGCGCGACCGGAGTCAAATCGGCGAGCATGTCGAAAGGCAGCGTGTAGACTGCGCCCGAAATCACATATTGGCCGACAGTGCCGAGGCCGAGCGTGTAGCCATCGGGTGCCGAGCGCACCACACGGCCGACCGCCAGCGCGCCGCCCGCGCCGCCCAAGTTCTCGATGATGATCGGTTGGCCGAGCATCGACCGCATCGGTTCGGCAATGATGCGCGCGAGCGCGTCGACCGCGCCGCCCGCCGGCAGCGCCACCACAATGGTGATGGGCCTCGATGGATAAGGCTGCGCTTGCGCGGCACCAACGCAAAAACAGATCATGTGCGCGATGGTGCTGAGTAGTCTCCTCACGGCGCGAGTGTGTAACGAAAATCCCATCCGGTCGCTCTGGTCACATATTCGGCACTGGTAGCGGAGATCGTAGCAGGTTAGATCGGCGGCTCAATGAGAGCCTTTCCAGTGAGATGATCAGAAGCGCCCGCAAGGCAACGGTCGAAGGCAAATCCTATCTCATTGACGCGCAGGTTGCGCGCAAGGGTGTGGCCTGGGCGGACAAGCCATGGAATCCCACCCATTCAGGTGGCCGCGTTGCGCTAGAGAAATATGCGACGCGTGCTCGCGCAACGGCCCGCGTCGTTCCTTACGGTAGCGCCGATCTGGACGGTTCTGTCGGTCGGTGCGTGGGCCGATGACGTCGATCAGGGCCGCGAGATCTACGACGACTTCTGCGTGAGTTGCCATGGCCGCGACATGGTCGTCCCCGGTGGCGTGACCTTCGATCTGCGTAAGCTTCCCAAGGATGATTTTGAGCGCTTTCGCAAGGCGGTGCTCGAGGGCAAGCCTCCGGCCATGCCGGCCTGGCGCGACAAGGTCAGTGACGACGACGTCAAGCTGCTTTGGGCCTACGTGCGGGGCGGCGGCTAGGGCTGGTTGGGCCCGTTCTGCTCAAATGACAGACTATACCGTAGATTTAGTATCATAATGTTATGCTATCTTTGGCTGTATAGTTGGCCCACGTGTAGTGCTTTGGCCTATCAGCCAGAGGAGGAGGCGATGCAGCGAGTCATGCGAACGCGCGGATTGATGGTTCGTGGCATCATCTGGATCGGCGTGACCGCACTCGTGGCGATCAACGCGGCCACTCTTGCGCAAACCGTTACCCAGAGTCCGCAGGATCCGAACCAAAAGCAGGTTTTCCTGATTCGCAAAGACACTGCCGAATGTTCCGGCAGCGACGTGCCCAACGTCGATTCGCCGCTAGTCGGCGGCAACGTCGTGGTGACCAGGCTTCGCGATGGGACCACCAGCGCGGAGGTCGCCATGACGGCCAAGCCCAACACGACATACCAGTTCTCTCTCAAATGCGTTCGCCGGCTCGGCGACATCACGACCGACGACGAAGGCGTGGCAATTGTCAGCTTTGCGTATCCGACGAATTCCGTCGGGAATACATATGCATTCGAGATGCATCCGGACGGCGCGCCGCCGGGAAATCGGTATCAGAGCGCGCAGGTCGCGTTTTAGCTGCTGGCGAAGGAGATATGCCGTTGCGGAGTGGATGCGTCACCCGCCAGCGGCACGTTCAGGTCGGAGGGCACCATGCGTAAGACTTCGCTCACGCTCGTTGCAACGTCGCTCGCGCTGTTGCTGCAGGCCGCGCCCGTTCACGCCCAGGCCTCCCGGACGTGGGTCTCGGGAGTGGGCGATGACGCCAACCCGTGCAGCCGCACCGCGCCGTGCAAGACCTTCGCCGGCGCCATCTCCAAAACCGCCGTCAACGGGGAGATCAATTGCCTCGATCCCGGCGGTTTCGGCGCGGTGACCATCACCAAGTCGATCACCATCGATTGCCACGAGGTGTTCGCTTCGATCCTTAACGCCGGGACCAACGGAATCAACATCCCGTCGAAGCGTAGCTGGATGCGATCGATATAGGCGGGTATGCGGACGCCCATCATGACGGCGTTGGTGGGAAAAATCGGAATATCCTCGGCTTGCGCGCGGGCGCGCCAGTTCGGATGATACCGTTCATTGATCACCAAGAACCGGTTGCCGGCGGATGGCGTTACACCAATGTCGATCACATCGGCACGGTAGGCAACGTCCAGGGATCCGGAGGTATCGAAACCCTGCGTTCCAAGGAAATCTTCGGCCAGCGAATTCCAGGTGAGCTCAGTAATTCCTCGTTTGAAGACTGCGGACGCGCTTGCGTCGTCTTGGTTCTCGCTTGCGGGACGTGCTTGCGCCTCGAATGCGTCTCCCTGCAAACGGGGAATTTCCCGGACGCCGGTGACACTCGGCACCAAGAAGTGGCGCGGCAACGGTCCGACAGAATTCCTGACCAGGCCAAACGAAATATCATCGATGTTCACGACCTCGCCCTGAATGGCGGTGGCTCCGCCCGCCGGTATCGACTTCTCTGAATTTTCGGGTGCCGTGTCGAAATAGAGATCGGGCGTCACGAACACCAGATGTTTCACGTTCAACAGCGACAACAGATGTGGATTTGTGGCCAACCCCGTCCACAGCTCGATCGCTCCCAACGTGCTAACCCCTTCGGGCCATGGCAGTCCGGCGAGGCGTTCCGGGACGCCGGTACCGTATCCGCCGGCCAGGCGGGCGCGCCAAAACTGGCTGATGTGAGGGGTTAACGGTCCCGCATAGAATGACTGCTCGGTCACTAACATCGAGCGAAAATTCTCAGCCTCCACCTTTTCGGCGAATACTTTGAGTTTTTCTTCACTCGGCGGCCGCATCACCGATGGCGCGACATCCATATAGCTGAGGCTGCCGAACGGCACGGGGTAAGTCCAGTTTTGTGACCCATTTACCTTGAAGTGCGCGTAGGTCACAGTTTCGACAAATGCAAACGTCGCGACCGCGATGGTCGCTGCGATCCGACCGTCGAAGGTGGAACTAGGGAGCCGGAACAGGCAGGCGAGAACGGCGGCGAGGATCGCGGCGGTCAGGATCACTTTCATTGCGATGAGGGGCACAATCAAATCCCGGGAATGCTGCTGGCTCGCAGCGGGCGGGTTCATGATTTTCCGCATCAACTCATCCAATACTGGGCTGTGTATGACCCAGGAAACAACAGCCGCAACAACAATTATGGAGAGTGCGGCCATCAACGCGCGCGGCGATCCGGACCATGCGCGAGCAGCACCAATTCGGAGACTCTTCAATTCGGCCAAATAGATCGCGAAAAGGGAGCACAGCGGCAACAGCACGAGGATCGATAGGCGCGTGTGGCTGAAGTCGCTGCGGCCGAACATCAGGTACACAGCGTGAAAAGCCTCGGGGACCAGAATTAAAACCAGCAGCACGATGAGTGCAATCAAATGAAACGTCGTATCGGTTGGGCGCGGTGTTGCAGGAACCAATTTTGCAAAGGCTGTGCCAAAGCCGAGGAGGAATAAGAACAATGCGATATTGATGGACTCCTTCGAGGGCCAGGATGCAACAGGGGGGAGATGATAAACCGGCCCGATCGCAAAAATCATTGCAAACAGCAGCAAGCCCGCGACGAACTCCAATCGAATGGTCGGACGCAAGACGCCAAAACAGACAAAAAGCGCGACCGTGGTCGACGAGACCAGCTGGAGGCCTTCATGAAGGTTTAGCGAATTAGAGATCAGACGGCTCTCAGCAAAGTACCTCCCGTAGATACCCTCATGAAAGAATCGCAGGAATTCCTGATAGCCGGGATGATGGAAATGCCCGGATGCGCGACTCAATCGGAAGAATTCCGCTCCAACGGTGATGAGGCGAGGGGCCGCAAACAAGAGGCAGACGACGAAGCTCGCCCCGACCACGATCAAAACGCGGAGTGTAGCCCTTGGTGCGGATCTCCAAGATCGGGCGGCGCGATAGAGTGCGTAGGCGGCCAGAAAGCAAAACGCGTAGGCGACTTCTTGCAAGAAGCCCCAGAAGGCGAGGGCGGAGATGCTCAACGTCAACCCGACGAAGGGGCGGATCAGGTTTCCCGCGCGTATTCTGCGGATGGCGAGCATCGCCGCCGGGAGCAGGACGAGAGTGAGATATGCGTTATCGATCTGGGCGATGCGGTGTATCCCGAACACCGATAGGCCGTAGCAGAGCCCGGCAATTGCGGCCGGTATTCTCGCGCCCGTGAGATCGCGAATGTAGAAATACGCGGTGGCGCAGGCAGCGAGCACCAGCGCGATGGAAACGTAACCCAGCGCTTGATAGACGCGACCGCGCGGGAACAGCTGCAAGAAAAAGGCGATTGGGTCGGTACCTGGATTCATCCAGTGCAACGCGGCGACCGAAAAGCCGCCGAAGATGGTTGGATTCCACGCAGGCACCCGCCCGTATGTTCGCAGCGCGTCGTACTCGGCGAGCCGCATGTTCAGGTACGTGTTCAGTCGATCGGACTCGCCGATGAAGACTGCCGCCTCGACAAGCTGCTGCCAGAACACAACCGCGACACCGCCGATGAGCAGGGCAAGAACGATGGCTCGCGATGCGAATTCGTCATCGCGCTGGCGTTTTTTGGTGGCGGGCGAATGATGCCAAGCCCATCGCGCGAACATGCTCGTGCGTCCTATCCGGCCATGCCTATCGAGCGGTAGATCGCACGCCGTCTGGCTTCATTGGGCAGGCTCCATTGCCTCCGCGCCAGCCGTTCAGTCCAAAAATATGTTGGGGGGGCGACATAGCCGCTATCGTAGTGAACCATGATCGGCGCTGCGCGTTAGACGAAACGGATGTGGAACAGAGGAGTCATTCCATGTGCGATTATAGCCTGATGCACGTCAAATCGCGCCCCGCCAGCGTCGGCGATAAGCTACGAACGACCAATTTCGGCACCGGCACGCGCGGATTTGCTGCTCCGAGCGACCCCGGCACGGCGGTATGCGTGCTGCCCGGCACCGAGCTCGCCTTCAATTCGGAAATTGCGGTTTATGGCGCTTGCGGCCCCACCCAGTACAAGACGGCAATTTTCCGCCAAGTCAATCGTGAACAGCCGCATATGCACCACGACGCGCTCGAATTGCCCGACGGGCAGATGCTGCTCCTGACGTTCTTGTGCGAGGGCCAGGAAGCAACCGTGTTGCAGCTGCCGGCAAAGCCGACGACGCAGGACGAGGCGCAGGCGCAGGAACGCGTGGCCGTCGCCGGCTAGTCCCGGGTCATATGCGCGCGGCACCATTCAAGGTGCCGCGCAGTTCGACAAGCGTGCCGCACGCCTCGCGACGTCGTGATCAGGCGTGAACGGCGCTCGGCGCCGCACTCGTTACCCAATCGGCGCACGCGTTTCGCGCTGCAATAGGAACCATCGTTGGACGCGGTGGGTTGTACGAATGTGCGCAGACGCGCATCAGAACCAAGATTGGAACCCGAACGTGCGGCGGTTGGGACGCGCATCAGGAGTCGAAAGATGTCTTCGACGCATGAGCCCGTTCAACTCCTCGAGCCTTCGGACCTGCTGGAGCCGCTCGATCTATCGGACCGTCAGGCGGATCTCTTCTATCGATCCGCTCGCGCGGAACCAGCTGCAAGCTCGCAACGAGGGCTCACCCGGGCGAGCGGCGGCACCTCCGCACCGCGGCCGACCGAAAGCCAACGGTACTCCCCGCTCAAATCGATTTTGATGGTCGCAGGCGCGCTCGCCTGCTTTGGCGCAGGCACGGCATTGCCGCAGTTTCAAAGTTTCATGCGCGGCGACCTCGCGCCGGGACCAACGGTCGGTGTGGGCGAGCCGTCAGCCCCGGTCGCCGATGTTGCTGCCAAATCAGACGTGGCTGCCAAATCAGGTGAAGCGAAGCCGGCCGATGCCAGCTCGGCCACGCCGAGTTCGAACGAACCGAAGGCAGACACTGCACTGAATGCGACGGGCACGGCGCCGCCTGCGGCGAACTCTGCGGACCGCAGCGGTTCCGCGATCGATCGGGCCGCTCAATCTACTCCAGTGCCGTCCGCTCCAGTAGCCAATGACGCAGTTGCCAACCAGCGGCGTTGCCCCAAAGGCGACGCCAATTGCCTCGAAGGCGGCGCTCCAAGTTCGGCGAAGAATCTCACGAATGCGGATGGCACTGCAGCCAGGTTGACAGGGCCGGCACAGCCGGCACAGCCGGTTCGCCAGGCCGCCACCGCGGCGCAGCCGGTTCCTCGGGCCGCCAGTGCGCAGGATTCCGAGCGCGTCGAGCCGCGAGCGTCCAACGGCAAAGAAGCGTCCAACGGCCAACAACAACAAGAAGCGTCCAACGGCCTAGATGAGCGCGTGCAATCGTCGCGTCGCACCAAGGCCACGCCGCATCGCGAGCGGGCCGATCAGCGGTCCGTCGCCCGACGTGACCCTGCGACCGTGGGTCGTTCGAGCCGCGCACAAGATGACACTCGGGCATCGGAGTCGCATTGGGACTTCGCTTCGGACGACGTCACCTGGACTTCTGCTGGCCGATGGCAAAACCGTGAGGGGCGGCGTGAGCGCGATGGGTGGGGTGAGCGTGTCGTGGACGACGACGTCCCGCCTGCGCGTTTTTCCGGCCGAAAGCAGAACCTCGATCGGGCAGCGAACTGGCGCCAGGACCGACCGTCGGAGGACCGTTGGGAGGAGCGGAATGTGGATCGAACATCGAACCGGCGCCGCGACCGATCCGAAGAAAATTCCCGCGACGACCGTCGCGGCAAGGCTGGACGCGAGGACGATTTCGTCATGGGCAGAGCCGAGCGCAATGACGGTCCGCTGATGATTTTTCCTCCCGCCAGATACCAGTGGTGAGACTGTTTCACATCACGAGCCACTTGCATCCTGTAAGCGCTGCCCCCGCATCGTCGCTACGCTATCGCTTGATTCGCGCGGCAATCACCTGTTCGGCAGCGGCCGCTCCAGTGAGATAGGCGCCGTGCGCGGTGGAATAGTCGCTGCGTGAGCAGGCCTCGCCGGCGAAGAACAGGCGATCGTCCACCGGGGCGGCGAGTGCGGCTCGGCACTCCGCCTTGCCGGGCAGGGCATAAGAATAGGAGCCGCGAGAGAATGGATCGATGCCCCAGGGGTGAAGCTTGAGCGGCTTCACGCGGCGCGCGAAATCGCTGCCGAACAAGCCGACCAGTTCGCTAACAGCGAAGTCGACGAAAGCACCATCACCGCCCGCTTCGAGCTCTGCGGCCAAGCGCCCGCCGAAATACGCCTCGATCTGCGGGCGCCCGAACGGCCTGAAGTGATAGACACCCGTCCTGCTTCGATCGGTGTGTCCGAAGAGACGGCTCTCTTTATTGAATTCCTCGGCGTCCGACAGCGACAGAAACAATTTGTCGGCAAGGCCCAAGGGCAGGCCCAGCGCGGCTTCCGTCTTCTCGGGCAAGGGTGGGATGAATACAATCTTCTCTTCGGCGAGCACGGGTGTCGGTACAGTAACAATGGCAGCGTTCGCGGTGATTGCCCCGTTCGGCGTTTCCATTCTCAATCTTCTTCCGCGGCGATCGATTAGCCGAACCGCGCAGCCGAGCATGACCGGTAGGCCGCGGCCGTGGGCGGCGATCACCGTTCCGTAGCCCTCCACGACCCGCCAGTTCACGCCGCTATCGCCATAGCGGTCGAAGTCCCGAGCCGATACCCGATCGAGCTCCGCCCCGCTGACATAGCTGCTCACGGCGTTGATCAAGGCGTTCCAGCGGCCGTGCGGCTCGAGAAACGTCGCGGCTGCGACGTCAGGCTGGTCCTCGGAAAGCGAGTCGAGCCGCTCATAAAATTCTCGATGGGCCTGGAGAAAGGCGTCCTGCTCGGAAAGGGGAAATCCGATTGGAGCCGAACGTCGCATCCATGGCGGCGGCGTCTTGTCGATCGAGCGGCCCTGCAACTCGGCAACCTCTCGCCAGGGATTGCGGTCGGCCGAATGCAGCCAGCCGCAGCCGAGATCGATTGGAAATTCCGAGTTGATCGTCCAAGCCCGTCCGCCGAGCCGCGACCGCGCCTCGACGAGGAGACAATCGATCCGCGCGTCCGCGAGCCGCCGCGCGGCGGCGACGCCTGCCGCGCCGCCACCAATGATGACAACTTCTGTATCGCTGCTGCTGGCCACGCTTTTCCTGCGGCGATTTGAACGCGAGCGGCACTTTGTTCAAGCAGCCATGCCGAGCATCTCCGCTCATTGGTCTCAAATTGCAAATAATCTCGCCACGCGCCCAGAAGGGACAGCGTCTTACAGTCCCCGAGCGTATGCTCGCGTAGGGATGTCCTGGGGAACGTTCAGCCACCCCTGCGCGTTGACTACCGTGCTCCGGAAATCCGCGAGGACCTGCCGTGCGCTTCGCCATCCCGGTCATTGCAGCGTTGATCGCCTTGGCAGTGGCCAATGTGGCGCTCGCACAATCGCGCGCGAATCCATCTCCCGAGAATGGGGCTGCATGTCCGCCGGACACCAAAGGCGAGCCGCCGACCGTGGGCGGCGGCAGTTCTGAGCCACTCAGCGACAAGCTCGCCCGGTCCAAGGGCGTCATCTGCCCGCCCGCAGGCGTTGACCGGGAGATACAGGTTACGCCGCCAAGCGGCGGTCATCTCAAGGTGATCCCCCCGCCGGGCTCGCCAGGCGGGGATCCAAATGTGCAGCCGAAGTGAGCGGCCCCGCCGCGGATGGCCTTCGCAAGCGCGTCCGCGCCGTACCCAGCAGGTGGGCAACCGGTCGCGCCGCTTGCAAAGAGGCGTCGTCGCTGAGAAACCGGCTCTCTTGCGCAAGCGCAATCCAGAACTCCCGGATGTTGCTCAACGTCTCGCGGCGTATGGGATCAACGGTGATCCGAAGCGCCCGCTCGCAGTCCGCCGCCTTTTCCCAGGGGTCGATTTGAGGCATGGAAACCTCCTGCTCGCGAAAACCTACCATCCTTACAGGATTTCCCCTGGCCTTTCGAGCCTTTGACTTGGGTTTTTCCCCGCAGCCCACCGTCCGCACAGAGGATTCGTGCCCTTCACCGTGCCTCCTCGCTGCTGCCCGATGCGGTGACTTCATTGCCGATCATGCTCGCAAGAGCCCCGCCCAGGTGATCGCGCGCTGGAAAGGGTCATTCAGTCAGGGGTAGAGTTATGCGTAAGGTTCAGCGCGGGTCATATCATGCGTACTCTCATCGCTCTCGTCTCTGCGTTCTTGCCGAGCACGTCGCTTGCAGACAGCGTTCGCCACCTCAGCGTGCCGGAGCGCTTTTGGGGAACGTGGGCGCCGAGCGCAGCTCTCTGCACCGACGACAAGTCCGTCTTCGTCGTGTCGGCAAAAGGTTACACGACGTCGGATGCGAGTTGCACGATTCAATGGGTCACCGAAACGGCAGGCACTGCCGGGCCGTTCTACTCCGCCCATATGCGTTGCTCGAATCCGGCCACACCGAATGAGACGACCGAAGTGAATCGGATCATTGTAACGGATGAGGACGGAAAGCTTTCGGCGGGGCCCGATTTCAAGCAACTCAAAAGCTACCGGCGCTGTCCGGCCAACTAGCGTTCCAGAGACGAGGAGCACGCATGCGTATCGGTTCTCGCTCCGCCGCCATTGTCCCTTGCGCGGCGCTGGCCGCGATCCTTGCGGCGCTCGTGAGTGCGTGCGCCGCCGCCGCGCAGACGCCTTCGATCGAGGAGCTCGTTGCCGCGGTAGTGCGGATCAATACCCACATCGCACCGGAGGGCCGCACTGTCCAAGGCCTGGGCCGTGACCGCGAAGGATCAGGCATCCTTATCGACAGCGACGGCCTCATCCTGACGATCGGCTATCTGATGGTCGAGGCCTACGCCGCCGAAATCGTCGACAATAACGGGCGGACCGTGCCGGCAGACGTCGTCGGCTACGACCATGAAACGGGCTTCGGCCTGTTGCGCACGATCGAACCGCTCAAACACAAGCCGATGCCGCTGGGCAAGTCCGCCGATGTGAAGGAAGGCGACCCCGTGCTGATCGCGAGTTTCGGCGGTCCGGCCATGGTGGCCGGCGCCTATGTCGTCGGGAAGCGCGAATTCGCCGGCAGCTGGGAATATCTGCTTGACGAGGCGCTCTTCACGGCGCCGCCCCATCCGGCCTGGAGCGGGGCAGCGCTGATCAATCGCGAAGGCAAGCTCGTCGGCGTCGGCTCGCTCATCGTCGGCGACGCGGCTGGCGGCAGCGACAAGGCGCCCGGCAACATGTTCGTGCCGATCGACCGGCTGTCGCCGATCCTCGGTGACCTCATTGCGTCCGGGCGCACGCCCGGTCCAGGCCGGCCTTGGCTCGGTCTTACGACCGATGAGCTGCGCGGGCGGCTATTCGTCAGCCGGATCACACCGGGCGGTCCGGCAGAGAAGGCGGGCATCAAGCGCGGGGATGTGATCGTCGGCGTCAACGGCGAGCCGCCGAAGAATTTGGCCGATTTTTACCGCAAGGTGTGGGCGCAGGGAGGCGCGGGCGTTACCGTTGCGCTCGATGTGCTGCAGGACAGCCAGGTGCGGCGCTTCGACATCAAGTCGATCAACCGCCTCGACCATCTGAAACTGAAATCGACGTTCTGACAGTCGGTTGACCAAAACACTTGAGAGTGCGCATGAACCGGCCGGCAGCAAAGACCGTGCGGCGGCGCTTCTTCACGGCGCTCGGCCAAGCCATTCATCTCGCGTGGCCGGTCCTGTCGACGATTCTGGCGATTCAAATTGCCCTGGGCCTGCTGGTTGGCTTTGTCGAGGGCTGGTCCCTCGGCGACGCGGTCTATTTCACCTTCGTCACCGGCCTCACAATTGGTTATGGCGATATCGTGCCGCGACAGGCGCTCGCGCGGGCACTTGCGATCGGGATTGGTGTCTCCGGGCTCTTCCTCACCGGCCTCATAGCGGGAATTGCGGTCTACGCCATGCGCGCGGCGCTCACCGGCCACAGGACCGACTGACGCGAGTAGTGACGACGCGTGTCGCTTGGCCGGTTGGCAACACTGCGTTGTTGGCTAGCGGGCGGCACAAAGCAGCCCCATTCCTGCCGCGATCAAACGGCGATATGCGCAGGTCGGGAACCGGTCGCCGCCGAGGGATTCGGCGCGATCGATCCGCGTTCATGCTGCCGCGCTGCCGGCCAAGTTGGCGGGGACGCTGCGGCGGTGGTCGCGGAGCGGGGGGATCAGATGGGGCGCCAGCTCTCAGCTTTCGGCGGCATCGCCCGTGTCGGCGCCCTGGCGGCTTGCTGCGCTGTGCTTGCCCATTGCTCGGGACCTTTCTCCAGCAAGGAATACAGCCCGCGCGTCGTCGAGGAGGGCGAGCCGGTGCCCAAGGGCGGCGGTGCCTACCGCGTGGGCAAGCCCTACAGCATCAACGGGCGCACCTATGTCCCGGCCGAAAATGCCTCCTACCGCGCCGAGGGCGTCGCCTCCTGGTATGGCCGCGACTTCCACGGACGGCTGACCGCCAACGGTGAAGTGTACGATATGCACAGCATCTCGGCCGCCCACACCACGCTGCCGCTGCCGAGCTATGTGCGAGTCACCAATCTCGATAATGGCCGCTCCATCGTCGTGCGCGTGAACGATCGCGGCCCATACCATCGCAATCGCGTCATCGATCTCTCGATCGGAACAGCCAAAGCGCTCGAGTTCTACAGCAGGGGACTTGCACGCGTGCGGGTCGAATATGTCGGACCTGCACCGATCCAGGGCAGCGACGATACGATGCTGATGGCGACGTTGCGTGAGAGTTCGCCCGCACCGGCACCTTCGAAGGTCATGATCGCCGCCGCGAAGCCTTTCATTGCCAATCTCGACGACGCCAAGAATGCGCCGTCTGCCCCTCCCTTTGCGCTCAGCAGCGCATCATCCCGCGTCATCTCGTCCGCGAGCGAGGCGGGCAGCCGATCGAATGCAAAATCGCTGGTGCGCTCGGCCTCCGCCGCGGAAACCCCAGTCGAGCCGGCGGCGCCGCCCGAGGCTCCCGCAGCTGCGTTCGCGCCGCGCAACGAGCCCGGAACGCTCGACTTGATGAGCGGCCGCGGCCTCTACTGACGCGCAAATTGATTTAGCGATATCACGCCGCCGCAGCCGAGCATTGATTCCCCAAGACCTAACTTGCTAAACAAATGCGGGGCGGCAAAGGAGCGTGGACGTTGACCACGCACGGCTTGCCACAATCATGAACGTTCGAGTAGTCGCTAAAGTATCGCGCAGGTCCTTCGCAAGATGGGCCGCGCTCGCGAGCGTTGCTTGCGCGCTGGCCTCCGCCGCAGCCGCCCCCAATCCGGTATCAGGACCGAAGGCCGGCGACGGCTATCAGACCGCGGCCCCGCATGCGATCCTGATCGAGGCCGAGAGCGGCACGGTGCTGTTCGAAAAGGGCGCCGATGATCTCATTCCGCCGGCCAGCCTGTCCAAATTGATGACGCAAGAGGTGGTGTTCAACGAGATCAAGCAGGACCGACTCAAGCCGGCGACCGAATTCCGCGTCAGCACCAACGCGTGGCGCAGGGGCGGCGCGCCGTCGCACACGTCGAGCATGTTCATTCCGATCAACAGCAAGGTCGCGGTCGACGATCTCCTGCACGGGGCGATCATCCAGTCGGCCAATGACGCCTGTATCGCGCTCGCCGAGGGCATTTCAGGCAACGAATCTACCTTCGCGGAGCTGATGACCAAGCGGGCGCGTGAGCTTGGCCTGTCCAAATCGACGTTCGGCAATTCGACCGGGCTACCCGACCCGAGACAGCTCATGACCGCGCGCGAACTCGCCAAGCTCGCGCGCCATATCATCGAGACCTATCCCGATTACTACAAATATTACAGCGAGCGCGAATTCACCTGGAACAAGATCCGCCAATTCAACCGCAATCCCTTGCTTACGCTGAATATTGGGGCGGATGGCCTCAAAACCGGATTCATCAAGGAGGCCGGCTACGGGCTGGTCGGCTCGGCGGTGCAGAACGGATTGCGCCTGATCGTCGTCGTCACCGGGCTGAGATCGGAAAAGGAGCGCGCCGACGAGGCCAAGAAGATGCTGGAGTGGGGCTTTCACAGCTTCCAATCCGGGCTCTTGTTCGCGGACGGCCAGGAAATCGCGCAGGCCAAGGTCTATGGCGGCGCCAAGGGAAACGTGCCGCTCACGGCGGGCAAAGAGGTGCGATTGATGGTGCCGCGCGGTTCGCGCGACAAGATCATCGCCCGTGTGGTCTATTCCGGTCCGGTGCCGGCACCGGTGCAGCAAGGTCACAAGATCGGTACGCTGAAGGTGTGGCGCGGCGAATCCGTTGTGCTTGAGGTCCCGCTGCAGGCGGCGGAAAGCGTGGATGCCGGCTCCATGCCACGACGCGCCTTCGACGCCGCGACCGAACTGGTGCTCGGTCTGTTCCGTGCCGGCTTCAAGCGGCTATAACGGAGGCAGAGTCCAGACGACGGAGGACAGACGAGTACGACAGACAGCGGGGGTCCCTCTTCTGTCGTCCGTCATCGCATGATGCGTGGACGATTCATCACCTTCGAGGGCGGCGAAGGCACCGGCAAATCGACCCATTCGACGCTACTGGGCGATCGCCTCACGGCGGCCGGCATCCACGCGCTGCTCACGCGCGAACCGGGCGGCTCGCCCGGTGCGGAAGCGATCCGGCACGTGCTGCTCACGGGCGTGGCCGAGCCGCTCGGCGTGGAGGCCGAAGCACTGCTGTTCGCCGCTGCCCGCAGCGATCATGTGCGCAACACGATCGAGCCAGCCCTGACACAGGGTATCTGGGTGATCAGCGATCGCTTCATCGACTCGACCCGAGTCTACCAGGGCATCCTCGGACATCTCGATCCGGTTTTCATCCGCGGTCTTGAACGGATAACTGTCGGTGACCTCAAACCCGACCTCACGTTCATCCTCGACGTGCCGGCGGAGGTGGGGCTTGCGCGCGCCAACAAGCGGCGTGGAGAGCGAGCGGCCGACCGGTTCGAGGCGGAATCGCGAGCCTTCCACGAGGCGTTGCGCGAGGCCTATCGTCAGCTCGTGGCTGCCGAGCCGGGCCGCTGCATCGCGATCGATGCCACCGAGCCAAAGCCTGCGGTTGCCGAGCGCATCTGGAAAATCGTGAGCGAACGGCTCGAACCGGCACGCGTGCCGAGCGTGCCCGCAGGCGCGGTGTCGTGAGCAACGACGAAGACGGCACCGAGCCGCCGTCCCCGCGCGAGACGACCGTCCTCTACGGTCACGCCGAGGCGGAGCGGGCGCTGCTCACCGCCTACCGCAGCGCGCGTTTCCCGCATGCTTGGCTGATTGCCGGTCCCGCCGGGATCGGCAAGGCGACGCTTGCGTATCGCATGGCGCGCTTCATGCTCGCCCATCCCGATCCATGCGCGCCGCTGGTGCAGAGCGCGAAATCGTTGCACGTCGATAGCGATCATCCGGTCGCGCGGCGCATCGCTGCACAGGCACAGCCTGATCTTCTGGTGTTGGAACGCACGATCAACGAAAAAACCGGCAAGCTGCGCCAGGATATCCAGGTCGACGACGTGCGACGGACGGTCGCGTTCTTTGGGTCAACGGCCGGGGAGGGGGGATGGCGGATTGCCATCGTCGACGCGGTCGATGAACTCAACCCATCGGGCGCGAATGCGCTGCTCAAAATCCTGGAAGAGCCGCCCCGGCGCGCCGTGTTGCTGTTGGTGAACCGCTCGGCCGCGCGGCTTCTGCCAACCATGCGCTCGCGATGCCGCGTGCTGGCATTGCGGCCGCTCGATGCGGCCGACGTGGCGCGCGCCGTTGCCGCTGCCATCGGAGCTCGCCCGGATGCCGCCGACATCGTGGCCGCAAGTGTGGCCGCGGACGGCAGCGTGGGACACGCACTGGCCTTGCTCGAGGGCGAGGCGCTCGAGCTGCGCAATCGCACCATGGCCTTGCTCGACCGTCTGCCAGGTATCGATCCCGGCGCGCTCCACGCGCTCGGCGACCGCCTCTACGGCGTTGATCCGGCGCCGCTGGCCACCTTTGTCGACACCGTCAATGCCTGGCTCGGCGCCCGCCTGACGGCAACCGAGCAAGTCCCCGCGCGTCTTGCCCGATTGGCCGAGGCCTGGGAGAAGGTGAATGCTGCTGCGCGCGACGTCGAAGAGTTTAATCTCGACCGCAAGCCGCTGGTTTTCAACGTATTCGGCTGGCTTGCCGAGGCATCGCGCGGTTGATACCTAAGCGGCGAAGCGTCATGGCCGGGGTCGGGCTGTCCGCCGACATTGTCGGCGGGGCCCGTTGTCCCGGCCTTTTCGGTCAATTCCGAAAAGCGCTCAACGGAACCGACCGATGGCTGACAAGCCCCGCTACTATCTCACCACCGCCATCGCTTATCCCAATGGCCCTCCGCATATCGGCCACGCCTATGAGGCGATCGCCACGGATGCGATCGCGCGTTTCATGCGGCTCGACGGCTACGACGTGCTCTTTCTCACCGGCACCGATGAGCACGGCATGAAAATGTTGCAGACCGCGGCGAAAGAGAAGCTCACCCCACAGCAGCTGGTCGAACGGAACGTGCCGCGCTTCAAGGCAATGGTGGAGCGGCTCAACTGCTCGAACGACGAATTTATCCGCACCACCGAAGAGCGCCACCACCGCGCGTCGATCGGCATCTGGCAGCGGATGGAGGCTGCGGGGGACATCTATCTCGGCAAATATTCGGGCTGGTACTCGGTGCGTGACGAAGCCTATTACGATGAAGACGAGACCAGGTTCAACGAGCAGGGCGAACGCGTCGGTCCGCAGGGCACGCCGGTCGAATGGGTCGAGGAGGAGAGCTATTTCTTCAAGCTTTCCGCTTACCAGCAGAAGCTGCTCGATCTCTACGCTCGGCACCCCGACTACGTGCTGCCGAAGGAGCGGCTCAACGAAGTCGTCGCCTTCGTCAAGGGCGGCCTGCAGGACCTCTCGATCTCGCGCACGACGTTCGACTGGGGCGTCAAGGTTCCAGGCAATTCCAGGCACGTGATGTATGTGTGGGTCGACGCGCTCACGAACTATATTACCGCCGTCGGCTACCCGGATGTGGATAGCCCTAAGTTTCGCCGCTATTGGCCGGCGGATTTGCACGTGATCGGAAAGGATATCGTGCGCTTCCACGCGGTCTATTGGCCTGCATTCCTGATGTCGGCCGGAGTTGAGGTCCCGCGCCGCATCTTCTCGCACGGATTTCTCTTCAACCGCGGCGAGAAGATGTCGAAGTCCGTCGGCAACGTGGTCGATCCGTTTGCGTTGGTGGATGCCTTTGGCGTCGACCAGGTGCGTTATTTCTTCCTGCGTGAAGTTCCGTTCGGCCAGGACGGCAATTACAGCCTCGAGGCTATCGTGAACCGTATCAATGCCGATCTTGCCAATGATCTCGGTAACCTGGCGCAACGCTCTCTCACCATGATCGCGCGCCAGCGTGGCGGTGTGCTGCCGACGCCGGGAGCGTTCTCCGGCACCGACACGGCGATGCTGGCCATGGCGGACGGCATGATCGCAAAGGCGCGCGAGGCGATGAAGACGCAGCAGCTGCACTTGGTGCTCAGCGCGGTGTGGGCGGTAGTCGCCGAAGCCAACCGGTATTTCGCGGGCGAGGCGCCTTGGGCGCTCGCCAAGACCGATCCGACGCGGCAAGGGACCGTGCTCTACGTCACCGCCGAGGTGGTCCGCCAGGTGGCGATCCTGGCGCAGCCGTTCATGCCGGTATCTGCCGCCAAACTGCTCGATCTGCTCGCCATCCCTCCCGGCGAACGGCAGTTCGACGCGCTCGGCGCGGCGCGCCGGATCGCCGCCGACACGGCGCTGCCAGCGCCAAGCCCGGTCTTTCCGCGTTACGTTGAGAGCGCAGATAGCGCACAGAGCCGATGCTGATCGACAGCCACTGCCATCTCGATTTTCCCGATTTTGCCGACGAGCTCGACGCCGTCGTCGCACGCGCGCAAGCAGCCGGCATTGCGCGCATCGTGACCATCTCGACGCGAGTGAAACGACATGCCGAGGTGCTCGGCATCGCCGAGCGCTTTCCCGACGTCTACTGCTCGCTCGGCACGCATCCCCATTACGCGCACGAGGAGCTCGACATCGGCGTCGACGAGCTGATCGGCCGAACGCGTCATCCCAAAGTAGTCGCAATCGGAGAGGCCGGGCTCGATTATCACTACGAGCGAAGCCCGCGCGCGGCGCAGGAACAAGGCTTTCGCAATCACATCGCCATCGCGCGCGCAACCGGGCTGCCGCTCGTCATTCATTCGCGCGAGGCGGACGAGGACATGGCGCGAATATTGGAGGAGGAAACGGGGAGGGGCGCTTTCCCCGCCGTCCTTCATTGCTTCACCGGCGGCCATGATCTCGCGCGCGGCGCGATTGCGCTCGGTCTCTTCATCTCGTTCACCGGGATCCTCACCTTCAAGAAATCGGATGAGCTGCGCGCCATCGCGCAAAGCCTGCCAGAGGATCGCATCCTCATCGAGACGGATGCGCCCTATCTTGCCCCCGGTCGCTATCGGGGAAAGCGCAATGAGCCAGCCTATGTGACCGAGACCGCCAAGGTCCTGGCCGAAGTCCGCGGTGTCTCGCTGGAGACCATTGCCCGGCTGACGAGCGAGAACTTTTTTCGCCTGTTCCGCAAAGTCCCGCCACAGGCGGCCGACGCGGGCACGCTCAGGCTCTCTGCGTAAGCTTGAGCGAATGGCGCCATGACGGCAAGCTTCACGATCCTCGGCTCGGGTTCCTCGGGCGGCGTGCCGCGACCGGCACTCGGCTGGGGCGCCTGCGATCCGAGCAATCCCAAAAATCGCCGCCGGCGCACCTCGCTTTTGGTTGAGCGGCGGAACGGGGCCGGCGTCACCCGAGTGTTGGTCGATACCTCTCCCGACCTGCGCGAGCAGCTTCTCGAGGCCGAGGTGGACTGGCTTGACGCGGTCCTGTTCACGCACGAGCACGCTGACCACACCCACGGCATCGACGATCTGCGTGGGCTCTTCATTCACCGCCGCCGGCGGGTCGACGTCTATCTGGACGAGCCCACATCGAAGGCGCTGCGCGCCCGCTTCGGCTATTGCTTCGAGGCGCCTGTGGGCAGCGAATACCCGCCGATCGTGACCGAGCACCGGTTGCAGGCCGGCCAATCCATCACGGTTGACGGAGAGGGCGGTCCGATCACCGCGTTACCGGTCCTGCAGGACCATGGCGATATTCCGTCCCTTGGGTTTCGTTTCGGGCACCTCGCTTATTCTTGCGACCTGAGTGGGCTGCCGGAGGCCAGCGTTGCTGCGCTTGCCGGTACCGAAATCTGGATTGTGGACGCGCTGCGCTATCGGCCGCACCCGAGCCATTTCAGCGTCGATGACGCGCTCGGTTGGATCGCCCGCATCAAACCCACCCGTGCGATCCTGACCAATCTGCATTCCGATCTCGATTATGACGAGCTGCGCAGCAAGCTGCCGCCGCATGTTGAGCCCGCCTTCGATGGCCTGCAGGTCGTCATGGCCGACGCCGCGCTCGCCTGACGGAGACCGCGCGAAAGGGCCGACTTGCTCACGCGAAAGGGCCGACTTGCTCATGGGCCGGTTTGGAGCGGCTCGTCCGGCATTGTGCGTGTCCAATCAGCGATTTGGCGCGCGATCTTCAATCGCCAGATAATGTTCCATAATATCTCTTATGCGAATCGCCCGTCGCCAGCGCTTCGCATCTGACGAATATCTGTGTCTGTTGAAATAACGAGGGCGCCTCACCGCCCTTGCGCGTTAGTATTCATTCCCTCCCAAACACGAGGTAGCCCCGTGAGCACCAAGGTCAGAAAACTTGAACCGCGCTCCGCGCCCGCAAGGCTCGACACGCCGACCGACCTTGCGCCCAACGCCGTCCGCGAGATATCGGCCGCGCTCAATGCGCTCCTAGCCGACACCTTCGCGCTTTATCTGAAGACCAAGAATTTCCATTGGCACGTGAGCGGACCGCATTTCCGCGACTACCACCTTCTGCTCGACGAGCAGGCCGGCCAGTTGGAAAACAGCATCGACATTCTGGCCGAACGGGTGCGCAGGATCGGCGGCACCACCATCCGGTCGATCGGGCATATCGCCAAGCTGCAACGGATCAAGGACAACGACAAGAACTACGTGCCTGCGATCGACATGCTGCTCGAGCTGATGAACGACAACAAGGCGCAGATCCAGCACATGCGCAAGGCCCACGAACTCGCCGACGAGCACGAAGACGTGGCGACGGCAAGCTTCCTCGAAGTCTTCATCGACGAAGCGGAAAAACGCTGCTGGTTCCTATTCGAGGCGAGCCGCCAAGCAGAGCGGAGCGGCCATTAAGCGCTGTGCCGCTCTTGGGCCACCGGCCGTGTCGTAGCCGGCGCCGTCTCACGAGGGCCCGCGGGAGCAGGCGGGACAGGCAGCGGCAAGCATTGTATGGTCCGCGTCGTCTTGTCTCCCTCCCTCCTCGATCTTGCGATGGATCCTTCGCGCGACATCGCCCGGCTGCTCGAAATCATGGCGGCGCTGCGCACGCCGGGCACGGGCTGCCCGTGGGACCTCGAGCAGACGTTCGAAACCATCGCTCCTTACACGATCGAGGAGGCTTACGAGGTCGCCGATGCCATTGCGCGCGGCGACCTCGACGACTTGCGTGATGAACTGGGCGATCTCCTGCTCCAGGTCGTCTTCCACGCCCGCATGGCGCAGGAGCAAGGCGCGTTCGATTTTGCCCACGTGGTCGAACGTCTCACGGCAAAGCTGGTGCGGCGCCATCCGCATGTGTTCGGCGAGACGCGAGATCTTACGCCCGAGGCGGTCGAGGGCCTGTGGGAACGCATCAAGACGGCGGAGCGGGCCGAAAAGGCCGGCAAGCCGAACGGCGAGGAGAGCGCCCTCGCCGGCGTTCCGGTCGCGCTCCCTGCCCTCACCCGCGCGCTGAAATTGCAGGCCAAGGCGGGCAAAGTCGGCTTCGATTGGAACGATCCGCGCGCGGTGCTCGCCAAGATCCGCGAAGAGGCGGACGAGATCGAGCGCGAGTTGGCCGCAGGCGATCGCGCGACCGCCGCCGCGGAGGTCGGCGATCTCCTGTTTGCAGTGGTCAATCTTGGTCGCCACCTCGATGCCGATCCGGAAGCCATGCTGCGCGCCACCAATCATAAATTCGAGCGCCGCTTCGCGGCGGTCGAACGAGCGCTCGCCGATCGTGGCAAGACCCCCCAGGCGGCGACGCTCGAGGAGATGGACGAGCTGTGGAACGAGGCCAAAGCTGCCGAACGAGCACCACGCTCCGGCACCTCACGCTGAGGAACTCTCGTCGCCTGGAGCGCCTGTCCTTGCGGTTGCTGGCGATGATACCATCCGCGCTGAAATATCAATCAAGCGGTCCGACCGGTAGCAACGAGCCATCGCATGCGAATACTTTCTCGCCTTCTCGTCGTGGCGCTGGCCGCAATCCCGGCTATTCCGGCCGCCGCCCAGCAATGGCCAGCGCGGGTGATCAGGATCGTAACCGGCACACCGGCGGGCGGCAGTCCGGATTTTGTCAGCCGGCTGCTCGCCGAAAAGCTTAGCGAGCGGCTCGGCCAGTCCGTGCTGGTCGAAAATTCGACAAATACCGGCGTAGCCGCCTGGAACGCCGTCGCCAAGGCGCCGCCCGACGGTTATGTCGTCAGCATGTTGACCGGAGCGTTTTCCGCCCGCGCGGCGGTGGCCAAATCGTTGCCCTACGATCCGATCAAGGATTTCGCCTTCATCACCTTGGTGTCGGGCTACCCCATGGTGGTCGCGACCGCTCCCAATTCGCCGATCAAGTCTTTTGCTGATCTCATCGCCCGCGCCAAGGCGGCGCCATTCAACATCACCTATGGGATGAACCTGCCCGGCAGCGTGCACCATCTGACTGGCGAACTGATCAATGTGGAGGCCGGCACCTCGCTGCGCGGCATTCCCTACCGCGGCAATACCCAGATCGTGCAGGATCTGTTGGGTGGCCGGCTCGACGTCATGATCGAGACCGGCACGATCGCATTCGCCCAAATCAACGGCGGCACGCTGCGCGGATTGGCGGTTTCCTGCCGCGAGCGCTTCGTGCTGGAGCCCGATATCCCGACCATCGCCGAGACGCTGCCCGGCTTCGAGGTGATGTCTTGGCTGGGCCTTGTCGCGCCCGGCGGAACCCCGCGGCCGATCATCGACCGGCTGAATTGGGAAGTCGGCGAAATCCTCAAGCTGCCGGACATTCGCGACAAGCTGGCGATGGTCGGAAACATTCCCATGCCGTCCACGCCCGAGCAGATGCAAGACCATATCGAGCGGGACGCGGCCCGCTGGAGCCGCATCGTAGAGATCAAGGGCATCGAGAAATATTGAGCTGCTCGCGACGTGTCCGCGCGGGCGGCACGCGTCAATTCGGGCGCGCGTGGGATGGAGCGAACCTCGCCTGCGCCTTCTGCGCGTTGGCAGGATCGGCGCGAACGGTAACGGCGAGCGCGCCGTCCTCGCGTAGCGCCCTGGTCATGACCTCGGTGTGGCGATGGAGCCAGCTCAAGCCTGCGCCGTCGGCGGCGTCGAGAACGAAATCGAGGGTCACTCGCCGCGCGGCGAGCCGCCGCTCGATCTCGGCGGCGAGGCGCTCGAGCCCCTCCCCGCTTTGCGCCGAGACCAGTACCGGACGCCGCGCTGCCGGTTGACGTTCGGCGTGGTTGTGCAAGCGAACGCGCGCGTCACGATCCAGCAGGTCGATCTTGTTCCAAACCTCCAACAGGCGTTCGCCGTCCCGCCCTGCGATGCCCAGTTGCGACAAGACGTCTTCGACGTCGAGCGACTGGGCTTCGGCGTCCTCGTGTGACACGTCGCGCACGTGCAGGATGAGGTCGGCTTCGATCACCTCTTCGAGCGTGGCGCGAAACGCGGCCACCAGCATCGTCGGCAAATCCGAGATAAAACCGACGGTGTCTGACAAGATGATGCGCAATCCGTTCGGTAGATCGACCGCGCGCAATGTGGGATCGAGGGTTGCGAACAGCATGTCCGCGGAGAGCACGCTGGCTCGTGTCAGGCGGTTGAACAGGGTCGATTTACCGGCATTGGTATAGCCCACGAGCGCCACGATCGGATACGGCACGCGCTTGCGGCTGTCACGATGGAGCTTGCGCGTGCGCTTGACCTTGTCGAGTTCCGCCTCGATGCGGGCGATGCGTTCCTCGATCATGCGCCGATCGGCTTCGATCTGCGTCTCACCAGGGCCGCCGAGAAAGCCGAAGCCGCCACGTTGGCGCTCAAGGTGAGTCCATGAGCGCACGAGCCTGCTCTTTTGGTAAGTGAGATGTGCCAGCTCGACCTGTAACGCGCCTTCGCGGGTGCGGGCGCGGCGACCGAAGATTTCCAAGATCAATCCGGTGCGATCGAGCACCTTGGCGCCCCAGGCTTTTTCGAGATTGCGCTGCTGCACCGGAGAGAGCGCGCAGTCCATCACCACGATCCCCGCATCATCGGTTTTGACCAGGCCGGCAATCTCCTCGACCTTACCCTTGCCGATGAAGGTCGCCGGGCGAATGCCGCCGAGCGGCACGATACCGGACGAGACCACGTTGAGGTCGATGGCGCGAGCGAGACCAACGGCTTCGTCGAGCCTGGCAGCGGGCGAACGCAGCACGGCCTTGGCGCGCGCGTCCGGGGCCGCCGGTACCCGGGAGCGCAGATGCGGCTCGACGACGAGCGCGCGTCCGGTCTCCCGGCCCTCCGGCGGGCTCAGTCGGTCGGTGGTGCTATCGAACCGGCGTGGTTCCAATCAGACCTTTTCCGCGGCGGACGCCTCGTCGGCGCCTTCGAACAGCTGGATCGGATGACCCGGCATGATGGTCGAAATCGCGTGCTTGTAGACGAGCTGCGAATGGCCGTCGCGTCGCAGGAGCACGCAGAAGTTATCGAACCAGGTTACAACGCCCTGGAGCTTCACTCCGTTCACCAGGAAAATCGTGAGCGGGGTCTTGTTCTTGCGGACGTGGTTGAGGAAGGTGTCTTGCAGATTTTGTGAGCGGTCTGCCGCCATTGTCGTTGTTCCATTTTCTCGCTCGCGGGCCCCTTCCCGCGAGGCTTATTTGCCAACGCTGTGCTCATTTTCTACTCGTGCACGTTGAACAGGACCCGGACCCTACTATTACAGGCCACGTCCGCAGGCGGCGCAAGCATAAGTTGGGGACACCCGCGCCTGGTTTGGGCAAGTCCTCCCTTAACTCCACTCCGCGTGGCGGTGAAATTCCGCGCGCAAGGCGGTTGCGACGGACCCCGGCGCCCCATTGCCGACCGGGCGGTCGTCGATGCGAACGACGGGCATGACAATCTGGCTGGCCGAAGTGAGAAAGGCTTCGCGGGCACCATAGGCTTCCTCAACCGTAAACGGCCGCTCCTCGAAGGTGAGTCCCTGGGCTCTGATGACGTCGATCAGCACGGTTCGTGTGATGCCCCGCAAAATTCCGTAGTCCGCCGGCCGCGTCACGACCTTGCCGCCCTTGGTGACGATCCACGCGTTGCTCAACGATCCCTCCGTGATATGCCCGTCGCGATCGACAAACCACGCCTCTTTCGCTCCGCGCTCGCGCGCCGCTTGCTTTGCCAGCACATTGGGTAACAGCGAGATCGATTTGATGTCGACGCGCTGCCAGCGATTGTCGGGCACGGTGACGACGCCGACGCCCTCGGCGGCAATGCGCTCGTTCGCCGCAAGATCGATGCCGTGAGCGGTGACCACGATGCTGGGGCGGGTGCCCGGCGGCGGGAAACCGTGATCGCGGCGTGCCACGCCGCGCGTAATCTGCAGGTAGAGGATGCCGTCCCGCACCCGATTTCGTCGCATGCACTCGCGCAACACGACCGCGAGCGCGGCCTCCGACATCGGGATATCGATGCGAAGCTCATCGAGCGAGCGCTTGAGACGCGCCAAGTGGCGGCGCTCATCGATGATGCGGCCGCCCCTCACCTCGCAGACTTCATAGACCCCGTCGGAGAACTGGTAGCCGCGATCCTCGACATGGACGGTAGCCGCTCGCTGAGGCAGATAGCGGCCGTTCACATAAGCAATGCGCGACATCAGCTGTCAGTCTATTCCAAGCGCCTTGAGCTTGCGGTGCAGCGCCGAGCGCTCCATGCCGACGAACTCGGCCGTGCGGGAAATGTTGCCCCCGAATCGGCTGATCTGGGCAACCAAGTATTCGCGTTCGAACACTTCGCGGGCGTCACGCAAAGGCAATCCCATGAGATGTTCGCCACCGTCGCCGCCCGGCATGGAGGGAACCATGGAACCGACGTCCGGCGGCAGCATGTCCGCGTTGATCACCGCCTCCGGATCGCCGCCGGCGAGGATCATGAGCCGCTCCACATTGTTGCGCAGCTGGCGCACGTTGCCGGGCCAGTCGTGCGATTGCAGCACGGCCATGGCATCCTCGCCAATCAAGCGCTTGGGTAGCCCCGTCGCCTGCGAGATCTGATGCATGAAATATTCGATGAGGCTCGGAATATCCTCGCGCCGCTCGGCGAGTGGCGGCACCCGGATCGGCACCACCGAAAGGCGGTGATAGAGATCTTCGCGGAACTTGCCGGCGGCGATCTCGGCTTCGATGTTGCGCCCCGTCGAAGAAATGATGCGCACGTCCACCTGGACTTTATTCGTGCCGCCGACGCGTTGGAACGTCTGCTCGACCAGGACGCGCAAGATTTTGTTCTGCGTCTCGCGCGGCATGTCGGCAATCTCGTCGATGAACAACGTGCCGCCATGCGATTCTTCGAGCGCGCCGACCTTGCGCCCTCCCCCGTTCGTCGGCTGCTCGACGCCGAACAGCTCGACCTCCATCCGATCCGGCATCATCGCCGCGGCATTGATCACGATAAAGGGCCCATTGGCGCGGGCCGATTGGCTGTGGACGGCGCGCGCCGTCAGCTCCTTGCCGGCGCCGGCCGGCCCGACGATCAGAATGCGGCTGTTGGTCGGAGCAATTTTCTCGATCGTCTGGCGCAGCTGGTTCATCGATGATGATTTGCCGACCAGCGTCGAAGGCGCCAATTGCTTGAGCGCCTTGACCTCGCGCTTGAGCCGCGACGTCTCGAGCGCGCGCTGAGTGACCAGAACCAGGCGGTCGGCTTTGAACGGCTTTTCGATGAAGTCGTAGGCGCCCTGCTTGATCGCGGCGACCGCCGTTTCGATGTTGCCGTGCCCCGAAATCATGACGATCGGCAGTTCGGGGTGCTGCGCTTTCATCGCATCGAGCAGCTGCAGGCCGTCAAGCCGGCTGCCTTGCAGCCAGATATCGAGGAAGACCAGACTGGGCCTGCGGCTCGCAACGTGAGCCAGCGCGTCGTCGCTGTCACGCGCCGAGCGCGTGATGTAGCCTTCGTCCTGCAGAATGCCGGAAACGAGTTCCCGGATATCTGCTTCATCGTCCACAATCAGGATGTCATCGGCCATGGCTTAAGCGTTCGTCGCTAGTTGGGGGGTTTGAGACTGAGGCGCGGGCTCGCCCTCGTTTGAGCTCGCCGGTTCTGCGGCAAAGCGCAGCCGCATCCATGCCCCGCGTTGGCCGGGGATCTTATCGGCGGCATCGCCGAGCTCGATGCGTCCGCCGTGGTCCTCCAGGATCCGACCCACGATGGCTAGACCGAGACCGGTGCCCTTCTCGCGGGTCGTGACATAGGGTTCGAGCAGCCGGCTGCGGTTCTCCTTCGGCAACCCGATGCCGTTGTCGATCACATCGATGACGATGTCGTCGCCTTCGCGACCGGCCCAGACGCGGATGCGCCCACGCCCCAATTCTCCTGGGGGTACCGCGGCGACGGCTTCGGTGGCGTTCTTGATGATGTTGGTGAGCGCCTGCGAGATGAGCCGGCGGTCGAACTTTGCCGGCATGGGTTCTTCCGCGATCTCGAGGTCGATATCGATATCGGCGTTGGCGACGCGCTGCAGAAACACCACTTGCCGCACGGTGTCGGCGACGTCCTCGGCCGTCATTACCGGCTTCGGCATGCGGGCGAAGCGGGAGAACTCGTCGACCATGCGTTTGATGTCGTCGACCTGACGGACGATCGTGTCGGTGCATTGCTTGAAAACGCCGCCGTCCTCGGTGATCACGCCCCCGTACTTCCGCCGCAAGCGTTCGGCGGAGAGCTGGATGGGAGTGAGCGGGTTTTTGATCTCGTGCGCGATGCGGCGTGCGACGTCGGCCCACGCCGAGGTGCGCTGCGCGGCCACGAGTTCAGTGATGTCGTCGAGCGTCACCACGTAGCCGCCCTCGGCGGCGCCCGACTGCTCGCTCGTGACCCGCACCGAGAGATTGCGCTCTCGGCCGTTGCGGTTGATCGTCACTTGGCCTTGAACCAAGCGCTGCGCCCCGGCGCGGGCAGCCTCAAGCATGCCGGCAAGCTCGGGGACGACCTCAGCCAAGGGCTGTCCGAGCACCTCGGCCTCCGTGCGTCCGATGAGCCGCTCCGCCGATCGATTCAGGATGCTGATGCAGCTGTCGGCATCGACGCCGATGACGCCGGCGCTCGCGCCAGCCAAAACGGCCTCGGTGAAGCGACGGCGGCTGTCAATCAAGTCACGGGCACGGACGATGTCGTCGCGCTGGGTGCGCAGCTCCTGGGTCATCTTGTTGAAAGTCTCACCCAGTTGGGCGAGGTCCCCCTCGGAGCGCCGCGTCGGTACTTGGACGTAAAGATTGCCGGTCGAGACAACTTGAGCCGCGCTGATCAGGCGCCGGATCGGTGCCACGAGGTAATTGGCAAAGTTCAGTCCGATCCAGACCGCGGACAGCAGCACGATGAGCGCAATCACCGTGTACATTAGTCCGAACGCGATCTGAATGCCGACCCGGCGCGCGGACAGATCGGCATACTGAGCGACGCTCGCTTGCGTCGCCCGTAGCTGCGCGAGCACGCGAGGGTCGAGCAGGCGAGCAACGTACAGGTAGATGTCGTTATAGCCGCGCAGCTTGATGATGGCGGCAACATAGTTGTCCTCGAGGAACATCGCCACCTGGGGCTCGGTGTCGTTGACGGCGGCCAATACCTCGGGCGATGGTTTGACGAAGGCTTCGCTGGTCCGTGCATCGACCTGGTCGATTACGTTGAGGTCCTTGTCCAGCAGCATGACCCCCGGCAATCCCCGGATCGAGGCCTGAACCGCAAGGAATTGATGGAACTGTTCCCGCGACTGATCAAACAGCGGCTTTGCGCGCGCGAGTTCGATAGCGATCCCGATGGCGTCGGCGCGCACGAACTGCACGTGTTCGCGCACGTAAGCGTCGGCGACGATCAGGGAGTTCTCGATCAGCGAGCGCGTTTGCTGGGAGAACAGCCGGTCGAGGCCGCGGTCGAGCGTCACGCTTGCCACGACGGCGACCGCAATCGCAGGAACCGCGGCGATGACGGAGAACAAGGCGACGATGCGCACGTGCAGCCGTGCGGCCGCGCGCCCGCGCCGCCTCGCTTGCACGATTCTCCACACCTCCCGCGCTATGACCAGAACGAGAAGAAAGACCGTGCCCGCGTTTGCGAGCAGGAGCGTGACCACGACCTCGTGCGTGGGCGCGATCGGCGTGAGTCCGGCGAGCACAACGAAGGTGAGGAGCGCGGAGAGCAGCGCAAGCGCCACGGCAGCAAGACCAAGCGCCCGCGGGATCCATCCCGAGGTCGGCGCGGCGGCAGCGGTCATCAGTTCGGTGGTGGCGGCCTGGCCGACGCTGGTCATCGACTCGTCTCGTCCCAAACGGGAACCTGCAACAGTGCGTGGAAATACGCCCGTTTAGGTGCCCCCCAGTGATCGACGGTCTTGTCGATTGATGCTTTTATACAACAATGTTGCCGAATTGCGACAATTCCGGGGCGCGCGAACGCGCCCTGTGGCCGATCGGCACCACGGAAAAAACATCAGCCTCTGTTGCGGAAGAAAAGCATCAGCCGCTGCTGCGGAAGACTTGGATTTCGAGATCGCGGATTTTCTTGCGCAGCGTATTGCGATTGACCCCGAGGAGATCCGCCGCGCGGATTTGATTGCCGCGAGTGGCTGCGAGCGTCACCGACAAGAGCGGATGCTCGATCTCCCGTAGCACGCGATGGTAGAGGCCGGGCGGCGGCAAGCCATCGCCAAAGCTCGCGAAATAAGACGTTAGGTGCCGTTCGACGGCGGCCGAAAGACCCTCCTCCGCGCGCGGCGCCTCTGCATCGGGCGCCATGGCGGGCTGTGAGAGTTCGGCGTCGATCACTGAGGCCGTGATCGTTTCCTGGGGATAGAGCGCGGCCAGCCGGCGCGCGAGATTTTCGAGTTCGCGCACATTGCCCGGCCAGCGGTGCCGCTTGAGCCGCTCAAGCGCTGCCTGGTCGAGCTGCTTGGCCGGCAATCCTTCGCGCTCGACCTGGGTGAAGAAATGCCGGATCAGATCAGGCACGTCCTCAATCCGCTCGCGCAGCGGCGGCAGTCTCAACGGCACGACATTGAGGCGGAAGAACAAATCCTCACGAAACAGGCCCTGCTGGATCAGAATGCGCAAATCCTTGTTGCTGGCCGCGATGATCCGCACGTCGGCCTTGATCGGGGTACGCCCCCCCACCGTGGTGTATTCGCCCTGCTGCAGCACGCGCAGCAGCCGCGTCTGCGCCTCCATCGGCATGTCGCCGATCTCGTCGAGGAACAGCGTGCCGCCCTCGGCCTGTTCGAAGCGGCCGGAGCTGCGGGTGTTAGCGCCGGTGAAGGCGCCCTTCTCGTGGCCGAACAATTCGGATTCGATGAGATCGCGCGGGATCGCCGCCATGTTGATGGCGACGAACGGGCCGCTGCGGCGTTTGCCGTAATCGTGCAGCGCGCGCGCGACCAGCTCTTTGCCGGTTCCCGACTCACCCGAGATCATCACGGTGAGATCGGTCTGCATGAGCCGGGCGAGCACGCGGTAGATTTCCTGCATCGCCGGCGAGCGGCCGATGAGCGGAATCGATTCGAAGTCGTCCGGCTTGACGGCCGGGCGCGTGCGTTCCTTCGGCTCCGCCAGTGCGCGCCCCACGATGCCGATGAGCTCCTTGAGATCGAACGGCTTCGGCAGATATTCGTAGGCGCCGCGCTCGGACGCCCGCACCGCGGTCATGAACGTGTTCTGCGCGCTCATGATGATCACGGGAAGCTCCGGCCGCACCTTCTTGATGCGCGGCAGGAGGTCGAACGCGTTCTCGTCCGGCATCACCACGTCGGTGATGACGAGATCGCCCTCCCCTTGGCTGACCCAGCGCCACAGCGTCGCGGCATTGCTGGTCGAACGAACTTCGTAACCTGCGCGCGACAGCGCTTGGTTGAGCACGGTGCGGATCGCGGCGTCGTCGTCCGCAACCAGAATGTTTCCAGCGGGCATTGGCATCCCCTTCAGGCAGCGTCGCCCGGCTCGGCGTCGTTACCCAAGAACATGGGCATCAGCACACGAAAGATGGTCCGTCGCGGTTGCGACTCGCATTCGATGATTCCGCCATGATCGCCGATGATCTTGGACACCAGCGCGAGCCCGAGGCCCGATCCGCTGGATTTCGTCGTCACGAACGGGTCGAACAGATGCGACAACAGATCCTCAGGCACCCCGGATCCGTTGTCCTTGACGCAGAATTCGAGTGGCAGCCCTACGCGCGCCTTGCTGCCCGGAAGCGATAGGCGCACGCCCGGCCGAAACGCGGTTGAAAGTCCAATCTCGCCGTCGGTCGCGTCCTCGCCGATCGCTTCGGCGGCATTCTTCACGAGATTGAGGAAGACCTGGATGAGCTGGTCACGATTGCCCAGCACTGGCGGCAGCGAGGGATCGTACTCCTCCACGAACTTGATGTGCCGTGCCACACCCGATTGGGTGAGACGCTTCACGTGCTCGAGCACGGCGTGGATGTTGACGGGTTCGCGCTCGATCGGCCGTTCGTCGGTGAATACTTCCATGCGATCGACGAGCTTCACGATGCGGTCGGCTTCATCGCAGATCAGGCGCGTCAATGTGCGGTCATCGTCGCCGACCGATTGTTCGAGCAGCTGGGCCGCTCCGCGGATTCCGGACAGCGGATTCTTGATTTCATGCGCGAGCATGGCCGCAAGCGCGATCACGGAACGGGCGGCGCCGCGATGGGTGAGCTGGCGGTCCATCTTGTCGGCGATCGTGCGCTCTTGCAGCATGACGACCACGTGATCCGGTCGCTCCGACAAAGGAGCCACATACAGGTCGACCAGGCGCTCGCCGGGATTGCGCGGCGTGCCGAGATCGACCTTGTACTCGTTGACCGCAGCACCGCGGCTGCGCACCTGCTCGATGAGCGCGAGCAGCGGGCTCCCGAAAGGCACGAGCTCGCGGAGCCTGTGGCGGCGCAGCAGCGGCAAAGAGGCTTCGAAAAAGGATTCTGCCGCTGCATTGGCGTTGGCGATCCGCCCGTCCGCCGCGATCATGATGACCGGGTGTGGCAGCGCGTCGAGCACGGCGTCCGCGGTGCCGGACGGAAGCGTCGGCATCGGCTCGTGCCGGCTCATGCGGCCTTCCTCTCGTTGCCGGATTGCTGTGGCCAACCGGGTGATCTCATGGCAGACGCGGCGGAGGCGAAATCGATGTAGGCGTCGGCCAAGTGGCGTCGGACCGCAGCCGGATCGTCGGCCGTGAGCACACGGGCGCGATGTGCCTTGAGCAGCGACTGGGATGCGCTGGCCGTCTCGGCTGCGGCATCGAGCGCCCAACCGAGATGCTTGCGCGCATGACGCGAGCCAAGCGCGCACCCATAGTGCGAAAGCATCTCGTCGTAGAGCTGAGCGATGATCGCGCGTTGCGCCGCGAGCGGCGGTGCGCTTTCGCGCCGGCCGAAGGCAAGGCGGCGGCCGATTTGTCCAGGCAGCCACGGGCGGCCACGGGCGGCGCGCCCGACCATCACGGCGGCGGCGCCGGAGGCTGCGAGCGCGACCACAGCATCCGCGTAGGTAGAGATGTCGCCGTTCACGGCGATCGGAATTGCGACGCTGTCCTTGACCCGACGAACCGCCGCCCAATCCGCCCGGCCGTTATAGAACTGGCAACGCGTTCGCCCGTGCACGGTGATCAGCCGCACGCCGGCATCTTGGGCGCGGCGCGCGAGCTCGGGCGCATTGACGCTGCGATCGTCCCACCCGAGCCGCATCTTGAGCGTGACCGGCACCGATACGGCGCCGACCGTTGCCTCGATCAGCGACATGGCGTGGTCGAGGTCGCGCATCAATGCCGAACCGGAATGCCCGCCGGTGACCTGGCGCGCCGGACAACCCATGTTGATGTCGATGATGGCAGCGCCGCAGGCCTCGGCGATCCGCGCGCCCTCCGCCATCCAGCGTGCCTCACAGCCGGCCAACTGCACCACGTGCGTCCCCAGGCCCTGCCCTTCGCTGCGCAACCTCGCGTCGGGGCGGCCCTGGGCAAGCGCCGCGCTTGCGGTCATTTCGGAAACAACCAGCCCCGCTCCCAGCCCCGCCACAAGGCGCCGAAACGGGGCATCGGTCACCCCCGACATGGGGGCCAATATGACCGAATTCAGCAAGGTCACGTTGCCGATGGCAACCGGCCGGGGCCGAAAAAATGATTCCACTGGAGGTACTTAACCTCGTTGCACACGAATTAGGCGACGTATCCCGGCTGCATAGAGTTTAGCCAATCTGCACGAATGCGCAAGTGTTGCAGTGCAAAAGATCCCCACTCGGATCGAGAGTGGGCGGGACGCTCGATATGCAGGTTTGCGGCGCGGCCGCGACGCGCTAAGCCATGACGCGACGTCATCTTCGACTGGCAGAACATGGTCGCTAGCGTCGCAGCCGTCGTTGTCGCAGCGGGCCGCGGGCTGCGCGCCGGCGGGGATTTGCCCAAGCAGTACCGGCAGGTTTTCGGCGAGCCCGTCATTCGGCCGAGCCTTGCTGCGTTGGCCGGTCACGCCGGCATTTCGCTGGTGCAGCCGGTCATCCATCCCGCTGACGCCGCCTTGTTCAGCGCAGCGAGCGCCGGCCTGGCGTTATTGCCGCCCGTCCACGGAGGAGCATCGCGACAAGCCTCGGTGCGCGCCGGTCTCGAGGCATTGCAGCCTCACGGCCCCGACCTCGTGCTGGTGCACGATGCGGCTCGGCCGTTCGCTTCACACGCCCTGATTACGCGGGCGATCGCCGCCGCAGGTGCGAGCGGCGCGGCGGTCCCCGTCGTTGCCGTCGCCGACACGGTCAAGACCGTGGACGCCGCGGGCTGCGTGACCGGCACCATCGACCGCGCGCATCTGCGCATAGCGCAGACGCCACAGGCCTTCGGCTTTGCCAGCCTGCTCGATGCGCATCGCCGGGCAAAGGCGGCGGGCCGCGACGATTTTACCGATGACGCCGCACTCGCCGAATGGGCGGGCCTCAGGGTCACCACGTTCGAGGGCGAGGCCGAAAACGTCAAGCTCACCACGGACGACGATTTTGTGCGCGCCGAGGCCGCCAAGCTCGCGGCCTTGAACGACGTGCGCACCGGCTTCGGCTTCGACGTCCACCGCTTCGGCGACGGCGATCACATCATGCTCGGCGGCGTGCGCATCCCTCATCCGCGTGGATTGTCCGGACATTCGGACGCCGATGTCGTTCTTCACGCGCTCGTCGATGCCATCCTCGGGGCACTCGGCGAGGGCGATATCGGTGTTCATTTTCCTCCGACCGATCCGCAGTGGCGCGGTGCCTCCTCCGATAAGTTCTTGGCTTTCGCGGCCGAACGCGTCTGTGCGCGCGGTGGGCGCATCGCCCATCTCGACGTCACCATAGTGTGCGAAGCGCCGCGGATCGGCCCTCACCGCGATGCGATGCGCGCGCGCATCGCCGACATCGCCGGCGTTGCGATCGGGCGCGTCGGCTTAAAGGCGACCACGAGCGAACAGATGGGCTTTACCGGGCGTGGCGAAGGCATGGCGGCATTCGCCAACGCGACCGTGCGACTGCCGTGGCGGGAGCGGCTGTAAATGGCGGAAGAGGAAGAGGAGGAGCTCAAAGAGCGAGCGCGCGCGCTGCTCGATCTCTGTCGCAGCAAAAGGCTCAAGCTCGGCGCTGCGGAGTCGTGCACCGGCGGCCTGCTTGCGGCAACGTTGACTGAAATTCCCGGGTCTTCAGACGTGTTCGAGCGCGGCTTCGTCACCTACAGCAACGAAGCGAAGGAAACGATGCTCGGAGTTCCGCCGTTGACGCTGAAAAGCCACGGTGCCGTGAGCCGAGAGACTGCCGAAGCCATGGCCCGCGGAGTGCTGGCGCACGCGCCCGTCGATCTCGCAGTGTCGATCACGGGCATTGCCGGGCCGGGCGGTGCGGTACCTGGCAAACCGGTCGGGCTCGTGCATCTCGCCGCGGCCTCGCGCGACGGACGGCTCATCCAGCAGGAACGCAGATATGGCGACATCGGGCGCGCGCAGGTGCGCCGCGCCAGCCTCTTCGAGGCGCTGGCGATGTTGGACGAACTCGCCGAGCAGTCCAAGCCGCCGACCTCGTCAGGGTAACGCGTCGGACCGCACAACCCCGAGAATGAACGTCCGCGTGCCCGGTGACTGCGGTCTCACCTTGCATAGACCACGTCGGCCCGCCGTTCGAACGCTGCGGCGAAGCGGCGGAAGGCGGCATCGAACATCGCACCCATGAGCAAGGCCAGCGTCCGGCTCTTGAAGTCGTAGGAGATGAAAAATTCCACCTCGCAGGTTTGCTCGCCTCTCGGATGAAAGGCCCAGCGGTTTTCCAGCCTGCTGAACGGGCCTTGGAGATACTCGACCAGGATCTGCAAGTTGGGCCGGTCGAGCGTGACGCGGCTGGTAAAGGTTTCGCGCACGAACCTGTAGGCAACCGTCATGTCGGCGATGAGGACCTCGACGCCCTCCGGCTGGGGGATGCGCTTGCGGATCTTGAGCGAGCGGCACAGCGGCACGAATTCCGGATAGCGCTCCACGTCGGCCACGAGATCGAACATGTGGGCGGCGGAGTGGCGAACCCGGCGCGTGGTAGAAAATTCCGGCATCAACTGTTCTCGACCGCTGCAAGGAATTCGCAGGCACCGCCGTCAACGGGCAGAGTTGCCGGGATCGTGGCCTCAGCCGAGCCGCGCCTGCCGCGCTGCCCGCAATCGCGCAAAGTCCTCGCCGGCATGGTACGAGGAGCGTGTAAGCGGCGAGGAGGAGACCATCGAAAAACCCTTGGCATAGGCGATCGTCGCGTAGGCTTTGAACTCGGCGGGCGGCACGAAGCGCACGACCGGGTGGTGCTTGCGCGTCGGCTGCAGATACTGGCCGATGGTGAGGAAGTCGACGTCGGCGGCGCGCAAGTCGTCCATGACCTGCAGAATTTCATGGCGCTCCTCGCCGAGTCCGACCATGAGGCCGGACTTGGTGAACATCGCAGGGTCGAGCTCCTTCACCTGCTGCAGCAGCCGGATCGAGGCGAAGTAGCGCGCGCCGGGCCGCACGGTGAGATACTTCGACGGCACGGTTTCGAGATTGTGATTGAACACGTCGGGCTTGGCCGCGACCACGGACTCGACCGCGCCGTCCTTGCGCAGGAAGTCGGGGGTGAGCACCTCGATGGTCGTCGATGGGCAGCGCGTACGGATCGCGCGAATGACGGCGGCAAAGTGAGCGGCGCCGCCGTCATCGAGGTCGTCGCGATCGACCGAGGTCACCACGACGTGTTTGAGGCCGAGTTTTGCCGTCGCCTCGGCCACCCGTTCGGGCTCCGCCCCGTCGAGCGGGCCGGGCAAGCCGGTCTTTACGTTGCAGAAGGCGCAGGCACGCGTGCAGGTGTCGCCCATCAGCATGAAAGTCGCGTGCTTCTTGTCCCAGCACTCGCCGATATTAGGGCAGCCCGCCTCCTCGCAGACCGTATGCAAGCCGTTCGCGCGCACGATCATGCGCGTCTCCTCGTAGCCCCTGGACACCGGCGCCTTCACCCTGATCCAGTCGGGCTTTTTCAACACCGGCGCGTCCGGCCGATGCGCTTTCTCCGGATGGCGCACTCTGCTGCTGGCGTCGAGAACGACGGTCATCGAAGCTCCTCAAACTTACTTACGGATACGGTGCCGCCGGCGCAAGCCGCCAGTATGCAGATGTCGCTCCCGAATGGCAGGCCGCAATCGCGGCATCTGCGAGAGCCGGAATCGCCTGGCACATATCGCACGACATCCAATAGCCGCGAACTATCCAGCCCGATCGCAGCACACGATGAATCGCACCCAGTGACACGGAGTTGTGATGAACGTCGGCTGGCCCATGGCGGCGACAGACGCCATATTGGCCGCTGGTTGGCCGCTGCCGCGACGGAAAATCGATGGAGGATTCCATGCTGATCAACAGGACAGTGCTCTCGGTTGGATTGTTTGCTTCCGCGCTGGGTCTCGGAATGGTCCTTGCCTCCTCCGCCGATGCCCGGCAGACGAACCGGCAGCAACGCGCCTATGTCGCTCCGGGCAAGTCCCGAAATACACCGCCGTCCAATGTGGTCTGCTGGACCCCATGCGGCCAACGCGGATCCATTGTGATGGGCGCCGATCCCGACCCGTTCATCCGGTCGCAGATTCTCCGCGATGCAAGTGGGTTCTTCGGTGGCGGAGACAACTGAATCCAGCCCTTGGGGAGGCGGTGAAGGAAAGCTCAGTCATGAAGGCGATCTGGCGCGGTCAAGTGATCGCCGAAAGCGATCGAACCCTCGAGGTGGGTGGCTACCGGTATTTTCCGCGGGAAACCGTCCGCATGGATTTGCTGCATCTAGCACCGAAGACGCAGAGCGACCTAGAGTGCCCGCACGGCGTCCAATTCTACGACCTCGCCGCGGACGTCGCCCGCAGCGAGCGCGCCGCTTGGTCGTACGAGGCGCCGCGTGCGTCGATGAAGCAAGTCGACCGCTGGATCGGCTTCTGGAACGACGTCGAGATCAGGTGAGCCAAACGGTCGGCGCTAACCTATCCTCTTTGCGTTAGGAAGGAGCGCAGCCGTTGCGTCCCTTCCAACGGCTTTTTCGCTGCCGGCGACCTTGCCCCCCGTCGCTCTATTTCCGGGCACCTGCAAAAACCGACTAAATCCGAACTCGCGCCGCCACGATCGACGGGATTCAAACCGTGCTCGTGGTAGGTGCAACGGCATGATACTGTGCCGAGTTGGAACCAGCACGGGACGCCATGAAACTTCTCCGCCGTGAATTTTTGCATCTGGCCGCAGGTGCCGCCGCGCTCCCGGCCCTTGCAAGCCTCGCGAGGGCGCAAGCGCAAGACTTTCCTGCCAGGCCCGTGCGCATCATCACGCATTCGGCGCCGGGCGGCTCACCCGACGCCCTGTTGCGGATCGTCGCCGATCGCCTCTCGCAGATGTGGGGACAGCAGGTCATCACTCTCAATCATCCGGGAGCCGGCGGCGCTGTGGCGGCGCGCACCGCCGCCGCTGCCGGGGCGGACGGATACACGCTCTACATGCCGGCGTCGTCCGCTTTCGTGACGCTGCCGGGCCTGCAAGCCAATCTGCCGCTCGAACTGCCGCGCGATTTTGTCCCGGTTGGCTTCGTCGCTGAACAGCCGTTTTTCATAACGGTAGCGTCCTCGCTCGGCGTGACGACGTTGCCGGACTTCATCGCGCTTGCCAAAAAACGGCCGGGCGAGATCTCATACGCCGCGACGGGACGCGGGACGCTGTCGCACATGGGCGGCGAAGCGCTGCAGCAACTCGCAGGCATCAAGCTCCTCATGGTCCCGTATCTCGGCGGCACCGCGCAAGCGCTCAACGATGTGATCAGCGGGCGCGTGCCCATGGTCATCGACGGCTATCCTCCGCTCGGGGGGGCGCTGCAGGCCGGAACCATCAAGGCACTCGCGGTCGGCTCGACGGCGCGCCTGCCCGAATTCCCAGATTTGCCTATCGCCGCGGAAACGCTTCCCGGCTTCAACGTGCGCGGCTGGCTCGCGCTGGTCGCGCCGGTCGGCACGCCTGATGCCATCGTACGCAAGCTGAGCGAGGATTTGAGCGCGGCGGTCACTCATCCCGCCACCAAGACCAAGCTCGAAACAACCGGCAACTATCCGCACCCGATGACGCCAGCGGAACTCCTCGCGTTCATTCAGTCCGAGCAGCAGAGGTGGAAGCCGGTGCTGGAGCAGATCGCGAAAAATCCGTAAGGCCGTGGCGATTTGCTGCTATCTCACCGGAGCGCCGGGCATCATAACTTCGCTCTGCGAATCGTGTTTATTCGCAAACAAGGCCGCCAGATCCTTGCCGCCTTGCAATTTACTCTCTTGGTCCATCACTGCATTGGTCGCGGCTATCAACTTCGAGACGATGCCGCTGCGGCCGGCGATCGGATTGCGCTCATAACCCCCCGGCTGGAAGAAATTCGAGGTGGGCACGCGCTCGCGCCATGCTGGCGGCATCCTGAGGATGTCGAGACCATTGCCGTCGCCGGTGAGATTCATCATCTCGAGCTCAGCCGCGCTTAATATCGCGCCATATCCTTGAGCGCGCGCGAACACCACGGAATCCAGGAGCTTCTGCGTCTGCAGCAAAGGACCAATGTCCATATCCAAGTTCAGTGCGTGGACGGCGAGCCCTTTCGGCGTCTTCGCCAGTCGGTCGTGCTCGCTCCAACTATCCGGCACGCTGCGGCAGAAAGCGATCATGTTCTTGAGCACGGCAAACTTTTTCTGCAGCGTCTTCTTCGCTTCCTCCGGGAGCCCTGCGGCCTTCGCGCTCAAGATTTTGATGAACTGATCACCCTTTTCGGCGAGCAGCTCGACGCTGTTAGTGGCCAACAACTGGTTGTAGCCCAGCGCCGTGGAGATCGCCCGGGCGCCCGGCTTCGGCTGCTCGAGCCCCGCCTGCACGTCGTATTTGCCGTCGCCGCCGGATTCGAAGGCGTAAATTCGCACGACTTGCTCCTTCGTCAGCCCGGCGGCGGCCGCGACCTTGACGTAGGCGCGTTTGTACTCGATCTCGTTTCGCGGCTGCTGTGGAACAAAATTGAATTCCTTGGCTGCGGCGCGCAGAAAGTCTGCCACCACCGGGACGTATTTCCGGGGCGGCGCTTCTTCGATCAGCGCCGACGGATCGACGGGTCTTGGCGGTCCGACATAGACCGGCGGCTGCGTCAGCACGTAATCGCTGAGCAGAATTTCTTGGTTGTTGCGGAGCTTGGCATGACGCAGCCGCCGTTTGTCGGAGACAGAACGCCAGTAGGCGTCCGCCTCAGCTTCGTATTTGCGCCGCGCCGCGGTGTACTCCTCCAATTTGCGACGGTATTCGGCCATGGCAGCGGCCGAGGGTGCCGTCGTCGCAGCGGTCGGGCGCTCGGGCGCTTGTGCCGAGGCGTGCGGATGCGGCGACAACAGCAGTGCCGCGAGTACCCAGCCGCAGCGGCTACGTATTGACCAGCGCCACATTTCCTCCAGTCCTCGTCAGACCCGATATCACGCGATGTAGTCCAACTTAAAGAACCGCGCCGCATTGCGCCAAAGAATCTTCTCTTTATCGGTTGCGGAGATTACCAGCTTGTTGACGATGTCGACGTGCTCGGCGGGGTCGACGGGCACCGGGCCGTAATCGGTGCCGAACATGACATGGTCGACCCCGAACACCTCCACAGCCTCGCGCACATGCGGTGCCCAGAACCCCATGGTGTCGACGCAAAGATTGGCGAGATACTCGCTCGGCCGCTGCTTGCATCGAATGACGGCGCGCTCGGGCATGCCCTCGCAGCCAAGCCGCCAGCCGAAATCGAGGCGCCCAATCACCGGCAGAAGTCCGCCGCCCATATGGGCGACCACGATCTTCAAGCCAGGGTAACGGTCGAACAGCCCCGAAAGGATCATGCGTGCCAGCGCCATGGCGGTGTCGAAGGGCCGGCCCACCAATTCGTCGAGCTTGTATTGGTCCATCTGCTGGTCGTGCCCGATGGGCACGCGCGGCGGATGGATGAAGAGCGGCACCTCGTGCGCCTGCGCCCACTCCCAGAACGCAAAGGCGGCTTCGCCGTCGATGAATTGACCGTGCCAGCTCGACGTGATCAGCAGCCCCTTGAAGCCGAGGGGACCGAGGCAACGCTCGCCCTCGGTGATGTGACTTGCGTCGAGCGGATTGAGGGTGCCAAGACCCCAGTTGCTCTTCGCGCGCGCCGCCACTGCGGCAGTCTGGTCGTTGACGTATTTGACCACGTCGATCGCGGGCTTACGCGTGATCGACGTGATCATCTCGGCCGCGAACGGATTGCTGATGATCCGCCCGGTGATGCCAGCCTTGGCGCAGACGTCCTGCTGCAGCTCGAAGTCAGTCATGTCGTGATAGGCCACCGCGGGCAAACCGCGATAGTTTGTCACCGCATTTTTGCCGACCGGTATCCCCCGCAGCGCCTCGGCAACGCCGAAGGGATCATCGCGTGGCCGCGGCGAGCAGTGAGTATGAACATCGATGACGGGCATCAGATATTGAGGACGCGTTCATAGGCGTCGAGCACCGCCTCCTTCATCATCTCGGAGAGCGTCGGATGCGGGAAGACGGTGTGGATGAGTTCCTCTTCCGTAGTCTCGAGATTCATCGCCACCACGTAGCCCTGGATCAGCTCCGTCACCTCCGCGCCGATCATATGCGCGCCGAGCAGCGCGCCGGTCTTCTTATCGAAAATCACCTTGACCAGGCCTTGGTCTTCGCCGAGCGCGATCGCCTTCCCGTTACCGACGAACGGAAACCGGCCGACGCGGACATCAAGCTTGTTGTCGTTTGCCGCCTGCTCGGTGAGGCCGACCGAAGCGATCTGCGGCGAGCAATAGGTGCAGCCCGGGATCAGGCGTTTGTCCATGGGATGCGGTTTGAGGCCTTTGATCGCCTCGACGCAGATGACCCCTTCGTGTTCGGCCTTATGGGCCAAGAGCGGCGGGCCGGACACATCGCCGATCGCATAGATGCCGGGCACATTGGTGCGATTGAGCGCATCGACTGAGATCGCGCCACGATCGGTCTTCACCCCGAGTTTTTCGAGGCCGAGATTTTCGATATTGCCGGTGACGCCGACCGCGGAGATCACGCGCTCGACGGTGAGTGTCTGCGTGCCGCGCTTGCCCTCGTCGATCGTCGCGGTGACGCTGTCCGCTGCCTTGTCGAGCTTCGTCACCTTGGCGCTGGTGAGAATCTTGATGCCCTGCTTCTCGAATTGCTTGCGCGCGAACGCGGAAATCTCGGCATCCTCCGCGGGCAGAATTTGCGGCAATATCTCGACCACCGTC
>WNGF01002187.1_pt1 | contig 44135 bp, 40 predicted proteins | sample 5400641 | NCBI WGS metagenome assembly WNGF01 (sample SAMN13153371, study PRJNA577476) | soil metagenome | isolation source: 80 cm soil or saprolite under grassland replicate 2 | place: USA:California | collected 2016-06-15 | reverse complement strand
CGGTGGCGGTCAGGTCGGTGTCCACCGTCCGGGCGAGCTCCACCAGTTGTTTGGCTTGCCGGTGGGGGATCCGCAGCAGGTACCGGATCCATTCGGCGGTGCTGGGCGCGTCGTATTCTTGGCAGGCGCCGCGGCTGTCGGCCTCCCGGATCAGCGGCAGCACCAGCGTCCCGCTGATCCGCGCCAGCAGGGCGTGCGCCCGGGGCAGCAGGTCGTCGAGTTCCTTCACCGACAACGACCACAACCGGGCATCGGCACAGCCATCCAATGTGGCTTCCAGTTCGGCCACGGCGTTCACTATCGGATGGGTGTACCCCACCGTCGCCGCGTCACCGATCATGTGTTCGATTCTACCGTAAGCGCAACCCTACGTCACCATTCCGGCGGTCTTTTCCGACCGCTTTCTGTACCACTTCCCCGCGCTGGTGTGAAGCCGACGGAACCGTGTCGGCGTAACCCCTTCAGGTCGGGGACCGCACCAACTTGTCATTCATGCACTTGTCCGGTGGCAAGCCTGCCGCCGAGCGTCAGCGAGGTGGTAGGCGCGGCAGTAGCTCAAAACGCAACCAACTACCAAACCGCAACTAAGTGCGAAACCGAAACCAAGTACCAGGTCACCCGTCAGCGTTCCGCCGTCGGCAGGTGCTTGAGGGCCTGGCCGAGCCCGAGCGGGTCGACCGGTGTGACGGTAAGCGACGGATGGCGGATTAGGCCGAACGGCTCGATCCCACGTACCGGCCGGTGGAAGGTGATGCACAGCCCGCGCTCGGGCGTGCTGCCGAAGGTCAGCCCGCGGTCGGCGCCCAGCCGGATGCCGATCGCCCGCAGCGGCTGGTACGGCCCGGTCAGTTCGACCCCGGCCACGTTGGCCAGTGAGGTGCGCACCCGGCAGACGCCGAACCAGGCACTGAAGGTCTGCTCTGTGACCCGGATCCGGGATGTGTGGTCGCTCGCGCCCACCAGCCACAGCAGCCGCCGGTACCGCGGGTCGAAGGAGAAGTCGAAGTCGGCCATCGCCGCAGGGTCTTCCCGGTCCTGCGCACGGTAACCGTCGATGGCGGCACGAACCGCTTCCGGGGGGACCTGGACCGCAACAAGATCGGCACCTACGCCGCACGCGGCGCCATCCAGACGATGGACTCGTGCGTCACCGGCCACGTCCTGCAGGGCATCGTCACCCAGGGCCGGCAGCGCTGAGGCTCAGCCGCGGCGCAGCCGGTCCTTGACCGTCGCCAGCGCGCCGTACGCGGTGAGCTGCTCGACCTGCTCGGTCACCAGCCGGCGGAACACCGGGTCGGCCGGCAGGTCGCCGCCGAAGACCTCGGCCAGGGCGAGCAGCGTGCCGACCGCCTGGCCCGGGTCGGCAGCCGCGGCGACCAGCCGACGGATGCGGCCGGCAAGCGGGTCCTCCACCGGCAGCGGCGCGCCGTGGTCGTCGGCCGCGGCCCAGACGTACCGCATCCAGGCGGCGACCCCGAGCGCCGCCCAGCGGGGCTCGGCGCCCGCGGCGAGGCGGTCCCGGACGGTGCCGAGCAGCCGCGGCGGCAGCTTCTGCGACCCGTCCATGGCCACCTGCGTGGTGCGGTGTCGCAGCGCCGGGTTGGCGAACCGGGTCAGCACCGACGCGGTGTAGCCCGCGACGTCGAAGCCGGCCGGCACGCGCAGCGTCGGGGTGACGTCGTCGGCCATCAGCCGGGCGGCGGCCTCGTGCAGCGTGTCGTCGGCGACCGCCTCGGCGATGTGGCCGTACCCGGCCAGCGCGCCGAGGTAGGCGAGGGTGGAGTGGCTGCCGTTGAGCAGTCGCAGCTTCAGGGTCTCGTACGGCGCCACGTCGTCGGTGAGGGTGGCTCCGGCGCGTTCCCAGGCCGGCCGGCCGGCGGCGAAGTCGTCCTCGATGACCCATTGCCGGAACGGTTCGGTCACCACGGTGCCCTCGTCGGCCACGCCGAGCAGCCGGGCCACCTCCGCGCGGTCGGCGTCGGTGGCGGCCGGCACGATCCGGTCCACCATGGTCGAGGGGAAGCGCACGCTGTCTGCGATCCACGCCGCCAGCCCGTCGTCACCGGCCCGGGCCACGAAGTCGCCGACCAGGGCGCGCAGCGTCGCGCCGTTGTCCGCGAGGTTGTCGCAGCACAGCACGGTGACCGGGCCGGCGTCCGCGGCGCGCCTGGCGGCCAGCCCGCGCACGAGTTGGCCCAGCACGGTGCGTGGCGGCCCGCCCGCCAGGTTGGCCGCCGTCCCGGGGTTGGCCGCCGCCCCGGGGTTGGCCGCCGCCCCGAAGTTGGCCGCCGCCCCGAAGTTGGCCGCCTCCCCGGTCACCGTCGCGAGGTTGGCCGCCGCCCCGCCCACCGTCCCGAGGTTGGCGACCGTCCGGAGGTTGGCCGTCCGCAGGTTGGCCACCGCCTCGACGTCGGCGACCGTGTCGGGGTCGTCGCCGCGCAGCCGGCCGGTCGCCGGGTCGTACCGGTACCCCTTCTCGGTCACCGTCAGGCTGACGATGCGGGTGGCCGGGTCGGCGAACCGCGCCGCCAGCGCGCCCCAATCGCCCGCCGCGGACAGCACCTCGCGCACTGTGCCCACCACCCGCAGCGCGGTGCCGCCCGGGTCCCGTTCGAGCAGCCCGTACAGGCCGTCCTGCGGGCGCAACCGGTCGAGCACGTCGCGGCTGCGCTGGGTCACCCCGCAGATCGCCCAGTCCACCTCGCCGGTCGCCGCCAGCGCGTCCTCGGTGAACACGGCCTGGTGCGCCCGGTGGAACGCCCCGATCCCCAGGTGCAGGATCCCCGGGCGCAGCGCCCGCGGGTCGATGCGCGGCCGGTGGCCCGGATCCAGCCAGGGCAGCGCGGCCAGGCCGAGCCGCGGCATCACATCACCGCACCGAGCTGCCAGGGGGTGAACTCCTCATCGCCGAACCCGAGCTCCTCGCTCTTCGTCCGCTGCCCCGACGCGACGTCCAGCATCAGTTGGAAGATCCGCCGGCCCATCTCCTCGACGTCGCACTCACCGTCCAGGATCGCCCCGCAGTTGAGGTCCATGTCGTCGCTCATCCGGCGGTACATCTCGCTGTTGGTGGCCAGCTTCACCGACGGCACCGGCTTGCAGCCGAACACCGAGCCGCGCCCGGTGGTGAAGCAGACGACGTTGGCGCCGCCCGCGACGATCCCGGTCACCGACACCGGGTCGTACCCGGGGGTGTCCATGAACGTCAGTCCCCGCCGGGTGACCGGCTCGGCGTACTCGTACACCCCGGACAGGTTCGCGGTGCCGCCCTTGGCCACCGCGCCCAGCGACTTCTCCAGGATGGTGGTGAGCCCGCCGGCCTTGTTGCCCGGCGACGGGTTGTTGTCCATCGTGGCGCCGTTCTCCGCGGTGTACCGCTCCCACCAGCGGATCCGGTCCACCAGCCGGTCGCCCACCTCGGGGCTGACCGCGCGCCGGGTGAGCAGGTGCTCCGCGCCGTACACCTCCGGCGTCTCGCCCAGGATCGACGTGCCGCCGTGCCGGACCAGCAGGTCGGACGCGGCGCCGAGGGCCGGGTTGGCGGTGATGCCCGAGTATCCGTCGGAGCCGCCGCACTGCAGGCCGAGCACCAGTTCGCTGGCCGGCACCGGCTCGCGGCGCACCCTGTCGGCGTCCGGCAGCATCTCGCGCAGCCGGGCGACCCCCTCCCGGACGGTGGCCGCGGTGCCGCCCAGCTCCTGGATCGTCATGTCCACCACCGGCGTGCTCGCGGGCAGGTCGAACCCGTCGGTGAGCGCCGCCACCTGGTTCACCTCGCAGCCGAGCCCGAGCAGCAGGAACCCGGCGAAGTTGGGGTGCCGGGCATACCCGGTCAGGGTGCGCCGCAGCAGTTCCAGGCCGTCGCCGAGCGCCATCCCGCAGCCGCTGCCGTGGGTCAGCGCCACCACCCCGTCCACCTGCGGGAACTCCTCCAGTGCGCCGCCGCGGAACCGCTCGGCGATCAGCTTCGCCGCGGTGGCGGAGCAGTTCACCGAGGTGAGGATGCCGAGGTAGTTGCGGGTGGCGACCCGGCCGTCCGGGCGGCGGATCCCCTGGAAGGTCGCCGGCTCGGTCACCGGCTCCGGTTCCCGCACGTCCACGCCGTACGCGTAGTCCCGCTCGACGTCGCCCATCCCGAGGTTGTGCGAGTGCACATGGTCGCCGCGCCCGATGGTTGCCGTGGCCACGCCGATCAGCTGCCCGTACTTGCGCACCGGCGCACCCCCGGCGTGGTCGGCCAGCGCGACCTTGTGCCCGGCCGGCACGTCGGCCCGGACCGTGAGCTGGCCGTCCGGCAGCGCCACCACCGCACCGGCGGCCAGCGGCTGCACCGCGACCGCCACGGTGTCGTCGGGGTGCAGGCGCAGCACAGTCATCGGACCGCCTCTCCGGCCGCCCGGCGCAGGTGCGCCCGCGACTCCTCCAGCGACGGGATGCGGCCGGTGCCGCCGCGGCCGGCCAGCGACAGCGACGCCGCCGCGGTGGCCAGCCGCGCCGCCTCGACCAGCGGGTCGCCGAGCACCCAGCGGGCCACCACCGTGCCGGCGAACACGTCGCCGGCGCCGGTCTGGTCCACCAGCTCCGGCGGTGGCAGCCCCGCCAGCGTGGTCACCGAGTGACCGTCGTCCACCAGCGCCCCGTCCGCGCCACAGGTCACCGCCACGGCGGCCGCCCCAAGGTCGCGGCAGGCCCGGGCCACCGCGGCCGGGTCGACCAGCCCGAGCAGCGCACCCGACTCGCCGGGGCAGGCGGGCGTCACCAGGGCGGCGTGCGGGGCGAGCCCGGCCAGCACGCGGCCCGCGTCGGCCGCGGTGGTCAGCCGCGGCCGGTAGTTCGGGTCGTACGCGAAGCGGCGGGCCTTCGCGGCGGCCAGCCGGACCGCCGCCTGCGCGGTTGCCGAGATCGCGCAGGTGACCCCCGAGGCGAGCACCGCACCGGCGGCGCCCACGTCCGCCGCCTCGACGTCGGCCGGCTCCAGCGTGGACGCCGCGCTGCCGCGCCGTACGTACACGAACTCGCGCTGCCCGGACGGGTCGGCCGCCACGAAGTAGACGCCGTTCTGCCCGGGCACCCGCCGCACCAGCGCGGTGTCCACCCCCAGCGCCACGACCCGCTCCACCAGCCGTTCGCCGAGCTCGTCGTCGGCCACCCGGGTCAGCAGCGCCACCCGCGCCCCGGCCGCCGCGGCCGCGGCCGCGGCGTTCAGCGCGTCGCCGGAGAAGGCCAGCCGCAGCGCCACCCCGTCGCGCAGCGGCTCCGTCGAGGACAGCTCGACCAGCACCTCCCCGATGACAACCAGGTGGTAGCTCACCAGTCATGCACCGTCCCGTCCTCGAGCCGGTTCACCGGCAGGTACGCCGGCCGGTACGGGTAGTCCGCCGCGAGCTGCTCGTCGATGTCCACGCCGAGCCCCGGCTGGTCGCCCGGGTGCAGGTACCCGTCGGCGAAGCGGTACCCGTGCGGGAACACGTCGTCGGTGGCCAGCGTGTGCCGCATGTACTCCTGGATGCCGAAGTTGGGGATCGACACGTCGACGTGCAACGCCGCCGCCATGCACACCGGCGACAGGTCGGTGGCGCCGTGCGAGCCGCTGCGCACGTGGTAGAGGTCGGCCAGGTCGAAGATCCGCCGCAGGTGGGTGATGCCGCCGGCGTGCACCACGGTGGTGCGGATGTAGTCGATGAGCTGCTCGGTGATGAGCTGCTGGCAGTCCCAGATCGAGTCGAACACCTCACCCACCGCGATCGGCGTGGTGGTGTGCTGCCGGATCAGCCGGAAGCCCTCCTGCAGCTCGGCCGGCACCGGGTCCTCCAGCCAGAACAGCCGGTACTCCTCGAGCCGCCGCCCCAGCCGGGCCGCCTCGATGGGGGTGAGCCGGTGGTGCACGTCATGCAGCAGGTGCAGGTCGAAGCCGTACCGGTCGCGCACCGCCGCGAACACCTCCGGCACGAAGTCCAGGTAGCGCGGGGTGGACCAGACCGACTCGGTGGGCAGCGCGGCGTCGGCCGGCTCGTAGAAGTCCTTGTCCGCGCTCACCCCGTACACCCGCTGGATGCCGGGCACGCCGGCCTGCACCCGGACCGCCCGGTACCCCAGTTCGAGGTAGCGGGCCACCTCGTCCAGCACCTCGCCGACCGTCTCGCCGTTGGCGTGCCCGTACACCAGCACGCCCTCGCGGGCCTGGCCGCCGAGCAGCTGGTACACCGGAAGCCCGGCCACCTTGCCCTTGATGTCCCACAGCGCGGTGTCCACGGCCGCGATCGCCGTCATGGTGACCGGGCCGCGCCGCCAGTACGCCCCCTTGTACAGGTACTGCCAGGTGTCGCCGATGCGGTGCGCATCCCGGCCGATGAGCAGCGGGCAGACGTGGTCGCGCAGGTAGCTCGCCACCGCCAGCTCGCGGCCGTTCAGCGTCGCGTCGCCGACCCCGGTCACACCGTCGTCGGTGATCAACTTGAGCGTCACGAAGTTCCGCCCCGGACAGGTGACGATCACCTTCGTGTCGACGATCTTCACGGCATCACCCCTCTGGAGACCGCTCCGTTGGGCCGGGCCGGTCCTGCACCCAGGCGTGCGCCGGGTCGAGGAACGGCAGCATCTGGCGGCCCTCGCCGGCCATCACCCACAGGTAGTACAACGCATATCCGGGCGCGGCCACGACCGGGTGGTACCCGGAGCGGATCGCAGCCACGTCGCCGTCCCGCACCGTGAACGCCTCGGTGCCGGCCTCGTCGTACCGGAGCTGGACCCCGAACCCGCCGGCCGGATCCATCTTGAACAGGTAGACCTCCTCCAGCCGCGCCTCCACCGGCGGCCGGTGCTCGTCGTGCTTGTGCGGCGGGTAGCTGGACCAGTTGCCCGGCGGGTTGACCGTCTCGCCGAGCAGCAGCCGGCCCGCCTCGTCGCCCGGCCCGAGCATGGTGCGCACCTGCCGGGACCAGTTGCCCGCGCCGCGGTCGGCGATGTCCTGGTCCTCCGGCCGGATCAGCCGGGCCGCCGCCGGCGCGGCGCCCTCGACCGGCGCGGTCGCCAGCACCACCTCGGCCGGCCCGTCCACCGCCCTCAGGCCGAAGGCGGTGCCGGGCGGGAGGTACACCCCGTACCCCGGCCCGTCGAACACGCTGCGCCGGCCGCCGGCCCGGCCCAGCCGCTCGCCGCCGGCCGCGACGTCCACCACGCCGGACAGCACGACCGCCACGAGCTCCCCATCGGACTGCCCCTCGAGGAAGTCGCCGGCCGGTATGTCGGCGGTCTCGAGCCCGATGAGGTCGGTCTGGTCGCCCGGGGTGACAAGGCTGCGGGTGGTCGTCATGCGGCGGGGTCCTCCCTGGTCCGGGTGACGAGCTGGGTGGGGTTGACGAAGCGCAGCGCCACGACGAGCAGCACCAGCATCGACATGGTGTAGACGACGGCCATCGCGTCCACCTGCTGCTGGGCGCGGATGCCGGCGGCGGAGACGGAGTAGTACAGCGCGACCACCAGCGTCTGGCTGCTCGGCCCGGCGGTCAGGAAGGTCAGCTCGAACATGCCGACGGTCCGCACCAACACCAGGATCGCCGCGGCCAGCACCCCGGGCACCAGCAGCGGGGCCAGGACGTGGGTGAAGACGGTACGGGTACGGGCGCCGCACATCCGCGCCGCCGCCTCGATCTTGGGGTCGATCTGCTCCACGAATGGCGTCATGGTGAGGATCACGAACGGCACCGACGGCACCAGGTTCGCCAGGATGACGCCGGTGATCGTGCCGGCCAGGTGGAACTTGTAGAGCACCGTCGCCAGCGGGATGCCGTAGGTGATCGGCGGGATCAGGATCGGCAGCAGGAACAGCACCAGCAGCGCCCGCTTGCCGGGGAAGTCCCGCCGGGCCAGCGCGTACGCTGCCGGTACGCCGACCAGCACGGAGATCGCCACCACCGCCAGGGCGACCTCGAGGGTCACCACGAGCACGCTGGTCAGGTCGAACTCGGCCCACGCGTCGCGGTACCAGTGGCCGGTCCAGCCCTCCGGCAGCCAGCCGCCGAACCAGGACCGGGCGAAGGAGTCCACCACGACCGACCCGATCACCCCGGCCAGGTGCAGGAAGAAGAACAGCACCGCGCCCCAGACCAGCCACGCGGCCGGCCGCATCGCGATCCGCCGCGGCGGCCGTTCGCCGGTGCGTACCGCGGCGTGCGCCATCACCCCTTCACCCCCGTCGCGCCGCGGTACAGCCGGGACCGCCAGCCCAGCACCAGCCCGATCACGGCCAGCTCGACCGCGCCCATGATCATCGAGATGGCCGCCGCCATCGAGTAGTCGTACTGCTCGAACGCGGCGTGGTACGCGGCGATGGAGATCACGTGGGTCGCGCCGGCCGGCTCGCCGACCAGGATCGCGGACGGGAACACCGAGAATGCCAGCACGAACGACAGGCAGAAGGTGACCGCCAGCCCCGGGGACAGCAGCGGCAGCGTGACGTGCCGGAACCGCTGCCACCAGCCGGCGCCCAGGGTGGCCGCCGCCCGCTCCAGCGACGGATCGATGCCGGACAGGTACGACAGGGTGAGCAGGAACGCGAACGGGAACCCGGTGATGATCAGCGAGAACAGCACGCCCCAGTAGTTGTGCACCAGCCGTACCGGGTCGTCGGCGAGCCCCACCGAACGCAGCAGCTTGTTGAACCACCCGGTCGGGCCGAAGTACGTCAGCAGGCCGTCGGCGGTGAGCACCGTGCCCAGCGTGATCGGCACCACCAGCAGCGTGGTGACCAGCCGCTTGCCGCGGAACCGTCCGCGCATCCGGTACGCGATGGGCACCGAGACCAGCACGTTCACCAGCGCCGCCGGCAGCCCGAGCTTCAGCGTCAGCCACACGCTGTCGCGCAGGTAGGAGTCGGCGAAGAAGGTCCGGTAGTTGGCCAGCGCGGTGGCGCCGAACCGGCGGACCGAGTCCGAGTCGGGCTGCGGCGCGAACGACAGCTGCAGCCCGTACAGGAACGGGTAGCAGAACAGCAGCACGATGAACAGCCCGGCGGGCAGCAGCAGGAGCAGCACCCGGTCGATGCCGCGCTCGGCCAGCCGGTGCCGCAGCGACGCCCGGGCCGGGGCCGGCGCCGGAGCCGGTGCGGTGACGGTGGCCATCTAGGTGACCTCCGCCGGGGCGGCCGGGCTGTCGGCGGCGAAGACCAGCACCCGCTCGATCGGCACGCTGACCGTGACCTCGTCGCCCGGGGCGAGCCGGCGGTCGGTGCGGATGTGCAGCGGGTGGCCGCCGGCGGTGCGCACCTGCGCGGACTGCTCCCGGCCCTGGTACTCCACCACCTCCACCGTCACCTCGATGCCGTTCTCGCCGGGGCCGACCAGCACGTCGTCCGGCCGGATCGCGGCGACCGCGGTGTCCGAGACCTCGTCGCGGCGCAGCCCGGTCAGCGTGATGCCGTCGCCGGCCAGGGTGACCCGGCCGCCGTCCGCCGCCGTCACCGGCAGCTCGAGCTCGTTGCGGTACCCCATGAAGCCGGCCACGTACCGGTTGCGCGGCTGGGCGTACACCTCCTCCGGCGTGCCGACCTGCTGCACCCGGCCGTCGCGCAGCACCACCAGCCGGTCGGCCAGCGACAGCGCCTCCTCCTGGTCGTGCGTCACGTACACCGTGGTCAGCCCGAGGGTCTGGTGGATCCGCTTGATCTCGGTGCGCATCTCCAGCCGCAGCTTGGCGTCAAGGTTGGACAGCGGCTCGTCCATCAGCACCAGCGGCGGCTCCAGCACGATCGCGCGGGCGATGGCCACCCGCTGCTGCTGGCCGCCGGAGAGCTGGCCGGGGAACTTCGCGGCGTGCTCCTCGAGCTGCACCAGCCGCACCGCGTCGTCCACCCGGCGGCGGATCTCCTCCTTCGGCAGCCGCCGCATCCGCAGCCCGAAGGCGATGTTGCGGCGCACCGACATGTGCGGGAACAGCGCGTAGTTCTGGAACACCATGCCGAACCCGCGCGCCTCCGGCGGCAGCACGTCGATCCGGCGCTGGTCCATCCAGATGCTGCCGCCGGTCAGCGGCAGCAGACCGGCCAGGCAGTTCAGCGCCGTCGACTTGCCGCAGCCGGAGGGGCCGAGCAGGGCGACGAACTCGCCGCCCTTGATCGCCAGCTCCAGGTCCTCGAGCGCGACCTTGCCCGCGAAGCTGCGGCTGACCCGGTCCAGCCGCAGCTCGGCGAAGCGGTCCGTACCGCTCACGTACCCTCCTCGCTGCGCTCGTCGGCCACGCGAGCGGGGGCTGCTGTGCTCACTGGTTCGCTCGCAAGCTCGCTCACCTGCCAGCCTCGCTGACGCTCGGTCGCGTGGCTGCTGTGCTCACTTGGTCTTCCCGCTCCCGACCTCGCGATCCCACTTGTCGAACGCGGCCACCTGCTGCTCGGCCGGCAGCGACGTCTCCTTGGGGAACTGGGCGATCCACTGGTCGAACTCGGGCACGCCGAACTGCTGGATTGCCTTCTGGCTGTCGGCCGGCGCCATGTCCAGGGTCACGCCCTTGACCGCCGGACCCGGGTAGAAGTAGCCGCCGTCGTAGGCCTGCGCCTGCTCCTGCGGCTGCAGCATGAACCCGATGAGCTGCAGGTCCGCGGCCAGCACGTCGGCGGACACCCCCTTCGGGATGCAGGCGTAGTGCGCGTCGGTAACCCAGTGCATGCCCTCGTAGTGGGTCACCTTCATGGCCGCCGGGACGGTGCCGAGCACCCGCGGGTTGATGTACCACCCGGTGGTCGAGGCGATCATGTCCACCGACCCGTTGCCCAGGTTCTTCATCGTCTCGGTGGTGCCGGACGGGTAGTAGTCCACGTACTTGTGCAGCTCCTTCAGGAACGTCCAGGTCTTGTTCCAGCCGTTGACCGGGTCCTTGGGGTCGGAGTCGCCGAGGATGTACGGCAGGCCCATCAGGAAGGTGCGTCCCGGTCCGGAGTTGGCCGGGCGCGCGTACTGGAACTTGCCGGGGTGCGCCTTCGCCCAGTCCAGGAGCTGCTGCGGCGTGGCCGGCGGGGTGGGGACCTTGGCCGGGTTGTACTCCAGCAGCGGCCCGGACGGGTAGTACGTCACCGCGATGCAGTGGCCCTGCGCGAGGTCCTGCATCTTGGCCGCCGGCTCGAGGTAGTTCGTCATCAGGTTCGGGAACCGGCTCTCGAAGTCCGGCAGGACCTTCACCCACAGGCCCTGCTTGATCCCGGCGGACAGCCCGTCGGTACCGGTCAGGACAAGGTTGTACTGCGCCTGGCCGGCGTTCTGCTGCGCCTTGATCTTGCCGGCCAGCTCCGGGGCGGGTGCCTTGGAGTAGTTGGCGCCGCTGGCCACGTCCGGGTGCGCCTTGACGAAGTCCTCGATCATGCCCTTGGTGAGCTGCAGGTCGCCCGCCACGTCGATGATGTTCAGCCCGACGGCCTTCGCCGGCTTCTGCGGGACGTCGGCCGCCTTGAGCTCCTTGGAGCTCCCCCCGCCGGCCGGTGCGCCGCAGGCGGCGAGCCCCGTGCCGGCCAGACCGGCGGCGGCCAGCGCGGCCACCAGCCGCGGTAGGACCTGAGCGCGTCGTCCCTGTGACATCGGCAGATCACTCTCCTTCGCTGGAGCGGCCGGACCGGACGCGTCGCGCCCGCCGCGGCTGGTGGGCGGTCGAGGTTGAACCCCGGACGATGAGTTGGGTGGGCAGTTCCCTGCGGTCGTCGCCGCCGGCGGCTGCGTCCCGGGCGCTGCCCAACAGGCCGACCAGCAGGTCGACGGCCACCCGGCCGGCCTGCTCGGACGGCATCGCCACCGTGGTCAGCGGCGGCGTGCACATCGCCGCCATGGCGATATCGTCGAAGCCGAGCACGCTCACCTCGCCGGGCACGTCGACCTGGCGGTCGTTCAGCCTGCTCAGCACGCCGAACGCCACCAGGTCGTTGTAGGCGAGGATCGCGGTGACGCCCTCGGCCAGCGCCAGGTCGGCGGCGTGCAGGCCGGCCTCGAACCGGGGCGCGAACGGGCCGAGCTCCACCACCTCCAGGCCGCGCCGGGCCGCGGTCTTCAGGCCGCGCCGGCGTTCCCGGTTGGACCAGGAGTTGCGCGGCCCGTTCAGGTAGACGCAGCGGCGGTGGCCGAGCGCCACCAGGTGGTCGACCGCCTGCCGCATGCCGCCCGCGCTGTCCATCAGCACCGCGGGCGCGTCGGCCACCCGGCGGTTGAGGAACACCAGCGAGGTCAGGCCGAGGATCGCCTCGAGCTGCGCGGCCGACATCCGGGACGAGCACAGCACCACGCCGTCGACCTGCTTGGCCATCGCCCGGATGAGGTCGGCCTCGGCGCGCGGGTCCTCGTCGGTGTCGCTGAGGAACACGGCGTAGTCGGCCTCGCGGGCCCGCGCCTGCGCCCCTTTCAGCACGCTCGGGAAGAACGGGTTGGCCAGGTCCGGGACGATCACCCCGATGTTGCCGGTCCGGCCGGTGATCAGGCCGCGGGCGGCCCGGTTCGGCCGGTAGCCGAGCCGGTCGGCGACCTGCAGCACGACACCGACAACTGTGCGCTGCGCGCGACGTCGTGGATCGTGACCGCCACGGTCCCTCGTCCCCTCGGGCCACCAGACATCCAATGAATGAGATCCTGCAAACGTTTGCAGACTCTGTCAAGGGTGCCCGGCGACCGGCCCTGGTGGCTGCCGTGCACGCCGCCCGATGAACCGCCGGCCGCCGCACGGACGTGTTCACCCGGCCGGGCTCTTGCCCGGGAAGGGGGGTTCGTGATGGTTTATATGACTCTCAGCAGAGAGGACGGGATATGACGGACACAGTCGTCGGTACCGTCGCACCGACCGGAGCTCCGGCCGGGAGTACGACCTGGTGTCGGTGCAGGCAGCGCACGACCCGCACCCGGTGCTGCACCGGCTGCGTGCCGAGCACCCAAAGCTGGGCGGGGTGAGCACGCACCTGGCTGATGCCGGAGCAGCCTCGGTTGGAGGAGCTGTGGTCAACGCACTAGGCAGCCGCCGGATCGAGGATGGCGACGCCGGCTGCGTCGGCGGGTTCGGGTACGGGCAGGCCGCTCTCCCGCAGCAGCGTCAAGTGCTCCGCCATGGCGTCGAGCATCAGTTGTTGGGTCTCCTCGAGGGTGCCGCCCGCGGCGATGACTCCGGGGAGGTCGGGGGAGTAGGCGGAGTAGCCCGACTCGTCGTCCCCCTCGAAGAGGACTATGTAGCCCCTCATGGCCGCTCCCTTGGTAGTCCAGCCTGCTTCAGGATGCTCGCTCGGTCTTCGGCTTCAACGTTGCGCTCGGCTTGCCGGCGACCGTGACCAGGCCCGGCTTCGTCGGGTGCGTGTAGTGACGGTGTGAGCCGGTGATCCGCTTGAGCGTCCAGCCATCCTCTTCCAGCAGCCGGAGCACCTCGCTGATCTTCATCGGCACGGTGGCCAACCTACCCTGAGCGGCTGATCCACCGTGCAAACCGGTCCCGCGGCCCGCTCCACTCCGGGTTGCCTGATGCCGGGCCGGGCGGCCGGGAGGCGGGGTCAGCCGTCGGTGCAACCGGGAGGTGGGGCCCGTGTCGCAACGCCGGTCAACCGGCCTGGTATTCGGGCACGAACGCCAAGCCCATCAGACCGCGCGGAATACCGAGACCGTCCGCGATCCGGACGAGCACGTCGTAAGCCATCACCCGGCGGCCGTGCATGATCGCCGACACCTCGGGCTGGGACTGGCCGGTCATGGCGGCGATGCGCTGCTGGCTGAATCCGTAGCGCTGCAGCAGCCGGTAGAGGCCGGTGATGTCCCGGACGGCGAGCACCGCGCGTATTTCCGGCGGGTCCCAGGTTTCCGGGTCGAGGAGATGCTGTGGTGCGTCAAGCGCGTTCATGATGACCAAGAGAACCGCCGGCCATTGCGTGAATCCAGCACGTGAGCGTAGCCCGTGGTAGCTCGTGCCATTCACCGTACGTGGCAGCCTGGATACGCTGCACGTATGGCCGATGACCTCTACCGCCATCCTCTTGCCGCGTTGCGTGCACAGCTCGGGCTGTCCGCCGTGCAGTACCTGCGGAAGGTCGAGGCCCGGCATCGGGCGCTGGGGTTCGGCTCGATGGCGACCAGGCGCGAGAAGGTGAACCGGTGGGAGTCGGGCGTTGCTTCGCCGGACCGCACTGCTCAGTTGGCCATGGCCTCGCTGCACGGCGTCCCGGCCTACCTGGTGGAGCAGTACGGCTGGCCGGACTGGCTGCTCGCCGTGAACCGGGCGGACCGGGTGATTCTGGGCGCTTCGTGGACGCCCGCGGGTACCCTCGAAACTCTGACTGTGTCTGCCCGAGGAGGCCCGGTGGACCGGCGCGGATTCCTGATTGCCACCGGCGCGACCCTGTCCGCGGTTGCCGCCGACTGGGCCGCGAGCGAGCCGGCGAGCGCCGCCCGGCTGGCCGGTCGGCGCCGGCTGACCGCCGACATGGTCGAAGGGCTGGAGCAGCGGCTGGATGTGCTGCGCCGGTTGGACGACGTGCTCGGCGGCACCGAGATACGGCGCGCCGCCGTGGCGGAGTACCAACTGCTGACGACCCTCGCGAACGAGGCGACCTACACCGAGGCGATGGGCCGGCGGCTGCTCTCGGCGGTGGCCGAGGCGGGTCGGGTCTGCGGCTGGCTACACTTCGACGCCGGCCGGCACGCCGCCGCGCAGACCTACTACGTCTGCGCGCTGCGGGCGGCGGACACCGCCGCCGACCCGATCACCGGCGCCAACGCACTGGCCTTCATGGCGGTGCAGGCCTACACCGTCGGCAACCCGCATGACGCGGTCGAGCTGATGCGCACAGCGCAGCTCAAGGTCGCGCCGGGCGGCACGCCGCGGGTCCGGGCGGCGATGCACGCCCGGCTGGCCCGCGCGCTGTCGAAGGCCGGCGAGCCCGCCGAGTGCCAGCGGCAGCTCGACGCCATGAACGAGCAGTATGCCAACGGCCCACGGGACGAGGACCCGGCCTGGCTGTACTGGATCGACCGTCCGAACCTCGACGGGATGGCGGCGTCATGCCTGCTCGACGCCCATGAGCCGCGGTCCGCACTGGCCCATTTCGCCGCCGCGGTGGACGGCTACCCCGATCACTACCCCCGCGAGAAGGCGCTCGACCTGGCCGGGAGCGCTGTCGCGCACCTGGCCCTCGGCGACCTGGATGCCGCCTGCGACGCCGGCCGCCGCGCGTGGGAGATCACCGGCGGGCTCGACTCCGGCCAACTCTTCGGCGCGATGACCGACCTTCGCGACCGGCTGCTGCCGCACCGGGACGTCCCCGTGGTCCGCGACTTCCTCGAGCTGGCCGGCTGACCGCCGCCGGTGACCGCGCAGTGAGAGCTTCGGCGGTGGAATCCGGTATGCCGTCTGGCATTGTGAGTAACCGCAGGCTGCTGTTCGCGACAAATGTTATCGGAAGGTTGCCGTGGAGGATCCCATCGCCGCCGTTCGGCATCGATTCCCGATGAACCCGACGGTTGTCACGTACAACGACGAACTGCCCAGCGCTGCGCGGCCGTTCGTGCTCCGGCATGCCACGCCCAGCGCGGTTGTCGAGGCCAGGCACCGCACACCCAAGACTCGGCTGCCGCGGTCGCGGGACACGAACCTGGACAACAAGGTGGTCCAGGACACCTACTACATACCGGATGACTGACCCTCGTGGACGAACGCCTGGTACTAGTGATCAGCGAGGCTGCGGACTGGTCCGCGGACGCGGTTGTGAACGAGCTGCGGCACCGCAACGTGCCCGTGTTCCGGCTCGACACCGGCGACTTTCCCCAGCGCATGCGTGTCAGCGCACGGCTTCGGGATGGCTGGGCAGGATTGATTGGTACCGACGCCGGTGACCTCGACTTGAGTATGGTGGCAGGCGTGTACTACCGACGCCCGCGGACATTCGACCTGCCCAATGGTTTGTCGGGTCCGGAACGTCGGTTCGCCCAGCAGCAGGCTCGGGTGGGAATCGGCGGGCTGTTGGCGAGCCTGCCGACGCGGTGGATCAACCACCCGTCGGCGATTGCTGACTGCGAGTACAAGCCACGGCAGCTTGCCGTCGCCGCATCAGTCGGTTTTACGACCCCGGCGACGCTGATCACTAACGATCCAGATGCCGTGCGGGACTTCGCCGCCGACATCGGTGATCTCGTGGTCAAACCGTTCGCTGACCCTCTGGTGCACGAGGCCGGAGACACCTCGATCGTCTACACCCGCCGACTCAGGCCAGCAGACCTGGTCGACCTCTCCGGTGTCGAGACGACCGCGCACCTGTTCCAGCAATGGGTCGAGCCCCAGCCCTGCGCAGTGCGGCTTACCGTCGTCGGCGAGAGCATGTTCGGCGCATCGATTTACCCGGAATCCCCAGCCGCGCGGGAAGACTGGCGGGCAGACTATGCGGCTCTGCGGTTCGATCTGATCCTCAACCAGAATGAATACGTGTTCCTGGAGTGCAATGCGGCCGGGCAGTTCGGATGGCTTTCCGAGGAGTGCGATCTGCCTATTGCGGCGGCGATCGCCGACGAATTTATCAAGGAGTGAGGGGCGTGGGTGACTGGCGCTGGCGAGCACGAAAACTGGCCGACCAGTTGGTTGCCGGGGGCGCGATCATGGACCCGGCGTGGGGGGAGGCGTTCGCTGCGACACCTCGGCACGTGTTCGTGCCGAGGTTCTTTGACGGCGATCAGGAGATCAAGGACGATGCCGGTGACCGATGGCTTGATGCGGTCTACGCCGACGTGACGCTGCTGACTGACCGGCTACCCGCCGCCGGCTACGACGGCACGTTGCCGACGTCCTCGTCGAGCCGGCCGCGGATCATGGCGATCATGCTCGACCGGCTGGATGTGCACCCGGGCATGCGGGTGCTGGAGATCGGCACCGGCACCGGCTACAACGCCGCGCTCCTGTGCCACCGACTCGGAGACGGCGGCGTCGCCACCGTCGATCTCGATCCTGACCTCACCAACTCTGCCGCCGTCCGGCTCGGCAAGCTCGGCTACCACCCCACCATTGTTGCCGCCGACGGCGCGGAGGGCCTACCCGCGACCGCACCATACGATCGCATCCTCGCCACCTGTGCCATAACCCACATCCCGCCGGAATGGATACGGCAGCTCACCGACGGCGGACGCATCGTCGCACCCTTTGCTGGTGGCGCGGGCGCGCTCGCCGTGCTGACCAAGACCGCACCCGACGAGGTCACCGGCCGTATCGATTCCGAACCGGCGCTTTTCATGCCGCTCCGCCCTCGCATCGACGACCCCCTTGGACCTGGCGAATCGATCGCCGACGCCTGGCACGGCATGGCCCACTACGGCACGACCAGGATCCCAGCCGCACTGCTCGCAGAGGCAGGCCCAGATCTCCTCTTCTGGCTCCAACTCCACCGGCCGGGGCTACGCGTCGGAACACCCGATCGAGATGGCATCGTCGTGCACACAGCCGATGCCATGGCGCAGGTAGCCGCAACTCCCGTCGATGGCCGCTGGCCGGTCACCCAGCGGGGACCATGTCGTATCTGGGACACGATCGAGTCCGCCGTCGCCACCTGGGAGCTACTGGACCGGCCGGAACGCTCGCGGCTTGGTATCTCCGCCCTGGATGATCTCGATCGCCAATACGTCTGGCTCGACAACCCGGACGGCGTTTATTCATGGCCGCTGCCGCTGTGAGGTGCCTGACGTGCGAGCCCGCTGGCGCACCCGATCGCCGCGCCCGGCTCGACGACCCCGGATGGCGCCTATTGATGGCCGCTGCCACCGTGAGGTTCTGACATGCGAGGGCGCTGGCGCGCCGGTGACCGACAGGAACTACACCAGCCGCGGGTCAGCCCTTGGTTGAGCCGAGGGTCAGGCCGGCGACGAACTGCCGCTGCAGCAGCAGGTAGACCAGCAGCGTCGGGATCACCGTGATCATGGCGCCGGCCGCGATCAGGTTGTCGTTCGAGACGAACTGGCCCTGCAGGTTGTTGATCGCGGTGGTGACCGGCAGCCGGTTGCCTGTCTGGATGAGCAGCAGCGCCCAGAAGTAGTCGTTGTAGATCCAGATGAACTCCAGCGTGGCCAGCGCGGCGAGCGCCGGCCGGCACAGCGGCAGCACCACCTGCGCGTACTGCCGCAGCACACCGGCGCCGTCCATCAGCGCGGCCTCGGTCAGGTCGTTCGGTAGCGCCTTCATGTAGTTGCTGAGCACGAACGTGCAGAACCCCATCTGGAACGCCACGTTGGTGGCGATGACGCCGAAGTAGGTGTCCAGCAGGTTGCCCGAGTCGCTGACCGTCAGCGGCAGCGGAATGTGCTTGAACAGTTGGAACACCGGGGCGGCCAGCACCTGCGGCGGCAGCATGTTGCCGGCGGTGAACAGGATGAGCAGCGTGACGTTGAACTTCCAGGTGTACCGCGAGACGGCGAACGCGACCAGCGAGGCCAGCACCAGGGTGAGCAGCACCGACGGGATCGTGATGATCGCCGAGTTCTTGAACGACGCGGCGAAGCCGCCCTGGGACCAGGCCTCGGCGAAGTTGTGCAGGTTGAACGGGCCGGCCAGGCTGAAGTAGCCGTGCGCGATGGTCGTCTCCCGCGGGCGCAGCGCGGTGTAGAGGGTCCACAGCAGCGGCACCAGCCAGAGCACGGCCATCGCGGTGAGGAACAGGTACGTACCGCGGTGCCTGCCCCGCGGCGACGGCTGGCGCTTCGGCATGCCGGCGGTGGGTGGCGCCGCGGTCACCTTGGCCAGGTCGGCGGCGGTCACTGGTCGCTCCGCCGGAAGACGCGGGTCAGGTAGATCACGATCGGGACGAGCGACACCGCCATCAGTGCGACCGCGATGGCCGAGCCGACCCCGATGTCCTGCCCCTCGCCGATCAGGTTCCGGATCACCAGCGCGGACAGCAACTCCAGCCCGTTGGTGCCCTTGTTGAGCACCCAGACGATGTCGAACGCCCGCAGCGCCTCGATGACGGTGATGACCACGACGACGATGTTGATCGGCCGCATGGTGGGGAACACCACCCGCCAGAACGCCTGCCAGCCGCTCGCGCCGTCCAGGTGGGCGGCCTCCTTCAGCTCCGGGTCGATGCCCTTCAGGCCGGCCAGGTACAGGATCATGATGTAGCCGCAGTGCTTCCACGACGCGGCGACGATCGCGGCCCACAGGTTGATCCCGGAGTCGCCCAGCCAGTCGACCGCGTTGGGCCTGCTCGCCGTGCCGAGCACGCTGTTGAGCAGGCCGGTGTTCTGGTTGTAGATCAGCCTCCAGATGATGCCGATCAGCGCCAGCGACAGCATGACCGGCAGGAAGAACACGCTCTGGTAGAGGCGGCTGCCCCGGATGCGCTGGTCGAGCAGCACCGCGAACAGCAGCCCGAGCGGGGTGGCGATCACCGACAGCGCGGCCAGCCAGAACAGGTTGTGCTGCACGGCCGGCCAGAACGGGGCGTAGTCCTGCACGGTGTAGCGGTAGTTGCGCAGGCCGGCGGCGCGGATGTCATCCAGCGAGATGCCGTCCCACCGGGTGAACGACAGCCCGACGGAGGCCACCGACGGCAGCCAGATCAGGACCAGTTCGATCGCGGTCGGCACCGCCACCATGAGGCCGAGCACGACACGGTCGGTCCTGGTGAGCAGCCGGAGCCGGCGCCGCCGACCGGGGACGCGCGCCCCCGGGACGCGCGTACCCGGACCGGTTGCCGTCAGTTCCGCCATCTGCCGCGCCTACTGGGTGAACAGCTGCTTGGCCTGGCTCTCGACCCCGCTGCTGTCGAACGTGCCGGTCTTGATGAAGCTCTGCAGCGCCGGGATCATCACGTTGCTGGCGAACGTCGGCAGGCTGTCCCGGTCGAGGAACTGCGAGACCTGCTTGGCGTCGGCGATGAACTGCGTGGCCTTCTTCTGCAGCGGGATGTAGCTGGAGGTGTCCGCGTTCTTGGCGGTGGCCACGTCCGCGTGGTTGCTGCCCAGGTACTTCATCTGCGCCTCGCCCGAGCCGAGGTACTCCAGCAGGCTGATCGCCGCCTTGTTGCCGGCCCCGCTCTTGGCCATCATGAACCCGTCGATCGGCGCCTCGACCGCGCCCTGCCCGTTCGCCGGGTCCATCTCCGGGAACGCGAAGAAGTCCAGGTCGTTCAGCGCCTCGCCGGACAGCTCGGCGGCGATCTGGTCCGAGCCGATGACGTACATGCCGGCCTTCTTGGCTCCGATCGCGTCCGCCGCCTCCTCCCACTTGCGGCCGAGCGCGCCGGTCTGGTGGTACGGCAGGATGGACTTCCAGTTGTCGAAGACGGTCTTGACCTTGGGGGAGTCCCACGACTCCTTGTGGCCCATCAGGTCGACGTGGAACTGGTACCCGTTCAGCCGCATGTTCAGGTAGTCGAACGTGCCCATCGCCGGCCAGCCGTCGGAGTCGGCGAACGCGATCGGGACCAGCTTGTCCTTCTGCATCTGGGCGGCCAGCGCCTTGAACTGGTCCCACGTGGTGGGCACCTGGTAGCCCTTCTCGGTGAACAGGGCCTTGCGGTAGAACACCGCCCACGGGTAGGTCACCCACGGCACCAGGTACTTCTTGCCGTCGTCGCCGGTGGAGGCCTGCGCGATGGAGTCCGGGAAGTTCGGCCCGATCTTCTGCCACACCTCGTCCAGCGGCGCGGTGAGGCCCTTGGCCGCGTAGAACTTCATCCGGTACCCGGAGAACCAGGTGAAGACGTTGTCCGGGTTGCCCTGCAGGTAGCTGTTGATGTTGTTCTGGAAGTCGTTGTGCGCCACGGTGTTGACCTTGGCGGTGTTGCCGGACTGCTGCTGCCAGGCGGCGATCACCGCGGCGAAGGCGGACTTCGGGGTGGCGTCGGAGTAGTTCGAGCCGACGCTGGTCGTCTTCGACTCGCCGCCCGAGCCGCCGCTCTTGCTGCTGGTCCCCGTGCAGGCGCCGAGTAACGGGGCGAGGGCGACTCCGAGCGCGCCGGCGGCGCCGGCCTTCAGCACCGATCGGCGGTTGAGGTACGGGAGCGTGCCGGCTCGCGTGTCGAGCTCCATGGGCCCTCCTCGGCGGTCTGACGATGTGACCTGAGCTCATCACAGGATCGCTCATAATTGAGCAGAACCGAACAGCCATGTCAAGCCGTCAGCCGGCATTCACAGCGCTTCGGAACCGGCGGGCCGGCCGGACGCCCGGTCCCGGGCCGGCGGACGCCCGGTCCCGGGCGGGCCGTCGACCGGCGCCGTGCCGTCGGGGCCGGTCGAAGGTGCCTGCCGGGCAACGGTTGTCACCCGGGGGAAGAGATCGGACGGGTGACTCGCTGTGCGAGCTTGTTGATTATTGTGAGACTCTGCGGGAAAGTGACCGAAACTCCGTTCGACCGCCGCCGGGGGCAGCCACGAGCATGAGCACCCGCACCGAGACCCGGCTCTCCGACGGCCGGACGCTGTACTACTTCGACGACGCGCCGGGCGCCGACGACGGCGCCGCGGACGCGCCGGGCGCTGACCGCGGCGCCGCCGACCGCCGGGCGCTGCCGCCGACCGCATCCTCCTCGCAGATCCGGTGGGATCCGCTGTTCCGCGACTGGGCGGTCGTGGCCGGGCACCGGCAGGCGCGGACGTACAAGCCGCCGGACAGCCACTGCCCGCTCTGCCCGTCGAAGGATGGCCGGCAGACCGAGATCCCCGCGGCCGACTACGACGTGGCGGTGTTCGAGAACCGTTTCCCGTCGCTGTCCGGGCACCCGGGAACCGCCGCGGCGCCGGACGGCCCGCTGTTCCGGTCCGCTCCGGGGGTGGGCCGCTGCGAGGTGGTCTGCTTCACCAGCGACCACGACCGGTCGTTCGGCCAGCTCAGCGCGGTACGCGCCCGTACCGTGATCGACGCGCTCACCGACCGGACCGTGGAGCTGTCCCGCATCGACGGCGTCGAGTACGTGTTCTGCTTCGAGAACCGGGGCGAGGAGATCGGCGTCACGCTGTCCCACCCGCACGGCCAGATCTACGCCTACCCCTTCGTTCCGCCGCGGATCCGGCAGGCCGTCGAGGCGGCCCGGGTGCACCGCGACCGCACCGGCGAGTGCCTGCAGTGCGCGGTGGCCGCCGCGGAACGCGCCGCCCGGGAGCGGGTGGTCGCCGAGTCGGGGTGCTGGACGGCGTACGTGCCGTTCGCGGCGAGATGGCCGTACGAGGTGCGCATCGTGGCCAGGCGGCACGTGCCGGACCTCGCCGCGCTCACCGGCGATGAGCGCGACGACCTGGCCCGGGTGTACCTGGACGTGCTCGGGCGGTTCGACCGCCTCTTCGACGCCGCGACGCCCACGCCGTACGTTGCCGGCTGGCAGCAGGCGCCGGTGCGGGCCGGCGCAGACCTCTGGCACCTTGCGGTCGAGGTGTTCACCATCCGCCGGGCGCCGGGCAAGCTGAAGTACCTGGCCGGGTCGGAGTCGGGCGCGGCGGTGTGGATCAACGACGTGGCGCCCGAGGCGGCCGCGCGGCGGCTGCGTGCGGTCGGGGGTCCGGTACGCCGGTTCGCCTGACTGGTGCGTTGCCGTGGTCCGGCGGCGTCCTCTAGGGTCTGAACTTAGGTAAGCCTTACATAACCCTCGCCCGGACGTCCCCGGGCCACCGTGAGCTGAGGACGGCTTGATGACGACGACGCTGCGACGGCTGGCGACCGCACTACTGCTCGCGCTCGGGCTCGCCGCGGTGGCCGGCTGCTCGAGCAGGCCATCGGAGCCGTCGGCCGCCGCGGCCGCGCCGGAGGACCAGCGGGCCGGCGCCGCGCAGGTCGCCGCCGGGCTGAGGAAGATCGACCGGCTCGCGAAGGACATCGCCGGCACCCACAACGCGGCCGAGGCCAGGGCGCTGATCGACCAGATCGAGCCGACGTGGCAGCAGATCGAGGGCACGGTCAAGGCCAACGACCAGGACGCGTACCTGGCGATGGAGGACAGCTTCGCGCTGCTGGAGAAGGCGGCCGACCGGGATGCCGGGTCCGCCGCGAAGGGTGCCGGCACGGTGGCCGCCACGGTCGCGGCATACCTGGCCAAGTACCGAGGATGAACCGGCGTCGCCTGGCCGGCCTGCTCCTGGGCTGCGCGATGACGATCCCGGCGGTGCTGCTGGTGGCAGCGCCTTCGGCGACCGCCGCCACGACCACCGCCGCCACGACCACCGCCGCCACGACCACCGCCGCCACGACCACCGCCGCCACGACCACCGCCGTCGGGACCACCGTGGCGGCGCCGGGTGCGGTGTCGCGGGAGGAGGCGGTGCGGGAGCTTGCCGTGGTGCGCGACTCGATCGATGCGACCCTGGAACTGGTCAAGCAGGGCCGCACCGACCAGGCGTACGCGCAGGCCCGCCAGGGGTACCTGGACCACTTCGAGTACGTCGAGGTGCCGCTGCGGGTGGTCGCGCCGGACCTGACCGCCGAGGCGGAGACCAAGTTCGCCGAGATCCGCGGGCTGATCACCGCCAACGCGCCGGCCGAGGAGGTGCGGGCCAACATCGTCGAGCTGCGCCGGATGATCGACGACGCCGAGCGGCGGCTCACCGACACCGGCTTCGACGCGGCCGCCGTGGTAGCCGGCCAGTCGTTCCTGATCATCTTCCGCGAGGGCCTGGAGGCGGTGCTGCTGCTGACCGCGCTGCTCGGCTACCTGGAGGCGACCAAGGCCACCCGGTACCGGCGCCCGATCGTGGTCGGCGTACTGCTGGCGCTGGTCGCCACCGCGGTCACCTACCTGCTGCTGCGCTCGGTGCTGGCCGCGCTGCCGGTCGGCCGGGAGGTGCTTGAGGCGGTGGTCGCGGGCGCGGCGGTCGCGGTACTGCTCTACATCTCGTTCTGGCTGATCACCCGGCTGGAACACCGCCGCTGGATGGAGTTCCTGCGCAGCAGGGTGTTCCATGCGGTCTCGGTCGGCTCCACCACGGCACTGGTACTGGTCGGGTTCACCGCGCTGTACCGCGAGGGGCTGGAGACCGCCCTGCTCTACCAGGCGCTGGTGGAGTTCGGCCAGGGCCTTGGCGGCTGGGTGCTGGCCGGGCTGGCCGCCGGCCTCGCCGCGCTGGCCGCGGTGTCGTACCTGATCTTCAGGCTGGGCCGCCGGCTGCCGGTGAAGGCGTTCCTGGCCGCCGCCGTGATCCTGCTGATGGCCACCTCCGTGGCGTTCCTCGGCAACGCGGTGCGCAGCCTGCAGACCGCCGACCTGGTGGCGCTGTCCCCGCTGGACGGCTGGCCGCGGGCGCCGATCTTCCTGGCCCAGTCGCTGGGATACTGGCCCAGCGTGCAGACCGTCGCCGCGCAGGCGGTGCTGGTCGGGATCTACCTGCTCGGCGCGCTGTACGTGTTCGTGGTGCGCCCCCGGCGTACCCGGCAGCGGGAGGCACAGTGGACATCCGCATCCGCATAGGGGGCGTCCGAGTAGGGGTCGACGTCGGCGGGACGTTCACCAAGGCGGTCGCGGTGGACGCGGCCACCGGCGCACTGGCCGGCCGGGCGGTGGTGCCCACCACGCACGACCACCCGGACGGGGTGTCCGCCGGTGTGATCGAGGTGATCGCGGAACTGGCCGGCCAGGTCGGCGCGGACGCCATCGAACTGGTCACCCACTCCACCACCCAGGCGGTGAACGCGCTGCTCGAGGGCGACTCGGTACCCGTCGGGGTGCTCGGCCTGGGCCGTGCACCGCACCTGCGCAAGGTGCGCAGGCGGACCGCGATCGACCGGGCCTGCGCGCACGAGTTCCTCGACGTGAGCGCCGGCCTGGACACCGCCGCCGCTGCCGCCGCGTTGCGCCGGCTGGCCGCGGCCGGGGCGCAGGCGGTGTGCGTGGCCGAGGCGTTCGCCCCGGACGACGCCAGCACCGAGCAGGCGGTCGCCAAGCTGGCCGCCGAGCAGGGCCTGCCGGTCACCACCTCCTCCGAGCTGACCGGCCTGTACGGCCTGGAGCTGCGGACCGTCACCGCCGCGCTGAACGCCTCCATCCTGCCGATCGCACTGCGTACCGCGGAGGTGGTCGAGGCCGGGGTGGCCGCCGCGGGGGTGGCCAGCCCGGTGATGGTGATGCGCGGCGACGGCGGCGCCACCGACCTGGCCGGGTTCCGCTCCGCGCCGGCCCGCACGCTCTACTCCGGGCCGGCGGCGTCGGTGGCCGGCGCGCTGCGCACGCTGCGCATCGGCGACGGGGTGATCATCGAGGTCGGCGGCACCTCCACCAACGTGGCCGCCATCACGGCAGGCCGCCCGGCGCTGTCGTACGTGCGGGTCGGCGGGCACGCCACCGCGGTACGGGCGCTGGACGTCCAGGTGGCCGGGGTGGCCGGCGGGTCGATGCTGCGGGTCCGGGGCCGCCGGGTGTACGGCGTCGGCCCGCGCAGCGCACACATCGCCGGCTTGCCGTACGCGTGCTTCCTGACCGCCGAGCGGCTGGCCGGGGCGCGCCCGGAGCCGCTGGCGCCGCGGCCCGGCGACCCGGACGACTACCTGGTTCTGCGGCTGGCCGACGGCTCGGTGGCCGCGCTGACCAACACCTGCGCGGCCAACGCCCTCGGCCTGGTGGCCCCCGGCGACTACGCCGCGGGCGACCCCGGCGCGGCCGCCGCCGCGTTCGGGATCGCGGGGGTGGCGCTGCGGCTGCCCGGCCCCGAGCTGGCCCGCCGGATGCTGCAGGCGTCCACCGAGGCGCTGGCCGACCTGGTCGCGGCGGTGGCCGCCCAGCACCGGCTGACCAAGCCGACCCTGGTGGCGGTCGGCGGCGGCGCCGGCGTGTTCGGCAGGCTGCTGGCCGACGCGCTGGGGTTGGGGTACGAGATCCCTCCCGGCGCGGAGGTGATCTCCTCGGTCGGCGACGCGCTGTCGCTGGTCCGCGCCGAGCGGGAGCGCACGATGTCCCGCCCGACGCCGGCCGACGTGGACGCGCTGATCGCCGAGGTGGAGGCCGAGGTGCTGGCCGCCGGTGCGGCACCCGCCTCGCTGCAGGTGCAGGTGAGCCGGGTGAGCGAGCGGGGGGCGACCCGCGCGGTCGCCGTCGGTGCGCTGCTGCTCGGCTCCGGGGTGGTGCCGGGGCGGCCGCCGCTGGACGAGGCCGCGATCCTCGCCGCCGCCCGCGCGGCCGGCTGCGCGGAGCACCTCGACGCGGTCGGCCGGTACTGGCTGTGCCGCAGCGCGCCGGCCGGCCGGGTGCTGCTGCTGGACCGGTTCGGCGACCCGGTGCTGGATGTACGCGGCGAGGCGCTGCTGGTGGAGGGTGCCGAGTCGCTGAACGGGTCGCTCGAGGCCGCCGTCGCCCGGCACGCCCGGAACGTCGGACCGGTCCGGGTGCCGCCCACCACCTGGGTGGTCCAGGGCAGCCGCATCCGGGAGCTGGAGGACCCAGCCACCCTCGCCGCCGCGCTCGGCGCCGGCCGGGCCGCGGTCATCGTCGGACGGGACTGAGCATGGCGGTCTACATCCCGCATGCCAGGCGGCGGCGCCGGCTGCTGGTGGTCGCCGCGGCCGCGTTCCTGCTGGGCGGCCTGCTCGGGGGGCTGGTCGGGCGGCTCACCGCGCCGACGCCGGCCGAGCGGGTGGCCGCCGCGCAGGAGCAGGCCCGGCAGGTCTCCGCCCAACTGCGGGTGCTGTCCCTGCACGCCGAGACGGGCGCCGCGTCGCAGGGCAGCGGGGACGGCGGCGCGGTGCTGGCGCTGCAGCGGGCCGACACCGACCTCGGCCGGGCGCTAGGGCAGGCGCCGTGGATCCCGGCCCGGCAGGGGAACGCCCTTCGGGACCGGCTGCACGAGCTGGAACGGTCGGCGGCGGCCGACGCGCGCAGCCCTGGCTTCGCGGCCGGCGTCGACAGGCTGGCCCATGACATCGACACCGGGTTCGGGCTGGCCACGGAGTAGGGGTGTGCTGCCCGGTAGCGTCGGGCGCGGAGCCACCATGACGAAGGAGACCGCCGTGCGTATCGCGAACCTGGCCGGCCGGCTGAGCCTGCTCGACGGGCAGTCCGCCATCGACGTGGAGCACGCCAGCGGCGGCGAGTTCGGCCCCGACCCGCAGGCGGTGTACGACCGCTGGGACGAGTTCACCGCCTGGGCGGCCACCGCGCCCCGGGCCGGCGCCCAGCCGTTCGACCGGGCCGCGCTCGGCTCGCCCGCGCCCGCACCGCGGCAGGTGTTCGGGATCGGGCTGAACTACCGCACCCACGCCGCCGAGTCCGGGTTCGCCGTCCCGGACCAGAGCCCGCCGGTCTTCACCAAGTTCCCGAGCTGCATCACCGGGCCGTACGGTGAGATCGCCCTGCCGCCCGGCGGCCACACCGACTGGGAGGTGGAGCTGGTCGCCGTCATCGGCCGCCGCGCCGAGCAGGTGGCCGCGGCGGACGGCTGGGCGCACGTGGCCGGGCTCGCGGTCGGGCAGGACATCTCGGAGCGGATCGTCCAGATGGCCGGTCCGTCGGCACAGTTCAGCCTGGGCAAGTCCTTCCCGGGCTTCGGCCCGGTCGGCCCGTGGCTGGTCACCGTGGACGAGTTCGCCGACCCCGGCGACCTGGAGCTCGGCTGCTCCATCAACGGCGAGCTGATGCAGAAGGCCCGGACCGGGGAGCTGATCTTCGGCGTGCCGCTGCTCGTCGCGCGGCTGTCCGCGGTGCTCCCCCTGCTGCCCGGCGACCTGATCTTCACCGGGACGCCGGCCGGGGTCGGCCTTGGTCGCAGCCCGCAGCGCTGGCTGGCGGCCGGGGACGAGCTGCACAGCTACATCGAGGGCATCGGCGAGCTGCGGCACCGCTTCGTCAGCCCCGGCTGAACGCCCAGCCACGCCAGCGCACCACCTCGGCCCGGATGACCGGGCCGTCCGGCGGCCGCTGCGCGTACTGCGGGTACTTCTCGCACAGCCAGCGCACCGGCTGCGCCCGGTCCGCCGCTGCGCGCAGCACCTGGGCGGTACCGTCCGCGCGCACCCACCACAGCCGGGACCAGTCCTCGTCGTACTCGTCCACCAGCAGCGACACCCACCCGGTGGCCTCGATGTTGGCCAGCCGCCGCAGCTCGGCCGACCGCTTCGGCTTGTGGTCCACAGCGACCACCACCACGTCGTCCCGGGCCGCGAACGTCACGGGCACCAGGTGCGGCTGCCCCTGCGCGCTCACCGTGGCCAGCCGGGCCACCCGGGCCGCCCCGAAGCGGCGCCGCGACTCCTCGACCGGCAGGTCCACCGCCGCAGGTTAGCCCGACCGGTTGCCGGGGGAGGCCAGGCGTGATGGGATGACCGACCGTAGTGAGCCGCAGCCGGATCGGCCGCGGTGGGGCATCGAAAGGCAGGCGGCATGACGCAAGGCACGGTGAAGTGGTTCAACGCGGAGAAGGGCTACGGGTTCATCACCCCGGACGGCGGAGGAGCGGACCTGTTCGCGCACTTCTCGGCGATCCAGAGCTCGGGGTACCGGAGCCTGGAGGAGAACCAGAAGGTCGAGTTCGACGTGGTGCAGGGCCAGAAGGGACCCCAGGCGGAGAACATCCGTCCGCTCTGAGATAGCCGGCATCAGGCGGCGCCCTCCGACCCGGAGGGCGCCGCCGCGCTGTCCGCTACTTCACGCCGCCGGCGGTCAGGCCGGCGATGATGCGCCGCTGGAAGATCAGCACCGCGATCACCAGCGGGATGGTCACGATCACGCCGGCGGCCATCTGGGTGCCGAACGGCTGGTCGAACCCGTGCGCACCGGTGAACTTGGAGATGGCGACGTTCGCGGTCTGCATCTCCTTCTTGTTCACCATCGTCAGGGCGATGATGAACTCGTTCCACACCGCGATGAAGGTCAGGATCGCGGTGGTGAACAGGCCGGGCGCGGCCAGCGGCATGATGACCTTCCGGAAGGCCTGGCCGGGCGTGCAGCCGTCGATCAGCGCGGCCTCCTCCAGTTCGAACGGCATCTGCCGGAAGAACACGGTCAGGATCCAGATCGAGAGCGGCAGCCCGAACGACAGGCTCGGCACGATCATCGCCTGGTAGGTGTTGATCCAGTGGATCTGGGTGAACAGCTTGAGCAGCGGCACGAGCAGCGAGATGCCGGGGAACATGCTGGTCGCGATGATCACCGCCAGGACCGCGTTCTTGCCCCGGAAGTCCAGCCGGGCCAGCGTGTACGCGGCGAAGGTGCCGATGATCAGGGTCAGGACCGTGGTGGTGCCCGCGACGACGATGCTGTTCAGCAGCGAGCGGCCGAAGCCGACGTCCGGCTTGAACACCGCGGAGAAGTTCTGCCACGACCAGTGCGTGGGCAGGACCGTCTTCTCGAACTGGTCGTTGGGGCGGCGGAAGGCCGAGACCACCATCCAGTAGAACGGCGTCACGCAGTAGAGGACGATGCCGGCGATGCCCAGGTACGGCAGCCACGTCTGCCATCCGCGGGACCGGCGTGTCCGGGCCGGGCGGGGGCGGGCGGGGGCGGCGACGGGTGGTGCGATGGCGGTCATACGAGCTCCGCCTCCTTCCGCAGCCGCAGCCGCTTGGCCTTGGCGACTTTGCGTTGCGACCGGGCCTCGCCGATCACGTCGGCGCCGAGCAGCTTGACGAAGGCGAACGCGGCGATGGCCACGTACAGGAAGAGGAGGAACGCGTACGCCGCGGCCGGGCCGTACCGCACGTTGCCCGCCTCGTCCTGGGCGAGCATGGTGAGCGTCTCGACGCTGGACTTGTGCGCACCGATCAGCACGTACGGCAGGTCGAACATCCGCAGCGTGTCAAGCAGGCGGAACAGCACCGCGACCAGCAGCGCCGGTTTGACCAGCGGCAGCGTGATCAACCAGAACTGTCGCCAGGCGCGGGCGCCGTCCACCTTGGCCGCCTCGTAGATCTCCTGCGGGATGATCTGCAGCCCGGCCAGCACCAGCAGGCCGATAAACGGCGCGGTCTTCCAGGTGTCCGCGATGATGACCGCCACCTTGGCGTGGAAGCCTTCGGTGGTCCACAGCACCTGCCGGCCGATGACGCTGTTGGCCACCCCGTCGGCCTGGAAGATCCAGCGCCACATGATGGCGGACACCGCGGTCGGGATCGCCCACGGCACCAGCACGCTGGCCCGCACCAGCCCGCGGCCGCGGAAGGCACGGCGCATGACCAGCGCCATGGCCAGGCCGAGGAGGGTCTCCAGGGTCACGGCCACCACGGTGAAGAACGTCGTGTTGTAGAACGCGGTCCAGAACCGCGTCGCGGTGTCCCCGGTGAAGATCGCCGTGTAGTTCTGCAGGCCGACGAACTTCTCGCCCTCGATGATGAAGCCGTTCTCGTCCAGGCCCTGGTTGGTCCTGAACAGCGACTCGCGGATCGCCGAGAGGATCGGGTAGGCCACCACCAGCCCGAGCACGATAAAGGTCGGCGAGAGCAGTTCGGCGGCGAGCCGCCCGGTGCCCTCGGTCCGGCGCTTCTTCCCCGCACCGGGCAGAGCGGTGGGTGGAGCTTCGGTGGTCGTCGTCACGCGGACCTCCGCGTTGGTCTGGGGAGGGGAGCTGGGCGGGGGCGGCCCGGCTGGCCCGCCCCCGCCCGCCAGGGGCTCAGGAACCGATGATCGACTGCAGCTTGCTCTGCATGTTGGACAGCGCGTCGTCGACCGACTTGGCGCCGGTCAGGGCCGCGTACGCGTCGTCCTCGATCGCCGCCGTCACGTCGCCGTACTTGACCGCCTTCGGCCGCGGCTTGGCCGTCAGGATGCCCTGCTTCAGGATCGCCAGGTACGGGTAGGCCTTCACCAGATCGGGGTCGTCGTAGAGCGCCGTCCGGGTCGGTGCCTGCGAGGTGGCCAGCACGTTCGCCTTCATGGCTTCCGTACCGGTCAGGAACTTGATGAAGTCCGCCGCGGAGGCCTTGTTCTTCGCGAACGCCGAGATGGCCAGGTTGTGACCACCCAGGGTGCCGACGCCGGGGCCGTTCAGGCCGGGCAGCGCCGCCACCGCGAACTTGCCGGCGACCTTGCTCGAGCCGTCGGTCTTGTTGGCCAGCGCGTACTGGTACGGCCACTGCCGGTGGAAGATCAGCTCGCCGGCCTGGAACGCCCGCCGGCCCTCCTCTTCCTTGTACGTGATCGCCGCCTTGGGGATCAGCCCGGACTTGAAGGCCTGCACCAGGTTGTTCAGGCCGGCCTTGGCCTCCGGAGTGTCCACGTTCGGCTTGCCGTCGTCGCCCACGATGACGCCGCCGGCGCCGTTGACGGCCTCGGCGAAGTTGCAGGTCAGGCCCTCGTACTTGTCGAACTGCCCGGCGTAGCAGCTGATCTTCTTGCCCTCGGGCAGCGCTTGCACCTTCTGGCAGTCGCTCGTCAGCTCGGCCCAGGTGGTGGGCGGGCCGTCCACGCTGGCCTTGGTCAGCAGGTCCTTGCGGTAGTACAGCAGGCCGCTGTCAGACGCCGACGGGATCCCGTAGAGCTTGTCCCGGTACGATGCGCTGTCCACTGTCGGCGGCAGGAACTGCGCGACGTCGAACTGGTCCTTGGGCAGTTCGAGCACCCACTTGTTCGCCGCGAACTCGGCGGTCCACACCACGTCCAGGTTGAGGATGGTGTACGCGTCGGACTTCGTCTGCGCGTTCTGGATCATCGCCTGGCGCTGCCCGTCGGCGGACTCGGGCAGCTCGATGACGGTGGCCTTCTCGGTTGGGTGGCTGGCGTTCCAGGTGTCGATCTGGTGCTGCAGGTTGCCCGAGGTGTCCTTCCCGGTGGCCATCGTGATCGGGCCACGCCCCTCCAGCGCGCCTGCACCGCCACCTCCCCCGGTGCCGCCGCCGCCCCCGCTGGGGCTGCTGCTCCCGCAGGCAACCAGCATCGTGGCGGCAACCGCGGCGACGCCGAGCTGGCCAAGTCTCCTGATGCGTAGCATCTGCACTCCTTCGACCGGAGCCACCGCGACGAGGCACATGCGCGCGTCGGCTCTCCGGGCTGGTCAAACGACTGAACGATAACGCGTAAGCAATCTCACAGAAGGCTAATGGTCAGCAAGGCCACGCGCTCAGCCGTTGTGAAACCTTGCCGCAAGACCGCTATGAGCCCCTTTCAGGTCTTGGCCAATAAGTGACTGTGCGGAGCGACGCGGTGACCGTGCAGTGTTCGGGCAGCCGCCTGACCGCCTCAGCCAGCGCGCCGCCCCGATGCCGGGCGTTCGGCCCCATCGCCACAAGTGCTCCGATGTCTGCGCGGGACAGGCGCAGCGCCCGTTCGTGCCGCTGTTCGGACCGGCGGCCGAAGTGCCGGTCGAGCTGGTCCGCGACCCGCTGCCGCTTGTGCGGGTCGACCGCGAGCAGCCCGAGGGGGCCGCGCAGCTCCGCCAGGTGGGCCGCCGTCGGGGTGACCACGACCAGCGCGCCGTCCGGGCGCAGGACGCGGCGAAGCTCGGTGCCGTTGCGGGGGGCGAACACGTTGAGCACCAGCGCCGCGGCCGCGGTGCGGACCGGCAGCGGCCGCCAGGCGTCGGCCACCACGACGTCCGCCCGGGGGTGGGCTCGCGCCGCGTGCCGGGCGGCGTGCCGGGACACGTCCAGCACGACGCCGCGCCGGCCGGGCAGCGCGTCCAGCACCCGGGCCAGGTGGTACCCGGTGCCGCCGCCGACGTCCAGCACGCAACCGTCCACAGTGGACCCGGCCTGCGCCGCTGCCCGGACAGCGGCCGCCTGCCCCGCCGCCTGCCCCGCTGCCTGGGCGGCAGCCGCCTGCACCGCCAGCGCTTCGGCCAGGAACCGGTAGTGCCCGGCCGCGAGGAACGCGCGCCGGGCGTCCACCATCGCCGCCGTGTCGGCGTTCTGCACCAGCGCACCGCGGGCCAGCAGGCTCAGGTAGCCCTGCCTGGCGACGTCGAAGGTGTGCCGGTGCGGGCAGCGCGCGGTGCCGCCGGACAGGGCGAGCCCGTCGTGGCAGTGCGGGCAGCGCAGGTATCCGATCACGTCCGCGATCACCGCACCACCATCCACAGGGGACTGTCCACTCCGGACACCGTGGTCAGATCCAGGAGGGGAACCAGATCCGGGCGTGCCACTGGTCGTAGGTCAGCATGCTGCCCACCAGCAGTGGGTGCATCCACACGAAGTCCATCACCACCAGCGCGAGGTACCCGCACACCGCGACCCGGCCCCACAGCCGGCGGCTCTCGCCCGCCCACGGCGGCCCCAGCGCCTCGCCGAGCGCCAGCGTCACCGCGATGATGCAGAACGGCACCACCGGCACCATGTAGAACAGGAACATGGTGCGCTTGAGGTTCAGCATCCAGGTCAGCCAGCCGGCCGCGAACGCCACCAGCACCGCGCCCGCCCGCCAGTCCCGCCGGGACACCAGCAACCAGACCATCCACAGCAGCGCCGGCACGAACGCCCACCACAGCGCGGGCGTGCCGATGGCCAGGATCTCCCGCACGCAGGTGGCCGCGCCGCAGCCGCGCGGGGTCTGCTCGCCGCCGGGGTAGTAGTAGGAGACCGGCCGCCCGAGCACCAGCCAGCTCCACGGCACCGACTGGTACGGGTGCGGCGAGCTCAGGCTGTTGTGGAAGTGCAGCGCGGCGCCGTGGTACTGCAGCAGCGACCGCAGCGCGCCGGGCAGGATCGGCCACCGGCTCGGCTCCAGCCGCAGGTGGACGAACGGGAAGCCGCCGCCCGCGTGCAGCAGCCGCATCGAGCCCCACTGCGCCGGGTTGCTGTCCGCCCAGTGCCGGTTGTAGCCGTTCTCGGACAGCAGCCAGCCGGTCCAGGTGGCCAGGTAGGTGAGCGCCGGCAGGACCAGCAGCGCCGCCGCCGAGCCGGGCAGGTCCCGCAGGGTCGCCCCGAGGGTGGAGCGGCGGGCGCCGGCGGACCGGCGCGCGGCCCGGTCCCACAGCACGCCGAGCACGAGGAAGCCGGCGGCGAAGTACACCGGGCTCCACTTCACCGCGCAGGCCAGCCCGAGCAGCGCACCGGCGGCCAGCCGCCACGGGCGCAGGCCCAGCCGCGGGCCGAGCGCCCGCACGGCACCGGCGTCCACCGCGTCGGCCAGCCTCGCCCGCACCCGGTCCCGGTCCACCACCAGGCAGGCGAACGCGGCGATGACCAGGGTCTGCAGGTAGATGTCCAGCAGCGCCAGCCGGCTCTGCACCACCGACAGCCCGTCCAGCGCGAGCAGCAGGCCGGCCACGCAGCCGAGCAGCGTGGAGCGGGTCATCCGGCGGGTCAGCCGGACCAGGATCAGCACCGCCAGGGTGCCGGCGATCGCGGACGGGATCCGGTAGCCGTACTCCGGGGGCCAGTGCAGGTGGTCGGTGAACAGCCACTCGCCGGCCGCCATGAACCACTTCCCGAGCGGCGGGTGCACGATGAACATGTAGCCCGGGTTGTTCTCGTAACCGCCGTTGCGGAGCTGCTCGCGGGCCTCGGGGGCGTAGTACGTCTCGTCGAAGACGTACCCGTAGGTGGCCCGGTCCGGGAAGCCGATGCCCCACAGCCGGACCAGCGCCGCGACGGCCGTCACCAGCAGCGTCGCTACCCAGGACAGCGCCGGGTCGGCCGGCAGCCGGGCGCGGAGCTGGCTGAACGCCCTGGGCCGGGTGGCCGGCGCGCGGTCGGGGAGCGGTCCTGGCCGCGCGACGTCGTCCTCCGCGGCGGTCAGCGACATTCCGCGAGCATAGGCTGGCGCGGTGCCGCCCGCCGAACCGCCACGACCCGGGACGCTCATCCTCGCCGGCGCCCCGATCGGCGACCCGGCCGACGCCAGCCCCAGGCTGCGGGCCGCGCTGGCGACGGTCCCGGTGATCGCGGCGGAGGACACCCGGCGGCTTCGTCGGCTGGCCGCCGCGCTGGACGTGCCGCTGTCCGCCCGGATCGTGTCGTACTACGACGCGAACGAGCGGGCCCGCATCCCCGGGCTGCTGGCGGCGCTGCACGGCGGCGAGGACGTGCTCGTGGTGACCGACGCCGGCATGCCGAGCGTGTCCGACCCGGGGTACCGGCTGGTGGCGGCGGCGGTGGCCGAGGGGCTGCCGGTGACCGCGCTGCCCGGCCCGTCGGCGGTGACCACGGCGCTGGCGCTGTCCGGGCTGCCCTGCGACCGGTTCTGCTTCGAGGGGTTCCTGCCGCGCAAGCCGGGGGAGCGCCGGTCCGCGCTGGCGCGGCTGGCCGGCGAGCCGCGCACGATGGTCTTCTTCGAGGCGCCGCACCGGGTGGCCGCCGTGCTGGCCGACCTGGCCGCCGCGTTCGGGGTGGACCGGCCGGCCGCGGTGTGCCGGGAGCTGACCAAGACCTACGAGGAGGTGCGCCGGGGGCCGCTGTCGTCGCTCGTGGAGTGGGCGGCCGGCGAGGTGCGCGGTGAGCTCACCCTGGTGGTGGCCGGCGCGCCGCCGGTCGCGGTGGACGCGGACCAGACCACGCTCGCCGACGCGGTCGCCGGCCGGGAGGAGGCCGGCGAGGACCGCAAGACGGCGATTGCGGCGGTGGCGCGCGATGCAGGGGTACCCAAGCGGGTGGTGTACGCCGCCGTGCTCGCCGCCCGCGTCGCCGAGGAGTGGCCGCGAAGGTAGGGGAGCGTAACTCGGGTGAGGCCGGCCGCGGAGCGGCACTAGGCTGATCGCCATGTCCAGCGGCAAGCACGTGCTCACCGCGGTCGCCTGGCCCTACGCCAGCGGGCCGCGCCACATCGGCCACGTCGCCGGTTTCGGCGTCCCCTCCGACGTGTTCGCGCGGTACCACCGGATGGCCGGCAACAACGTGCTCATGGTCAGCGGGACCGACGAGCACGGCACCCCGATCCTGGTCGCCGCCGACAACGAGGGCCGCAGCCCGCGGGAGACGGCGGACCACTACAACCTGGTTATCGCCCAGGACCTGCGCAACCTCGGGCTGTCCTACGACCTGTTCACCCGCACCACCACCCGCAACCACTACGCGGTGGTGCAGGAGCTCTTCCTCGGGCTGCTCAGGAACGGGTACATCTTCCCGCAGACCACCATGGGGGCGATCTCGCCGTCCACCGGCCGCACCCTGCCGGACCGGTACATCGAGGGCACCTGCCCGATCTGCGGGTACGGCGCCGCCCGCGGTGACCAGTGCGACAACTGCGGCAACCAACTCGACCCCACCGACCTGATCGACCCGCGGAGCCGGATCAACGGCGAGAGGCCGACGTTCGTCGAGTCCGAGCACTACTTCCTCGACCTGCCGGCGTTCACCGAGACCCTTGCGGGCTGGCTGCGGTCGCGGACGAACTGGCGCCCCAACGTGGTCAAGTTCTCGCTCAACCTGCTGGACACCCTCAAGCCGCGGGCGATCACCCGCGACCTGGACTGGGGCGTGCCGGTGCCGCTGGACGGCTGGCGGGATCGCCCGGACAAGAAGATCTACGTCTGGTTCGACGCGGTGATCGGCTACCTGTCGGCGTCCATCGAGTGGGCGCAGCGCTCCGGCGACCCCGAGGCGTGGCGGGCCTGGTGGCAGCGGCCGGACGCCGAGGCGCACTACTTCATGGGCAAGGACAACATCGTCTTCCACTCCGAGATCTGGCCGGCAATGCTGCTCGGCTACTCCGGGAAGGGCGACCGCGGCGGCGAGCCCGGCAGGTACGGCGAGCTGAACCTGCCGTACGAGGTGGTGTCGAGTGAGTACCTGACCATGGAGGCGAAGAAGTTCTCCGCATCCCGCGGGGTCGGCATCCTGGTCGGGGACTTCCTGTCCCGGTACGACGCGGACGCGCTGCGCTACTACCTGTCGGTGGCCGGACCGGAGAACCAGGACACCGACTTCACCTGGGCGGAGTTCCTGCGCCGCAACAACGACGAGCTGGTGGCCGGCTGGGGCAACCTGGTCAACCGGTCGGTGTCCCTGGCGGCGAAGAACTTCGGCAGAATCCCCGACGCCGACGAGCTGTCCGATGTGGACATCGCCCTCATCGAACGTTCCCGTGCGGCCTTCTCCTCCGTCGGCGGGCTCATCGGCCAGTCCCGGTTCAAGGCCGCGATCACCGAGGCGATGAGGGTGGTGGCCGACGCGAACAAGTACCTGTCGGACACCGCGCCGTGGAAGCTCAAGGAGACCGATCCGGTCCGGATGGGCACCGTCCTGCACACCGCGCTGCAGGTGGTGGACGACTGCAAGAGCCTGCTCACCCCGTTCCTGCCGAACTCCGCGCAGAAGGTGCACGAGGTGCTCGGCGGCACCGGCGTGTGGTCCGGCATGCCAGAGCTTCGCGAGGTGGACCAGGACGGCGGTCCTTCGTACACCGTGCTGACCGGCGACTACCGGACCGAGGCGCGGTGGCAGAGCATCCCGTTGCCGGCGGGCCGCGCACTGGAGCCGCCGAAACCGGTGTTCACCAAGCTCGACCCGTCCATTGTGGACGCCGAGCTGGCCCGCCTGGAGGGGCCCGCGTGACCGGTCCGCCCGTGTCAGGCGATCCGGAGGCGCCACCCCCCGCACCGCCTGACAGCAGAGCCGCCGACCGGCAGGGCAGGCGCCCGCCTGCGCCCGAGCCGCTCGCCGTACCGACGCTGGACAGCCACTGCCACCTCGACCTGATGGACACCCCGGTCGAACAGGTGCTGGCGGAGGCGCGCGCGGTGGGCATCACCCGGGTTGTCCAGATCGGCATCGACGTGCCCACGTCGCGGTGGTCGGCGGAGGTCGCCGCCGGGTACGACGAGGTGTCCGCCACGGTCGCGCTGCACCCGAACGAGGCCCCGCGGCTGGCCGCCAGGGGCGGGCTGGACGCCGCGCTGGACGAGATCGACCGGCTGGCCGGGCTTCCCCAGGTGCGCGGCGTCGGCGAGACCGGACTGGACTACTACCGGACGCCGGCCGAGGGACGTTCGTCACAGCAGGAGTCGTTCCGGCGGCATATAGCGATCGCCAAGCGGCACGGTGTGGCGCTGGTGATCCACGACCGGGATGCGCACGGTGACGTCCTTCGGGTCCTGCAGGAAGAGGGCTCGCCCGACCGGGTGGTGTTCCACTGCTTTTCTGGTGACGCAGAGTTGGCTAGAGTCTGCTCCGACCGAGGCTATGTGATGAGCTTTGCCGGAAATGTGACGTTCAAGAACGCCCAGCCCCTGCGGGATGCCGTCGCGACCGCCCCACTGGACCAGCTTCTCGTCGAGACGGACGCACCCTTCCTGACCCCCATGCCGTACCGCGGTCGGCCTAACGGGCCGTACCTCGTCCCGCTCACTCTGCGCTGCATCGCTGAGGTGAAACGCGTTGACCTGGACGCCGTATGCGCCGCCGTCGCGGCCAACGGAGAGACCGTCTTCGGGCCGGCCTGAACCCACTCCCATCGGCGGGGCATATTTGGCAGGGACGAACTTCGGCCCTTATTGTCCAACTGCTGTTGGCCGGGATGGGCACGCCCCGGGGTTCACCTGGTTCGACCAGGACGCGGAACGCACCATCGAGATCGACCTTCGCGGACTGGTCGGACCGGACCCGGCTCCGCGTCCCCTGCCCGGGAGGAACTCGGTTGGGAGCCCTGTGGAGAGCCTTGGTCGCCTGAGACTGACTCCCCTAAAGCTCGGCATCTACGCGTTCGTCCTGGTGATCCTCGGCGGCGGCTCGCTCGCCTGGGCCGGGATGCAGAAGGAAATCACGGTCCGGATCGACGGCGAGCCGCGTCACGTCGGCACCTACGCGGCGACGGTCGGCCGGATGATGGACCAGGAGCACATCGCGGTCGGCCAGCACGACACGCTGGCGCCCGGCCGCGACGTCGCCCTCAAGGACGGCACCGACGTCGTGCTGCGCCGCGGCCGGCTGCTGACGCTGACCGTGGACGGCCAGACCCGGCAGGTCTGGGTGACGGCGACCTCGGTGGCCGAGGCCCTGGAGCAGATCGGCTACCGGCAGGGCGGCCTGGCGCTGTCCGCGGACCGCTCGGCCCGGCTCCCGCTGGACGGGTTCACCCTGTCCATCCGCACCCCGAAGAAGATCACCCTGGTGGTGGACGGCAAGGCGAGGTCGGTGGTGACCTCGGCCGCCACGGTCAGGGATGCGCTGAGGGAGAACCGGCTCACCCTGGCCAGGGACGACCGGATGTCGGTGGCCACCGGTGCGCCGGTGACCGACGGCATGACCATCGTGCTGGTCCGGGTGCGGTACCAGACGCTGGTCCGCAACGTGCCGCTGGCGCCACAGGTGGTGCGCAAGGCCGACCCGAACCTGACCAAGGGCACCGAGGTCGTGCAGAACCCGGGCCGGGCCGGCGTGCAGCGGGTCACCTACCTGGTGGTCTACATCAGCGGCAAGGAGTCGGGGCGTACCGCGCAGCGCACCCAGGTGATCACCCCGGCGCAGCCGAGGGTGGTCCGGGTGGGCACCAAGGTTGCGCCGGTAGCGCCGAACCCGTCCGTGCCGGCCGACGGGCTGAACTGGGACGCGCTGGCCATGTGCGAGTCCGGCGGCAACTGGCAGATCAACACCGGGAACGGCTTCTACGGCGGCCTGCAGTTCGACTACAGCACCTGGCTGGGTGCCGGCGGCGGGCAGTACGCGCCGCGGGCCGACCTGGCCACGCGCGAACAGCAGATCGCGATCGGCTCGAAGGTGTACGCCGCCCGCGGTTCGTCCCCCTGGCCTGCCTGCGGATACCACCTGTACGACTAGGGCGTCTTTCAGAAGTCTCGGTGGATGCGGGCGGTGATCCAGGCGGCGGTCCGGCAAGGCGGAGGAGGAGCCGATACCGTTGTTGTATCGGCGACGACGACAACGCCGCCGGTCCGTCGTCTGGGCGCCGATCCGCGCCGCCATGGGCTTTTGAAACATGCCCTAGCACGTTCGCGGCTGTCAGGCGGAGCGCGCAACTCACGCCGCGTTTCGGCTGACACCCCGCGTAGTCTGCAGCGCGTGGATGACGGGCTGCTGGGTCCTGCCGAGGTGCGGGACCTGGCGGCCCGTCTTGGCATCCGCCCGAGAAAGACCCTCGGGCAGAACTTCCTGCACGACGCCAACACCGTCCGGCGCATCGTGCGCACCGCCGGCCTGGCCGCCGACGATGTGGTGCTCGAGGTGGGGCCCGGCCTCGGCTCGCTGACGCTCGGGCTGCTCCCGGCTGCGGCCAGCGTGGTGGCGGTCGAGATCGACCCGGTGCTCGCCGCGGCGCTGCCGTCCACAGTGGACAGTCGGCTGCCGGGATACGCGGAGCGGCTCTGCGTGCTGACCGCCGATGCGCTTGCGCTGGCCGAGGTGCCGGACCCGCAGCCCACCGCCCTGGTGGCCAACCTGCCGTACAACGTTGCCGTGCCGGTGGTGCTGCGCCTGCTGGCCCGGCTTCCCGGCCTGCGGCACGGGCTGGTGATGGTGCAGGCCGAGGTGGCCGACCGGCTCACCGCGCCGCCCGGGTCCCGGGTGTACGGGGTGCCGTCGGTCAAGCTGGCCTGGTACGCGGGCGCCCGGCGGGCCGGCCCGGTGCCGCGGGCGGTGTTCTGGCCGGTGCCCAACGTGGACTCCGGGCTGGTGGCGTTCACCCGCCGGGAGCCGCCGGCCGCGGTGGACCGGGCCGAGGTGTTCGCCGTGGTGGACGCCGCGTTCGCCCAGCGGCGCAAGACGCTGCGTGCCGCGCTGGCCGGCTGGGCGGGATCTCCGGGGCGGGCCGAGCAGATCCTGCGCGCGGCCGGCGTGGACCCGGGTGCCCGCGGCGAGGCGCTGGACGTGGCCGCGTTCGCCCGAATCGCGGCCGCGGCCGACGGCGAAGGTCGTGCCGGGCGCCGCTAGAGTCGGGATCGTTCCCCCGATCCTGGAGTCGGGATCGTTGCCTGATCCTGGAGTCGGGATCGTCCCCCCGATCCGATGAAGGAGCCGTCGCTGTCTCCGCTTGTCGGCGTGCCGGAGCCGGTCACCGTTCGGGTGCCTGCCAAGATCAATCTGCACCTCGCGGTGGGCGGGCTCCGCCCGGACGGTTACCACGACCTGGTCACCGTGTTCCAGGCCGTGTCGCTGTACGACGGGGTCACCGCGACCCCGGCCCGGACGCTGACCCTGACGGTGTCCGGGGAGGGCGCGCCAGGGCTGCCGGCCGATTCGCGGAACCTCGCCTGGCGCGCGGCCACCCTGCTCGCCGAGCGCACCGGCGTCGGGCCCGCCGTACACCTCGACCTGGCCAAGGGGATCCCGGTCGCCGGCGGGCTGGCCGGCGGGTCCGCCGACGCCGCGGGCGCCCTGGTCGCCTGTGACGCGCTGTGGGGTACCGGGCTGGGCCGCACCGAGCTGATGGAGCTGGCCGCCGAGCTGGGCGCGGACGTGGCGTTCGGGCTGGTCGGCGGTACCGCGCTCGGCACCGGCCGGGGTGAGCATCTGACACCGGTGCTGGCCGGCGGCCGGTGGCACTGGGTGCTCGGCGTGGCGCACGGCGGGCTGTCCACCCCGGCGGTGTACCAGGAGCTGGACCGGCTACGCGCGGCGACCGACCCGGAGCCGGACACCGAACCCGCCGCGACGTACGAGCGGTCGCCGGCGATCGACCCGGCGTACGGGCTCATCAACGCGCTGCGGCTGCAGGACGTCGAGCAGCTCGGCAAGCTGCTCGCCAACGACCTGCAGCCGGCCGCGCTGTCGCTGCGCCCGGAGCTGCGGCAGACCCTGCGGGCGGCGGCCGACCTCGGGGCGCTCGGCGCGGTGGTGTCCGGCTCGGGGCCGACCTGTGCGCTGCTGGCCCGGTCCGAGGAGCACGCGGTCCGGCTGGCCGCCGCGCTGGCCGGCGCGGGGGTGTGCCGCACCGTCAAGGTGGTCACCGGACCGGTCGGCGGCGCCCGCCTGGTGGACGCCCTGTGACTGCCCGTGCCGCGGGTGCTCCCCGGTGACCGGGGCACGGCCGAACCTGGTCAGCGCGGAGGCGGTGTCCAAGGCGTACGGCACCACGGTGGTGCTCGACGGCGTCTCGATCGGCATCGCCGCCGGTGAGCGGATCGGCCTGGTCGGCCCGAACGGCGCTGGCAAGACGACGCTGCTGGACGTACTGACCAAGCGCCAGGAGCCGGACACCGGCCGGGTCAGCCACACCTCGGGACTGCGGATCGGGCACGTGGACCAGCGCGGCGAGCTGCCCGAGGCCGGCGAGGAGACGGTTAGGGACGTGGTGCTGCACGCCGACGCCTACGCCGCCGAGCACGAGTGGGCCGGGGACGCCGCGGTGCGCGCCGTGCTGGACGGCCTGGGGCTGTTCGCGCTGGGGCTGGACGCGCCGGTGGCCACCATGTCCGGCGGCGAGCAGCGCCGGGTGTCGCTGGCCGCGGCCCTGGTGCACCGGACCGACTTGCTGGTACTGGACGAGCCGACGAACCACCTCGACGTCGAGGGCGTCGCCTGGCTGGCCGAGCACCTGAACGGCCGCAAGGGCGCGCTCGTGGTGGTCACCCACGACCGGTGGTTCCTGGACGCGGTCTGTCAGACCACCTGGGAGATCGCCGGGGGCAGCGTGCAGCGCTACGACGGTGGCTACGCGGCGTACGTGCTGGCCCGGGCGGAGCGGTCGCGGCTGGCCGCCGCCGCGGAGGCCCGGCGGCAGAACCTGCTGCGCAAGGAGCTCGCCTGGCTGCGCCGTGGCCCACCGGCCCGGACCAGCAAGCCGAAGTTCCGCATCGATGCCGCGCAGGCGCTGATCGCCGACGAGCCGGCGCCGCGGGATGCGGCGGCGCTGCACCGGTTCGCGGCGACCCGGCTGGGCCGCACGGTGTACGACCTGGAGGACGTGACACTGCTGGCCGGCCCGCACCGGGTGCTGGACCGGGAGACGTGGCAGCTCGGGCCGGGCGACCGGGTCGGGGTGGTCGGGGTGAACGGCTCCGGCAAGACCACGTTCCTGCGGCTGCTGGTCGGTGAGCTGACACCCGCGGCGGGGCGGCTCGGCGTGGGTAGGACGGTACGCGCGGCTTACTTGTCGCAGGACGTGACCGAGCTGTCCCGCGAGCGGGTGTCCCGCGAAGGCGCCGAGCCGTTGCGCGTCCTGGAGGCGGTGTCCGAGATCGGCAACTCGGTCCGGTTGGGCAGGGCGGAGCTGTCCGCGGCGCAGCTCGCCGAACGGTTCGGCTTTCCGCGTGGGCGGCAGTGGACCCCGGTGGCCGACCTGTCCGGTGGCGAGCGGCGGCGGCTGCAACTGCTGCGGCTGCTGATGGCCGAGCCCAACGTGCTGCTGCTGGACGAGCCGACGAACGACCTGGACGTGGACACGTTGACCGAGTTGGAGGACGTCCTGGACGACTGGCCGGGTTCGCTGGTCGTCGTCTCGCACGACCGGTACCTGCTGGAACGGCTCTGCGACACGGTGCTTGCGCTGCTTGGCGACGGCCACCTGTCCGCGCTACCGGGCGGGGTGGACGAGTACCTGGCCCGACGCCGCGCCGCCAGGGCGGCGGCCGGCCCGGCAACTTCGGCGGGAACCGGGTCGGCGGCCACGGGGGCAGCGGCGACCGGGGCGCAGCCAACCAGGGCAGCGGCAGCCGAGCTGCCGGCCGGAGTCTCGGCCGGGCCGAGCGACGCCGCCCGGGCCCGGGCGGCGCGCAAGGAGCTGACCCGGCTGGAGCGGCAGATCGCCAGGCTGGAACAGCGGGAACGGCGGCTGCACGCCGAGCTGGCCGAGCACGCGACCGACTACGCGGTCGTGGCCGAGCTCGACGCGGAGCTGAGGGCCGTCCGCACCGAGCGGGAGGATGCAGAGACCGCCTGGCTGGAGTTGTCCGACACGATCTAGCCCCGAAGTTGCTCTGACTGTGCGTGAGATTTGCTGGGCTGACCAAGCGGTGATGTGGTTCGTTCGGCCGCTGGGCGTAGCGAGTAAACGAGCGTGTCGCTGCAGTCGCTGCACCCCGGCTTGGCCTGGCATGTGGGGTAGAGCCGGCACGTGAACAAGGCCCGCGCGGAGCGGGGGTGTATGTGACCGCGCCGCTGCGCCGGAATCTTCCGGGACGGCGGCGGCACGGTCAAACACGACACGCTGGGCGAACCTGTCCGCGCTGCCGGGCCACCTGGTCGATGTGATCGAGGCGTCACTGAAGGGGGAACGTTCGTGCCGGCCCGCCACCACGAACTCCCCACTCCGCCGGGGATCTCCCATCACCAGCCGCGTCGGACGAGTAGCCGCCATTCATTCTCAGAATGGTGGTGGTTCGTCGTTCGCGTCGTGCCGTTGGGGTTGGGGTTGGGAAAGCGCCGGGATAAACCGGCATGAAGGAGGAGATGGAAGAGCTCTACGTCGAAGGGCTAGCGACCCACGGCGGCCCCGAGTC
>WNGF01001130.1_pt1 | contig 44135 bp, 38 predicted proteins | sample 5400641 | NCBI WGS metagenome assembly WNGF01 (sample SAMN13153371, study PRJNA577476) | soil metagenome | isolation source: 80 cm soil or saprolite under grassland replicate 2 | place: USA:California | collected 2016-06-15 | reverse complement strand
CCGCTGGGAAGAAATCTGGCAGCAGCCCCGAAGCCAGACAGGAGCGGCCTGACCCGGCATCTGACAACGGTGCGCACTCAGACCATCCAGGCCAGCGCAGGTTACCCGCGAGTCACCTACAAATTCGTCCCACACCCGGCGCGGTTGTGCGAAACCAAGTGTGTCGGGGCCCAGACATACACTGGTTACATCCGTGTAATTTTCAGCGCTGTGCGCCGAGGCCCTGACTCCGGCGCCGGTCGAACTGCCCTGGGGGTGTTAGTGACCGACTCGGCCAGCGCGGCGGCCCCGGCCGGGCGGTTCCAGATCCTCGCTCTCGACGGCGGAGGAGCGAAGGCACTGTTCTCCGCTCATGTTCTCGCCCGGCTTGAAGCCGACCTGCAAGTCAGAATCGCCGACGCGTTCGACCTGATCACCGGCACCTCCGCAGGCGGGATCATCGCCCTCGCACTCGGTGCCGGACTGCGGCCGGCCGGGATCGTCACCCAGTACGAGCGCCTGGTGGCGACCGTGTTCCCCCGTGGTCGCCGCCGGTGGTGGCGGACCCCAGGACGGCTCATGCGTCCCAGTTACGACGCGTCCATCTTGCGCAGCGCCCTGGAGAGTGTCCTCGGCACACGCCTGCTCGGAGACAGCCGCAAGCGGCTGGTGGTCCCATCCTGGGATGTTCACAAGGGCGGTGTCCACATCTTCAAGACACCGCACCACGAGCGGCTCCGCCGTGACTGGAAGATCCCGATGGTGGACGTTGCGATGGCAACATCAGCGGCACCCGCGTACTTCGCCGCGGCACAGGTAGACGGCCACCGCCTGGTCGACGGCGGAGTCTGGGCGAACAACCCCGCAGTCATTGGGATCACCGAGGCCGTGAGCATGCTCGGCGTCCCGCTGCCAGCCATCGGCGTCCTGAACATCGGCACAACCGACCAGGTCAGCCATCACCCGAGGAAACTCGACACCGGCGGGCTGGCCACCTGGACGCGCCACGCGGTGCCGCTCGTGCTGACAGCGGGCAGCCGCGGCACCCAGGGCATCGCCGAGCACCTTGTCGGCAAGCACAACTACAGCCGGTTCGACGCCATCGTGCCCGGCGGCCTCTACACTCTCGACGACGCCGACCCGGACGACCTCTCAGGACACGCCGCCTCCGCCAGCCGCGACCTCAGCCCGGTCTATACCGCCCGGTTCGCCGCGCATCGCGCCCGCCTCTACCAGCCCCCGCCGTGGGCACAGCACGCGTCCGGCAACCAGCCCGGCATCCATCGGCCAGATCAGCCGCCCGACCAGGAGTCCGCCGACGATGCAACTCGCTGACTACTTCGATGTCCTGCTCAAGGACACCGTCAACTTGAGCCAGTTCAAGCTCGACACGCTCGACAGCCGCGTGACCGCCATCTATAACGCGCTGAAAGACGATCCGGAACTAGGCCCATATGTCCGCGGCAAGATCCCGCAAGGGTCCTGGGCGCACCGCACCATCATCAACCCGGTCGGCGACAACGAGTTCGACGCGGACTTCATGCTCTTGCTGGAGGAAAACCCCGACTGGTCCGCCAGCCCGAAGACCTACATAGAACAGGTCTACGCCGCCCTGCATAGGCACAGTGTCTACGGCGGCATGCCGCACTCGCGCAAGTGCCGCTGCGTCCGCCTGACCTACGCCAACTCCTGCCACGTCGACATCGTCCCTTACCTCAAGCTGAGTGACGGGCGCCAGGTGATCGTCCACCGCGACAACGACGAGTGGGAGGACACCGATCCCGAAGGCTTCACCGCCTGGATGCGGGACAAGGACCAGATCACCGGCGGCAACCTGCGCCGGGTGATCCGGCTCATGAAGTACCTGCGTGACCACAAGAACTCCTTCACCGGCACCCGCTCGGTCATCTTGACGACGCTGCTGGGCGAGCAGGTCTCCGCGGTGAAGAAGCTGTTCGACACCGGCTACTACAACAGCACCCCCACCGCGCTGGTGCACATCGTCAGCGACCTGGATTCCTGGCTGCAGGCCCGGCCCATCAAGCCGTCGATCCCGGATCCTTCCGGGTCCGGTGTCACGTTCGACCACCGCTGGGACCAGACCACCTACGCCTACTTCCGCGACCGGATCCACGCCCACGCCGCCGAGATGCAAGACGCCTACGACGAGCCGGACAAGGACGCCAGCGTCCGCAAGTGGCAAGCCATCTTCGGCGACGGGTTCACCGCGCCCGCACCCAAGAACAGCACCGGCCGCGTCGGCACCCCCGCAGCCCCGGCTGCTACCACGATCGGGCGGTCAGGCCGCGCTGGGTGACCAGGAAGGCAGCCACCCGGATCCGGCTGAGCACCTGGCAGCAGCAGGCGATCGCCGGCCTGCGCGCCATCACCGGCGAGCACCCCGATGCCGTCGAAGTGATCACCGCCATGCCAACCGTGGCTGACACCCACGCCTTCGTCACGATCCGGCTGCCGACCAGGGACCTGCCGCCTGGACCAGGCGGCCTCCGGCTCCGCGACCAGGAAGAATTCATCATCGGCATCCGCCGGTCTCGGCTGGTCCCACCGCAAGTCGATGTGGACCATCAGCGATTCGCTGGCCACCCGCACGTCCTGCAGGGCCACCGGCTATGCATCTACCTCGACCCCGCCCGCGAATGGGATCCCCTCCGTGGCATGACTGGCTTCCTCGAACGTCTCTGGGGGTGGCTCGGCGACGCCGCCGCCGGCCGGTTCGATGCCGCCACCGCGATGTACCACGCCGTCGGCGGCGTTCTGCACCTCACCCCCGGGACGCCCACCATCGTCATCCGCGAGCCGGTGCCCGCCAAGCCCTTCCAGCGCGCCCGCCTGGTATCACGCTCCGCACGCAGGCTGGACATGACGTTCGCGGCCTCCCCGCCCCCAGCGCTGGTGATGCCTGTGCTGACGCTGTCCTCCGGACTCCCGCTCGGTGCCGGCCTGACGCTCACGCAGCTGCTGCAACTCATCGATTATGCCGGCTACGGCGGCCCAGCCGGCCACACGGGTCTCGGCCCCACGCCGGCGCGAGCCGTGCTGACCTCGCTGGCCGCCAGCGCCACACGCAACCCCTACGGCACCTGCCAGTACTTCGCCCTCGCCGTTCCGCATCCGGCCGCAGGCCCCACGCACCTGCTCGTCGGCCGGCTCCCGGCCGCTGCATCCGACCAGATGCGGCAACTGGCCCAGGCCCGCACACCTACACTCGACCCCGATCCCACACAATTCAGCGAGAACATCCCCATCGAATGGTGCAGAGTGTCCGACGAGCGCCCTGACGTGACCACCCGCCGCGACGCCCAGCGGCCCGTCAGCGCCTTCCAGGGCAAGACCGTGCTCATCTGGGGCTGCGGCGGCATCGGGTCATGGGCCGCCGAGTTCATCACCCGGGCCGGCGCCGCCAACATCAGGCTGTGTGACGACGCGATCGTGACCGGCGGGCTCCTGGTCCGCCAGGACTACACCGAGGCCGACATCGGCGACCACAAAGCCCACGCCCTCGCCACACGCCTGCGGGCAATCAGCGACCACATCGACGTGAGCACGGTCACCGGCACCTCGCTCAGCGACCTTGAGGATGTAATCACCTGCGCCGACGTCGTCATCGACGCAACAGTCAGCATCGCCGTCGGGCAGGCGCTCGCCGCTGTCACTGCCACACGGCAGCCGCACGCGGTGCTCGCCCAACTGGCCACCGACACAAGTACCGGGACACTCGGCATCCTCACTGTCTCAGCATCCAGCGACCCAAATAATCCGGCGGTCATAGACAACCGGACAGGCAGGACAGTCCTCGCCGATCCGGCGCTGGAGCTCTACCACACGCTGTGGCAAGAACCGCTCGACGGACACGAGCTGATCCCGACCCGAGGCTGCTCAGTTCCCACCTTCCACGGCTCGGCAGCAGACCTGGCCGCCGTCGCCGCATCCCTGGTGAACCTCCTCGCCCTGCACCTCACCACCCCCGCATCAGGAACCCACCTCATCGCACTGCCACACTCACCAGGATCAGGCCCCTACCACCACTTCATCGCGGCCTAGGCCGATCCGACTGGCTGCACCAGGGGTCCATGAGAGGTACATTGCAGGTCCGCCCGAGGTCAATCACAGCGCGTACAGGAAGCTCCGGCAGAGCGCTGTCACCAGACGTCCGGCCATCGGGCTCTGGCGGTCCGTCACGATCTTCCGCGCATTCGCAGGACGTCGGGACGCGTCCGGCCTCCAGCCACGCTAGCAGGGGTCATTACGGAACGTATCTGGACACATGGGCAGGTGGCCGTCGCCATGTTTGCTCCATGTTTGCTCGGCTGTCGCGCCTCTTAATCCGCTGGTTCGCCGCCGCAGTTCAGAGGCTGGCCATCACCGCGATCAGTGGTTGGACTGCCGTATCCGAGTGGTATCGGCATGAAATAACTGGGCGAGCTTTTGCAGCGCATCCGGCGGGGCCTCAGGGACGATGGGCTAGTTCGGACGCAAGGACCAGCGAGACTGGCAAGATCATCGGCGGCCGTCGCGAGTTGATCTACGGGACTCAAAGACGACGGCGTCGGGGAGCAGCGTTCCGGCACACCGCTCCCCCGGCACGGGACCCTGTCCGCTATATGTCCGTAACACAGCTAGAAACAGCGGGACTTGGTGGGTCACCGTGGGACACAGTGGAACAAGATCGAGACGGCCCGCAGATCCGCGAAAACCCAGGCCACGGGCCGTTTCCGCAGGTGGTGGCAGGTGATGGATTCGAACCATCGTAGGCTGAGCCGACGGTTTTACAGACCGCTCCCTTTGGCCGCTCGGGCAACCTGCCGCGCGCCGCCTTCTTAACGGCACAGTGAAGAATAGCGGACGGCGGCGCGTCCATCACACCGGCCGTGCCGGGGCGCCATCACCCGGCCGCGCCGACGCGCCGTGCGCCACGACCCCAATCAAAACCACGGCCCGATCAAGCGCCCCTACGGCGGGCCGCGATCCGAGAGCGGCCATGGCGCGAACGTGGCTGGCGGGTCGCGGTGTGATCTACCGGTGTCTGCCGTCTAACCTGAACGGGTGGCATCAGCGGAGTCTTCCTTTGACATTGTGAGCCGATTCGACCGCCAGGAGGTCGACAACGCATTGAACCAGGCTGCCAAGGAGATCGGAACCCGGTTTGACTTCCGCGGCGTAGGTGCGGCCATCGCCTGGTCCGGCCAGAACGGTATCGAGGTCCGCGCCAACAGCGAGGAGCGAGCCAAGGCGGTTGTGGACGTATTCAAGGACAAACTTATCCGTCGGGGAGTGTCGTTGAAGGTCCTCGACGTGGGTGAACCCAAGCCCTCGGGCAAGGAGTACCGCCTAGCCATCGCGCTGAAGGAGGGCATCTCGCAGGAGAACGCCAAGAAGCTGGCGAAGATCGTGCGCGATGAGGGCCCGAAGGGGATCCGCGCTCAGGTCCAAGGTGAGGAACTGCGCGTCTCGAGCAAGAAGAAGGACGACCTCCAGGCGGTGATAGCCCTGCTCAAGGGAAAGGAGTTCGATTTCGCCCTGCAGTTTGTGAATTACCGCTAACCACGCCCTAACCGCGCGCCTGGCCGGCGCTCCGGTGAAATACCCACACCCCATCCTCCTCGAATACAACCCGGTACGTGGTTCCTGGATGCCGTGGCCCAATGAAACCAGGCACATCTCGGATCGACCACTCGGGGCTGCGCTGGTCGAACAAGATCCATTGCGGTGCCGGGTTCTGGTTGCCGACCCAGTAGGTTTCGTCGCGGGCGGCGAGCGGTGCGAGTTCGTTGAGGCTGGCCTCGAGTGTGGCGCCGGCCGGTACCCGGCCAATCGCAGCGTTGATCGCATGAACGTGTCCGCTGACCTCGTATGACTGCGGGTCCCACAGCCTGCTCAGCGGGAACTGAAACGCGAGGGCGATCGCCACGGCGGCCATCATCGCCGGAGCGTGCCGATCCGACACCGCACCGAGCGACCGCAGCGCCGCACGGAGCGACCGCAGCGCCGCATCAGAGGGCCGCCCCCCCGCACCCAGCGCAGGGCCGTGCCAGCCCGGCACCTCCTCGCGCGCACGCTGTGCGGCGCGGATCCGTGCGAGCCCATCGACGGCGGCCGCGAACACCACAGGCATCACTGTGGCGTTGTAGTGCCAGCCCGTCCCCCAGTAGGCGGTGTCAGCCGAGATGAACCGCAACAGCAGTCCGGGGACAGCCACCAATGCGATCGGCGAGCGCAGCGCGACAAACGCCGTCGGCAACAAGATCAGCGCAACCGTCGGCAGCTTGACCGCCACGCCTGCGGTGAGGTGACCCATGATCCCGGCAAGGTGTGCGCCCTTGTCCCAGTACGGATAAACGTGGCCGGGATTGAACTGCGGGATGATCACATAAATGGCGAGCAGCGACCACGCCATCCCCCAAACGGCGAGCAACGACCCAGCGACTCGCACCGGCGGAAGGCCCCTGCCGTACGCGAGGGCGAGCACAAGTCCGAGCGCGGCAACGGTGAAGCCTTGATCCTCCTTAACGAACACGAGCGGCATCGACCACATCACGGCCGCGGTCGTGTGCCGCCGCGCGAGCGCGGATGTGGCGAACGCGAGCAGCGGGACGGCGAGGGCGACCTCGTGAAAGTCGTACCAGTTCAGCGAGGCCAAACCCCAGGAGAACCCGTACGCGACCCCGATCGCTCGGCCAGCCGGCGCGCCAAGGAGCACAATCGCGGTCCTGGTGATCGGGATGACCGATATCGCGCACAACAGCGCCTGCGCCAGGAGCAGTGTGACCGGCGAAGGAAACAACCGGAAAGCCGGGGCAAGCGCCGCAAGCGCCGGATGGAAATGGTCGCCAAGCAAGTCGAAACCCGCACCCCGTATCGCGGTTACCGGCGAGCGAAAGTGGGCGTACGCCTTCACCGCCTCGGTGAAAATCCCCAGGTCCCAGGAAGCGGGGGAGAGCCGGGCATACCTGGACACCGAGATGGTGGTGTAGGCGGCAAAGACTCCTGTCACGGTGATCCACATCACCGGATCCGCGTAGGCCGCTGGGCGCGCGACCGAGACCCTGGCGATCTGCAGCTCCTCGCGCGCCGCGGCCATTGTCGTGCGTCTCCCTGTGCGGTTCGTTGCGATCTTGATGAGCGCCGACCCTACGGTTCAGCGCCGGTAACCCGCCATGGCCTCCAGCCGCAGGATTCGCTCGGCTGTTGGCGGGTGAGTCGAGAAGAGCCGGGCGAGCCCGTCCGTACGGAACGGGTTGGCGATCATCAGGTGGCCCGCGGACGCGAGCTGGCCGCTGGCGGGAAGGGGCAGCGCCACGATGCCGGCCTCGATCTTGCGCAGCGCCCTGGCGAGCGCGAGCGGGTCACCCGTCAGCACGGCGCTCGACGCGTCGGCTTGGTATTCGCGCGCGCGGCTGATCACCACCTGGATGACCGACGCCGCGACGGGTCCGAGCAGCAGCATGAGCAGCGGCCCGAACGTGCCTGCGCGGTCTTCATTGTCAGACCCAGAACGGATCACCCACGCCAGGCCGGCCAGGAAGGTGATCATCGCGGCCAGCCCGGTGGTGACCGAGGAGATCAGCACGTCACGGTTGTACACATGCGACAGCTCGTGCCCGAGCACGCCGCGCAGCTCACGGGCGTCGAGGAGCCGCAGGATTCCCTCGGTGCAGCAGACGGCCGCGGCGCGAGGGCCGCGGCCGGCCGCGAACGCGTTCGGCTGCCTCGCGGGCGACACATACAGCCGCGGCATCGGCTGGCGTGCCGCGGTGGACAGCTCACGGACGATCCGGTAAAGCTCCGGCCGCTCGACCTCGCTGACCGGCCGCGCGCGCATGGCGGTCAGCGCGATGCGTGCGCTGAGGAAATACGCGGTCCCGTTCACGGCGAGCGCGATCACCAGCGCGACCACCAGCCCGACCAGGCCACCGAGCACTGCCCCGGCCAGCAGTATCAGCCCAGACAGCGCAGCGAGCAGCGCGGCTGCCCTGACCTTGCCGTCCACCGACGCCTCCGTCCTCACGCTGACACAACGGTAACTGCCTGCGGAGACGTTCCAACCGGCACTGGCGCACCACACCGAAGGAAAGTACAACGCCGCTACCTAACGGCTGCCGCGGCGCGCGCCACCTCCCGCGCCCGCGGCTCTCTCACAAAGTCCTCTTACAAAACCCGCCCACCCTTGGGGGCTTTGCCCTACTGATGATCTTGCCAGGTTGTCAAGAGGGTGCGGAAGGGGCGAATGCAGATCTGTGCATAACTCCGCGGCCCCGGGCGGTGGTGCTGCTGTCCCTGTGGGTGACGGCCAGCGGCAGCCGCTGAGACAGTGCTGGCCCGGGACGACCCCCGGGATCCCCCGCGGACCCGCGAGTGACACGCGGCGGCAGCCGTTAGGTAACGGGTGTGGAGGAACCTAGCCCGGCGGGGGTGTCGTGGGGCAGTCTGGAAGTAGCAGAGGAGAGGGATCCGGATGACCCTCGAACCGTATGCCGAACAGTTCCGCGGTCTCCCGCTCAGCTCCGGCAGCGCCGCCGTACAGCGTTGTGGCCGTTGGCAGGCGAGGCGCAGCCCTGGCTAGCCGCGTGCGCAGCAGCAGGTGGTGGCCGCCGGCCGCCGAGTGCAGGTGCGCCATGATCGCGAAGCCGTCGGCAAACTCATCCACCGCGGACAGCCAGTCGAAGCAGTCGCAGCCTAGTTCGTCGCGGGCGAACGCCAGCGCCGCGATCCAGCGCTGCGGCAGCACGTCGAACGTCACCGTGCCGTGGCTGGCGTCACTGATCGAACCCACGCTGAACCTCTCGGCGATCTGGCCCCTCAGTTGCTCTGGCGTCACCGGCCCTCCATCATTCCAGCCTAGACTGGGGGACTGCGGCCCGGCGGTGAACCGACCGTGCCCGGCATACGTCCTGTTACAGGAGGCCACGTCGTGGCACGAATGTGTCACAGAACGGCCCCAGCGCCGCCGTGCGCATCGGGCGCATGGAAGACTCGCCAACAAATGCGATCGACCGCCGTGCGGCGCCTTAGTTGGGGGTCGCGACGCACGTAAAATGAACCCAGGGAGCCCTAATTCGCGCCCCGCCAGGGGGCTGCGCCACCAGCCGCTCACCACCGCGCCTCGATCGGCGGAGGAACTCTCAGCGCACAGACACGTGAGCGGCTGTGCCGCGTGGAGGAGGTTTCGGGACTGTGACCAAACAGGTCCAGCAACTCGACCGCGTCATCATCCGATTCGCTGGCGACTCCGGCGATGGCATGCAACTGACCGGTGACCGGTTTACCCAGCAGACGGCGATCTTCGGCAACGACCTGTCGACGTTGCCGAACTTTCCCGCCGAGATCCGAGCGCCGGCTGGCACGCTGCCCGGCGTTTCCAGCTTCCAGGTGCATTTCGCCGACCACGACATCCTGACGCCGGGGGACGCGCCTGACGTGCTCGTCGCGATGAACCCGGCGGCTTTGAAGGCCAACCTGCGCGATCTGCCTGGCGGGGCAGATGTGATCGTCAATACCGACGAGTTCACCCGCCGCAACCTCACCAAGGTCGGCTACGAAAGTAACCCCCTTGAGGATGGCTCACTCGACGACTACCAGGTGCATGCGCTGCCGCTGACCTCGATGACGGTCAAGGCGCTCGAAGGACACGAGATCACCAAGAAGGACGCGGAGCGCGCCAAGAACATGTTCGCGCTTGGCCTGCTCTCCTGGCTGTACGACCGGCCGCCCGAGGGCACGCTCGACTTCCTTGAGACCAAGTTCGCGCGCAAGCCCGAGATCATGAAGGCCAACATCACGGCTTTTCAGGCTGGCTGGAACTTCGGCGAGACCACCGAGGCGTTCTCGGTGCAGTACGAGGTCAAGCCGGCCACCCTGCCGCCGGGAACGTACCGTAACATCACCGGCAACACCGCGCTTTCCTACGGCCTGATCGCCGCATCGCAGCTGTCCGGGCTGCCGCTGTTCCTCGGCTCCTACCCGATCACGCCCGCGTCCGACATCCTGCATGAGCTGGCCAAGCACAAGACGTTTGGGGTGCGGACATTCCAGGCGGAGGATGAGATCGCCGGCGTGGGCGCGGCGCTTGGCGCGGCGTTCGGCGGCGCCCTGGGTGTCACCACCACATCCGGTCCTGGCATGACGCTCAAGGGCGAGACGATAGCCCTCGCCACCGCGGTCGAGCTGCCGTTGATCATCTGTGACATCCAGCGGGCGGGCCCATCAACGGGCATGCCGACCAAGACCGAGCAGGCTGACCTGTTGCAGGCGCTGTTCGGGCGCAGTGGTGAATGCCCGCTGCCCATCATCGCGCCAGCTACCCCGGCGGACTGCTTCAGCGCCGCAATCGAGGCGGCGAGGATCGCGCTGACCTACCGCACACCAGTGATCTTGCTGTCCGACGGCTATCTGGCGAACGGCTCAGAGCCATGGCGGCTGCCGGACGTCGCCGATCTGCCTGATCTGCGGGTGGAGTTCGCCCAGCCGGGCGACGGCCCGTTCCTGCCGTACCTGCGCGATCAGCGCACGCTCGCCAGGCCCTGGGCGATCCCTGGCACGGCCGGCTTGGAACACCGAATCAGCGGCATCGAGCGAGCCGACGGCACCGGCAACATCTCCTACGACCCGGACAACCACGACAAGATGGTTCGGCTCCGCCAGGCAAAGGTGGACGGGATCGCCAGCGACATCCCCGCGGTCGAGGTGGACGACCCTGACGGCGAGTCCCGCCTGCTCGTCCTTGGCTGGGGGTCCACGTACGGCTCGATCGGCGCCGCGGTCCGCCGGGTCCGGCTGGGCGGCGGCAAGGTCGCGCAGGCGCATCTGCGTCACCTCTCACCGTTCCCCGCCAACCTGGGCGAGGTGCTCGGCAGGTATGAGAAGGTCCTGGTCCCCGAGATCAACCTCGGGCAGCTTGCCCTGCTGCTGCGCGGCAGATATTTGACCGACGTGATCTCTTACAACCGGGTTCGCGGGCTGCCGTTCCGCGCGGCTGAGCTCGCGAGCGTCATCCAGGATGTGATCAACCATGACTGAGATGCCCGCGGGCGGTGGCGCGGGATCCGGCGCTGAGCGGCTTGCGTCGCTTCGCCTGGTGCCAGCGGCGCCGGCAAAGCTTTCCGCGCGCGACTTCAAGACCGACCAAGAGGTCCGCTGGTGCCCCGGCTGCGGCGACTACGCGATCCTCGCCGCCTTCCAGGCGTTCCTGCCCGAGCTCAACGTGCCGCGCGAGAACATCGTGGTCATCTCCGGAATAGGCTGCTCCTCGCGGTTCCCGCACTACGTCGACACCTACGGGTTCCATTCGATTCACGGCCGCGCTCCAGCGATCGCGACAGGACTCGCCAGCTCACGGCCGGATCTTTCGGTCTGGGTGATCACCGGCGACGGCGATGCGCTCTCCATCGGCGGGAACCATCTCATCCACGCGCTGCGCCGCAACGTGAACATTAAGATCCTGCTGTTCAACAACCGCATCTACGGCCTCACCAAGGGCCAGTATTCGCCGACCTCCGAACAAGGAAAGATCACCAAGTCCACGCCGGTCGGCTCGGTTGACGCGCCTTTCAACCCGATCTCCCTCGCGCTCGGCGCGGAAGCGACATTCGTGGCGCGCAGCATCGACTCGGACCGCAAGCACCTCACGGGCGTTCTGCGGGCCGCGGCCGATCACGAGGGTGCGGCGTTCATTGAGATCTACCAGAACTGCCCGATCTTCAATGACGACGCCTTCCTCCCGTTGAAGCAGCCGACGTCGCGCGACGACCGGCTGGTCCGGCTGCAACACGGGCAGCCAGTGCGGTTCGGCGCCGACGGCAGCAAGGGACTGCGGTTCGACGCCTACGGTTCGCTTGAGGTCGCCGAAGCGTCGGCCGACGATGGCCACGTGATTCACGACATGCACCGCGACAACCCGTCCTACGCGTTCGCGCTGTCGCGGCTCGACGCCGGGGATTTCTCGCACACGCCGATCGGGGTCTACCGCCAGGTGGACCGGCCGAGCTACGACGCGCTGATGACCGGGCAGATCGAGTCGGTCAGGGCCAAGCAGGGCCCCGGCGACCTTGCCGCGCTACTCGCGAGCGGTGACACCTGGCAGATCGGCTGAGCGTAACGGGGGCGGAAATGACCGTGCGGGTCGAGCGTGACGGCCCGGTAACCACCGTCATTCTGGACCGCCCGGCGCGGAGGAACGCCGTCGACGGGCCGACCGCGCAGCTGCTCGCCGACGCGATGCGGGACTTCGACGCCGACCCCACTGCCCACGTTGGCGTGCTGACCGGCGCAGGCGGGACATTTTGCGCGGGCGCCGACCTCAAATCGATGGGCGGCCCAGAAGGCAACCGCGTCCGTCCGGACGGCGACGCGCCCATGGGCCCGTCGCGGATGCGGCTGACAAAGCCTGTGATCGCGGCGATCTGCGGGCACGCCGTCGCCGGAGGCCTCGAACTCGCCCTCTGGTGTGACCTGCGGATCGCGGAGGAAAGCGCCGTGCTCGGTGTGTTCTGCCGCCGCTGGGGCGTGCCGCTGATCGACGGTGGCACCGTCCGGCTGCCGAAGATCGTAGGTCTTGGGCGCGCGCTCGACCTGATCTTGACCGGGCGGCCGGTGACCGCCACCGAAGCGTTCCAGATGGGGCTTGTCAACCGCGTGGTCGGGGCTGGGCAGGCGCGTCGGGCCGCTGAACAGCTCGCGCGGGAGCTGTGCGCCTTCCCTTCCGAGTGCCTGCGCAGCGACCGGCGCGCCACGCTCGACGGAATGGCCCTTGACCAGGCTGCGGCGCTGGAGAACGAGCTCCGCCTCGGAATGGCCACCATCGAAGCGACGGGACTGGCCGGCGCCGAGCGCTTCCGCCGGCCTTCGAGCTTGTAACCGGCCGCAAGCGCTGGAACAGCGGTGACCCACCGGGTGTCCCGTGCCGGAACAGCGGTGACCCACCGGGTGTTCCGGGGCAGCATCGGAGGCCCACCGCTGTTCCAGCCCATAACAACAGCGGAGGGTCACCGCTGTTGTTATGGGCTGGCGCGCAGGCCCACCGGGCAGGCAAGGCCCGTGCCGTGATCGGGGCAGTACCCATACGGATTCTTGCTATCCGACAGGTACTGCTGGTGGTAGTCCTCGGCGAAGTAGAACTCCCCGGCCGGAACGATCTCGGTGGTGATCTGCCCGTGCCCCGCGTCGGACAGCACCTTCTGGTAGGCCGTCCGCGCCTCCTGCGCCGCGGTCTGCTGCTCGGCAGAGGTATAGAAGATCACGGACCGGTACTGTGTGCCGACGTCGTTGCCCTGCCGCATCCCCTGCGTGGGATCGTGCGACTCGAAGAACAGCTTCAGCAGCTCGGCATAACGTGTCTTGGCTGGGTCGAAGACCACCCGCACCGTTTCGGTATGGCCGGTCCGGCCCGTGCATACCTCTTCGTAGGTCGGGTTGGGGGTAAGCCCGCCCTCGTAGCCGACGGCTGTGGTCACCACCCCGGGCGCCCGCCAGAACGCGCGTTCCGCGCCCCAGAAGCAGCCGAGAGCGAACTCCGCGACCTGCGCACCGTCCGGGTAGGGCGGCAAGAGCGGCCCGCCGAGCACCGTGTGCCGCGCGGCCACCGGCATCCGTTCTGCCCGCCCAGGCAGCGCCTCTTCGGTCGTGACGAGACGGGTCTTACGACTTCCGAACAACCCCACGGTGAACCTCCCTGTGCAGGCTGGCCAGCTCAGCCAGTGCGCTCGACAACGTAGTCGCACAGCGCCTCGAACGCCGCGCGCGCGGGGACATCGGGCAGCGCGAGAACCTGCCCCCGCGCCTCGTCGGCCCGCCGCTGCAGGTCGACCCTGGCGGCGTGCATCGCGGGGTGCGCGCGCAGCAGGCCGAGCGCCTCGGCGTGGAGCCGCGGGTCGGTCAGGTCGGCGCCGCTGAGCAGTTCGCGCAGCCGCACGCCGTCCGTGCTGACCGAGCGCAGCGCGTGCAGCACGGGCAGCGTCCGCACGCCTTCCCGCAGGTCCGTGCCTGGAACCTTGCCCGACTGCCCCGACTCGCTCGCCACGTCAAGTATGTCGTCGGAAAGCTGGAAGGCCATGCCGAGCGCCTTGCACGCGGCCTCGGTGTGGCGCACCACGGCGGCGGGGGCGCCCGCGAACATCGCGCCGAACCGGCCAGCCGTCGCGATCAGGGAGGCCGTCTTGTCCGCCACGACACCAAGGTAGTGATCGAGCGCATCCTCGCCAGGTCTCGGGCCGACGGTCTCGGCGACCTGCCCCCGCACCAGGCGGCTGAACGTGTCGGCCTGGATCCTGATCGCCTCGACCCCGAGATCGGCCAGTATCCGCGACGCCCGCGCGAAGAGGAAGTCGCCGGTGAGGATCGCCACGGTGTTGCCCCACCGCGAGTTGGCCGACGGACAGCCGCGGCGCATGATCGCCTCATCCATCACGTCGTCGTGGTACAGCGTGGCCATATGGGTCAACTCGATCGCCACCGCCGCCGGGATGACCTTCGGGGCGCGTGGATCGCCAAAATGCGACCCGAGCAGCACGATCGTCGCGCGGAACCGCTTGCCGCCCGCGTTGACCAGGTGCTGAGCGGGCTCGGCGAGCACCTCGTCGACCTGCGCGGTGACCTCGTGCAGCCCGTCTTCCACCTCGGCGAGCCCGGCCAGGATGTCAGCGGAGAGCGCGCTGTCACGAAGTTCCATGGGGACAACTGTGATCACGCAGGCTCCCGGGTCTGCGACGCGTGTTCTCACCATTGTCAAGGATGGCGGGCGAAGCGGCATTCCCCGGGGTCACCGCGGCTCGTGATCGCAGTCAGGCCGACCGGACATCCGACCAGACCGCGACCCAAGTCCCGCCGGCGGGACGTCGGTGGCCCGGCCATCAGCGCACGAACAGCTGCGTCGCGGCGTGGTTCGCGAGATCAAGCAGCGGCTGCGGCACCACGCCGAGCACGAAGGTGGCGATCACGCCGAGACCCACGGCGCTCGCGGTCAACACGCTCGGCACCACAACGACCGGGCCATCGGGCGCCGGGTCGGAGAAGAACATCAGCACGATCACCCGGACGTAAAAGAACGCGGCCACCGCGCTGCTGAGCACTCCCACGATGACAAGAGGGGTCGCGCCGCCCGCGACGGCGGCCTGGAATACCGCGAACTTGCCGGTGAACCCGCTGGTCAGCGGGATACCCGCGAACGCGAGCAAGAAGAAGGCGAAGATCCCGGCCACAAGGGGGGAGCGCTTGCCGAGCCCGGCCCAGCGGGACAGGTGGACGGCCTCGCCCGTCGCGTCGCGCACCAGCGTGACCACAGCGAACGCGCCGATCGTGGTGAACCCGTAGACGGCGAGGTAGAACAGGCTCGCGGACAGCCCGGTCGTGGTGGCGGCAATGACGCCGGTGAGGATGAAACCGACATGCGCGATCGAGGAGTAGGCGAGCAGCCGCTTGACGTCGGTTTGGGTTATCGCGATGATCGCCCCGGTCACCATGGTGAGGATCGCCACCGTCCACATGACCGGGCGCCAGTCCCAGGTCAGCCCGCCGAAAGCGACGTACAGCACGCGCAGCACCGCGCCGAACGCCGACACCACCGTGCACGAGGCCATCAGCGCGGTGATCGGTGTGGGCGCGCCCTGGTACACGTCCGGCTTCCAGCTGTGGAAAGGCACCGCCCCGATCTTGAACAGCAGGCCAAGGCCGAGCAGCGCGATTCCGCCGGAGAGCAGGGTCGTGTTCGCCGTGTTCGTCTGCGCGGCAGCCGCGATATCGGACAGCCGCACCGATCCAGCGAACCCGTAGAGCAGCGCCATGCCGTACAGGAAGAACGCGGAAGAAAAGGCGCCGAGCAGGAAGTACTTGACGGCCGCCTCCTGCGACAGGAGCCTGCGCCGCCGGGCGAGCCCGCACAGCAGGTACAGCGGCAGCGAGAGCACCTCGAGTGCGACAAACATCGTGAGCAGGTCGTTCGCGGCCGGGAAGAGCAGCATGCCGCCCACAGCGAACAGCATCAGCGGGTACACCTCGGTGTGCGAGATCCCCGCGAGCAGGCCTTCGCGTTCCTCTGCGCTGCCGGGCACCGCGGCGGCCTGCGCGGCGAACGGGGCCGCGTCGTGCGAGCCCTCGGCCACGAGCAGCGCGCTGACCAGGGCGAGCGCAATGACGGTGCCCTGGATGAACAGGGTGGGCCGGTCCACGGCCACCGCACCCATGGCCGCCAGGTGCCCGGGCTTGCCGCCGCCGAAAAGGCTGCCGGAGACCGCGACGGTGACGGTCAGCGCGAACGCTGCGGCGAGGCTGCCCAGCGTCACGACCAATTGTCCATAACGGCGGATGCTGCGTGGCACAAACGCCTCGACGAGCACTCCAGCCACGGCAGCGCCGAACACCACGAGCATCGGGGAGAGCTGAAAGTACTCGATGTGCGGGGCCGTGATCGGCGGCCCCGCCGCAAACGGCCCGGTGAGGCTCAGCGCAGCCGACACGATCACGGGGTGGCTCCCTTCTCGGCGACTGTTGCGGCTCGGCTGACAGAGGCCCGGCCGGGCGGACCCGTCGTGCTGGCCGTGCCGACGCCGCCACGCGCCGTGGGAAGCGGGTCTCTGGCATGGACCTGCGCCATGGTTTGCCGCACGGCGGGATTGATGACGTCGATCACCGGTTTGGGATAGATGCCGAGCACGATGATCAAGGCGATCAGCGGGCCGACCGCCCACAGCTCACGGGGCCGCAGATCAGCCATGCCCCTGACCTCGTCCGTTGCCGGGCCGTTCATCGTCCGCTGGTACATCCACAGGATGTACACCGCCGCGAGGATGGTGCCGGCCGTGGCGAACACGGCCGCCGTCTTGTACCTGGTGAACGTGCCGACAAGCACGAGGAACTCGCTGACGAAGGTGTTCAGGCCGGGCAGCGCGAGCGCGGACAGGCCGGACACCAGGAACAGCCCAGCGAGGACAGGCGCGACCTTCTGCACGCCGCCGTAGTCGGAGATTGCCTGCGAGCCGCGGCGGGCGATGAGAAAGCCGGCGAGCAGGAACAGCGCGCCGGTGGAGAACCCGTGGTTGACCATGTACAGCGTCGCGCCGACCTGGCCCTGGGTGGTCAGCACGAAGATGCCGAGCGCGATGAACCCGAAGTGCGAAAGCGATGAGTAGGCGATCAGGCGCTTGAGGTCGGTCTGGCCGATGGCGACCACCGCGCCGTACAGGATGCCGATCACCGACAAGGTGACCACGAGCGGGATGAAGTACCTGGACCCAGCCGGGAACAGTTCGAGGCAGTAGCGCAGCATGCCGAACGTGCCGACCTTGTCGAGCACGCCGACGAGCAGGACCGCGGCGCCCGGCTGAGCCGCCGTGGCGGCGTCAGGGAGCCAGGTGTGGAACGGCCAGAGCGGCGCCTTGATCGCGAAGGCGACGAAGAAGCCGAGGAACAGCCATTTCTGCGCCGGGTGGCTGAGCGCCAGGTGGGTGAGGCTGGTGAACAGGAAGGTGCCCTTCGCGCCGCCATGAGCGGAGTAGACATACAGCGCGATCACCGCGACCAGCATCAGCAGGCCGCCCAGCAAGCTGTAGAGCAGGAATTTCACCGCCGCGTACTGGCGCTGGCCGACGCCGTAGCTCCCGATCATGAAATACATCGGGATCAGCATCGCCTCGAAGAGGACGTAGAACAGGAAGACGTCGGTCGCCGCGAAGACGCCGATCACCATGGTCTCCATCACAAGCAGCAGCGCGAAGTAGGTCTTCACGCTGCGCTCGCCCGCCTCCGCGTCGTTCCACGACGCGAGGATCACCACCGGCATCAGGATCGTGGTCAACACGATGAGCACCAGCGCGATGCCGTCCACGCCGACCGCGTAATGCACGCCGAACTGCGGTATCCACGAGTGGGTCTCGGTGAACTGGAACCGTGGACCGCTCGGCTTGAACCGCAACGCCATCACGACAGAGGCGACGAGCGTCGCGAGCGAGAACACCAGCGCGAGCCGTTTGGCAAAAAGATCCCGGGCGCTCTTGCCGGCGGGGGCACCTTCCGCCGGCGCGGGGATGGCGGCCGTCACCAGCGCCCCAACGAGCGGGATCGCGCCGATGACGGTCAGCCACGGGAAACTACCCATCGGTCACAGCCTCACCAGGAGCATGGCGGCGACGAACAGCGCCGCGCCGAAGAACATCGACACCGCGTAGGAGCGGACGAAGCCGGTCTGCACTCGCCGCAGCCGCCCCGACGCGCCGCCGACCGTCGCAGCCAGGGTGTTGACCAGGCCGTCGATGCCCCGGTTGTCGAAGTACACCGACAGGCGGGTGAGCCACTGGCCGGGCCGCATGAACACCGACTCGTTCAACGCGTCACCATACAGGTCCTTGCGGGCCGCGGCCGTGGGGAAGTGACCCGCGGGCGCCGTCCGCGGCACCTCGGCGCGCCCGTAGATGGACCACGCGATGAGGAAACCGATCACGAGCAAGCCGATCGCGGCGAGCCCGGACAGGGTGAAGATATGGCTCGGCGCCGGCAGGGCGCCGACGACAGGCGCGAGGAATTTGGCGAGGCGGTCGCCGAGCACCAGGTACGCGCCCGCCCCCACCGAGCCAACAGCAAGCAGGATCATCGGCCAGGTCATGACGGCCGGGGACTCGTGCGGGTGCGGCGCCTGAGCCTGGTCGCCCGGCTCGGGCCGCCAGCGTGGCTTGCCCGCGAAGGTCATGAGCATCACACGCGACATGTAGAAGGCTGTTATCCCGGCGCCGAGCAGCGCCGCGCCGCCGAGCAGGGCCCCTGACGTGCCACCCTTACCGAACGCGGCCTCGATGATTCCGTCCTTGGTGAAGAAGCCGGACAGCGGCGGCACGCCGATGATCGCGAGGTAGCCGATGCCGAAGGTGGCAAACGTCACGGGCATGATCCGGGAAAGGCCGCCGTAATGGCGCATGTCGACGTCGTCTTTCATGCCATGCATGACCGAGCCCGCGCCGAGGAACAGGCCCGCCTTGAAGAAACCGTGCGCAAGCAGCTGCGCGATCGCGAAGGCGTACCCGGCGGGTCCGAGCCCCGCAGCGAGGTGCATGTAGCCGATCTGGCTCATTGTGGAGCCGGCGAGCGCCTTCTTGATGTCATCCTTCGCCGACCCGATGATGGCGCCGAACAGTAGCGTGACAGCGCCGACGATGGTGACGGCGAGCCTCGCGTCCTGCGACAGCGCGAAGATCGGATTGGACCGGACGATCAGGTAGACGCCCGCGGTCACCATCGTCGCGGCGTGGATGAGCGCCGACACCGGCGTCGGGCCCTCCATCGCGTCGAGTAGCCACGACTGCAGCGGCACTTGGGCGGACTTGCCGCACGCGCCGAGCAGCAGCAGCAAGCCGATCGCGGTGACCAGCCCTTGGCTGGCCAGGCCCGCGTGGCCGAAAATGCCGGTGAACGACACGGTGCCGAAGGTCGCGAACATCAGGAAGATCGCGATTGTCAGGCCGGTGTCGCCAACCCGGTTGACCACGAACGCCTTCTTGGCCGCCGTCGCAGCGCTCGGCTTGAACTGCCAGAACCCGATGAGCAGGTAAGAGGCGAGGCCGACGCCTTCCCAGCCGAGGTAGAGGCCGAGGTAGTTGTCGGAGAGCACGAGCAGCAGCATGGCGGCGATGAACAGGTTCATGTAGCCGAAGAAGCGCCGCCGGTCCTCGTCGCCCGCCATGTAGCCGACGGAGTAGATGAGGATCAGCGAACCGACGCCCGTGATCAGCAGAACGAAGCAGATCGACAGCGGATCAAGCAGCAGGCCCATGCTGACCTGGAACCGGTTGACCGGGATCCAGCTGTACAGGTGCAGGTCCCTGCTGCGCTGGGCCGCGGGGTAGCCGAGCATCGCGACGAGGGCGACCACGCCGTAGCAGAACGCGGCGAGTGAGGTGGCGCACCCAAGCAAGTGCCCGAAGCGGTCCGCCCGCCGGCCTGCGAGCAGCAGTATCGCCGCGCCCGCGACCGGAAACGCGAGGAGCAGCCAGGCCGACGACTGAACGCCGACCGCAGAAAGCGGTGCCGTCAGCGCGCCGACGGATGCGGCGGCGAGCGAGCCTGTCACCGTGCTACCTCTCAGTACTTCAGCAGGTTCGCGTCATCCACAGACGCGGACCTGCGGGTCCGGAAGATTGCCATCAGGATGGCCAGGCCCACGACAACCTCGGCCGCTGCCACCACCATGACGAAAAACGCGACGACCTGGCCGTCGAGGTTGCCGTGCATCCGAGCGAACGCGACAAAGGCCAGGTTGGCGGCGTTGAGCATCAACTCGACGCACATAAAGATCACGATCGCGTTCCGGCGGACAAGCACGCCCACGCCGCCGATGACGAACAGGATCGCTGACAGCGCGACGTAGTGGGCCGGGGTCATGTCATCGCCTCGCCATCTCCCCCCTCTGGCTGCCTGTCGGTGGCCCGCCCGCCCGGGGAGCGCTCGGCGGTGGCCTGTTCGCCCGGGGCCCGCTCGGCGGAGGCCTGTTCGCCCGAGGAACGCTCGGCGGAGGCCTGTTCGCCCGGCGCCCGCTCGGCGGTGGCCCGCTCGCCCGCGGGAAGCGATTGACCGAAACCGCCCACCGCGCGGACCGGCAGGCCTACCCGGCGCCGGCCCGCGATGATCTGGCTCACGGAAAGCTCGGAGGGCCGCCCGTCGGGCAGCAGCGCGGGCCGGTCGACGGCGTTGTGCCGCGCGTAGGTCCCAGGACCAGGCAGCGGCGTCAGCTGGCCCGTGGCCAGCCGGCGCCGCGCAAGATCGCGCTGCGTCGGCTTTGGCGTTGTCCGCTCACGATGCGCAAGAACCATGGCGCCGAGCGCCGCCGTGATCAGCAGGGCGCTCGTCACCTCGAATGCGTACACGTACTTGGTGAAGACCAGGCGCGCGACAGCGGTGAGGTTGGCTGATCCATACGACGCCCCGGCCTTGGTGATGCCGCCCAGCGCGGCGTGGCCGACGGTGCCGAGGAGCAGGACCATCATGGCTATGCCAGCAAGCCCAGCAGCAAGCCGCTGTCCCCTGATCGTCTCCGCGACCGAGTCGGCCGAACTCACGCCGATGAGCATCACGACGAACAGGAAGAGCATCAGCACCGCACCGGTGTAAACGATCACCTGGACGAAGGCGAGGAACGGGGCGCCCTGGGTGGCGTAGAGAACAGCGAGCGACAGCATCACCACGGCGAGCAGCAGCGCGCAGTGCACCGCTTTCCGGGCCGCGATCATGCCGAGCGCGGCCGTCACTGAAAGCACCGCGAGCAGCCAGAAGGTCACCGACTGGCCGGCTGTGGCTGCCGCGTGCTGCGCCAGCGGGGCTGCGCTTCGCGCAGCGGCGGCGCCGAAATGGTGGACGGCCGCATTCACGTCGGGTCCTCGCGTCGCTTGCCGCGCCGCTGAGCACCTTGCGCGCCCGGAGCGGTCTGGGTGCCGGTTACGCCGGCCGGACCGAGATCGTAGTAGTCCTTCTCGTCCGAGCCGAGGCGCATCGGATGCGGAGTCGCCTCCATCCCCTGCTCGAGCGGGGCAAGCAGCTGCTCCTTCGTCCAGATGAGGGCCTCGCGGTTGTCGTCGGCGAGCTCATACTCGCCGGTCATGGTGAGCGCCCGGGTCGGGCAGGCCTCAACGCAGAGCCCGCACAAGATGCAGCGCAGGTAGTTGATCTGGTAGACGTGGCCGTACCGTTCGCCAGGCGAGTAGCGCTCGTCCTCGGTGTTGTCCGCGCCCTCGACATAGATGGCGTCGGCCGGGCATGCCCATGCGCACAGCTCGCAGCCGATGCACTTCTCCAGCCCATCGGGCCACCGATTGAGCTGGTGACGTCCGTGAAAGCGCGGCGCCGCCGGGCGCTTGCCTTCCGGATACTGGACCGTGTCGACCTTCCTGAACATCTCGTGGAAGGTGACACCGAACCCCTTCAGCGAATCAAGCACCCGTCACCTCCTTAGCCGCGCCGCCCGAGGCCGCCCCGCCTGGCCGCTGGCCGACCGGGCGGGCGTCACCGCCCGGTGAGCCGGGCACGCCCACGCCGTGGTAGTGCGGAAGATCCAGCGGTGGCACGGGAAAGCCGGCCGCCATTGGGTCGGCCGCCATCGCTGCGTCGTCGGCAGTTCGCTGCGCCGCTTCGTCGGAGCGTCGTCTCTGCGCGGCCGTGTCCCAAGCCCACCACAAGGCAAACAGCACGACGACGATCAACCCGATGACCGCATATGGCACCGTGCCGCCGTTTCTGCGGAGCGCGCGCATCGCGGCGATCAGCAAGATCCATGCGAGCGAAGCGGGGATGAGGACCTTCCAGCCGAGCCGCATGAGCTGGTCGTAGCGGACGCGCGGCAGCGTGCCGCGCAGCCAGACGAAGACGAAGAGCAGGATGAGCACCTTGGCAAGGAACCACAGCATCGGCCACCAGCCGCTGTTGGCGCCCGACCAGATGGTGAGCGGCCACGGCGCCCGCCAGCCGCCGAGAAAAAGGGTCGACGCGAGCCCGGCCACGGTCGTCATGTTGATGTACTCGGCCAGGAAGAACAGCGCGAACTTCAGCGACGAGTACTCCGTGTGAAAGCCGCCGACGAGTTCGCCCTCGCCTTCTGGCAGGTCGAATGGAAGCCGGTTGGTCTCGCCGACCATCGTCACCAGATAGACGAGGAATGACGGTATCAGCAGCACCGCATACCAGGACGGGACGTGCAGGGTAAGGCCGGCCAGGTGGAACGGGTTGCCGTGCGCCTGCGCGGCGACGATCTGGGCGGTGGAAAGCGACCCGGCGTACAAGAAAACGGCGACGAAGGACAGGCCCATCGCGATCTCATAGCTGATCACCTGCGCGGACGACCGCAGCGCGCCGAGCAGCGAGTACGGCGAGCCTGATGACCAGCCTGCGAGGACGATGCCGTAGACGCCTATCGAGCTCATCGCGAGCACAAGCAACACCGCGACGGGAAGATCGGTGAGCTGCAACGGGGTGCGCTGGCCGAAGATGGAGACGTTGGGGCCGAATGGAATGATCGCGAAGCTGATGAAGGCGGGGGTCACCGCAAGCAGCGGCGCCAAGATGAACACGACCTTGTCGACGGACAGCGGGTTGATGTCCTCCTTAAGGCCCAGCTTGACCCCGTCGGCAAGCGACTGGAGCAGGCCGAACGGGCCAGCGCGGTTTGGCCCGAGACGCTGCTGCATCCTGCCTATGACGCGCCGCTCGGCCCATATTGCGAACAGGGTCATGACGAGCAGGAAGGCGAAGACGAACACGACCTTGATGATGATCAGCCACCATGGGTCGTGGCCGAAGCTCGCCAGGTTCGGGTCCGCCGCCGCGCCGCTCGCGGCAGCCAGGAAGTTCATTCGGCTCTCCGGACTGTGACCAGGGCGCCCGCGTCGGCGCCAAGCCCGCCGCGCAGCGCGCACCCGGCCGAGTTGGTGGGCAGCCAGACCACCCGGTCCGGCATGGCGGCCACCTCCGCGGGCAGCGTGACGGCGCCGCGCTCGGTGGCCACCGTGACCTTGTCGCCATCGGCGACCCCGATCTCGGCCGCGAACACCGCAGACAGCCGTGCGCACGGGGGTCGTGCGGTCCCTGCCAGGTATGGCTCACCGTCTTGCATCCGTCCTGCGTCAAGGAGCTGATGCCAGGTGGACAGCAGCGCCTCGCCCTGGCCCGGCTCGGGCCGGACCGCCGCCGGGACGCTCGGTGGGAGTGGCCGCGGCCCCTTCCACTGGCCGAGACCGGCCAGCTCTCGCCGGGCCGCTGCCGCGTCAGGCAGGCCCAGGTGGACGTCCATCTCGTCCGCGATCACGTTAAGCACCTGAAGGTCCGGCAGGGCGCCGGGCACGTTCAGCGCACGGCCGAAGCCGCCGCCCCTGCCCTCCCAGTTGACGTAGGTGCCGGACTTCTCGCTCATCTGCGCGACAGGGAAAACGACATCGGCGCGGTCGGTCACCGCGCTTGCCCGCAACTCCAGGCTGACCACGAAAGGCGTGGCCTCCAGCGCCTGCAGCGCGGCCCGCGGATCCGGCAGGTCAGCCGGATCGACGCCCGCGATCACCAGCGCGTCGAGTTCCGCCGCGGCGGCTGCGGCGATGATCTCGCCCGTGTCGCGCCCGAGCGCGTCCGGCAACGTCGCCACCGCCCATGCGCGGGCCACCTCGGCGCGCGCCTGCGGGTCGGCGACCGGCCGGCCGATTGGGAGCAGGCCAGGCAGCGCGCCGGCCTCGACCGCTCCGCGCTCGCCCGCCCGCCGCGGGACCCAGGCAAGGCGTGCGCCGCTGCCACGGGCGAGCCTCGCGGCGGCGGACAGCGCACCGGGGATCGCGGCGAGCCGCTCGCCGACAATGATGATCGCGCCACTGCGTTTCAGCAGGCCTGCCGCGGCCCGGCCGGCCTCGTCCAGGCCAGACCCGGTGATCAGGTTCCCAAGCAGCTCAGCTTCTGCGCCCGGCAGCGACGTGATCAGCTGAGCGGAGATCTTGTGGAAGCCCGGGCTCGCCAGCGGCGCCAGCGCGAACACCGGCAGGCCCTTCTTCCTCGCCGCCTTGCGCAATCGCAGGAAGACGATCGGCGACTCTTCCTCCGGCTCGAACCCGGCGAGCAGCACCATGGAGGCGTTCTCAAGGTCGCGGTAGCTCACCTCGATGCCATGACCCGCCACCTCAGCCGCGATGAACCGCGCCTCCTCAGCCGAGTGCGGTCGGGCGCGCATATCGATGTCGTTGGTGCCGAGCGCGATGCGGGCAAACTTCGCATACGCGTACGCGTCCTCCAGGGTGAGCCTGCCACCGGTGAGAACGCCGGCCCGGCCGTGCGCGCGCGCGAGCCCCTCCGCCGCCGCGGCGACCGCCTCTGACCACGAGGCGGGCTGCAAGGCCCCATCAGCGTCGCGCACCAGCGGGCTCGCCAGCCGGTCGGGCTGCTGGCCGTAGACAAAGGCCCAGCGTCCCTTGTCGCAGTTCCACTCCTCATTGACCTCGGGATCATCGCCAGCCCATCGCCGGGTCACGGCGCCGCGCCGATGGTCGGTGCGCAGCCTGCAACCGGACGCGCAATGTTCGCAGGCGCTCGGCGTGGAAACGAGGTCAAACGGGCGCGCGCGGAACCGGTACGCGGTGCCTGTCAGCGCCCCAACCGGGCAGATCTGCACGGTGTTGCCGGAAAAGTAGGACTGGAATGGATGCCCTTCCGCCACGGCGACCTGCTGCTGCGGCCCCCGTTCGAACAGTTCGATGAACGGATCACCGGCGATCTGCTCGGAGAACCGCGTGCAGCGAGCGCACGACACGCACCGTTCCCGGTCAAGCAGAACCCCGCTGGACAGCGGGATGGGCTTGGCGAACGTTCGCTTGGCCTCGAAGAACCGGGTCTCACCCTGCCCGGCCGTCATGGCCTGATTTTGCAGCGGGCATTCCCCGCCCTTGTCGCACATCGGGCAGTCGAGCGGGTGGTTGATGAGCAGAAACTCCATCATGCCGCGCTGGGCCTTTTCCGCCACGAGCGACGTGAGCTGTGTCCGTACCACCATGCCCTCTGTACACGCGGTCGTGCAGGCGGGCATCGGCTTGCGCTGGCCCTCCACCTCAACAAAGCACTGCCGACAGGCCCCCACGGGGTCCAGCAGCGGATGATCGCAAAAACGCGGCACGGCGATGCCGAGCAGTTCGGCGGCGCGGATCACCAGCATGCCTTTGGGCACGCTGATTTCGAAGCCGTCGATGGCGACGGTGACGCTGTTCTGCGGCGGCACCTTCCCGGCGGCGTCACTGGTCGACAGGGTCACGACGCCTCCCCCCCGGCAGAGCCGGCCGCACCAGAGGACCCACCGAACAAGGTCGCGGCCGCGGGATCGAATGGGCAGCCACCCCGCTTTTGGTGGGAGATGTACTCGTCCCTGAAGAACTGAATGGACGAGACGACCGGGCTCACCGCACCGTCCCCGAGCGCGCAGAACGCGCGACCCAGGATGTTGTCACACATGTCCAAGAGCTTGTCCAGGTCTTCCTCTGTCCCCTCGCCCCGCTCCAGCCGGGCAAGCACCCGAACCATCCAGTAGGTTCCTTCGCGGCACGGCGTGCATTTACCGCATGACTCGTGCTCGTAGAACTCCGTCCACCGCAGCACCGCGCGCACGACGCAGGTCGTGTCGTCAAAGATCTGCAGCGCCCTGGTGCCGAGCATGGAACCGGCTGCTCCGACAGACTCGAAGTCGAGCGGCACGTCCAGGTGCTCATCGGTGAGCAGCGGAGTCGACGAGCCGCCCGGTGTCCAGAACTTGAGCCGGCGCCCTGCCCGAACCCCGCCGGCCAGGTCGAGCAGCTCGCGCAGGGTGATACCGAGCGGCGCCTCATACTGGCCAGGCTTGGTCACGTGGCCAGACAGCGAGAACAGCCCGAAGCCCTTCGACTTGTCCGTGCCCATGCCCGCGAACCAGGCCGCGCCGCCCGCCACGATGGCAGGAACGCTGGCTATCGTCTCGGCGTTGTTGATCACGGTTGGCGACGCGTAGAGTCCCGCTACCGCGGGGAACGGCGGCCGCAGCCGCGGCTGACCGCGGCGGCCCTCCAGCGAGTCAAGCAGCGCGGTCTCCTCACCGCAGATGTAGGCGCCCGCGCCGACATGCAGGACGAGGTCCAGCCGGTAGCCGGAACCGAGGATGTCGCCGCCAAGGAAGCCGGCCTCGTACGCCTCCTTGATCGCCTGCTGGAGCCGCCGGACCACGTGCAGCACCTCGCCGCGCACGTAGATGAAGGCATGGCTGGCCCGGATGGCGTACGACGTGATCACGGTGCCTTCGATGAGAGTGTGCGGGCTCGCCATCATCAGCGGGACGTCCTTGCAGGTGCCCGGCTCGGACTCGTCCGCGTTCACCACCAGGTAGCGCGGGCCGTCGTCCCCCTGCGGGATGAAGCCCCACTTCATACCGGCGAGGAAGCCGGCGCCGCCGCGACCGCGGAGCCCGGAATCCTTGACCATCTGGACGATCTCGCCCGGCGCCATCCCCAGCGCCTTCCGCAGCCCCAGGTAACCGCCGACGCGCTGATATCCGTCCAGTGTGAAGGCGTCTGCGTCGTCCCAATGAGCGGACAGGACCGGTGTGAGCACGGTCAACGTGCTCCCTCCTTCGGCGCAGCGGGCGGCATGGGTGGCGCGGTCCAGCCACGCTCGCGCGCGATCTTCAAACCGACCAGGGTAGCTGGCCCCGCGGCCGGGCCCTCACCAGCCTGGCCGTCCGGGTAACCGGCAAGGATCCTCGACGCCTCGCGCCAGGTGCACAGCCGGGTTGGACCGCGATCCGGGCTGACGTCCCTGCCCGCACGCAGGTCGTCGACGAGCGCGCGCGCCGACTGCGGCGTCATGTTGTCAAAGAACTCCCAGTTGACCATCACGACGGGTGCGTAGTCACACGCGGCATTGCATTCCACATGCTCAAGGCTGATCTTTCCGTCGGGTGTCGTCTCCTCGTTGCCGACGCCCAGGTGCTCGCGGAGTTCGGCGAAGATCTGGTCACCCCCCATCACCGCGCACAGCGTGTTCGTGCAGACCCCCACGTGGTAGTCGCCGACTGGCTGGCGCTTGTACATGGTGTAGAAGGTCACCACGGCGGTGACCTCGGCGACGCTGAGGCCAAGCTGATCGGCGCAGAACTCGATGCCTTCGCCGGACACATGGCCCTCTTCGGCCTGGACCAGGTGGAGCAGCGGCATCAGCGCGGAACGCGGCCGAGGGTACCGGCTCATGATCTCGGCGGCCTCGGCGGCCATCCGCGTGCGCGCCTGTTCGGTGAACGGCATTACCGGTCCGCACCTCCCATCACCGGATCGAGGCTGGCAACTGCCGCGATGACATCAGCGATCATCCCGCCCTCGCACATCACGGGCAGCGACTGCAGGTTGGTGAACGACGGATCGCGGAAGTGCACCCGGTAGGGCCGGGTTCCGCCATCGCTCACCGCGTGGCAGGCTAGCTCGCCGCGTGGCGACTCGACCGCCGCGTACACCTGGCCGGGCGGCACCCGAAAGCCCTCGGTGACCAGCTTGAAGTGATGAATGAGCGCCTCCATCGACTGGCTCATGATGTGCCGTATGTGGTCCGGCGAGTTGCCGAGCCCGTCGGGCCCGAGCGCGAGCTGCGCCGGCCAGCCAATCTTAGGATCACGGATCATCACCGGATCATCGTCATCGCGCTCTCCGGACAGCCGGTCCGCACACTGTGAGATGATCTTGAGGGACTCCTCCATCTCGTCCATGCGGACCAGGTACCGGCCGTAGGCGTCGCAGCTTTCCTGCACGGGCACGTCGAACTCGTAGGTCTCATAGCCGCAGTACGGCTGCGACTTGCGCAGGTCCCAGGGCAGACCGGTGGCGCGGAGCACCGGTCCCGTGAGGCCGAGCGCCATGCAGGCCGGCAGGTCAAGGTAGGCGATCCCGCTCGTCCGTGCCAGGTAGACGGGGTTGGCGTCCAGCAGCTTGCGCATGTCGATCAGTTTGCGGGGCAGCGCGCCGAGCAGCTCGCGCACCGCTTCCAGGGCACCCGGCGGCAGGTCCTGCGATATCCCTCCTGGCCGGATATAGGCGTGATTCATCCGCAGCCCGGTGATCAGCTCGAAGATGTCAAGCACCGTCTCGCGTTCACGCAGGCCGTGCAGGAACACCGTGGTGGCGCCGATTTCCATGCCGAAGGTGCCGATCGCCATCAGGTGCGAAGAAATACGGTTCAGCTCCATCATCAGAACCCTGATGACGCGAGCGCGTTCGGGGATCTGACCTTCGATGCCGAGAAGCCGTTCGACCGCGAGGCAGTAGGCCACCTCGTTGAAGATCGGCGCGAGGTAGTCCATCCGGGTGCAGAACGTGACGCCCTGCGTCCACGTTCGCACTTCCATGTTCTTCTCGATGCCGGTGTGCAGGTAGCCGATGACTGGCCGCAGCTCGGTGACGGTCTCGCCGTCCAGAGTCAGAATCAGGCGCAGCACGCCGTGCGTGGATGGGTGCTGCGGGCCCATATTGACGACAAGCCGCTCCTCGCCCGGCCGGTCGCCGATCTCGTCCGCGGCGGCGACTATCTGATCCCAGTCCTGGCCGGAGACGGTATAGACGCGGGTTGCCTCGGTCTCGCCTGGGCCGAGACCGCTGCCGTCCGAAGCGGTCGCCGCCTGCTCATCGGCCCGAGAGGTCATTGGTAGGCCCTCCGGCCCTCCGGCGGCGGCACCTGTGCCCCGCGATACTCGACCGGAATCCCGCCCAGCGGGTAGTCCTTGCGCTGCGGGTGGCCCTTCCAGTCGTCGGGCATCTCGATTCTGGTGAGCGCCGGATGCCCGTCGAAGATAATCCCGAAGAAGTCCCAGGTCTCCCGTTCGTGCCAGTCATTGGCCGGGTAGATGCCCACGACCGAGGGGATGTGCGGATCACCGTCGGGCGCGGTCACTTCCAGCCGCACGCGCCTGTTGTGCGTGATCGACGCCAGGTGGTAGACGGCATGCAGCTCGCGGCCCGGGTCATCGGGGTAGTGCACCCCGCTCACCCCGGTGCACAGCTCGAACCGCAGTGCCGGATCGTCGCGCATCCGCTGTGCGAGCTCGGGCAGGTGTTGTCTGCTGACGAAGAAGGTCAGCTCACCACGGTCGACCACCACGCGTTCCACCGCATCGGCGAGGCTCGTGCCCGACGCGCCAAGCGCCCGCTCGAGCGCGTCCGCGACCTCGTCGAAGTACGAGCCGTAGGGCCTGGATGCGGGCAGTGCCCGTGGCCTGCGAACCCGCAGACCACCGTAGCCCGAGGTGTCGCCGTCTCCGGAGACGCCGAACATGCCCCGGCGGACGACGCGCTCAGCCAGTCGCTCTTGACCCGCCTTGGCCGGAAGGCTTGGCTCGGCCCGCTCGGTCACGTGCTCACCTCCCGAGCCGGCGTGCCGACATCCACAAGCGGCAGCCTGCGCAGCCCGGCCGCTTCGCGTTCCTCGATCTCGGCCTGCCGGTGCGCGCCGAGCTTGGAGTTCTGGATCTTGTCGTGCAGCTTCACGATCGCGTCGAGCAGCATCTCGGGCCGTGGCGGGCAGCCGGGGAGGTAGATGTCCACCGGCACGATGTGATCGACACCCTGGACAATCGCGTAGTTGTTGAACATCCCACCGCTGGACGCGCACACGCCCATGGAGATGACCCATTTGGGCGCTGCCATCTGGTCATAGATCTGACGCAACACCGGGGCCATCTTCTGGCTCACCCGGCCAGCAACGATCATGAGGTCCGCCTGGCGTGGCGTGGCCGACGCGCGCTCCATTCCGAACCTCGCCAGGTCATGCCGCGGGCCGCCGACCGCCATCAGCTCCATCGCGCAGCAGGCGAGCCCGAATGTGGCCGGCCAGACGGAACTCTTCCGCGCCCAGCCGGCCAGTTGCTCCAGCGTCGTCAGCATGACCCCGCTGGGTAGCTTCTCCTCGATACCCATGGCGCTAATCCCACTCCAGACCGCCGCGCCGCCAGACATAGGCGTACGCGACCAGGACCGTGCCGATAAACAGAACCATCTCGACCAGCCCGAAGACCCCGAGTTGGTCGAACGCGACGGCCCAGGGATACAGGAAGATGATTTCAATGTCGAAGACGATGAACAGCATCGCGGTGAGGTAGTACTTCACCGGGAACCGGCCCCCGCCCCGCGGTTGCGGCGTCGGCTCGATGCCGCACTCGTACGCGTCGAGCTGGGCGCGGTTCCAGCGTTTGGGCCCCGCCAGCGTTCCCGCCACGAGGGAGAACAGCGCAAAGCCCAAGGACAGAGCCGCAAGGACCAAGATCGGAACATACAGCTTCATTGGCCCACACCTCTTTTCCTTCGCACCCGTCCACGCCGCGCCCAGCTCATGTCGGGCGAGTGCGTGCCGCGGCGGCGTCTGTCGCGTGCTCTGCTCACAGCGGGCTTCCCATCCTAGATAGCAGCGCCATTCCTGCTCCGACCCGGCTCAGCTACGCAGCGGGGGCCAACCGTGAAAGGGCGTTGATGACCCGGTCAGCTGCGTCACCCCCCCGCGGCTCGGTGAGATTGGCCAGCAACTTCATGGCGAACCGCATCACGGTCGCACGCCGCAGGCCATGGCGAGTGGCGAACTTCATCAGGTCGGGGTGGCCGATTGCCCGCACGAACATCCTGCCGAGCGTGTAGTACCCGCCGTAGGCATCCCGCAGAATCCGTGGATAGGCGCACAGCAGTTGTTCGCAAGACCCGGGGGAACTCATGGCGAGCGCTTGGGCGATCACCTCGGCAGCGATCTCGCCGGCCTCCATGGCGTATGCGATGCCCTCACCGTTGAAGGGGTTCACCATCCCGCCCGCGTCGCCGACAAGCAGCATGCCGCGGGTGTAATGCGGGGTTCGATTGAACCCCATGGGCAGCGCCGCGCCACGTATCGGCTGCGTCCGGTTCTCCTCGGAGAACCCCCACTCCGCAGGCATGCCCGCGAGCCACGTGCCGAGCAGAGCGCGGTAGTCGGTGTTCTGAAAGGCCTCGCTGGTGTTCAGCAGGCCGAGGCCGACGTTGCTTGTTCCATCGCCGACGCCGAAGACCCAGCCGTATCCGGGCAGCAGCCGGTCTTCGTCCCACAGGTCCAGCCACGCCTCGAGGTAGTCATCGTCGTGCCGCGGGCTGGTGTAGTACGTGCGAACCGCGACCCCCATGGGCCGGTCATCACGCTTGCGCAGGCCCATGGCCACGGACAGCCGGGACGAGTTGCCGTCCGCGGCCACGACGACGCGGGCGCGGTAGGCCCCGCGCGCGGTGGCGACCCCGACGATCCGACCGGTTCGCTCATCGAGCAGCGGGCCGGTTACCGGGGTCCGCTCAAGCAATCGCGCACCCGCGCGCTCGGCGGTGCGGGCAAGCGCCTCATCGAACCCGAGGCGGGTGCGGACGAGGCCAAAGCCGGGATAGTTGCTCAGGTCGGGCCAGGGCACCTCGATCCGGGTGCCGCTGCCGATGATCCGCAGTCCCTCGTTCCTGATCCAGCCATCGTCCTCGCTGGTCGCGACGCCCATCTTGGCCAGGCACTTCACTGCGCGCGGGGTGAGGCCGTCGCCACACACCTTCTCGCGGGGGAAGGCAGCCTTTTCCAGCAGCAGCACATGCAGGCCAGCCTGGGCTAGGTAAAAAGCAGTGGCCGAACCCGCCGGGCCAGCGCCGACAACGATGACATCGGCATCCTGCTCCGCCCTCCCGCGGGGATCCGCGGCAGCCGGGCTAACTCGCTCAGTCACAGACCTGTCCTGACTCTGACTGCGGGGAAGCGCACCGCCTCTCGCGAACGGTCCTTATGACCGCCCGGCGCGACGTTCGCGTCCCGGCGCGAGGCTTGTCCTCTTGTGAACCGCTTCACAAGTGCTCAGTCCGAAAGTGTAGACCTTTGCGCCCGCCAACTGCGAACCAGCCCGGGCCTATGGCCGCTAAGGCCCGCGGAGGGCGCTGTGCAGGGCGACAACACCGAAGGACAGGTCGCGCCAGCGGACCGCGGTCCAGCCCGCCGCGTGCAACCATCTCGCCAGCTCCGCCTGGCCCGGCCAATCCTTGATCGACTCGGCCAGGTACGCGTAGGCGTCGGGGTTGCTGCTGAGCACGCCGGCCACCAGTGGCAGCACCCGCCGCAGGTAACGCTGGTACCCGGCGTCCGCGGCACGGACACGAAGATGGCTGAACTCACAAACCACCAGCCGGCCTCCAGGCCGGGTGACCCGCAGCATCTCGCGCAGCGCGGCCCGTGGGTCGGCGACATTTCGCAGGCCGAACGAGATCGTCACGGCGTCGAAGCATCCATCCCGCAGCGGAAGCCTCAGCGCGTCCCCCGCGATGAAATGGGGGGCGGCGGCCGGCGAGGCGCGCCGCCGCCTGACTCCCTCCCGGAGCATCCCGAGAGAGAAATCACAGGCCACACAGCGTGCCCCCGAGGCGGCAAGGGCCACGGCCGAGGCGCCCGTTCCGGCTGCGAGGTCGAGGATCCGCTCACCGGGCGCGGCGTTGACCGCCCGCGTGACGGCACGGCGCCACAGCCGGTCCTGGCCAACCGACAAGACATCGTTGAGCAGGTCGTAGCGGCGCGCGGTCTGGTCGAACATGGCCGCCACGTCGGCGGGCCTCTTGTCCAGTTGGGCCCGGCTCACCCGGTCAGCCTCGCACATCGGCCGAAGCCGGGGCGCGAAGCTTCGTAACCCGCCCGGCGTCGCCAAGCGTCCAACGAATGCGTGGGACGGCCGCTGTGGCGGCGTCCCCACCTGGATCAGCTCATCGCTCGGCTGGTTCCCAGGGCTGCCGCGCGGCCGGTTCCGGAGCGCCCCACCCGAAACCGGCCGCCGGTGGACCGGCCCTCTCGTTCTCGAGCCGCGCCGAACCCCCCACGACCTCTTTGTACGCCGCAGTGTTGCGCCGGCCCCCGAAATACCGGCGAGTAGCGACATTCTGGAGTACAAACCCGCGTGCGGTGGTGATCACGGCGCGGTCGCCCGACGTCGCGCTAGTCGCTGTCTTCCGAGCGCGAGCCCTCGTCGATCCGCCGCCGGAATTCGCGCGCTCGCCGGGCCAGCGCCCCTGACATGGCGTCGCGCTGACGCGATAGCGCGACAAAGCTGACCAGGCCACTGCTCGCGGCCGCGAGCAGCAGCAGCAACAGGCCGCGCGCGCCTGCGAGGTAACACGCGCCAAGCGCAGCCACAAAGAGCAGAACGCGGGCAGAGGTATAGGTGAGTGCGGCGCGCATAACGCCATCAGCCTATTGCGGTCCCAGCAATTCGGCGCGCAACGCCGGCCCGATGTTCCCCCCGGACAAGATCGACACATACGTCTTTCCGGCCGGAAGCTCACTTCGCCGGTAGAGAAAGGCGGCCACGGCCACCGCGCCCCCGGGCTCGGCGATAAGCCGCAGGTCGTCCGCGATCCGCCGGACCGCCGCTTTGATTTCCTCCTCGGCTACCGTGACCACGTCGTCGACGTAGGCCCGCATGTGCTCGAACGGCACCTCGCCGACCTGCTCGACTCGCAGCGCGTCGGCGACGGTGCGCGCGGTCTGCGCGGCGGGCCAGCAGATGCGCGTGCCCGCGCGCAGCGAGTCGCGAGCGTCGGCGGCGAGCTCCGGCTCCACTCCCACCACCGCGGCGCTCGGGCGCGTGGCCTTGATCGCCGCTGCGATCCCGGAGATCAGCCCTCCGCCGCCGACAGGAACAAGCACCACGTCAACGTCGTCGCAGTCGGCCATGATCTCCAAGCCGATGGTTCCCTGGCCGGCGATGACCGCGGCGTCGTCGAACGGCGCGATGACGGCGTAACCGTGACGGCTGGCCAGTTCCTGCGTGGCGCTCGTGCGCGACACGAGCGACGGTGCGACCGTCACCACCTGCGCGCCGTAGGAGCGAGCGGATGCCACCTTCATCTGCGCGGCCGTCTCGGGTACGACCACGACGGCCGCGCAGCCGAGCGCCGCGGCGCCGTAGGCGACCGCGGCAGCGTGATTGCCGCTCGAATGCGCGATCACGCCGCGGGCGCGCTGCCCCGCTGGCAGCGCGCTGATCGCCGCGTATGCTCCGCGGATCTTGAATGACCCGGTTGGCTGCAGTGATTCGGGCTTGACCAGAAGGCGGCCCGGCGCATGCGGATACCGGACGAGCGGTGTCCGGACCGCCACGCCCGCGAGGCGGCGCGCCGCCGCCTGAATCTGCGCCAGCGGCACGAGACGGTCAGGCATGGCGGCCGCGTGCCCTCTTGGATGCATATTTTCCGGAACATAGGGAGAAAACCGCCGTTAGCCGACACACTTGGGACAAGTCCCCGCTTCAAAGCTCAGGAAGGGTAGAACGTGGAGGCCAGCAGCGAGCGACTGCTCACTCCCGGCGAGGTCGCCGCCCTTTTCAGGGTTGATCCAAAGACCGTAACGCGTTGGGCTGCCTCGGGCCGGATCAGCAGCATCCGCACGCCCGGCGGGCACCGCCGGTTCCGTGAGTCTGAGGTCCGTGCGCTGCTGCGCGGTGACATCGAGCCAGCCGCGGACGGCCACCGCGCACGGTGATGGCGCGCACCTGACCGGCGCCGCCTCGCCTCATCCAGGATCCTGGCCTTCGCCCATGCCGCGGCGTGCGCGAAACTCAAGGAACTCACGGTAGAGCGCGTCGTCTTCACGCCGCCATCGGTTGCGCCGCTCCTCCATCTCCTCCTCGGTCATCGCCTGCCGTGCCAGCCGCTCGTACTCAGCGTCCCCGGGCCCGATCTCCACATAGACCTGCCCGATGAGGCGACCGCCGTCGCCGACGGCGGTGCGCGGCACCTTCAGGTTCCCGTTGGGGAGACGTATGACGAACATTTCCTGGTCATCCTAGACGCCAAAGCGCCGGTCGAAGTAGAGCATCACGTTCAGCGCTGTCCTGGTGTCCCCGCCGAGCATGTCGACGAGGGCGGGCCGCTGCCGCGAGGCGATCGCGGCGAACGCGTCCGCGAAGAACTCCCTGCGCCCGAGACCACTGGGCTGGCGGTGGAAGTCACTGACCAGGTGGGGAACGCACTGATCATAGAGCCTGCGGAACTCAGCCTGATCGGACTGCCAGTGGCCAGGGGTGTCGATGTCGTCCAGTGCGTGCCCGATCTCATGGCACATGACATCGGGCGTGGGCGATGGCTGAGCGCCAACAACGATCTTGCGGCCGCCATATGCCCCGGCGCAGACATCCCACGTGCCGCGGCCGGCGGGCAGCGGAACACCACGCAGGTGTTGCATGTGGTCAAGGTCGGGAACGCCGCCCGGGCCGACGAAGATCCCATCGAGCGCTCCGGCGAGCCTCTCCTTGAGCGCCGCAGGCAACTCGGCGAGTCGGTCGATCGCGCGCACGATCTCGGCCGGCGGCGGCGCCTTGGCATCCCATTGCCGGTGCAGAACCTGTTCCAGGCTGCCGCAATGCCGACGACCGTCGCCGCGATGCGGCTCATCAGGCAGGTGCGGCGCCACATACCGATCGCGGGCGCTTGGCCGGCCGTCGGTTCGCGCATGAGCCGCAGGCTTCGCGAGTTCGGACCCGGGGCGCCCGGCGAACGCCGCGGCGTTGCCCGGATTCGCCACCTCGTACCATGGCCGCCGCGCCGCGGCGTCCCTCGAGCCTCGCCCGGCCGACGCGCGCCCTGTGTCGGCTCGCATGGTCGGGCCGCCAGACACCCTGTCCTTGACGGGTGAGGTGAACGGCGCGGCACGGTCCGGCGACGGGCGTATGCGCGCCCGGGCGCCGCCCGGCCGGGTTTCCCATGGCGGGCTGGCCCTGCGCGCCGCGTCCGGCCGAGCGCCATCCGCCGCTGGCCCACCCATGGTCGTGTCCAGCGGCGATCCCGGTCGCCACAGGTCCGCCCCGCCTCGGTCGACACCGCCCCAGGCCCCGCGCTCGGCACCGGCCAAACCACCTCGCTCGACGTCGCTGCCGACACCGCCGCCTGTACCACCCCCGGCGCGGCCCTCGCCACCAACCAGGCCGCCGCGCTCGACGCCGCCCCCGGCATGGCGCTCGCCGCCGGCGCCCCCGGCACGGCCATCGCCGCCGGGCATTCCGCCACGCTCGGCACCGCCCCCAGCGCCGCGCTCGGTGCCAGCCAAGCCGCGCCGTGCGGAGCTGCCGCGCAGGTCGCGTTCGGCCCACGCTGGCCGACCCGCGCGGACTGGCGCGCCGCCGGCAAGGTCTGGCCCGCTCGCCCGCCAGTCGGCACCGCCTGATGGACCGGCGGCGTGCCGCGACCTGTCGACGACGGCACGGAACCGGTGACGGCCAGACTCCCGCCTGCGGCCTTTGGCGGCGCCGGCGCGGCCCGGTTCCGGGTCGCGTGACCGCCGCACGCGGTCGAACAGGCGGAAACGCACGCATCACTCCTTGCGCCAAACGCGTTGGGTCACGCGTTACTTGACGCCGCCGCCCGGTCGCTGCGCGCACGCCCCGTCCATGGGCCGTGCCACAAGCGCGGACACCAGCGTCGTCAGCCAGCTCACGAGTGGCCTGGCGGCCAGCGTACGACGGATTCGGTAATACCGTCACCTCCCGTGATCTAACATGACGGCACGCCCGTTGCGACCGTCTCGTCGGCAATCCCATTCATTCCGGCGCGTGCCTCCTGCTAGGCGGCTAGGCTGCCGCCATGCTCTTGCTGGCCGCGCTGAGTGGGTTGCTCGCCATCGGCGTCTGGCTGTACTGCCTGGTGGACATACTTATCACCTCCAGGGAAGGTTGCCGCCACATGCCAAAGCAAGCATGGCTGGCAGTCGTCGCGCTCACGTTTGCGCTTGGCGCCGCCGCGTGGTTGCTCATCGGGCGCTCGCGCGCCGCCCGGCCGCGGCGGCGCCGGCGGATGGTGACCGCTTACCATTGGGCCGAGCACGATCCGCGCAGCGCGGCCCTGGCGAGAAGCCGACACCCCGCAGGCCGCGCCAGGCCGATCGGCCCGGACGACGACCCGGCGTTTCTCCACCAGCTTGATCAGATGATTCGCCGCGATTACGACGCTGGCAACGAGGCCTGACGACCGGCGACCCGGGCGGCAAAGCCGGACGACCCGCGCGACGCGGCCCCGCGACCCGGGCGGCAAAGCCCGACGGCGCGCGGCGGGAACGGATCCCAGCTGCCCGCGGCGCGGGCCGAGCTAGCTGATCCCGGCGTAGGAGTGCAGGCCCGTGACCCAAATGTTGACGCCGACCAGGTTGAACATCAGGCAGCCGAAGGCCGCGAGCTGAACGTATGCGGCCTTTCTCCCGCGCCAGCCCGCCGTCGCGCGTGCGTGCAGGAAACCCGCGTAGGCCACCCAGGTGATGAAGGCCCATGTCTCCTTGGGATCCCACCCCCAGTACCTGCCCCAGGCCTGATCCGCCCAGATGGCGCCGGCGATGACGGCGAAGGTCCAGATCGGGAACCCGAACACCACCGTGCGGTACGCGAGCCGGTCAAGCACCTCGGGCTTCGGCAGCCGCCGCATAATGCCGCCGCCGCCCGCGCCCGCCGCGACAAGCCGGGCGTGGCGGTCTGCGAACAGGTACATCATCGTGGCCGTCGCCGCCACGATGAAGATCCCGCTCGATACCGCCGCCGCCGTGACATGGATCGCTATCCAGTACGAGTGCAGCGCGGGCATCAGCGGCCCTGCGGCGGTGTAGAGCACGGTGGCGCACAGGCCAAGGCCGAGCACGACCGGCACCATGACGAACAGGCCGAGGAAGTACGCGCGGTAACGCAGGGCGAGCGCGAGAAAGACGATGACCGCGCCGCAGGTGATCGCGGTGACGAACTCGTACATGTTGCCCCACGGCACACGGTGCGCGGCTAGCCCTCTGGTCACGATGCCAAGCACGTGCGTGGCCAAGCCCGCGACAGTGAGCGCGAGGCCTGCGCGAACCCATGGGCCGACCGGGCTCGCCACCTCGGCTGCGCCGCCACCGCCAGCCGTGGGCGCCGCCGGCGCGGCGCGCTTGCCGCTGGCGCCCGCGAGAGCGAGCTCCGGTTCGCGCTGGGACGCGGCACGCTTCACCTGGCGCCGCCCATAGGCCAACTCGCCCGCGTAGGCGAGCATGGCGAGCGAATAGAGCACCACGGTCAGCAGCAAGAAATGATCACTGAGCCGGGCCATGCCCATGTTGACGGGCACGATCATCACTTCCTGTCGTCATGTGTCATGGACTCGCGCGCGAGCGCCGCAGGTCCGCGTCCCGTGTCGGCCGCCGCCTCATGGGCGGCCCGCAACGCCGCTGTGAGCGCGGCGAACTCCTCCTCGAAGCCGCCGGCCACGTCGGACCGGGCGAGCCCGCCGACCTCCACCACGGTCAAAGCCTCGCCGCCCGCCTCGCCCGCCGGGCGTGCCCGCACGAACACGCGCCGCCTGCGGACAAGGAAGGACAACAGCAGGCCCGCCACCGCGACCATGGCCGACACGAGCGCGGGAAGGCGGCCGGGGTCGTAGGTGACCTGCACACTGATCCACTGCCGGTAGCCGGTGAATGTGACACTGCCGGCGCCGTTAGGGAGCTTCATTGACTGCCCGGGCACAAGCGGTCGTGGCGCGATGGGCAGGCGCCGCATGGCGGCGGTGTTCAGCTGATAGACCGACTGCGGCGCGCCAGAGTCAAGGCCAAGGTTCCCTGCGTACGAGACGAGGCTGACGGCCGGGCGCAGCGGCGCGGGAAACGCCGATTCGAGCCGCCCGCCGACATCGACCGCGGTCGGCAGGAACACCCCGGCGAAGCCGAGTTGCTGCGGCCGGGCGTCGGGGACCTTGATCACGCCCTCGGATGTGAAGTCGGTCGTGCTCGCGGGCAGGAACGGGGCGTCGCATGGGGCCGCCGGGCGCTGCCTGGCAGCGAACGGCGGCGGTGAACGACGACGGGTCTCCCCGCAGCGGACCGGACTGCACGTAACGCGCGCTGAACCGGTCCAGCCATAGGGTGAACGGCTGCAGGTCGCCAGGGCCGACGGCGCGGCCAGGATGGTACTGATCGTAAGAGGCGACCGCGTTGGCGAAACCATCACCCTCGGTGAGCAGAACGTCCGCCTTGTAGCCGAACAGCGCGCCGAGGCCCACCGCGGCGAGCAACGCGAGCAGTGCGACGTGAAAGAGCAGGTTGCATGCCTCATGCAGATAGCCCTTTTCTGCAGCCACGTAGCCGTCCTCGACTCGCAGCCGAAACCGCCTGCCGGCCAGCAGTGTCGTCGCCGCGGCCGTGGCCTCGCGCGGGCTGAGCGGGGTCCGGTACGCGGATCCGAGGGCGAGCCGTGACGGGCGCCGTGGCGCCGGTGGCGGTTTCGCGCGCATCGAGGTGGTGAGGCGGAACGTTCGCGGCAGCACGCAGCCCGCGAGCGAGGTGAACAGGAGCAGGTAGATCGCGGCGAACCAGGGCGCGGCGAAGACGTCGAACAGCGAGAGCCGGTTCAGCAGCGGACCGAGCGCCGGGTGCTGGCCGATGTATTGCTGCACTTTCGCCGGGTCCGTGCCGTTCTGCGGCAGCACCGAACCCGGCACGCTCGCCAGCGCGAGCAGGAAGAGCAGAACAAGCGCCGTGCGCATGGCGGTGAGTTGCCGCCAGCACCACCGCAACCAGCCCATTATCCCGAACGGCTTCGCTGGCTGGCCCGCTGCCTCCCCGGGCTGGGCCGCCGGCGAGGTGTCACGCTCCGCTGCCGTGCCGGCCTGGCCCGCCGGCGAGCTGTCACGCTCCGCTGCTATACGGTCGCCCTCGCCGTTGCCCTCGGCGTCGGCGGGCCCGGCCGCTTCGGTAATCCGCGGCGCCGGTCCCGGATTTTGGGTGTGCCGCGCCGCGGCGGGCATGTCACCGGGCGCCGCCCCCCGCGTGCCGGTCGCCCGAGTCACCCGCTGGCCCCTGACCGCGCGGTTTGTCCGGTGAGCCGGTCGAGCAGGCTCTTCAGCCCGGTGTAGGTGACGCCGCCGATGATCCGGTCCGCGATGTGCCCGGTGCGGTCGATTACCAGCGTGCTCGGGATGGCGCTCGGCGGCACCGTGGCGCGGAACGCGAGCAGGATCTGGCCCGCCGGATCGTACAGGCTTGGGTATCTGAGGCCGAAGCTGCGCTCGTAGGCCGCGCCGTTCGCCCGGCCCGGGTCCTTGATGTTGGCCCCGATGAACTGCACGCCCTTCGCACGGTAGGTGCGGGAAAGCTGCGCGAGCGCGGGCGCCTCGGACCGGCACGGCGCGCACCAGGAGGCCCAGAAGTTCAGCACCACGACCTTGCCACTGTAGCTGGCGAGGCTGAGCCGCTGGCCGGTGAGAGTGGGGCCGGACACCTTCGGCGCGGCCGGGCGTTGCCCTGCCTTGAACGCGGTCGTGCCGACCGTCCCGCCGATGTAGTTGGTGTCGCCGCTGCCGGGGCCGCTCCGCGCGTTCTGGCCGCCGACGCACCCTGTGAGCCCCACGCTCAGCGCGAGCAGCACCGCGATCGGCAGCGCCGCCGCCCACCGCGGCGCCGCCCGGGGCGGCTTCGCCCATCCCGCCCGGCGCGGCGCAACCCGGCGCGGCGGCGCCGATCGCGGCGCTGCCTGGGACAGCCTGCGCGGACGCGCGGCACCGGGGGCTCGGGACACGAAGATGATCTCCTACAGGCGGTGACTCTCCGCCCCATTGTGCCCGCCGGGCCTCCCATCCCTGACGCTGGGCCGGCGCTCGAGCCGCCGACAGGGTTCGGCCGGGCCGCACCATGACACTCGGTGGAACTCTGCTGTTCCCGGGCGGAACACCGGTGCGGCACCGAATGTCCCAGGCGACCAGCGGTGGTCCACCGGTGGTGTAGGGGACGAACAGCGGCGGGCCACCGGTGTTGCTCGGGAGGACAGCGACCGGCCGTTGGTGCCGCAGTGTGCCGCGCCGACGGTGCCGGTGTGCGGCGCCGACGGCGCCGGTGTGGGTCGCTTCCGCATGCCGGACGCGCCACGTAGCGGGGCGGCTACGCGCCGGGCACGTCTGGGCGCCGGCTTGCCGGGACAGCGGGCTCGCAGTAACCGACGCTGACGACGTCGTCACCCTGATAGGTGAAGCTGGTGAGACTCGCAAGCCCGGTTTGCCTGCGCGCCGGGTTGTGCCACAGCTTTACGCCCTCGACCGCCCGCCGCGCGATCCAGATCGGCAGTTGGTGGCTAACGCAGACGGCCTCATGCCCACGAGCCGCGTCGCGTGCCGCCGCGACCGTCGCCAGCATGCGAGTGGCGATCTCGCTGTACGGCTCGCCCCACGACGGCAGGAACGGGTTGCGCAGCTTCACCCAGTGCCGCGGCCGGCGCAGTGATCCGTCGCCGACCCCGAACGTGAGCCCTTCAAAGTGGTTGTCGGCCTCGATCAGCCGGTCATCGAGGGTGACGGCCAGGCCGAACTGCTCCGCAAGCGGTTCCGCGGTCTCACGGGCCCGCTCGAGTGGCGAGGAGAACAAAGCCGTGACATCGCGGGCGGCAAGGTGGCGGGCGACAGCCTTGGCCATCAGCAGGCCGTCAGCAGACAAGTGAAAGCCGGGAAGCCGACCGTACATTATCCGGCCGGGGTTTTCGACCTTCCCGTGCCTGAGCAGGTGAACCACGGTCGTCTCGCTCATGTCCCGGCCAGCCTACCGGCGCTGTGCGTCCCATCCCGCTGCTCGGCTTGTCGCCGCACCTCACGCTAAGCCGCCGATGCGAGGTAGATACAGGTGCGGGCCTGGTTGAAGGACACGGTTAGGCTGAGTCAAGCACGCGGTTGCGCCTAGGGTTCCGCGCCTGGCCTGCCGCAGGAAGGACACAATTAGGGCCAGGCGGCCTGGACCGAGCGGCGCCGGGAACCGCCGGCAGGCGGCCAACACCTCACGGGATAGCAGGCGGCCAACACCTCACGGGATAAGAGCCTCGAGGGCCCATTTGGGATGCCCGGGGCGCGCCAGCCCAGGGAGCGGACGACCCCGGGCGCGCGCCGGGCCCGGCCAACAGGAGACCCCGTGAGCCTCACCGCGATCGCGCTGATCGCAGCCGCAGCAGCTATGCACGCAGGCTGGAACCTGCTCTCCAAGCAAGCTGCCCAGGCGGGCGCCGTCGCCTTTACCTGGATGCAGGCCAGCCTGGGCACCCTCATCTACGCGCCCGTGCTCGCCATCTACCTGGCGGCGAACCACCCGCACCTGCGGCCGCTCGCCGCGGTGTTCTTGGCCGGCACGGCCGTCCTGCACATCGGTTACTTCCTGCTCCTGCAGCGCGGCTACGCCGCGGGCGACCTTTCACAGATCTACCCGCTTGCGCGGGGCAGCGGGGGCTGCTGCTGTCCAGCTTCACCGCGATCGGCCTCTACCGCGAGCGCCCTGGCCTGCTCGGCATAGCCGGAATCCTGCTTGTCGCAGCCGGTGTGACGATGCTCAGCCTGCCCGACGGCGCCGCCGCGCTGCGAGCGGGCGCCCTCGGCTATGGCCTCATGACCGGGATGTTCATCGCCGGGTACACGCTGTGGGACAAGTACGCGGTGGCAAACGTTCGCGTCCCGCCGCTGCTCGAGGAGTTCGCGGCCGGCGCCGGGGTGGCGCTGGCCCTGGCCGCGTTCGCCGCCCGCGATCGCGAGCGCATGTCCGCGCTGTGGCGCGGTTACCGATGGCAGGTGATCGGCACCGCGGTGCTGTCTCCGCTTGCCTACATCCTGGTGCTCACCGCGCTGGTGTTCAGCCCGGTGAGCTCGATCGCTCCGGTCAGGGAGGTCAGCGTGCTTGTCGGGGTGCTGCTTGGGCGGCGGCTGCTCGGCGAGGGCAGTGTGGCGCGCCGCCTGACGGCGGCGACCGCGATCGCGGCGGGTGTCACCGTCATCGCCGTCGGCTGACCGGCAGGCACGCCTGTCGGCTGACCGGCAGGCACGCCGGATCCTGACCCGCCTCCCAGGCCGGCTCAGCGGGCGGCTTTGTACCCCAGAATGTTGTTACTCGCCGGTATTGCGGGGGCCGGAACAACGCCCTGGCGTACAAAGAAGCCGGGGCGGTTCACGGTGGTCACGAGCCACGTAACTTCGGGTGAGGCCTTATTGCCGTGGCGGCCGGTTCACGTAGCAGAACTAAGCGCCTGAGCTGCGGCCTTTGCGGCGCCGGGGAGTGCGGCCGCAACCCGGTCAACGGCCGGGCCGTCGTGTGCCGAGGACAGGAACCACGCCTCGAACGGCGACGGCGGCAGGTAGACGCCGGCGTCCAGCATCGCGTGGAAGAAGGCGGCGTAGGCGCGGCCGCTCTGGGCGCGGGCGCCGCCGAAGTCGCGCACAGGACCGGTGACGCCCAAAAAGACCGAGAAGAGGTTTCCCGCAGCCTGCACGTGGTGCGGCAGGCCCACCGCCGTGAGCGCCTCGCCCGCGAACCGCGCCACGTCTGCGGCGGCGGCGTCGACCCTCGCGTACACCTCGCTCGTGCACGCGCGCAACGTCGCGAGGCCCGCGGCGACCGCGACCGGGTTCCCCGACAGCGTTCCCGCCTGGTACACCGGGCCCGCCGGCGCCAGCTTGTCCATGATCTCCGCGCGGCCGCCGAACGCCGCGGCCGGGAGCCCGCCCCCCATCACCTTCCCGAACGTCATCAGATCGCCCGCCACACCCTCACGGCCGTACCACCCCGATCGGCTTACCCGGAACCCGGTGAGCACCTCGTCGACCACAAACAGGGCACCATGCTCCGCGCACACGGCGGCGATCAGCCGGTTGAACCCGTCG
>WNGF01000901.1_pt1 | contig 44150 bp, 39 predicted proteins | sample 5400641 | NCBI WGS metagenome assembly WNGF01 (sample SAMN13153371, study PRJNA577476) | soil metagenome | isolation source: 80 cm soil or saprolite under grassland replicate 2 | place: USA:California | collected 2016-06-15 | reverse complement strand
ATGGCTGCGCCGTCGCAGATGTCGAGGCGGTGAAAATGATAGCGGCTGCCTTCGTCGATCCCGGGCAGGGATTCTAGATTCCCGGCGTAAGTGAGCTTGTCGACGTTCACGACGACGTGATCGGTGTCGCGGACAATCATCCGCACGAGCGCCGATCCGATAAATCCCGCGCCGCCGGTTACGAGTATCGTGCTCAAAGTGTCGTCAGTCGCGCGATGTGCGCTCCGCTTACCCGCTGCCCGGCGATACATTTCGTGCGCATGGAAGCCGACCGAGGGGCGTTGAAGTGGTTGGATGACACGGAATTCGAGGGCTAAATCTAACGTGCATAAACCGCAGTTGCCGCGAAAAAAACCGGAGGCAATGGCCGCCACCGCCGACTTCCTCGTCGTCGGCGGAGGCATCATCGGCATCACTATCGCGCTCGAGCTCGCGCGGCGTTTTCCGGGCGAGACGATCACGCTCATTGAAAAAGAGCGCGAGCTGGGTACACACGCCAGCGGCCGCAACAGCGGCATCCTCCACGCCGGCTTTTACTATTCGGCCGATAGCCTGAAGGCGCGGTTCTCCAGGGAGGGCAACGCTGCGCTCACCAGATATTGCGAAGAGCGCCATTTGGGAATCAACCGCTGCGGCAAGATCGTGGTAGCGAGGGATCAGGCCGACCTCGTTGGCATCGAGGAGCTGCTCCGCCGGGGGCGGGCGAACGGAGTACCCCTCGAGGACATCACTGAAGCGGAAGCGAAAGAGATCGAACCGCGGATCCGTACCTTCGAGCGCGCGATTTTTTCGCCGACGACGTCCGCGGTCGATCCGGTTGCCGTTACGCTGTCGCTTGCCGCCGACGCCAAGAAGGCGGGAGTCTCCCTTCGGCGGGACACTCGATATCTCGGTCGGGATGACGACAGAGTCCGCACCAATGTTGGTGCCATCCGGTGCGGATATCTGGTTAACGCTGCCGGTCTATATGCCGATCGGATCGCCCGCGATTACGGCTTCTCCGCCGATTACCGCATCCTGCCGTTCAAGGGCGTCTACCTCTATGCCGATGAAGGCGAGGTGATACGCACGAACATCTATCCGGTTCCGAATCTTGCAAACCCGTTTCTCGGCGTCCACTTCACGGTAACGACCGCCGGTCGCACGAAGATCGGACCGACTGCCATCCCGGCCCTCTGGCGGTAGCAGTATGGATGGGCCTCACGATTCAGCGTGCGCGAACTCGCCGAGATTGCGATTCGCGAGGCCGGGCTGCTGGCACGCGATGACTTCGGCTTCCGCTCTCTCGCCGTTTCCGAGATTAGGAAATACCGGCGCAAGAATCTCGTCGCCCTTGCTTCCACAATGGTTCGCGATCTAGACCCTCGCCGCTACACCCATTGGGGAACGCCCGGGATCCGCGCCCAGCTTCTCGACATCCGGAACCGGCGTCTGGCGATGGACTTTCACGTCGAAGGGGATGGCTGCTCGATGCACGTCCTCAATGCGGTCTCGCCGGCCTTCACGTCGTCGATTCCGTTCGCCTCTTACGTCGTCGACCAGATAGAGCCGAAGCGGCGGTGACTGCGCTGACGGTGCAGGTTCACCATCACCAGTGGAGCGTGCAGGTAGATGAGCCCCACATGTTGCCTCTGAAAAACCGATTGCGCAGATTATTATCGCCCCGCTCAACGGCGACCGCGAATTCGGCCGCCGCCATCTCTTTCATTACCGCCACACCTTGAAAGTTTTCGTCTCCGGCGCCGCCGGGTTCCTCGGCAGCCACATCGCGGACGCCTTTATCCGCACCGGCAACGAAGTGGCGGGTTGCGACAACATGATAGGCGGCGATCTCGTCAATCTCCCCGAAGGAATCTCGTTCGAGATCGCCGACTGTGGTGACGTCGCGACGATGAAGCGCCTGACTCGCGGAGCTGACCTCATCTACCACTGCGCCGCGGTGGCGCCCGAGGGATTCAGTGTTTTCTCGCCGGCGCTAGTCGCGAAACACGTATACGAGAACACCGCCGGACTGCTGGCGGCGGCAGCGACGAACAGGACCCGCCGCTTCGTCTACTGCTCTAGCATGGCCCGTTACGGTGCCGGTACTCCCCCGTTTACAGAGGAACAACCGGTCCAACCCGAGACCCCATATGCGATCGCGAAGTGTGCCGCCGAGCTGCTCGTCGCCAATGTGTGCGACACTCACGGGCTTGAGTTCGTGATAGCGGTGCCGCACAACATCGTGGGACCGAAGCAGAAGTACGACGATCCATATCGGAACGTCGTCAGCATCTTCGTGAACCGGATGCTGCAAGGTCTTCAGCCGATAATTTATGGCGACGGGGAGCAGCGGCGCAGCTTCTCATTCATCCAGGACTGCGTAGAGCCGCTGGTGCGGATGGCGACACTCCCCGGCCTGAATGGCGAGATTATAAACATCGGGCCGGATGAGAATCCTATCTCTATAAACGAGCTTGCCGAGCACTTGGCGAAGCTGATCGGATTCAAGCTCGACCCCATCAGGGTCGGTGCACGTCCGCGGGAAGTGCGTGTAGCTACGTGTTCGGCGGAAAAAGCGCGCCGACTTCTCGGATACAAGACAAGTGTAACTCTGGACCAGGGTCTGCGTACCATGGCAGAATGGATTCGCTCTCATGGAGTGAAGCCATTCGTCTATCACCTGCCCATCGAGATTGACTCTCCACTTCTGCCTTCGACATGGCGTGACCGGCTGATCTGAATGCCGCACCGAGGAACGGAGTCGGCGGTAGCGGCATCACTCCCCAAATCCGCTGATTTTCTTGTCATCGGAGGCGGCATCGTCGCTGCCACTTGCCGAGATGGAGAAGTATCGTCGCCCGAACCTGCGATCCCTGGCGTCCGCGCCCTGGTTCCCGATTTGGATGCCGGATGCCACAAGCATTGGGGCATCCCCGGCATTCGGGCCCAGGTCCTCGATCTCAGGACGCGCCGTTTGGTATGGGACTTCCATGTAGAAGGGGATGACCGCTCAATGCACGATCTCAACGCGGTCTCACCCCCCTTCACATGTGCTATTCGCTTCAACATGTAGCCGATGGCCTCCAATCCGCACTGAAGTAGATTAATGCCCGATGCGTGCTCACCCAACGTTCGCCCCCCGAGGGTCCTTAGAATGTCCCTGACGGGAGCCCCAGTCTCCGACCGGAAGACTGCCCCCCTTCGAATTCGCTCCCGCATACGCGAGCGGAGGCCCGTATCAGTTCGCCGCCACACGGGCCGGACCACGACTCGGTTCCTCGTCCTGCTGGCCGGCGACGCGGTCGCTCTAATGGTCTACCAGGCAGTCGCCAAGCTTCTCGACCAGGGCACCGTGCTTGGCACCCGCCTCGGTCATGCGCTCACCGCCGACCCTGCGGACAGTGTCTATTTCGCGGCCTCGCTTTTCTTCTGTCTTTTTATCACGGGGAGCTATAGCCGCCATCGGGCTCTGAACCGCGGCATTCGCCTGCTTAGTTCTGCCGCCCTGGCATCCCTTCTCGTTCTGGCCGTTCTCTGGCTTTCTGTCGGGTGGACCGCAGCCCTGGCAGTTTATCTTGTGACAGTCGTTCTGACTTGGGGAGTGCTTCTCGCGGAGCGGCGTTTCACCGATTGGTTTCTGCGGGAATTGTGGCCGCGTAGTCGCGGAGCCGCGGCAGCTCTGGTTATCCGGACCGACAGTCCAGAAGATGCCCAAATCGAAACCGCGCTCCTGGCGCCCGGAGGCGATTACAAGCTCGCCGGTCACCTGGACGCTGACTCCGCGTCGATAGACGACCTCGGTGACATCATCGAGCGAAATCATATCGAAGCGGTCGTCGTCTCGGGGCCGCTGTCCCCAGCGATGATCTCCGAGATCGTGGAAGAAAGTCTGCTGGCCGGCGCACAAGTTCTTTACCCGGCGCGCAGCGTTCGAATCCCGAATGTTCGTCCTAAGCTCATCTGGCACTACGATCAGCCGTTTTTCGAGTTGGGCGCGCCGGTCCTCAAGGCGACGGCGCTCATTGCAAAGCGGATCACCGACATCATTGGCGCTCTTTTGGCGCTGGTGGTCTTGTCGCCCATCTATCTCGCACTCGCGATGGCAGTCCGACTGGATTCCCCGGGTTCGATACTCTTCACTCAGGATCGGGCTGGCCTTGGTGGGAAGAGATTCCGAATGCTCAAGTTCCGTACGATGCGCGTTGGCGCCGACCTCGAGAAAAGGGGGCTGGCGCACCTGAACCACACCGGCGATCCGCGCCTTTTCAAAATTCCGGGAGATCCGCGCATTACCCGGCTTGGTCGCTTCCTCCGCCGCTGGAGCTTCGACGAACTCCCGCAATTCATCAACGTGCTCATCGGCGATATGTCGCTTGTCGGACCGCGCCCCTTCTTCGAATCGGATTTCGAGCATTATGAGGATCATCACTTTCGGCGTCTCGACGCGAAGCCAGGCATCACCGGACTTTGGCAGGTGAGCGGCGGATCCGCAGTCGTGAATTTCGAGGACGTAGTCTTTCTCGATCGCCAGTACATCGAGCAGTGGTCGTTCTGGCTCGACGTAAGCATAATGTTCAGAACGCTCCCAGCGATCTTCCGCCGCACGGAGATCTACTGATCGCCCGCAGGTAGAGACACTCCGACGTGGCGCAGACCTGGCCTTTAAAAAAGTGGAAGCTTGCCCTTCTGGGCCTGATTGATTCAATCGGCCGGCCGGTGGTGATGGCGGCGAGGGCTGTTGGCGTCTTGCCCACGAGGGAGTCGGGAGCAGAGCCCCGCAAAATTCTCGTTGTGGAGCTTTGGCAGATAGGCGACATAGTTCTGGCGACTCCATTTCTCCGGGCGCTCAGGGGGTGCTTTCCCAGCTCGCGCATCACACTTGTCGGAAAACCCCACGCCGTGGAGCTGCTCGCCGAAAGCGGGCTGGTGGACGAGGTGATCGTCGCGGAACTGCCGTGGACGAGACCGAAAAGGAAATACGCTTTGACCGATTACGACTGGCCCTCGCTTGGTGCGCTCATGCGTACGCTGCGCTCGAGGCGCTTTGACCTCGCGTTCGACGCGCGGATGGATCTGCGGAACAATGCCTTCGTCGCGCTCACCGGCGCCCGCAGGAGAGTGGGTTTTCGCTATGGCGGAGGCGATTGGCTCCTCACGGACGCGGTCCCGGCGGAGCCTCGGAGCCATCACAAGGTGGATGACTGGCTTGCGCTCCTTGGCGCCGCCGGATGCACTTCGCTCACTGAGCGCAAGTGTCTGCTGCGAACCAGCGCGCAAGAGCAGAAGAATGCGCGGTGGACTCTCGCTTCGCGTCTTCAACGCGAAGGACCGATTGTCGCCGTTCATCCGGGCGGGAGTCACGCGGGGAAGCGCTGGCCGCTGGAGTCATTTCAGCATCTCTGTGAAGAGCTCATCAATCGTGGAGACAACGTCATCGCGTTCGAGGATCCCGCCGGCTTCGGACGCGAGCTCGAATGGGTCGCCGGAGTCGTCATTTTTCGGCCGAGTCTTCGCGAGATGATGGCAATCCTCGAGGAGTGCGCCCTGCTCGTCTGTAATGACAGTGGACCGATGCATGTCGCGGCAGCGCTCGGGGTTCCTACCGTCGCGATATTCGAGCGCGGCGAGCCGCGGTGGTTCGGACCGGTAGGGGAAGAGCACGTCGTTCTGGCTGGCGAACTGGCGGGAGTCGCGGTGTCATCCGCGCCGGAGGAGAAAGCGCCGCGAAATCCGGTCCCTGTCTCCCGAGTTCTTGAAGCTGTCGTCGCGAAACTCGAAAGCCGCACGGACGTCAAGAAATCTTCCGCTGCCGCCCGCGAATTATATTAGACACCCCCGAACGGACGTCTACTAATTGATTCTGAGATTGATTGCCGTGCGAGCCGCGATGGCGTTGTTCGCGATGACGGTCGCCCTTAGCCTTGGCGCCGCCGCGGCGAGGGCGCAAGCTTGCGGTGTCGCTCAAGATACAGTGAGAAGATCCGAGCTTTTCCTCGTCACGAGCGAGGCGGTCGACAGGATTCGGCTCGGGCAACTCACGCAATCGGGGACTGATAGGTGGTCGCTGCTGCTCCGTTCGGCGTCGTCGCTTTCGCCGCGCGTTCAGCGCGGGGGTGGTGGCTGGGCGGTTTCGGCAATTGCGCCTCAGGTGCTCATCGTCGAGAATACCGCGCTTCCATTCTCGCAAAATTACGGATCGCTTTGGGCGGGAAGGGGAACGAGCAGCCGCACGCTCGCCGGTGTCAAATTGGAGAGCACTCGCCTCCGCGTCATCCTCGCTCCCGAGCTCGTCTCCGAAGAGAATCGGGATTGGCTGCTGCGGCGATTTCCGTACAACCAGGCTCACAACACTCCTGCCGTGCCGCCTGACCGGAGCGGCGGCGGATACGTCTTTCCCTTCTATGTCGGAACTTTTCCAATCGACCAGCCGCTGCGCTTTGGCAATAAGCGGATAACGAGATTGGATCCCGGCCAGTCGAGCGCCCTTGTGTCCGGAGACAGGTTCGAAGGTGGTTTTTCGACCGAGCATGAGTGGTGGGGCCCGGGCATTCGCAACGCAATTGTGCTCAGCAATAACGCCCCCGGGTTTGCGCATTTTGTCGTCCGAACGGCGCGCCCTCTCGCGACCAGGTTCGGAAATGTCGAGGCGCGGTGGCTCGTCGGAGGGCTTACGGAGTCAAAATTCTTCGACACCGTTTCGACTAACAATGTGCGCTCGCTTGCCTCCATTGCGGCGACGATCGAGACCGCGTGGAATCCGAATCTCTCGTTTGGCTTCGCCCGTTCGGTCTACGCGACGTCGAGCGGATGGAACGCCATACCATTTCGCTGGCTGGACGTTTTCGCGAATACGCACCGCCCCAATAACCGCCCCGTCACGGACACCGCGCTTACTCCAGGTGGCAGAGACCAGCTCTTCTCCCTTTTCAGCAGATGGGTTTTTCCCAATGACGGAGTCGAGATCTACACCGAGTGGGCCAGAACGGAATTGCCGCGCAACCTGCGCGAATTGCTGATCGCTCCGAACCACACTCAGGGTTACACTTTCGGGCTCCAGTGGGCTCGACCGGCGTGGCGATCGGGCACCTTCCGCATCCAAACGGAAGTGACGCAGCTCGAGCAAAGCTCGACGAGGCGCGATCGGCCGGTGGGATCGTGGTATACCAGCCGCCGTGTCCTCCAAGGGTATACGAATCGCGGCGAAGTTCTTGGCGCGTCGATCGGCCCCGGGGCATCGAGTCAGTGGCTGGCGGTGGACTACCTCCGGCCGAGCTGGCGGCTGGGATTTTTCGCAGGACGTATCCGCTGGAACGAAGACGCCCATAACGCTACGGACTTTCCGATTTACGTCTACTACTGCAATCACGACGTCAGCATTTATCCGGGCGCGCGTGTCGCCGCATCGAGCCGCTTCGGCTCGCTCTCGATAGATTATTCGCTGCAGAACAGGTTAAATGCGTTCTTTCAGAATGATGGAGGGTGCCCGAACGTCGGAAACCGCCTGGATATTCGCAACAACACCCTCTCTATAACCTTCTCTCCGTTCAGCCGTCGTTGACGACCCTTTCCTACGAACCCGGGGCAGAGCACCTGAGGAAGCTCGAGGCCGATCCGTCGGAAGAAGCCGAAGTTTTCCGCCATCGCGGGAGGCGCTCACGTGTTGGTGAGGCGCTTGTCTACCTGCGAATTCGGCGCGGACTTGCAATTCGGGTCTTACTTGCCGGCTCCATCATCGGCACCGCGGTCGCGCTCCTTCTGCCCAGCATCTACACCGCTCACGCAACTTTTTACTCGGAAGGCAAATCCACGGCACCCGATCTGTCAGCGTTGAGCAGCGGAGTGGGCGGACTTGGCGCACTGATGGCCCTGGCCGGTGGATCAGGAGCAAGCCAGACGGCCTTCTTCGTGGACCTGCTCAAGTCTCAGGCATTTTTTGACAGTCTTGCCACCTCAGTCATTCCTGTGACGCCCGCAGGTAGGCGGATGACGGTGGAGAGATACGTGATCAGGCGCGCGGCGAACGATACCATTCGCCGCTGGAGGGCGCGCAAGGCATTGAAGAAGACGATCGACGTTTCGACCGAGCCCGCCGGCCTCGTCGTCGTGAGCGTTCGTGCCAAATCGCCTGTCGCGGCGGCGGCAATGGCAAACCGGGCTGTCGACGTTATAGACGATCTCAACCTCAGATTCCGCCGTGATCAGGCTGCGGCTCGACGGAAGTTCACCGAGGCATTTCTTGCGGACGTCGAAAACCGCCTTTCAGTGAGCGAGAATCAACTCGAGGATTTTCTCCTGAGCAACCGGTCGCTTATGTCGATGCGCTCGGCGACGCAAAACCCGATTCTCCAAAGCCGCGAGGAGCGGCTGCGAGCCGAGGTGTTGCGCCTTCGCGCTCTCAAACAGCAGCTTGAATCAACGATTGAGAACGCTCGGCTCACGGAGTTCAATGACGCTCCGGTAGTTACGCGGATCGACAGGGCGCCGCCGCCTGAGAAGCGCTCGGGTCCGCCCCGTGTGTTGATCGCACTTGGCTCGCTGTTGCTCACCGCGACTCTCCTCTTTTGGATCGCCTTCATCCGCGCCCCGCGACAACAGCTTCAGTGACGCAGGAAACCCGTCCCTCGATGGACGGTGTTGAATTAGTGATGCTGGCAGGCGCTTGGCTTGCCCCATTCAGCTTCTTCGTGGATCTGCCCGTTATCGGGCTTTACGTCCGCTTGCTGCACCTGTGGACGTTCGTCGCGCTGCTCGTGCTCCTGGCGACGCATAGGGATTCCCTGGTGGCGGCAATCAATGTCCCCGTCGTCGCATTCTGGACGATGCTCACCTTCGTGGTTCTCAGCACACTGCTCGCCACACCGACCGAGTACAGGGGCAGAGGTTTGGTGGACATCCGCGTGCTTTTTCTCAACGTGCTCGCATTCACGCTCATGCGTGGCTACTACACGGGGCGGCCGCACGCGTGGACGCGCTTCATAGTGAATCTTGCCGCCAGCAGCGCACTAATGGGGATCGTTCTAACTGCACGGGCGATCGCCACAGGCAACACCGGGCAAGCAGTCGGCTTTGACAGTTTTGCCCTTGGGCTCGGCACGGTAGCCGGCACGTTTACCGCGACCTTCGCCGCTGCTGCGGCCGCGGTGACTGTTTTTGCAATCACCCGCAGGCAGCTTGCCGCGGGATTGATCGCATTTGTCATTCAAGGTGACGCAATGGTGCTCGCTCTGGCGCGCGGACCGTGGATCGCCTTCGGGGTGGCGATTATCACGGCGCTTCCTCTTGCGGCGTGGCGATTCAGGGGGCGCTTCACAATCGCGCGCGTCGCAGCGCGCGGTCTCGGGACTCTTCTGGCGCTGCCGGTGTTCTTCCGTATCGCGATCGAGCTCAGCCCGTTCATCGCGAGACTGCTGGTGGTGCGTGTGGTTGAAATAGTGAACATCACCTCCGGCACAGCCTTCTCGCGTCTGATTCTGTGGAAGCTGCTTCTCAATGACGCCTGGAGGAGTCCCGTTTTCGGACATGGCGCTGCAGCGTACCGCGATATTTCGGAACGGCTCGGCATACAGGGCAGCGTCTCCGAAAACTTTATCGTCGAGATGCTCCACGCCGGCGGGCTCGTCACACTTGTTTTTCTTGCTGTTGGGCTGCTTGGTGTCGCCTACCATTGTCTGATGCAGCCAGGCGCAGAGCGACGGCCCACTTTTACCGCGGCCTGCGTCACCGGTGGAACCGCGCTGGTAATCGCTTCCATGACCAACCCGGCTGCGTGGGACGGCTTGTTCTGGATCCTGCTTGGATTGGCGGCGACGCGGCCCGTTACCGGGGGTGCAGCCGCGCCGTCAACTGCAGGTTGAGGTTCGGAACGTCAGCCGAAAAATTCCGGTTGAAGTCCTGCATCGCTTCGAGCTTCGCGCCGACATCCAGTCTTTGCCCGAAGCGCATGCGTTCCAACCCGCCGGCGATGATCACGTCCGAGCTTCGTGGATCCACTACACCGGTGGTCAGATATTGGCCTTCGTCAGCTCGTACGATTCTTCGGAGCGTGACGGTCGTTCGATCATCCGACGAGTATCGCGTCCACGATAGAGTCGAAGCGGCGGCGGTTTGAACTCCCGCCCCCGCACCCAATAACTGCCCACGGTTGGTGTGACCCTGAAACAGTGGTCTATGGAGATAAATGGATCCGGCGGGGTACTGGTAGTTGATTAGCTCTCCCTTGAGGATGTCGAGCGAACCGGGCCGGGCGTTCAGAGTCTTCTGAAAACCTAGCATGTACTCGCGCTCGTGATCCGGCCTCTGGATTAAGTCCCGGAAGTCGTAGAATTGATCTTCGTACCCGCGCTCTCCAAAGACCTCAAAACCGCTGTGGGGGAAAACCCACCGGAAAAACGCCGAAGCGAGCTGATTGTCGAAACCGGCGGTGTCCCCTTGGGCGTATTCGTTTTTCAGAAATACGATCTTAAGCGGCTTTTTCCAGAAATCTCCGCGGGGCTCTCCTGGACGATATGGAACGTGTATGAATCGCGCAATTCCTAATTCAAGGCCGGGAATTCCGGCAGGAAGCATAATCGCCGTCGCGTAGGTCGCGAGTCGGACCGTTCCGGATTCATCCCGCGAGGAAAAATGTGTGGATCCCGTCACCGGCGAAAAGTCGGATTGGTCGAGCTTTCCCCACGCAAAACGAATGTGAATCCGTGCAACGCCGAGATTCAGCGGCTCGCCTGTGCCCGCGAAGACATGCGGGAAACCGGCAGCGTTGGTCCCGAGTAGAAAGGGATACTCGGTCGCGGGTCCAATCCACTCGTTCGCGGTTGAGACTCCAAGCGAAAGCAGCTTCGAGTCGAAGCGAATCGCGGACGCGCCGAGATCAAGGCGAGAGTAAGGCTGGTCGCCGAATCGTTGGGGGAAATCGATGTACCCCGGTTCAATTCCATTGGCAAAGCGAAGCCGTCCGATGAAACCAGTGTTCAGAAGGGCGAATGGCCGGTTGGATGCTCGAAAGGCCAGGGGTGCCAAGGTAAAAGAAAGGGGTCCTGCGCTGCCGGCAATCCCTAAGGTGATGGAAGTTGTCAACCCGCGCCCCGCCCATACCGGACCATCGTTCGACCCGTAAGGGTACCCAGAGTTGAAGGTGGCGCGCGTCGTGAGCGTACCGATAGCTATGTGTGCCTGCTTCGATCGTGTGGCCAATCGCCAAGGTCCGGTAGTGTCGGCCGCGACGAGGCGCTCGATCTCCCTTGGTGAAAAGCCGCGAATCGACCACGGGTAAGGTCCCGTCAGCTCCGCAACCTGCAAAGCCCTTAGATAGTCTTCGAACTCGCTGCCAGTGGCGAAGTCGAGCATCGTCGTTGGCGGTGATTGCGCCGCCAACGGCGCGGTATGCGCGAGAGCGAAAACGCAAAAGGCGACTGATAAACAGCTCGATCGTAAACGGGTTGTCGGCGACATTAGGGTGTGGTCGTTGTCTGACCGGGGGTGATGCGCCCTTAATCTAGGTACTGCGCACGCGCGTAGCGATTGACTCCGGCGCAGCCGTGTCTATTATGCGGGGCGCTCTGCTCATCAATCCGGGACGGAAACGATTTCAGATCTGACAGATTCTACATCGCACAGAGTAGCGAAAAACAGCGCGCTTCACTTTCTGTCCGTCGGCCTCCCTGCGGTCGCCGCAATTTTCCTGGTTCCGGTTACTGTGCGCGCACTGGGGCCCGCCCGCTTTGGACTGCTTGCGCTGGCGTGGGCGGTCGCGGAGGGAGCCGGGATGTTCGATCTCGGCCTCGCGAGAACGACCGTTCGATTCGTGGCGCACTCGATGGCGAGAAAAGGCGACCGCCTTCGGGAGATCGTTCTCGCGTCGCTCCTTTCACAAACGGCATTCGGAGTAGTTGCTGGATCGCTGCTGTTTGCAGGTGCTCCGCTCCTGGTCGGTCACGTATTCAAGATTCCATCCGGCTCGTCCGGCGAAGCGCTCGCGATGTTCCACGCTCTCGCGTTTCACATCCCGGTTCTTCTTGCGGCGGCGGCGTTGCGAGCCGCCCTCGAAGGCGCACAGCGATTCGACATAAGCAGTGCGATAAGGATTCCAGGAAGCCTTGCGTCCGTCGCGGTTCCCGCCATTGCCGCCTCGGCTGGAGCATCGCTTCCGGCCATCGTCTGGACGCTTCTCTCCGTGCGGATAATTCTTCTCATTGCAAGTGCGAGCGCCGTGAGCGTGGTACTTATTCCCGGAAGGTGGTCGCTGCCCAGGAGCTTCCGGACGATCCGCGAGATGTTCGCGTACTCCGGATGGGTCGCGGTCTCGGCGGCCCTGGGGCCGGCGCTCGGGAGCTTCGAGAGATTCGTCACCGGGTCGGTAGTTGGCATCGCCGCGCTCGGCTACTACACCGGAGCAGCGGAGGCGGCAACCCGTTTTCTGCTAATCCCGGCGACGGCGTTCGCCACTCTCCTGCCGGCGCTTGCCCACAGCGATTCCAGCGGCGGTCGCGAGCGCGCGATCGCGGCCACCCGCGCTGCCAGGCGACAGCTCGCGGCACTGCTTCTTCCGCTCTGTCTGGCTCTCCTCATGTTTGCTCCCGTGCTGCTCGATGTCTGGCTCGGCCCGTCCTTCGGAGCATCCGCCGGCACCGCGCTAAGGATCCTCTCGGTCGGAGTTTTCCTTGGAGGTCTCGCGCATCTTCCGCTCGCGCTTCTTTACGGAGCGGGGCGTCCCGATCTTCCCGCGAAAATCCACATTGGCGAAATCCTTGTATACATCCCGTTGACATATTTTCTGGTGAAGGGTTGGGGGATTCCCGGAGCTGGACTGGCGTGGACGATTAGATGTACCGCCGACTTCGCGTTGTATGAGCTTGTGTCGGCTCGCGCCCTGGGCTGGGCCGCCCCCGATTCCGACGAGCGGTCGCGTTCGCGTCGGTTGACCGCGCTGGCCTCGGGCCTTTTCGTGGTATTTGTCGTTGCTGCGAGTATCGCTCACACCGCCCCGGTAATTGCCGCGGTTGCCATTGCAGTCGCCCTGGCCGTTTACGCACTTACAGCATGGCTCGGCGTATTGAGCGAACATGAGCGCCGCGCGTGGCTCGGTCTCGTCTCCGTCCGCATGGCGGGAGTATAGGGATGGCACCGTCCCGAAGCGCGGGAAAGTTCGGCAGCATCCGCGGAGATCTCCCGTTTCTCAAGGACCGAATTGATTTTTGGCTTACGCGTGTACCTTCTCTTTACCTGGCCGTCGAGCGCAGACGCGAATGGACGAACTGGGATAAGCGCGTTTATCTCTCCTTTATCCGGAAAGGAGACGTCGTTGTCGACATAGGCGCGAACGTCGGAGCGCATACGGTATTCTTCTCCCATCTCGTAGGGCCGCATGGCAGAGTGATTTCCTTCGAGCCTGTTGCCGAGAATCTCTTCGCGCTGCGGGCCCTCATCGCCAAGCGCGCGCGCTTCGATAACATCACCGTCATCGATGCGGCTCTCGCGGCGCCGGACTTTGCGGGCGGGGAGGCGGAAATTGTCGCGCCCGTTCACGATTTGACACAAGCGTCTCTGAGGGCGCACCGGGCGGGATCGTGGGAAGTTGACTCCGATATGCGACGCTTCCCGTGCAGAATCGCCCGGGGGGACGAAGAGCCCGAGCTGCGGTCGCTCGATCGGATCGGCTTCATGAAGATCGACGTCGAAGGCGGAGAGCTGGACGCGATGAAGGGAAGCGAGCAGTCCATTTCGCGGCACTGTCCGCTGCTCTATTGTGAAGTCTATGAGAAATGGACACGCTCGTTCGGGTACGCGCCGAACGATCTGATCATGTACGTAGCTTCGCTCGGGTATGTCGGGGCACGCGTCATCAGTCGCGGAAGCGTTTACCCGCTGAAATTGAAAAGCGCCGCACCCGATGCGTGGTTTGAGACGTCGTCCGACGTCCTATTCTTCCACAAGTCTCACGAAAAGGCAGTGCGGCGCTTCGATCGGCGCTACGGCGTGAACGGGCTCTGAGCCGCTTCCGGTCACCTGATCTCCTCATAGACACGAACTGTTAAATCCGCGGTCGTGGTCCATGCGCACGCTCCAGCCCGGCGCGTGCCCGCCGCGACGAGGTTCTCTTTGCGATCGAGTGCTTCTTGGATACCCCGGGCGATCGCCTCGACGTTCATAGGATCGACGAGTACTGCAGCTCCCCCCGCTGTCTCCGGGAGCGCGGCCACATCACTCGCGACGACGGGTGTTCCGGCGGCCATCGCCTCGAGCACCGGCATCCCAAAGCCTTCGTGCAGCGAGACGAGGGCAAGACAGTCTGCGTGGCGGTAGAGAGCGCGCAGCTCTTCCTGTGTCGCGCGCCCGGCGAACACAACGCCCGGACTGTCGAGCCTGACGTCGCCCCATCCTCCAGTTCCGGCGACGACCAATCGCAGTTCCTGTCCCGTTCGTGAGATCAACTGAACGGCATCCGCCAGCCGCGCGAGATTCTTTCGTGGCTGCGGAGTGCCCACGAACAGCACGTAGCGGAACGGAAACGGCCGCGGGCCCGCTGCGGCGGAAAAGAAATCGAAATCCACGCCGGGCGGCACGACGCGAATTCTCTCGGCGCCAATGCGAAGCATCTGTCGAACGTCGTCCGCCGTGTCGGTGGATGGAACCGTTATGCGATCAGCGGACTCGGCTATGCGCCGAAGGGTCGCCCGCTCGTAGTAGCGTGTCCAGCGCGTGAGCGTCTCGGGAAACCGATAGGATGCGAGGTCGTGAATAGTCACAACTGTCGGCGGACGGCCCCGCATGATTGGGGCACGCGGCGTCGGGCAGTGGTAGACTTCCGCGTGGGCGCGTCTTGCAGACCGTCGACCGGCGAGCGGGTACCACCAAAAATCCTGGCGGAGCGTCGTCAGTCGCTTCCTGAGAGTGCCCCGCTCCAGTAGGAGTCCGCCGCCAAGAGGCAGCAGGTCGACATCCGTGCGCGCCGTCAGCGCGGAGACGAGCGCGCGGGCGGAACGAGTGACGCCGGCGTCTGATTGCCGTTCGTGCTCCAGGTCGAAGGCGACTCTGATTCGTTCTTTATGCTCAGTCACGGAGGGTCGAATGGAGCGGGAAAGCGCGATAGGGTAAATTGCACTCGCTCACCGGCGCAAGGTAATCGCCGACGCGTTTCGGCTTCACCTAGCGCCCGCCTCGGCGCCACATCCCGCCAACGAGGAAAATGGCAGAGATCTGGGTTTCGACTTGGAGAAAAAAACTCTTCCTCCGGATGTTGAATCTTGGGGCCCGGTTGATTCCCGCCGCCGGCGGCTTGGCGGACTCATCGCGCGTCGGATCTGGCGAGGATGTTCGCGGCATCCTTGTGGTCGAGCTGTGGAACATCGGCGACATCGTCCTTACGCTTCCGTTTCTCGCGCAGCTCCGGCGAATCTTCCCGCATGCGCGCGTTACACTCCTCGCTCGCCCCCTGGCTCGCGAAGTTCTGCAGGGTACCGGTCTCGTGGACGAATTCATCGCCACCGATCTGGGGTGGACCGCGAAGACGGCGAAAGGAAATCCGCTTGCTGTCCACTGGAATGCGCTTTTCCGGGTTTGGCGGGAATTACGGCGACGCCGCTTCGATCTCGCGTTCCAGGCGCGTGCTCATGTGAGGGAACATCTCGTCCTCGCCATGTCCGGAGCCAGGCGTCGCATCGGACCTGCGCTCGGCGCCGGGAACGGAGCTTTGACCGACCCGATTCGCAGGGAATCTTCCGACCGCCACAAGGTCAATGACTGGCTGGCGCTGCTTCAGCCATTCGCTGTGATCGCCGACGTGCCGGCCCCGCGTCTGGTGATCAGTGAGTCCGAACGGAAATGGGCGGATGAATTTCTCGACATGCATGGACTGCTTCGGTCCGAGGAGCTCGTCGGCGTTCATCCCGGAGCGAGCGTCGCGGAAAAGCGCTGGCCGCTCGACCGCTTCGCGGAACTCGCGCGGGTACTCTCTTCCAAATCCGGCGTGTCTGTTCTTTGGTTTGTCGACGAGACGGGCTATGGAAGCTCGGTCGCCGAGCAGCCGGAAGTCACCAAGGTCGCGGTCGGCTTACGCGAGATGATGGCGCTGATCTCAAGGTGCGTAGTTCTCGTGTCGAACGACAGCGGGCCGATGCACATCGCCGGAGCGCTCGGAGTCCCGACGGTCGCCATATTCGGAAGCGGAATTGCCAAATGGTTCGGTCCGCTCGGCTCCGGCCACGAAATGGTGGCGGCCCCGGAGAACGCTTCCGAGGCTCATCGTGAGTCACAACGCGGTGGCGGCATCCTCTTCGTAACTACCGCGATGGTATTCGACGCTGTCGAGCGTGTGCGCGCTCGCACCCAATCGACGACTATCTTCGCACCGCGATAACGACCGTGACGATTGTCGTCAAGAGCGAAGCGATCGCTCCGACGCTTGCGAGGAAATCGAAGGGCTTCTCAAGAGGGTCTCGCTGCGGAACTGTGATGGTGCTGCCTGCGTTCGGCTTCGGGGTCGAAGAAGGTGCGAAGAAGCAGTTGTTTCGAGCTTCGACCTTGCCATTCGGCTGGGTAACATAAGCGCGCCTCAGATCCGCGCTTCTTCCGGGGCCGCCCGCTGCGCGAATGTAGTAATCAAGATCTTTCCCCGGCACGTAGGTAACCGCCAGCGGCGCGTTGACCGCTCCGGTGACGTTCACCACCCCATTGTAGCGAGGAATGAAGATCGAGTCTCCGTCCTGAAGCGCGAGATTGTCACGCGAGCGCGGATTCTTCAGCACTTGGGGAAGTTCGATTCCGATGCGTCCAACTCCGCCATTGCGCCGATAAAAAACGACGCCGTTGGCATAGCCGTCCGACGTCAGGCCGCCGGCGCGCTGGATCAGGTCGGTGATGCGTTCAGTTTTCGTCCGCAGCGAATAGCGGCCGGGGAAGCGCACTTCGCCCGCAACGACTGCCGTACGCTGCAGCTCCCAGTTGGGCTGGCGAAGAATAAGAACGTTGTCGTATGGCTGAACCGTCACTTCCGAACGCGGGCCGCTGGGGGCGGGGAGGCCCGGCGGTCCGAGGTATCGGCCGTCGGGGCCACGCTCAAAAAGGTAGCTCGAGTCGAGCGGAACCCGAAATGTCGTCGCCGTTGTGCCCCGCGAACGATCTTCGGGGAGGCGGGCAATCTCCGCCTCGTTGAGATACGCGCTTTCTTCGAGGCCTCCCGCGAGCAGCACGAGATCGCGGATCGTCATCCCTTCGCGATAAGGGAACTGTCCCGATTTTCTCACCGCTCCGCCGATCGCGACATACCGGGTCGGACGGAATTCGGTTGTCGAGAATACGCGGATCTCGTCGTCTTCCTTGACTTGGAAGTCGTTGATCACACTGCCGGTAGTGTCGGCTAGCGCAGCGCGCAGCTGAATTCTTGTGGAGTCCGGCTGGAGTCTCGTGACGAGAATCTGCCCAAGATACGTATCCGGCTTCACTCCGCCGGCGAGGCGAAGCGCGTCGGATACGCGCATCCCCGGCGTGATGCCCTGCGTGCCGGGCGACCAAACGTTGCCTCGAACGGCGATGCGATCGCGAACTCTGCTTGCCACCGGGAAGACGCGGATCACATCGCCTGGCTCAATCGCGAGCTTTGGACCGGTTGCCGCAGCGAATTCATCTGGACCGATGTCCATCACCACCCGGTCGCGCCCTCCCGAGCCACGCGCCGTTGGGGGGAGAATGCGCTCGATCTGCACCCTGCGTCTCGCGGCCGTCGCAGTGAAGCCCCCGGCATAACGCAACGCGTCGGCGAGAGTCTCGCCTGTTTTCATTTCATAGGTTGCGGGGCGAGCGATCTCACCAACAACGCGCACCCGCGGTCCATGAATCGGCACGAATACGCGATCGCCGTTCTCGAGACGGACGTCGTGAGAGGCGTTTCCGTTGAGCAGGTAGTCATAAACGTCGAGCACATCCGCACGTGTTCCACTCGCGCGCCGGATCTCGATGTTGCGCATGCTGCCATTCTGGCTCGGACCGCGGGCGGCATAAAGGGCGGTCAAGGCGGTTCCGGCGCTGGAGACGCGGAAGCTGCCGGGGCGCATTACGTCACCAACGACGTAGATCTGATTGCTGCGAAGCCTCGCCGGCGTGACATAAAAGTGGGTCGTCGCTCCCGCGCCTCTGCGCACGCCCGAGTACACGCGGCCGAGCCTCGAGTAGAGGACGCTTTCGAGCTCCGAGAGCGTCAGGTTGTTCACCCAGAGCTGGCCGACTTGCGGGACGACGATGAATCCCTCGCGCGTCACGTTGAGGTTGTACGACTGCTCGACGTCACCCGTCAGAACCAGCACGAGCTGGTCGCCGGGGCCGATCCGGTAGTTAGGGTCGACCGGCCCCGACAGGTTCGCATCGAAGGACGACGGTCCCTGCTGGAAGAAGTCCATTCCGAAAATCACAAACCCGCTGTCGACGTCCGCCTTCCGCCTGATCGCGCCGCGCGCCAGCGAGTCTTCTCGCGCAATACACGCGGCGCGCGCGCTCTTCTTCAGTGCCTCGGTCCTCTTCTTCATGTTGAGGCTGTCGGCAGAACCCAGAGAGTCGGTCGTAACGAATGCGTCGGGGTTGATTCCGCATTTCAGAAAGTCCACCTCGGTGGAATCGACGATGCCGAGCTGCGTTATGGCCGCAAAGACATCCTCAGTGGAGGCGGTGGTATCGGAAGCGGAGCCGCCGGGCAGGTACGCGTCGAGCAAATTCTCCGGATAGCCCTCCGCCCGGAGGCGCGCTCGGACCTGATCCGGCGTCAAGCCGCTCGAGAGTATTCTCGCCTTGAGCTGCTCGATGAGCTGCGGATTGGTCTGCAGCATCTGCTGCGCCTGCGCCGGACTCGGACGTTGCGCGGTGAGGGAGACGGGAGCGATTGCAAAGGCTGCGATCAACGTCAGCGCGCGGGCTCTGGGAAAAATCATCTAGAAGGTTGTGAGTGTAGACTGAGACTTAGTGGATGGTCGCGCAGGGACTTGAACCCCGGACCTCTGGTATGTGAGACCAGCGCTCTAACCAGCTGAGCTACGCGACCCTCATTACGAAAGGTGGCTGAGCAGTACCGCATCGGACCGCCAAGCCACGCATTCAGCAGTGCGTAAGGTAATGATTTGCGCACAGATCGGGTAGCGGAAAAGGTCCGAGCCCTCGGCACGAGTCTCATGTACTACACGACCTGTCTTTCAGCGGTTCCGAGCCAGAATGGACGCGGATGAGAATGGGCCCTGCAGGGTTCGAACCTGCGACCGTCGGATTATGAGTCCGCTGCTCTAACCAACTGAGCTAAGGGCCCCGCCAATACAAGCTATTTCAACGGATACCGCGAACGCAACGCAGCGAAGCCGGGCAAGCGAGCGAATCACGCGAGATTCGTATCCGCCACGGGAGCAATGACCGGACGCCTTTCGTAGTCGACAAGCCCGCTTGCCTGCGCGGAAACCATCGCGACGTATAGCGGGTTGAGCATGAGGTACCGGCGCCACAACCGCCTCGGCTCTCGGAAGAGCCGGAATGCCCACTCGAGTCCGATCCGCTGGAGCGGCTCGGGGGCTTGGCGCACGGTCCCGGCGTGAAAATCGAACGCCGCGCCGACGCAGACGATCGGGATGCCGGCCTGATGTCGGTTCTCATACGCCCAGATCTCCTGTCGCGGACACCCGAGTCCGACAAACGCCAGCGAAGCGCCGCTGTCACGAATGTCCCGGCAAATGGATTCCCGCTCCGCGGTCGAGATCGTGGCAAATCTGCCCTCCTTCCGGCCGGCGATTCGTATCGATGGGAATTTCTTTCGAAGATTGTTTTCGAGGAGCTCGAGCGTTTCGCTCCTGCTCCCGAAGAGATAGATCGACAGCTTCTCCTCGGCGAGCCGGCTGCAGAGACGAAGCATCAGATTCGGCCCGTAGACGCGGTTGCCGAGGCCGGTCCGGTAGAGAAGATTGAGCGCCCAGCGCACAGGCTGTCCGTCGGGGACGACGAGATCGAATTCGTTCAGTCGGTAGCGGTGGGTCGCATCCAGCGCACCGGTCATTATTCCGTGAACCGGCAGAGCGGCGACTATGAACGCAGCGCGCTTTCGCGCGGCGGCGATGGTCCGCTCTACGGCTGCGTCGTAATCAATGGCGTTGACCTTCACTCCGAGAATGCCGCGCTTACCGAGATCGATCACGACTCGCCGGTACGGCTCAAAAGTCCAGATGTGCGGATGGGATCCATGACAGCTTCACCCGTCCCTCGAATGCCGACTGTGTAACCCCCGCCATGTGCGCGAAGTTGGAAGCGTGGTTGAATCCGGCGTCTCCGGAAAACTCGAACGACCGGAAGCGGCCGCCCGAACTGACACCGACGCGCGCGACGTTCATTACCGTCCCACTGAACGTGACGGGCGTCGTGGGATAGGCGCTGACGAGTGGGAATTGCGTCCGGTAGTCTCCTTCGCCTTGCCTGCGAAAAGCTACGTAAATCTTGACCGGGGCATAGCGCGACAGCGCGAGATCGACACCTCCCCGCAGCTCGTCGTAGTCGCTGAACCCTCGTCCCAATCCAACGTTAAAAATCGCGTAACGCTCGGAGTAATTGGGCGTGCGGTACGTGAGATTGCTCACCCTTGTGTAGGAGACAAAGGCCCGATGATCCCCGCGCAGAGGGAGTCCTTCGGCGCTGACGGTCAGTCCGTATGACGACGGCTCATTGCAGATCGTGTCGCACTTGTCGATCTGCACGTCGTCGAGCAGCAGCTGAGCCGAGAGAATTCCCAAGCGTGCCGAGCGCCACGACGTCTCGAGACCGAGTGCAAGGTTCCCGTCCGCGCGTTCATTCCGCCACGACAACGAATAGAGATTGAACGGATTCGAGAGCGATGGCTCGAACCCGCGTCCGACTCCGGTGTAAACGAAGCTCTCCGAAGCAGCGGCATCCCACGCGCCGCGGTGCATTGCCAGACGGTGGATCGAGAAGTACCGCTGCACTGTCGCGCCGCTCTGAAGCTTGTCATCGTCGAGTCGCGCGAGAACAGTCGAGATGTGGAAGGCGCGCGTTCCGATCCTGCCGTACAGATGGTCGTAGGTGTATGCGTAATTGCCGAGCTGGAGGCCTGTCAGCGCCGACGGTCCCCAGTTGCGACCGAGTCGTCCGACAAAAACTTCCCCGTACTTCCACTGCGCGCTCCCATATCCATCCTCGGTGCGCCCTGCGATCTTCCTGTCCTTTCGTCCGGCGAACTCGGGATCCTGATTCAGCCGGTTGTCGATGAGCCCGCGGATTGATGCCGCTACCGGACCACCCTCCATCACCATCCTGATCGTCATGCCCGGCTCGACGCTGTTGCGGTCGTCGGCGAGCATGAGCTCGCGCCGGCCGGAGCTCTGCGCTGTCGCGTAAAGGTCGCCGGAAAAGCGCGTGTGAAGAGCGGCGGAGTCGGAATCCGCTGCCACCTCGTATTTGCCGATCGTGCGTTCGAGCGCGTCGAGCCACGATAGCATTCGCTCGCCCGACAGCGAGGGTCTCGTCGAATCGATCGCGGCAAGCAGCTCACGACGTGTGTACGGACGCTCCAGCGCAGATAGGTCCTTCAGCGCACCCCGCGCCATGAGCGCGTCTACGTACGAGTACGCGACATCGTCGAGAGGAACATAGGCGCTGGCCTGTGCGCGAAGAGCTGACGGCGCCGCGGCCGCGACAGCGAACGCGATCGTCAGCGCAAATCGTGCGAGAAGAGTTCTCACCGGTACCAGGCGATTCCGTTCCAGGACGGCGTCAGCTGAAGCGCCGGAGCCGGAAAATGGTAGTAGCTGAGCTGATGCTTGATTTGCTTCCAGGCATGATTGTTCCCGGGAAGGTGCTCGGGGTCGATGTCGAACGAGAGAAGGATACGGCGCTTCGCCCGGATCCCTTGTCCGTTCTCGGAGCTGATCCAGTCGGTAACCGAGTGGCCGACCGAAAACCGGATCGCCGCCGGCCAGAATTTCTTCGCGTCGTCGGGCAGGAGCGCGTTCACGTCGGTCGAGAACCAGTACGTCTGGCCCGAGTAATCGAGCGACGGCCTCAGCTCGGTGGGATAATTGGCGCGATTGCGAAGCGCCGCGGTTTCGTGGTACGACATCGTCGGCTTGATCGCCTCCAGTTTCGGATGACGCCGCTGCGCAACCGCCCATACCATTCCCGCCGTGTTCGCCAGAACGTCGGGGTAGGAGAAGCCATACTTGGCGTAGTGGCCGTCGAACACTTCGATTTGGAGCTGGAAGAATTCCGCGTACGCGGCGCTTATCAGCTGCGCCTTGTTCTCCGAGACGCAGGCGTACTTGAGCGCGTCATGGCCGACGCGCGTCAGCTGATATCCGCCCAGCATGTGGCCGAACTTGTCCTGATCTCGAAAATCCTGATCCCAGTCGGCATGGAAAAAGAAATGCCGCGCCTTCTCGCCCGACCACCACGCCTTCTTGAAGTAGTGCCAGAGAATGGCATTGCCCGTGACGAAGGCGCCTCCGACCCCCGCGCGAATAAGCGGAACACCCTGACGATGTGACGAGCAGTCGCCAAGCGTCGTCGTGCCAACGTTGGTCGCCGACACGCCGTGCATGATCGCGCTGTCAGTTGGCAGCGAAATAGGTGGCAGTCTCTTAACACCCGCAGTGTCAGCGATTGGCGCCGTAGCCGCGCTGTCGGTCGTCTGCGCGCGCGCTCCCGCTGCAAAAACCAGAAGTACGACTGCTGCGCCTGCGACGCGTCTCATTACGATTTCGTCTGTCGTTGGAGTTGAGTAACTCTTACCCGCTCAGACGGCCGAAGAGCCGAACAAATCGTAGGCTTCGGCGACTTCGTCCGTCGAAACGGTCGCCGCGCCGAGCTTCGCCACTTCGACGCCGGCTGCAAAATTGGCGATAATGGCCGCTTCCGCGGGTGTGGCTCCTGCTGCGAGCATCGTGCCGAGATATGCGGTGACGGTATCTCCCGCTCCGACGACGTCGTAAACTTCGCGCGCCGTCGTCGGCACCCGGCCGACTTCTCCGTCGGCGGCGATAAGCGCCATTCCCGATTCGCCAAGAGTGAGGAGAAGGTTCTCGACACCGAGGCGGGAAAGAATCTGCGGGAGCGTCTTCGGGTCCTCGAGATCGACCGCCGCCCCCACCGCCGCCTCCAGCTCGCGCCGGTTCGGCTTGAAGATCGTCGCGCCGCGATAGGCGAAAAAATTTCTGTACTTCGGATCCACGACGACGGGAATCTTTCGCTTGTTCGCGTGCTCGATGACGGGACGAATCAGCGCCGCCGTCAGCACGCCCTTGTTGTAGTCCTCGAGAATGAGAGCGCTTGCATCATCGGCGGCCGCGATCGCGCGTTCGATGAGCGCCGTCACGTCAGCGCCGGTAATGTCGGCATCGTCTTCCTCGTCGAAGCGCACCACCTGCTGCGCGCGCGCGAGAACCCGCGTCTTCGTCGTCGTCGGCCTCTTCACGGTGACGAGCGATCGTGTATCACCCTTCAGCTCGCCGAGCATCTGTCCGAGCTTGTCGCCTTCGCGGTCGGATCCGACGGCGCACACCAGTTCGCACTTCGCGCCGATCGCGAGGACGTTCTGCGCGACGTTTGCCGCTCCGCCGAGTGCGAGCTTGCGCTCGACGACGCGAACGACGGGCACCGGCGCTTCGGGTGAGATCCGTTCGACCTCGCCGCGGAGATAAACGTCGAGCATCGCGTCGCCGACGACTGCGACCCGCTGGCCGGCGCCCTTGGCCAGCAGCTCGGCGAGCCGTGCCCGCGAAATGGTCTCGATCATTGGGGTTGAAACTAAGTGCCGCGAGGGGGTGGGCAAAGGGCATGGCACTTGCCTCCGCTCGGGTGAAGGACTACGCTCCCGAACCTCTCTCAATGACCGATTGATAGCCGAACGCTTCAACGAAGCGGCCAAGCGCTCGATCCTTTCCCTCCAGGACTTCTTCGTCCTTTCCGGCAAAGCGATCGCCTTCATATTCGCGCGCCCTTTCTACGGCGCCGACACGGTTCAACAGATGGACGCCATCGGCGTCGGGTCCATCGGCATCGTTCTCCTGACGGGCTTCTTCACCGGGATGGTGCTCGCGCTTCAGTCGTCCGTTCAGCTCCAGACTTTCGGCGCCACGATTTACATCGGACGCCTCGTCGCCGGCTCGATGATCCGCGAGCTCGGACCTGTGCTCGCCGGGCTCATGGTCGCCGGCCGCGTTGGCTCGGGAATAGCCGCGCAGCTCGGCTCGATGAAAGTCACCGAGCAGATCGATGCGCTCAACACGCTCGGCACCGATCCGATCAAGAAGCTCGTTACACCGCGCCTGCTCGCCGCCCTGATAATGCTCCCGACGCTCACGATCGTGAACGACTTCGCCGGAATACTTGGCGGCAGCGTGATCGCGAAGATCTACGTCGGCATTCCGTCGGCGCTCTACTGGCGGACCGTGTTCGAGCAGATCATGTCGGGCGGGTTCACCTTCCGCGTGATTCCGAACGATCTCATTCAGGGTCTGTTGAAGCCTTTCGTGTTCGGCGGAATCATCTCGCTCACCGGCTGTCACTTCGGCCTCAAGACGACCGGCGGTACCGAAGGCGTCGGCGTTGCCACGACGCGCACGGTCGTTACCGCGAGCATTCTCATTCTCATCGTCGACTACTTCCTCACGCAGCTGCTGCTTGCGTTCCTCCGTCCATGACCGACGATCGCCGCGAATCCGAGGAGAGGCGCAGCCAGGAAGCCGAGGAAGGTCCGGGGAAAATGCGCCGGACCCAGGACCACGGCCGCGTTCGCTCGGCGATTCGCCAGGAAATCGAGAACGACCACAAGGCCTCGCAGGCGGACGACCGCGCCGAGAACGGCGCGCCAAAGATTGCCGCCGGGCCGGGAGATACCGTCATCTCGCTGGAGAACGTCTCGCTCGCCTTCGACGAGCCGGTGCTCGAGGACATTTCCTTCGCCGTGAAGAAAGGGGAGACGGTTGTCGTCGTCGGTGAATCAGGCAGTGGAAAGTCCACCATTCTGAAATTGCTTCTTCGTCTCCTCGTTCCCGACAAGGGCAAGGTCTGCATAGACGGGGACGACATCACGACGCTTACGTTCGACGAGGCGCTCGAGGTCCGGCAAAAGATGGGGATGGTATTTCAAGGCGCCGCGCTGTTCGACTCGATGACGGTTTTCGAGAACGTTGCGTATCCGCTCCGGGAGCACACCGACCTCGACGAAGACGCGATCGAGCAGCGGGTGCGTGAAAAGCTTTCCTTCGTCGATCTCGACCCCGAGAAGGTGATGGACCAGATGCCCGCCGAGCTCTCCGGCGGAATGAAGAAGCGCGTCGGCATCGCGCGCGGCATGGCCAACAATCCGGAGATCATGCTATACGACGAGCCGACCTCCGGTCTCGACCCGCTGACCACGGCGACGATAACGGCGCTCGTTCTGAAGCTTCAGCGCGAGCTGCGCGCCACGAGCGTCATCGTATCGCACGATATCCGCTCGTCTTTCAGGATCGGCAGCAAGATTGCACTCCTCGCCGACCGAACGATCAAATTCTTCGGCACACCGGAGGAGATGTCCGGCAGCGATGACAAATACATTCGGGACTTCCTCGGCGGTTATTGACGTGACCGATTCACTAGCTTTCAGCCCATGAAACGATCGACGACGCTTACCTGGGACCAGTTGAAGGTCGGCGCGCTCATCCTTGTGGCGCTCGTGATCCTGGGCGTGACGATCTTCAAGATCGGGCAGGCGGCGAGTCTGTTCACGCGCCGCTATTCATTGGTGTCGTTTCTGCCGAACGCAAGCGGTCTTCGTGTCGGCGGACAGGTGACTGTCGCGGGTCAGCTCGCCGGCACGATCAAGGATATCGACTTTCTCCCGGTCGACGCGGACACGAGCCGCAATCTCAAGATCACGGTCGAGGTCAACAGAAAACTCTCCGATCAGGTGCGCAAGGATTCGCGCGCGCAGATCAAAACGCTCGGACTCCTCGGCGATAAAGTCTTCGACATCAGTCCGGGGACGCCACGCTTCGCCACGTTGAAGGAAGGCGACACGATCCCGGCGACTCCGTCAGTGGACTACGAGGTCGTCGTCGCCCAGGCGTCCGCGGCGATCAAGGACGTCGTTGCCCTCACGGGCGAGCTGAAAAAAGTCACCAAAGGGATCAACAGCGGACAGGGAACGATCGGCCAGCTCGTCACTAATCGGGCGCTCTACGATCAGGCGAACGTCGCCCTGGCGCGGACGAGCGCGGTAATGGCGGAGTTGCAGAACCCGCGGGGAACAATCGGCCGGCTGCTCAACGATCCTTCGGTCTACTATAGTCTGAACCGTGCACTTGCTTCGGTGGACACGCTCGTTGCGCAGATCAATTCGAGTCAGGGCACGCTGTCGAAGCTGCTCAAGGACGACACGTTGTACACGCGTCTGCTGGCTGTCGTCTCGAGCACCGACACGCTCGTCAAACAGCTGGGCCACGGAAAAGGCACCGTGTCGAAGCTCTTCACCGACGATCAGCTTTATAACGAGCTCGTGAAGGCCGTGAGCGAGCTGAACTCGGTTCTTGTCGACGTTCGCCGCGACCCTCGACGCTACATGAAGGGCATGATCAAGGTATTCTGAAGAGGATGAAAACCTACGATCTCGATGTCGTCGTCACGCGGGGAGAAGCTGTTGAATCGCTGCATCGCGTCCACGCGGCGGTAGTTGGCCCCGGCGACGAGGTCATCGGGAGGGCGGGGGATTCCGACGGCTTCACCTTCTGGCGCTCGTGCGCCAAGCTTTTCCAGATAATCCCGTTCATCCAGTCGGGAGGATTCGACGCGCTCGGCTGGGGAGATGAACAGCTCGCGATTGCATGCGGATCGCACGGCGGCGAGCCCGAACATGTAGCCCTCGTAGAGCGGATGCTCCACGACATCGGTCTCGAGGCCGGCGATCTCGCCTGCGGACCGCATGAGCCCTCGTCACAGCGCGGCGCGAAGATCCTCCGCGATTCCGGCGAGCGTCCGAACCGTCTTCATAACAACTGCTCCGGAAAGCACGCGTCGATGCTGGCATACGCGCATCACAGCGGCTGGCCGCACAACGGTTACGAGAAGAAGGACCATCCGGTGCAGCGAGCGATTCTTCAAGAGGTTTCGCTCTGGACCGACATTCCCTCGACGAAGGTCGTGCAGGCAGTCGATGGCTGCGGCACGGTCGTGTTCGGAATGAGTCTGGAGCGAATGGCGCGTGCCTACGCCCGCTTCGGCGCGTCGGCATCGCGCGGCGAGGAGTCGCCACGCCGCGTTCTCGCGGCGATGACCGCGCAGCCATTTCTCGTCGGCGGAACCGATCGCGCCGATTCCATCCTCATCTCGGCGACGGGCGGCAGCGTGATCTCGAAGATCGGCGCCGAAGGACTGCACTGCGCGATGATTCCGGAGCGGGGGATCGGCCTCGCTATCAAGGTCGAGGACGGATCACAGCGCGCGCAGGTGCCGGCGCTCGTGCGATTGCTGCAGGAGCTCGACGCGCTTGCCGAATATCCTCCGGCCGGACTCTGCGCGAAGAAGCCGATCCGCAACACCCGCGGCGAATGCGTCGGCGAAGTGATGATGCGTGCCGATGGCAGATGACGGAACGCCGGTAAGCGAACGTAGTATGGGCGCATTGTCCTGCGGCACGATTCAGCTCATTCGAGTCGCTGCCGCTGTCGCCGGACTCGATGAACAATCGGTGAGACAGATCATGGAAGAGGCGGCGCTCGGCGCGGACACCGCAGCCGTCGAAGAGGTGATTCTGCAGTCGTATCTCTTCGCGGGATTCCCGCGCGCGCTCAACGCCGCCCGCCTGTGGCGGACGTTTGTGAGCAAGCCGTCGCCAAAATCATCCGCCGAATCGGGAGGCGTCGCCGAGTGGCGCGCGCGCGGCGAGAAGACATGCGAAGCGGTCTACGGTGGAGCATACGAGCGCCTGCGCAGAAACATTCGCGCTCTGCACCCGCTCCTCGATGACTGGATGATCGTCGACGGTTACGGAAAAGTTCTCTCACGGCCGGGTCTCGACCTCAAGACTCGCGAGCTGTGCATCGTGGCTGCATGCGCCGCCTCGGCGCAGCAGCGTCAGCTTCACTCGCATCTGCACGGCGCATTCAACGCGGGTGCGACGAGGGAAGAAGTCGAGGGCGCGCTCGACTGCCTGGCTGATCATCTTCCAGCCGACCGGCTCGCTTCGTACAAGCTGCTTCTCGCACGCGTGCGCGGATCCGACGATGTTCATTGACCGCGTGGTCGTCCACGTCGAAGCGGGCACCGGCGGCTCGGGATGCACATCGTTCAGGCGCGAGTACCGCGTTCCGATGGGCGGCCCGGACGGCGGCGATGGTGGCGGTGGCGGTGACGTGCTCATCAGCGGTGATTCGAATCTGGCGACGCTGCTCGACTACACGTACCGCGATCGGTGGGTCGCCGAGCGTGGCGAGCACGGTATGGGGTCGAACAAAACCGGTCATGCGGGTAAGGACGTCGTCCTTCCGGTTCCGCCCGGTACCGTCGTGCGCGATGCCGACACTCGTGAGCTGCTCGGAGAAATTCTCGAGGATGGCCAGGAGCTGATCGTCGCGGCCGGCGGCCGAGGGGGAAAGGGAAACGCTTTTTTTGCGACTGCGACGCACCAGGCCCCGCGCGAGTGGCAGCCCGGCGAAGAGGGGCAAGTCCGCAACATCGAGCTCGAGCTCAAGCTCATCGCCGACATCGGGCTCGTTGGACAGCCCAACGCCGGCAAGTCGACGCTTCTGTCGGTGATATCCGCCGCGCACCCGAAAATCGGCGATTATCCTTTCACCACTCTCGCGCCGAACCTCGGCGTGGTGCAGCTAAGCGACCATCGGACCTTCGTCGTCGCCGACATACCCGGCATCATCGAAGGTGCGCACGAGGGGAAGGGGCTCGGCTTTCAATTCCTTCGCCACATCGAGCGGACGAGAATTCTCGCCTTTTTGATCCCCATCGACGCGCTCGACTGGCAGGCTGAATACGACCAGCTGCGGCATGAGATCCATGCATATTCGGCAGATCTCGCGGGGAAGCCACACTGCGTCGTCTTCACGAAACTCGATCTCCTGGGTGAGAGTTATATCCCGCCGATCGGAGCGCCGGGCGCGTTCGGTATTTTCTCTATCAGCGCGCCCGGACGCCTCGGCTTGGACGCGCTCACGGCAGCATGGTGGACCGAGCTGCTCAAGCTCAAGCAACAGGCGGTTGCGGCGGCAGCAACTCCCGCATTCCCTTAGCGTTTGCCTGCCTCACTTAATGCAAGTTGTGAGGCATTAAATGCAAATCTTCTTCGACTCGGCGATAACCATTTCCCCGCGTCGCTGAACGATCTCTCCCAGCCGCCGGCGGAGCTCTACACTCTCGGAAACGCCGGCCTTCTCCAGTCCCCGGCCGTCGCGATCGTCGGTACACGGAACAGCACTCCCTACGGCGAAAGGACAACCCGTAACATCGCGCGCGAGCTCGCCAGAGCTGGCGTTTGCATCGTCAGCGGGATGGCGCGGGGCATTGATGCCACAGCCCACCGTGCGGCGCTCGAGGTTGGAGGCGCAACGATCGCCGTATTGGGCACGGGGATCGACGTCGCCTATCCAGCCGGACACCGCCGGCTCCATTGGGAAATCGCGACGCGCGGGCTGGTTCTGTCCGAGAATCCTCCAGGGTCGAAAGCGCATCGCGGGTCGTTCCCGAAACGGAACCGCATCATCGCCGCGCTGGGCAGACTCACCATCGTCGTCGAAGCCGGCCACAAGAGCGGTGCCCTCAATACCGCGTCACACGCGCTCGAGCTTGGCCGACTCGTCGCGGCCGTACCGGGGCCCATCGACTCCGAGCAAAGCGCCGGCACGAATCAGCTCCTCCGCGATGGAGCAACTCTCATCGCAACTACGGCTGATGCGCTCGCGCTCCTCGGCCTCGGGCCACCGGCTCGCGAGAGCAGCCGGCCGAATTTGCCTGACTCGGAACAGAAAGTCTGGGAGGCAGTGGGCTTCACGTTCACCGACGTCGATGCGATCACGCTCAAAACGGGAATGACCCCGTCGGTCTGTCTCGCGGCAATCACGTCTCTCGAGCTGATGGGGCTCGTCGAATGCAGCATCGCCGGCGAAATCCGCCGCCGCTGACTTCGGGGCGGAGGGCATTGCTTCTTATATTGAGAATGTGAAACTGCGTCATCTCTACGTCCACGTTCCCTTCTGCCGGCGCCGATGCGTCTACTGCGACTTTTCCATCGCCGTCCGGAAGGTCACGCCCGTCGCCGAGTTCCTCGAGGCGATCACCGTCGAGCTCGATCAAACGCTCGCAGCCACGTCAATTCCAACGACTCTGGACACTATTTATTTCGGCGGCGGCACACCGTCACGGCTTGGCCCTGAGGGTATCGCCGCTCTCCTGGAAGCGGTGCGAATGCGTGCGCGTGTCCCGTCCGATGCCGAAGTAACCATCGAGGCGAATCCGGAAGACGTCAGCGGAATCTCGGCGAGGGAATGGCGTGATGCGGGGATCAACCGTGTTTCGCTGGGCGCGCAATCGTTCGATGATTCCGTCCTGAAATGGATGCACCGGAACCACAGCGCAGCGGATATTCGGCGAGCCGTCGACGACCTTCACGCCGGAGGCATCGACAACATCTCGATCGATCTCATCTTCGCGCTTCCGGAGTTTCTGAACCGCTCGTGGACGACGGACCTTGGCAGCGTCATCGAGCTCGACACACCGCACGTCTCGATTTACGGCCTCACGGTCGAGCCGAGGACGCCGCTCGCGAGATGGACGGACTCGGGCGCGGTTCCCGCCGGCGACGACGAGAAATACGCCGAAGAGTTTCTCGAGGCCGATCGCCGCCTCACCGCGGCGGACTTCGATCATTATGAAGTGTCGAACTTCGCGCGCGGCGGGATGATCTCGCGCCACAATTCCGCTTACTGGACGGGCGCTGATTATCTCGGAGTGGGACCATCTGCGCATTCGCTCATCCATGGAGAGCGCCGGTGGAACGTCGCCGCGTATGAAGCCTGGAGGACGCGGGTGATGTCCGGTCAGAGCGTCATCGCCGGACGCGAAACGCTCAACGACGGGCAGCGCGATCTCGAGCGCGTTTATCTCGGGCTGCGAACAAACCGGGGTTACCAAAGCGCGGCGGCGGATCTGCCGACGATCTCCCGCTGGCTGGATTCGGGATGGGGAAGCGTCAATGACGGACTTCTTCGTTTGACGCCGGCAGGTTGGCTCCGCCTCGACTCACTCGCCGTGTCGCTCGCCGGAACTCCTCACTCCGGCAACTATATTACAGGGCATGGCACTCCCTCACCTTAGCGAACGGGAACGCCGCATCCTCGAGGCGGTGGTACAGACATACGTGGAAACAGCTCAGCCCGCCGGATCAAAGGCGCTGGCGGAGCGGTTCGGTTTCGGTGTGTCGTCGGCGACGATCCGCAGCACGATGAGCGATCTGGAAGAGAAGGGTTTCCTCTTTCATCCGCATGCGTCCGCGGGGCGCGTTCCTACCGACGTCGCTTATCGCGTGTATGTCGATTCGCTGATCCCGGTACCACCGCTCGGAAGTTCGGAGCGCCGCCAGTTGAGCGTGCGAATCGCAACGGGCGCATCCGCCGTTGAAGCCATCCTTCATCGTGCTGCGCAGAGCCTCGGCGTTCTGACCCAGGAGCTGGGCATCGCGCTCGGACCCCGTCTCGACAATTCGGTGCTCGAGAGAATCGATCTCATGCGCGTCTCGTCGGAGCGCATGCTCGTCGCACTCACGCTCTCGCGCGGTGCCGTGCGCACGATCTTCGTCGACGTGAAGGGTGAGATCGCCGATGGAGCGATTCTCGAAGTGACCGCCGTGCTGAATGAGCGGCTCGCCGGTCTTTCGCTGCGGGAGATTTCGCAGTCACTCGGCGAGCGGCTCAAGGATAGCGCCTCTGCGCGCGGCGCCTCGGAGCTCCTCAACGTTTTCATCGAGGAGGGCGATCAGCTCTTCGACACCGCCATGGACTCCGGCGAAGAGAGCGTCCTGCTCGGCCAGGCTTCGGTGCTTGCCGAACAGCCGGAGTTCGCAAGCGTGGACAGCATGCGCAAGCTCGTCGCACTGACCGAGACACGCGAGAAGCTCGCCGACCTGCTTCGCAAGCGAAGCGAGACGGGCGGTCTCTCGATCACGATCGGAAACGAGCATGCGGATCCGGGCCTTTCGAATTTCACCGTCGTAACCGCTCCATATCACGCCGGGCCGCTCACCGGAGTGATCGGCGTCATCGGTCCAACGCGCATGCCCTACGACAAGGTCATCTCACTCGTGAAACACACGGCCGGTCTCGTCACCGACCTTCTACAGGAAAGCCCGCGCTCGCATGGCTGATTTTTATTCAACGCTCGGCGTGGCGCGAAACGCCAGCGACGACGAGATCAAGCGCGCGTATCGAAAGCTCGCGATGACTTACCATCCCGACCGGAACAACGGGTCGGCGGAAGCGACAGAGAAATTCAAGACCATCACCGAGGCGTACGACGTGCTCCGCGATCAGAATAAGCGCGCGTTGTACGACAGATACGGTGAAGCCGGCCTTCGCGGCGGTGCCGGCGGATTCCACCACGTCGATCTCTCCGAGGCGCTGAACATCTTCATGCGCGATCTCGGCGGCCTTGGGGGACTCGGCGGATTCGCCGATCTCTTTGGCGGCGGAGGCCGCGGCGCGGGCGGCGGAGGCCCGAGAACCGGATCCGACATCAAGCTCACGCTTCGTCTCACGCTCCAGGAAGTCGCGACCGGCGTCGAGAAGACGGTCGCGGTGAAGCTTCTCAAGGAATGTGACCGGTGCAATGCGACCGGCGCCGAGCCTGGTACTTCCCCGGTGACCTGCTCGGTGTGCAATGGAACCGGAGAAGTGCGCCGGGCGCAGCGCTCGTTCTTCGGACAGGTGATAAGCGTCGCGCCCTGCTCCAACTGCGCCGGCGAGGGAACCGTAATCGCGTCTCCGTGCAAGCAGTGCAAGGGCGACGGGCGCGTAAGATCCGACGAAGAGGTGAAGATCGCGGTGCCGGCGGGAGTCGCGACCGGTCAGTACATGACCCTGCGCGCGCTCGGCAACGTCGGTCCGCGCGGTGGTCCGCGGGGGGATCTGCTGGTCGTCTTCGAGGTCGAGGACGACGCGCGCTTCGAGCGCGACGGCGAGGATCTGTACTGCGAGGTGCTCGTCACGTATCCGCAGCTCGTTATGGGCGCGGACGTGACCGTGCCGACGGTCAACGGCACGGTGAATCTTCGCGTTCCGGCCGGCACGCAGAGCGGGCAGATCTTCAATCTTCGAGGCCGCGGATTGCCGCGGGTGAATTCATCGGGAATCGGCGACCTTCACGTCCGCCTGCAGCTGTGGACGCCCGATCGCCTTTCGCCGGAAGAGGAAACGCTGATCAGGCGGCTCTCCGAAGTACAGAACGTGCCCCCCGAGCGCCCGAAAGGACTCTGGTCGAAGATCAAGGAATCGCTCCGCGCGTGAGCTGGATAACGGTTCGCGTTACCCCGACGCGCGGCCGTGAAGCGATTCTCGCATTGCTCTTCAATGAAGGTGCGTCCTGCGTACAGGAGGATTCGCACTCGCTGGTCACCGGCTTTGCCGGCGCGGACGCAATACCGGCGCTCACACGGAAAATCCATCAGTTGGATCCTGACGCGGCGATCGTCTCGGGGAAAGCCGATACTTCGTACGACCTGCACGGCAGCGTCGCCGCACAGATCGTCGGCGATCTCATCGTCGCGCCTCCCTGGTTCGCCTCCGCGCATCCGCCGGCGCGGACGATCATCATCGAGCCGGCCGGCGGATTCGGCACTGGTGAGCATCCGACGACGCGCGGAGTGCTGCGATTGATGCAGGGAGTGGTCCGGCCTGGTGATTTCGTCGCCGACCTCGGCGCCGGAAGCGCGGTGCTATCGATCGCGGCCGCCAAGCTCGGCGCATCGCGCGTCGCGGCGATCGAGCTCGATGACGATTCCATTCCCAACGCCGAAGGGAACGTCGCGGCGAACGGAGTCGAAGAGATTGTCGAAGTCATCCACGGCGATGCATCGTCATTGCTGCCCTTGCTCGCCCCGGTGGACCTCATTCTGGCGAACATCATCTCGGGTTTTTTGCTCGAGTTGTTGCCGGTGATGCGCGCATCGCTGGCGCAGCGCGGCCGCGCGATTCTCAGCGGAACTCTTCATGAGGAGCGCGCCCGGATGCTCGAATCTTTTGCGGCGGGGTTATGGCAGCTTGAACGCGAAGAGACGGAGGACGAGTGGTGGACCGTGCTGATCGTGCCCCGGTAGCGACCTTCTACTCGCCCGATTCTTTTGTGGCCGGCTCGTCGCTCACGCTTGGCGACGACGTCGCGCACCACGCGCGCGTCACGCGCGTGGCAGTCGGGGAAACGGTGGCGCTGCGCGATGGCGTCGGCGGAATCGCCACCGGCATGCTGGCGCGCATCGCGAGGTCGACCGTCAACGTCGACGTCGTGGAGGTGCGATCGATCGAGAAGCCGCCCGAGATCCATCTTCTCGCGCCGGTAGCCGACCGCGAGAGAATGCTCTGGCTTGGAGAGAAGGCAGCCGAATTCGGAATCGCGACGTGGCGGCCCGTGATGTGGCGCAGATCGAAGAGCGTGTCACCGCGTGGTGAAGGGCCGATGTTTCAGGCGAAGCTGAAAGCTCGCATGGTCTCGGCGCTCACGCAGAGCGGCGGCGCATGGCTGCCCGTTATCTTCCCGGAGGCGGCGGTCGAAGCGGCACTCGCCGCGACGCCGCCGGGCTCGCGGATTCTTCTCGACAAAGCGGGTGACGGCGGAATCGTCAGCGCTTTCGTCGCCCCTGTCTCGATCGCCGTTGGACCTGAAGGCGGGATCGAGACCGCCGAGAAGGAAGCTTTTCTTGCAAAGGATTTCAAACCGATGAAAGTTGCCGGCACCACTCTGCGCTTCGAGACAGCGGGAGTCGCGGGCATCGCACTCGTGATCAACCGACTTTCCCAAACCAACTTGACGAATGGCTGACGAATGCATCTTCTGCGGGATCGTGCGGGGAGAGATCCCCGCCCAGATGGTGGCCAATACCGCGGACTATCTCGCGTTTCGCGACATCGCGCCTCAAGCGCCCGTCCACATCGTGATCGTGCCGAGAAAGCACATCGGCTCGCTCGACGACGTCACTGACAGCGAGCTGCTCGGCCGAATGACCATGCTTGCGACGGCGCTCGCGCGGCAGGAGGGAATTGCGGCGTCCGGATACCGGACGGTGATCAACACTGGAAAGGATGGTGGGCAGACCGTTTTTCATCTGCATTTGCACCTTCTCGGCGGGAGGCACCTCAAATGGCCTCCAGGTTGACCCCCCTCTATAGAGGGACTAACTTTCAAAGTCTGTACACATTCCGGCGCCGCGAACGCCACGAAGGGGGGAAGTAGAATTTGTCGGAAGTCATAATCCATGACGACGAAAATTTTGAGCGCGCACTCAAGCGCTTCAAGAAGAAGTGCGAGAAGGCGGGCATCCTCTCGGATCTTCGCAAGCATCGTCATTACGAGAAGCCGAGCGAGCGCAGAAAGCGCAAGCTGAACACGGCGATGCGCAAGAACCGTCGCAGCCGCCACACCTAGGATGGCAGAGCTGATCGCCCGGCTTCAGGGCGACCTGAACGCCTCCAGGAAAGCCCGGGACAAAGCCTCGACACTGCTGCTCGGCACGGTCCTGTCGGAAGTGAAGAACCGGCAGATCGAGCTGCGACGCGAGCCGACCGACGACGACGTGGTCGATGTCCTCAGGAAGGCGATCAAGAAGCGGCGCGAGTCGGTGGATGTGTACACGAAGGCGGACCGGGCCGACCGCGCTGCACAGGAAAATTCCGAGGCGCAAGCTTTGGCGAAATATCTCCCGGCACAGGCCGGAGTCGACGAGATCAGGGCTGCGGTCCGCGCGGCGATTGCCGGCGGAGCGAACAACATCGGCGGCGTGATGGGGAAGGTTCTACCGCAGTTCAAAGGCAAGGCGGAAGGCGCGACGGTGAGCGCGATCGCCAAAGAGGAGCTGGGAAAACAGGGGTGAGATCCACCGTCAGGCTGTACAACCCGAACTCGCGACAAAACCTCGCAAGTTCGGGTTTTGTCTTTTTGGGGCATGAGAAAACGTGAACTCTCACGCGCTCTCGATCCTTGAATTTCCGCGTGCGCTCGAGCTCGTGGCGGAACGGGCGCAGAGCGCGCTCGGCGCAGAGCGTGTACGCGAGCTGGCGCCCGCCGTCGATCGGGCGGCGATCGAGCGCGAGCACCGCCGGGTGTTCGCCGTCAAGTCCTTCCTCGTCGCGGAGGAGGCATGGCGCCCGGAGAGTGTTCCCGATGCGCGGTCCGCGCTGGCGCGTCTCGCCGTCGCGCATTCCGTTCTCGCGGCGGCTGATTTTCCCCCGCTGAGATGTCTTCTCGGCGTATCGCGCCGCGCGCGCGACACGCTGACGAAGCAGCGCTTTCCGGAGATGTCACTCGCGCTGATAGATGATTTGCTGTCGCGGCTGACGGCAAATCAGAAGCTCGAGGGCGCAATCTCCCCCGCGATCGATGACGAAGGGAGCGTGCGTGACGACGCGTCGCCCGCGCTCCGCCGAATTCGCCGCGAGCAGGCGGGCGCGCAGGGCGAGCTCGTTCGTCTGCTCGAGCGGATCATGTCTTCTCTCGAGCCGCATCAGCGCGTGAATGACATGTCGGTCACTCTCCGCAACGGGCGCTACGTCATCCCGGCGAGACGCGAAGCGAAGGACGCGGTTGGCGGAATCGTCCACGGAGTGTCTGCTACGGGAGGAACTCTCTTCATCGAGCCGCCGGCGGCGGTCGCAGCGGGAAACAGAATCCGCGAGCTCGAGGTCGACGAGAGCGAAGAAGTAGATAGGATTCTCGCCACGCTCACCGAAGCGGTGCGTCCGGCGCGGGATGAGACGCTCTCTGCTCTCGAAGCTCTCATCGAGCTGGACAGTCTCGTCGCGCGCGCCCGCTATGCGAGCGACGTCGCCGCCGGCGCAGTCGAGTTCGCCGAGGGTCGTCTCGGATTCTCGATCGTTCGCGGCCGCCACCCGCTCCTTGTGGCACAGGGAGTCGACGTCGTTCCGTTCGACCTGTCGATGTCCGCCGACGAACGAACTCTGCTCGTGTCCGGACCCAACACCGGCGGCAAGACCGTTCTGCTCAAGGCAATCGGCCTTCTTTCCGCGCTCGCCCAATCAGGAATACCGGTTCCATCCGACGCGGGATCGGTGATTCCAATTTTCGATGACATCTACGCCGACGTCGGTGACGAACAGTCCATCGCCGCCAGCTTGTCGACATTCAGCGCGCACCTGAAGAATCTTTCGGAGATTCTCGTGCGCGCCTCCGACCGCTCGCTCGTTCTGATCGACGAGCTCGGCGCCGGAACCGATCCCATCGAGGGAGCGGCACTGGGCGGCGCGATTCTGGAAACTCTTACGCGCCGTCGCGCGCTTACGATCGCTACGACGCACCTCGGCGCGTTGAAGCAGCTTCCGTCGGAAGTGCCGGGGGTCCTCAACGCATCGCTTCAGTTCGACGCGGCCGAGCTGGCGCCGACCTATCGTCTCGTCAAGGGAATTCCCGGAGGGTCGTACGGAATCAGCATCGCCCGGCGCCTGCATTTCCCGGAGGACGTGCTCGCGCGCGCGGATGAGCGCGTACCCGAGGCTGAAAGGCGCATCTCCACTCTCGTCGACGAGCTCGAGCGGCGCGAAAAGACTCTTGCGCGCACCGAGCGCGAGCTCGAAGAGATTTCCGAGCGCGCGTCGCAAAAGCTGCATCGTGCGGGCGAACGTGAGCGGGCCGTACGGGAGCGGGAGCGGGACCTCGAGCGCAATTCGCGCGGCGAGGCGCGGCGCTACATCCTCGAGGCGAGAGCGGAAGTCGAGCGCGCCATTCGCGATCTGAAATCGGGTGCCGTCGACGAGACCGAAGTGCGTGATGCGCGTCGGCGCGTAGAAGAGCTTGCAGCGGATCAGACGGCCGCCCTCAAAGCCCTCGACGAGGAAGACCGGGTCGAATCCGTTCCCGCCGGAGACGGGATCGAAGTTGGGGCGCTCGTCGTGGCTCCTGCGCTGGGATCCAGACCGGGACGCGTGGTCGAGATTCGCGGCGATGACGCGGTCGTCGCCGTCGGCTCGATCAAGCTTGCGGTCCCACTGGACTCGGTGCGATTGTCCCGCGCCGATGCCGAGCCCGAAGTGAGAGTCGCCGTCAAGGGCGCGCTCCCGGAAGAGGAAGTTCGCAGCGAGATCGATCTTCGCGGCATGCGCGCCGCCGACATAGAAGCGCACGTGATGCAGGCGGTGGATGCCGCCGTGCGCGCCGATTTGAAGACGCTTCGCATCATCCACGGAAAGGGAACCGGCGCTTTGCGCGAGCGAGTCGCCGAGATGCTGCGAAAGGAGTCGCGGGTTTCCGGCTTCAGACTCGGGGCTTGGAACGAAGGCGGCACCGGCGTGACGGTGGCCGAGATCCGATGATTCCCGACGAGGTAGTCGAGCAGGTTCGCGACGCCGCCGACATCGTGCAGATCATCGGCGAGTATGTGAACCTGAAGCGTCAGGGAACCGATTTTCGCGGACCCTGTCCATTCCATCAGGGAACGCACCGCAACTTTTCCGTGTCGCCGAAGAAGCACATGTACTACTGCTTCGTCTGCCACGAAGGCGGCGACGTCTTCAAGTTTCTCCAGAAGCGGCTCGGAATCGAGTGGCCCGCGGCAGTGAAGCTTGTCGGCGACAAGTCGGGTATCGAAGTGCGAGAGGTCGAGACGCGGCGGGAAGGACCCGATCCTCGCGAGCCCTATTGGGAGGTCAACGCCACTGCCGCCGCGTACTTCCAGAAAATGCTCTGGGACGATCCCGCCGGAGCGCAGGCGCGGGAATACCTGAATCAGCGATCGATTCCGCGCGAGCTCGCCGATGAAGTGGGAATCGGATTCGCGCCGCGCGAGATCGGCTTGATGCGGACGTACATGAACACGCTTGGCTTCGATGACGCGCGTCTCGTCGAGGCGGGGCTGATTGTCGCCGGCGAGGAAGGCAGCGAGCCGCGTCCGCGTTTCCGCGGCCGCCTGATCTTCCCCATTTTCGATCCGATGGGAAGGACCGTCGGATTCGGCGGCAGGATTCTCGGCCAGGGCGAGCCGAAATATCTGAACTCTCCAGAGTCGCCAGTCTTCTCGAAAGGCAAGCTGCTCTACGGCTTGAGCTGGGCGAAGAACGAAATCCGAAAGCAGGATCGGGTTCTCGTTGTCGAAGGATATTTCGACGTCGTCCGCCTACTCGCCGCGGGGATTCAAACGGTCGTCGCGCCGCTAGGCACCGCCCTGACCGGCGATCAGGCGGCGATGCTGCGACGTCTCACGAAGAACGTATTCCTTCTTTACGACAGCGACCGCGCCGGACTGAAGGCAACCTTCCGGGCCGGTGACGAGCTGCTGAGACAAGGCGTGTCGGTGCGGGTCGTGACGCTCCCCAACGGTGAGGATCCGGACACGTTCGTGCGCGGCAAGGGCGGTCCCGCACTCGAGTCCGCAGTCAACGATGCGATCGACATCTTCGAGAGAAAGATCCAGCTTCTCGATCGCGCCGGATGGTTCTCCGAGCTGCAGAAGAAGCGCCGGGCGCTCGACCGGCTGCTGCCGACGCTGCGCGCGACCTCGGACGAAATCATGCGCGACCTTTATGTGTCGCGCGCGAGCGAGATCACGGGCGTCGCCCGCGAGATTCTCGATCGCGAAATCGGTGCTCTCTCGCCGCGCGGACAACGCGGTCAGGGGGAGGAGCGCTCGATCTCCGCGCCACCGCCGCTCGCCGCACGTGTCAGACGCGGTGAGAGGCGCATGCGACCCGTCGGTATCGGCTTCTCCGCCGAGCGCGAGCTCGTTCGCGCTATGCTCATTGATCCGGGCCGCGTCGAGATGATCGGGGAAAAGGTCGGAACCGAAACGTTCCGCGATCCCCAATACCGCGCCATCTATGAGGCGCTCATCTCGGTGGGACCGGGCGCGACACTCGAGTCAATCGCATCGGTGTTAAACGAAGACGAGGTTGAGCTCGTAGAGGATTTAGCGGCCGACAAAGGCGCTCAGCTGAACGCGGCGCGGACAATCGACGACAGCATCGCCGCGCTTCAGGCGCGTGAGATATCTGACAGGCTGGTGGACATCGACCGGCTGATCCCGCTGGCGTCGGCCGATGAGAAGGACACGCTCATCACGGAAAAGCAGGAGCTGATAAAGGAAATGCGTGGTGCGGGGAGAAATGAATACAAGGCTTTCAGACAACGGAGAATAAAATGAGCAGTCGGAGGTCGGATGCAGCAGGAAGTTGAGGCGTTACTCGCGCTCCAGGTTGACGACGCAAACATAAAGGATCTCGAGCGGCAGCTGAACGCGCTCGATCCCGAGCTCGCCGATCTGGACAAGCGGCGCGAGCAGGCGGCCGGTGCCGTCGAGCGCGCGAACAGCGCCGTCGAATCCGAAGAGCGGAGGCAGCGGGAGCTGCAGACGCGCCTGGCGCAGCACAAGCAGCAGCAGGAGCGGAATCTTGCGCAGCTCGACGAGGTGAAGCGGCTGAAGGAGGCGACCGCGGCGATGGCTCAGGTCGAGACGACCAAGCGAATGATGGCGGAAGACGAGAGCGAGCTGCTCGCGTGTGGAAGGCGTGTCGCCGAGTTGCGACAGTCGGTCGCCACGACGACCAACACGCTCGGTGAAATCGAGATGGAGCAGGAGACCGCACGGAGCGAGATCGGCGCGAAGAAAGCTGCGCTCAATGAAAAGCTCGATGCCGCGCGGTCGGTGAGAAATCAGAAGTCGGGTGCGGTTCCTCGATCGCTGCTCGCGAAGTACGATCGTATCCGCGGACGCAGGACTCAGGCGCTCTTCTCTCTTCGCGAAGGCTCCTGTGGGAATTGCGATACGGCGATTCCCCTTCAGCGGCGCAACATCATGAATGGAACCGGACAGATCGAAGTGTGCGAGGCCTGCGGCGTCCTTCTCTACGCGGAAACCGCGTAATACATCGGCCTGATGACACGGGAATCTTGACCACCGATTCACCTGCCGCTGCCCGACAGCGGGTCCGCTGGGTCTACGGAAACGTTCCGGACGAAGCCGCGGTCGCTGCTCTCGCTGAAGCGCTCCTTCTCCCGCTCCCGCTCTGCCGCTTGCTGCTCGCCCGCGGACACATCGAGCCTGAAGCCGCAAAGCTCTTCCTCAGGCCGAAACTGGAGCGGCTGCACGATCCTTATTCGATGCTCACCCTCGACCGCGCCGTCGATCGTCTCGCGCGTGCCGTCGAATCGAAGGAATTGGTTTTCGTTCACGGCGACTATGACGTAGACGGAATCTGCTCGACCACGCTGCTCGTACGGGCCATCCGCGGACTCGGTGGCGAGGCGACGCCTTTCATCCCGCGTCGCATCGAAGACGGTTACGACCTCAGCGACGCCGGCGCAAATGCGGCCATAGCTGCTGGTGCAAAGGTCGTCGTCACGTGCGACTGCGGAACGAGCGCGATCGTGCCGATCGCGCGCCTCTGCAAAGTGGGCATCGACGTAATCGTCACCGACCACCATCTCCCCGCCGGCGCGCTTCCCGATTGCGTCGCCGTCCTGAATCCACGCCGTCCGGGCTGCGGGTATCCCGATAAGGATCTCGCCGCCGTCGGCGTCGCATTCAAGCTTGCGCTTGCTCTGGCGAAGAAGCTGGGAAAAGCTGACGGCTTCATCTGGGCAATGCTCGATCTGGTCGCGCTCGCCACCGTTGCCGACGTCGCGCCGCTGCGCGGAGAGAATCGGGTGTTCGTCCGCTACGGGCTTCGCATGATGCGCGAGACTAGAAACTTCGGTCTTCGCGCGCTGATCAAAGCGGCCGGTCTCGAAGGCAAGCCGCTCACGAGCGGCCGCGTCGGGTTCATTCTCGCACCCAGACTCAACGCCGTCGGCCGCCTCGGCCACGCGATTCGCGGAGTCGAGCTTCTGATGAGCACGAGCGAGCACGATGCGAACGTCATCGCGCGTGAGCTCGAGGAGCTCAACCAGCGGCGTCAGGCGCTGGACCGCGAGATTCTCGACGAGGCCCGCGAGATGATCCGGCAAATGGATCTCGCCAACACGTACGGGATCGTTCTCGCGAAGGAAGGCTGGCATCCCGGAGTGATCGGCATCGTCGCGTCACGCGTGGTCGAGGAATTCGGCAGACCGACCGTGCTTATCGGAATCGACGGCGACACGGGGAAGGGGTCCGGGCGCTCCATCCCCGCATTCGATCTCCACGGTGCGCTGACGCAGTGCGCGGATCTTTTCATCCGGTTCGGCGGTCACCGCGCCGCCGCGGGCATCACCATCTCGCGTGAGAAGATTCCGGAATTCGTCGAGCGGTTCAATCAAATCGCGCGCGCGGAGCTCGATCCGGAGGACCTCGTCCCAGAGATCCGCATCGATCTCGAAGTTCCGCTCGAGGCGATCAACGACGAGCTCGAGGCAATGCTGCGCCACTTCGAGCCGTACGGGATGGGGAATCCGGCTCCGGTAATCGTTACCCGGCGTGTGCGGCTATCCGGGGCGGCGCGGGCGATCGGCCGCGACGGACTTAAGGTGATTCTGGATTCGGGCGCCGGATCACTCGACGCGATCGGATGGGGAATGGCCGACCTCATACCCGATCTGCCGCCGGGCGGGATAGTGGATGTCGCGTTCCGCCTCGAGCGGGACGAATACCGGGGTGAAACGAGGCTACAGGCGCGCATCGCCGACATTCGCTTCTCTGACAAAGAGTGAGAATCGTCGCCGGGCGGTGGCGGGGTCGTCGAATCGAATCGCCCGCCGGGCACGATGTTCGTCCGACGCTCGATCGTGTGCGCGAAGCGTGGATGAGCATTCTCCAGAGTGACATTCCCGGCGCGACCGTTCTCGATCTCTACGCGGGTTCCGGCGCCCTCGGTCTCGAGGCGCTCTCCCGCGGCGCAGTTTCCGCCGACTTCGTCGAGACATCTGCGCGCAGCCTCGAAGTACTGAAGGCGAACATCGCGTCGCTCGGCGCCGGCGACGGAGCCCGTGTTCACCGGAAGGCGGCGCTGGACTTCGCGAAGTCGCTCGAGGCGGGCGCTTTCGACGTCGCCTTCGCCGACCCGCCGTATGCGGGTGGCGACGCCGAGAAACTCACCGCGCTCTGGCTCTCGCGCCCTTTCAGCGCGATTCTCAGTGTCGAGCACGCCGGCCACGTCAGTCTCCCCGAAGGCGGAGAGACGCGGCGGTACGGCTCGACCGCGATAACCATCTACCGCAATTCGGAGTGAAAGAGTGACCACTGCGATCTATGCCGGCAGCTTCGACCCGATCACACGGGGCCATGAAGATCTGATCCACCGCAGCTGCGAGTTCGTCGATCATCTCGTTGTTGCCATCGCAAACAATTCCGCCAAGCGCGGATTGTTCACGCTCGAGGAGCGAAAGCAGATGATCAAGAGCGCGGTCGGTGACAACAAGCGCGTGCAGATCGAGCAGTTCGAGGGGCTGCTGGTGGATTTCGCAAAGAAGGTGGGCGCTACGCTGATCATTCGTGGGCTCCGGGCCGTCAGCGATTTCGAGTACGAATTCCAGATGGCGCTGATGAACCGCCACATGTCGCCGGGTCTGGAAACGGTGTTCATGGTGCCGTCGGTCGAGACCACCTACATCAGCTCGAGCATCGTCCGCGAGATAGCTCAACACAACGGCCGGCTTCAGGGACTCGTGCACCCCACGGTCGCTGAGGCGCTTCGTGCAAAGTACGGCCACACGGCCCCACGATAGGGTGGGCTTCATCGCCGGCGTCCGCGAGCGGGCTGCCGGGCTCGCGCGGAAGGTTGTGTTCGTCGAGGGCGATGATGAGCGCGTGATGAGCGCGGCGACGAAATTCGCCGAGCTTGGCCTCGGGAAAGCGGTTTTGATCGTCCCGCCCGGAGTCGAATGCGCCCCGATCGCTGGTCTCGAGCGATGCGTCGCCGATTCGCCGGACCGTCTCGAGCGCGCTCACCGCATGGTGGCATCGGGCGACGCCGACTGCTGCGTCGGAGGCGCCATCCACACTACTGCCGAGGTGCTTCGCAGCGCTCTGCGCACAATCG
>WNGF01003534.1_pt1 | contig 44242 bp, 39 predicted proteins | sample 5400641 | NCBI WGS metagenome assembly WNGF01 (sample SAMN13153371, study PRJNA577476) | soil metagenome | isolation source: 80 cm soil or saprolite under grassland replicate 2 | place: USA:California | collected 2016-06-15 | reverse complement strand
GCGCAGCAGCGCGCCGTTGAAGATGATCGCTCGGGCATCGTGTAAGACCACCCCGAGGATCTTGCTGGTGACCCCCTTCAGTGCGCGCGCATGCTGGTTGGCGGTGTAGTTGAGCGCGCGCGCCGTCGCCAGAACGCGGGCGCGCACGTCTTTGCTGACGTCGCTCCTGCCGTTCAGCGCGCGTGACGCGGTGCTGATCGATACCTGCGATCGTTCAGCTACGTCACGCAGCGTGATGCCCATTGCCATGCGCTCGCCCGTCTTACCCCGATCCCAATGTGAGTACCGCAAACGATTGCGGAAACGTTGCCAGGGCTAAGTATACTGGCGGTGGCGCGGGCCGCAACACGCCCCCCGCGCAGCCGCCAGTGGGGGGCGATGACGGCGTTTTCCCATGGCAACTGGGTGAGGGCCGGATACGATGCTGGCAACTGCATCAGGCCTGAGGGGGGCGCGTGTCCGAACCTGTGCGGATTGGCATCGTCGGCGCCGGGCGCATCCTGCCTGCGCATCTGCGCGGGTATGCGCTGCTCCGCCAGGCGGGGGTAAACGACTTCCGGATAACCGCGCTCACTTCGCGAACGCGGCGCGATGCAGAGTCGTACATAGAGCGCGGTCGTGGGCCGGTGCCGCGGCCGCCGGTGAGCAACCAGCCGGCCGATCCGCTGTCGGTTGCCGACGTGTTCATTTCCGATTTCCAGGACATCGACGACGTGCGAGTCTACGACTCGCTGGACGAACTGCTGGCGTCGGAGACCGTTGACGCGCTCGACATCACCGCCTCGCTGCCCGTGCACCATACGGCGGCTCTCGCAGGTATTCGTGCTGGCAAACACTGCCTGGTCCAGAAGCCACTGGCGATCAGCGTCGCCGCAGGCCGGGGGATGGTCGAGGAGGCCGAGCGCCAGGGCGTGTCGTTAGGTGTCACCGAAAACCTGCGCTACGCGCCGAGCGCGCGCATCGCGCGTTGGATCATCGACGACGGCTATCTGGGCGACGTGCAGATGATCGCGCACTGGAGTGTCGGCACAGCGGAGTGGTCACCAGATCGCGTCGTCGCCGAGACGCCATGGCGCCACCGCAAACTCGAGGGCGGCGCCGGCGCCTCGCTGGATATCGGCGTTCACTTGCTGCACGAGCTGCGCTACCTCGCCGGCGACGTCGACTCGATCTATGGCGTCACGCGCACGTTCGAGCCCGTCCGCTACGTAGACAAGAACGTCCAGGGCACGCAGTGCGAGGTCGACGACGCGTTCTTTGCCACCATCACCTTCGCCTCAGGCGCGGTCGGCCAGCTCACGTTCTCGTGGGCCGGTCACGGTGCGCCCACGCCCATGCCGGACGGCCTGGTCATCTATGGCACTCGCGGCTGCCTCAAGGGCGGAACCCTCACGCTGGATGGCGGATCGAGCCAATCGGCCGCCGAGCTCTTCGCCGCCGAGGCTGACCAGCAGACGGTCGACCGGTACTTCCCGCACGGGCTCAGGGACACGTTCGCGCTGGGGTTCCTGGACTTTCTCAACGCCATCAACAGCCGGCGGGACCCCGAGGCGAGCGGCAGGGAGGGCCTGTTGGACCTGGCTGCCGCGTACGCCATCTGCGAGTCGGCGGCACTCGGGCAGCCGGTCAGCGTGAACGAGGTGCTCGGCGGCCGGATCGCCAGCTATCAGGCCGATATCGATAGCCACTACGGACTGCGCTAACACCGGCCCGGTGCGCGTCACCAGACGTTGATCTACACTGGCCGCCGGGATCACGGGAGGCGCGCACCCCGAAAAGGGCGAGGAGTAGATGGAATGGACTCTGGTCACCTGATCAGTCGACGACGCTTTCTCGTTACGAGCGCAGTGGGCTTTACGGGATCGCTGCTTGCCATCAGCGCGGCGGCGGTGCCCGCGGCGGCGGCGGCCGGGCAAGCGCGCGCTGTTCGAGCGCAGCAGGTTCCGGAAGTACCGCGCAACCGCACGCTCATCATGGCCGGCCTCGGTGGCGAGCATTTTGGCGGCTTCACCGACCTGGGCAACTTCAACTCGTTCCAGCCAGGTATCTCGCGCAGCGGCTGGACGCAGGCAGCGACGGAGGGTCTGTTCTACTACAACATGCTCGGGGACGACTTCATCCCCTGGCTCGCCGAAGGCTACTCGTACAACGCCGATTACACGCAACTGAACGTCACAATTCGCGCCGGCGCCGAGTGGAGCGATGGCCAGCCGTTTACGTCCCGCGACGTGGTGTTCACGCTCGGGCTGCTGCAGCGGAACCCCGATCTGAATGCCGCGGCCTCCGACATTGGCCGCCTGGTCTCAACGGCGCAAGCGGTCGACGACCGTACACTACAGATCAATCTCACGCAGCCCGCGCCGCGCTTTCACTGGGACTATTTGACGTTCCGAGCCGACGTCGGCATTCCCATTGTTCCTCAGCACATCTGGGAAGGCCAGGATCCGAGCAGCTTCACGAACTTCGATCCGTCGAAGGGCTGGCCAATCGGCACCGGACCGTACAAGCTCGTGTCGGAGGACGTGCAACAGCGGATCTGGGACGTGCGGCCCGACTGGTGGGCCGCGAAGACCGGTTTCCGCCCGCTGCCGCAGGTGTCGCGCCTGGTGTTCCTGCCAGGTATGAACGAGATCACCATGGCCCAGATGATGATCGCCAACCAGATCGACATGGCGTTCTCATTCACGCCCGCCAACCTGAAGCTGGTGCAGGGGCAGAACTCGAAGGTCATCACCCACTACGACCGGCCGCCGTATGGGTTCATGGACTGGTGGCCGATCGGCCTGGGCTTCAACACCGAGATCAGGCCGTTCGACGATCCCGATATTCGCTGGGCGATGAGCTACGCCATTGACCGCGACGAGATTGTGGCGTTTGCCTTCCAGGGCTTCAGCCAGACCGCGGCGCTGCCATTCCCACCGTACCCGGGCCTGCAGAAGTACATGGATGGCGTGGCCGACCAGCTGCAGACGTACCCAACCTTGAAGTACGACCCGGCCCAGAGCGAGGCGATCATGAGCCGCAAGGGCTACAGCAAGGACGGCGAGGGCCTGTGGGTGGACGGCTCGGGCCAGCGCATCTCGTTCCAGATCGTCACATTCCCGCAGCACCCCTCGGCGACGCCCATTGCACCAATCGTGACCCAGCAGCTCAAGCGCGGTGGCTTCGACGCTTCGTTCCTGCTACCCGCTGATTTCGTCAGCCGCATTACGACGGGCGACGCCGCCGCGTTCCTGTGGGGCCACGGCGGTGCGATGAAGGACCCGTACAAGACGCTCGATCTGTATAACGCGCGCTACGTCAAACCCACGCCCACGCCCATCTTCTTCACCAACATGTACCGATGGTCCAACTCCGCGTTTAGCGACCTCGTGGACCAGATGGGTCGGCTGCCGGAGGATGACCCTGGCGTGATGCCGCTGTGGCAGCAGGCGATGCAGAACTGGCTGCCTGAGCTGCCTGACATCCCACTCATTCAGACGGTTATTGCCCTGCCGATGAACTCCACCTACTGGACCAACTGGCCAGAGGGTGACCACCCATACATCCATGAGGGCTTCTGGCACAGGACGGGCTTGCACATCTTCCTGAATCTCAAACCGACGCAGGCCTAGACCCCCTGGCGGGGCGACGCGTAGGGCAGAAGCTGCCGCCCGCGTCGCCCCTGGCGGGGCAGCCATCCGGGATAGAAAGAAGGTGGCGGGCGACTGTGGCGCAGAAGGTCGCTGCGCACGCGTCAGCCCTGGCGGGGCAGCTATTGGAGGAAGCCGGTTGGGTACGCGTTGCCGCTGGAGAGTGAACGGGAATCGCGGACGTTAGCTCGTCGGCGTGCTGGGTTCGGGCGCGCGCTTGGGCGTGACCAGCACCTCGCCCAGGTTTTCGCTGCGCAGGGCCGGCGCGTGGTCATACCGATAGCAGGCCGCCACGCGCCGTGGCTCGGTTTGAAATAGCGGTGGATGGGCCGAGGTGCAGACATCCATCACATAAGGGCAGCGGTCCGCGAAGCGGCAGCCCGTGCCGGCAACCGCCGCCACCTCGGATGGGTCGGCCACGACCACGTCGCGCTGCCACGGGTGGTGCGGGTCGGGCAGCGGAATCGAACCGACCAGTAGCTGCGTATACGGGTGTTGCGGATACTTCACCACGCGCTCGACGTCGCCCGCCTCGACGGCCGAGCCGCGATACAACACGACGATGTGATCGCTGATCTGATAGGCGGTCGTCAGATCATGCGTGATGTAGATCAACGAGATGCCAAATCGCCGCTTGAGCTCCTGCAGGCTTTCCAGGATCGTCGCCCGCAGCGACGCGTCGACCATCGATACGGGCTCGTCGGCAATGATCAGCCGCGGCCGCATGAGCACCGCCCGCGCGACCATGACCCGCTGCCGTTGACCGCCACTTAGCTGGTGCGGGTAGCGTCCAAGGGTCTCGTCAGGTCGCAGACCCACACCTTGGAGCGCTTCTTCGATCAACGCTCTGGCAGCCGGTCGGGACGAGGCCAGGCCGAGCTTCCTGATCGGCGTCTCGAGCACGTGGTCGATCTTGTAGAACGGGTTGTAGACCTCGTAGGGATCCTGGAAGATCACCTGCACCTCGCGCAGGAACGCATGCCGCTGCTCGCGTGATAAGTGCTGCAGGTCGGTCCCGCGGTACCGGACTTCGCCGCGCGTTGGCGCGGCCAATCCGAGCAATGTCCGCGCGAGCGTGGTTTTGCCGCTGCCACTCTCGCCGACGATCGCGGTGATCGAGGGCGGCTCGACCTCTACCCCGAGCGTGAACTCGAACAGGGCGATCGTGACGTTTTTCTTGTGCAGCAGCCCACCGCCGAAAACCTTGGTAACGTGCCGAGCCTCGAGCAGCGCGACCACGGTGACGTGTCAGGCCGTGCGCCGCAAGCGCGGGTTTGCGTAGCGGTCGAGCCCCTGCGCAATCAGAAACAGCGACATGAATACCAGGATCAAGACCACAATCGGCGGCCCCCACCACCACCACATCCCGCGCAATGTCGCGCCGTAATAGATGGCCCAGAAAATGGTCATGCCCAGGGTCGGCTTGTCCTGTGGCCCCAGGCCAAGCGCTTCGAGGCCAATGCCGGCCAGGATCCCGGCTCCGACGGCACCCACGAAACTGGCGGCCAGGTATGGCAGCAGGTTGGGCATCAGCTCGCGAAAGATGATGTCCACATGTGTCTCGCCCGAGAAGCGACCGACTTCGACAAAAGCTCGGTTGCGCAGCGACATGACCTGGGCGCGGATCGTCCGCGTCGGGTACATCCAGGCCAATGAGGCGATGACGAGCGCCATGATCTCCACGCTCAGCAAGGTGTGGATAGTCGAGGCGATGACGACCAGCACAGCCAGCGCTGGAATGGGCAGGATGACGTCAGCGGCGGTGCGAATGATGCTGTCGACCGGTCCGCCGAAATAGCCTGCGCTGAACCCGAGCAGCGCACCGATCAGCAGTCCGACCCCACCGGCGAGCAAACCGATCTCGAGGGTGAGTGGAATGCCCGCGATCAGGACCGGTAGAAGCTGCCGACCGGCACTGTCGGTGCCCAGCAAATAGCGAGCTGAAGGCGGTTGATCAGGCGGCCCAGAGATCGGGACGGCCTTGGAGGTACCGATCGTCAGAACACCGACGAGCCAGAACAGCAACATGCAGCTGATGAGTGCGAGCCCGACGGTGATCCTCGGGTTTTGCCATAGAAAGCGTCCAAACTTTTTCATCAGCCTTTGCTGTAACGAATGCGTGGATCGAGGAGCGGATAGACAAGATCCAACACGAGTGTGGTGAATGCGACGCCGACAATGATGAAGAAGACAACGCCGTAGATGGTGAAGTAATCGAAGGCGCTGACGGCTCTGAACAATACTGCGCCCATTCCCGCATAGTTGAAGACGACTTCGACGAGCAGAGCCCCCGACAGGATTGTGCCCAATGACAATGCCAAGGTCGTCGTCTGCGGCAGAAGTGCATTGCGCATCGCGTAGCCCAAGAAGATGCGCTTGCTCTTCAAGCCTTTGGCGTCGGCGAAGAGCATGTAGTCCTCACCGGCGATGCCGACCATCATCGCTCGCATCCCCAGCGCCCAAAATCCCAGCGATGCAAGGATGATCGACAACGCTGGCAAAATCGAGTGGTACACGACATCCCAGAGGAAGGCCGGCGAGATCGAGACTACGGCTCCGTACTGCGAGTTGCCGCTCATCGGAAAGATGCGGACCTGGAAGGCCAGGATGTACACCAGGATGAGTCCGAACAGGTAGTACGGGATCACCGAGAACATGAACAGCGGTGGCAGCAGGTACTGGATGGCCTGTGGTGCGCGCGGCCAGGCCAGCAAACCACCGAGCAGCGTCCCCAGGCTGAACGCGATGACGGTGGAGACGGTGAGCAGCCCGATAGTCCACGGCATGGAAATACGGATGACGTCGATCACCTTGGTCGGATACAGCATCAGCGAGTACCCGAAGTCGAGGCGGGCCAGGTCGGCCAGATACGTGACGTACTGCTGCCAGAGCGGCTTGTCGAGCCCGAACTTGCTTTCGTAGGCCTCGACCATGGCCTGAATATTCCCGGTGTTCACGCCGCCGGTCGCCATCATCATGCCGATGCGCTCGACAACGGGATTGCGCCCGGGCGCCATCTTGGGCAGGAAGAAGATCAGCGTCGTCGCCGCCCAGACCACGACGAAGAACAACAATACGCGCCGAACGACGTAGGCCGCGCTCACTACCGCCCTCCCGGTGCGTAAGCGTACCCGCCCTTGGTCCTGACGCGAAGGTGCCTACAATCTGGTGCACCACGCCCGAGTGGGAGACCAGGGCATGGACGGTGGTTGGGTGATGACATGAAAGTTCACGGCCGAGACCTCGACCGACCGACGCTGGCCCGGTTGGCCGGCGACGTGAGCGCACTTGGCGGCGTGCGCAGTGTAGTGCTCGATAACGGGGTCGAACGCGGCGTACGCGCGCTTGAGTTCCGCACAGGGACTGGCCTGGCCTTCGATGTCCTGGTCGATCGCGCCATGGACATCGGTCCGGCCGAGCACGGTGGTCGGTCTTTTGGCTGGCGCTCCGCAACCGGCTTTCGGCATCCCGCGTTGCACGAGTACCGCGATGAGGATGGCCTCGCGTGGCTGCGATCCTTCTCCGGCCTGGTAGTCACGGCGGGCCTCGACCACACCCTGTTCACCGCCGAGGTCGACGCGAGCCAGTATCGCTATCCGTTTCGCACGTCCGTCTGGAACGGTCTTCATGGGCGCGTCGCCAACATACCCGCGCACCTGCTCGGTTACGGCGAGGAATGGCGGACTGAGAACGCGTGCACGTTGTGGGCGGAGGGCGAGGTTCGGCAGGCGGCAATTTTCGGCGAGCACCTGCGCTTGCGGCGGCGCATCGAGGCGGACCTGGGCGGCAATCTCATTCGTCTTATCGACATCGTCACCAATTGCGGCTTCGATGCAACGCCGCACATGCTGCTCTACCACATCAATCTGGGCTGGCCGCTCGTCGACGACGGCGCCCGGCTGGTGGCGCCCATCGCTCGGACCCGGTGGTCGACTGACAGCGTGCGTGAACAGCGCGTGTCCTATCAGCGGTTTCCGACACCACGCTCGGGGTTCGTCGAGCAGGTTTATGCGCATGACCTGGTCGCCGACGACGATGGTCGCGTATGCGCCACCGTGGTCAACGAACGCCTCGGCCTGGCGGTCCAGGTCGAATGGTCGGCCGGGGAATTTCCGTACTTTTTCGAATGGCTGCACCTGCGCGAAGGCGCGTATGCGGTCGGGCTCGAGCCATCGACGCATGATGTCGGCGGTGAGGCCGCGGCACGCGCGGACGGGTCGATGATCTGGCTCGGAGCGGGTGAATCACGGAGCTACCACACGACGTTCAACGTGCTCGACAGCGCCGATCAGATCGACCAGGTCGTCCAGACCATCCAGGCCCGCCAGCGGCAACCAGCGGCAGACGTGCCGGGCTAGCCGCGCTCACGCGGCCGGCCCGGAGGGTGCCTTCCGGGGCATATGCAGGCGGGGGCCCCGTCACGAGCCCCCAATCCGGCCGGCCTCCGCTGGGTGCAACGTGGCCCCGGCAAACGCCGCGCCGAGCGACTGTCGGCCGAGCTAGGCTACATCGGCCAGGCCATCACGAACGGGCGGTCAGCTCTAGCAACGGGGTGACGCTGGCCGCGTTGCGTAGGTCGTCGATGGGGTCGACCTAGGTGTCGACGCGGGCGCGAGGTCGTAGACACGGCGCTGCGCAGCGTGTCGAGCCAGGTGAGGGCCATGGCTAGACGACGCCTCGGGTACGCAGGTCCGCGACGTGCTCCTTGGCCAGGCCGAGCTCGCCCAGGATGGCCTGCGTGTCCTGGCCGAGGCGTCGGCCCGACCAGCGCACTTTGCCCGGCGTGCCGAGCATGCGGAAGAGGACGTTCTGCATCTTCAGCGGCCCGAGCTCTTCGTCGGGCACGCTGATGATGCTGTCGAGCGCCGCGTATTGAGGGTCGCGCGCGATGTCGGCGGCATCGTAGATTGGGGCAATCGCCGCCTCGGCGGCTTCGAACGCGTCGATTACCTCAGATTGGTCGCGCTCGGCGATCCAGCTGGCGACGTAGGCGTCGAGCTCATCGGCGTGTTCCGCGCGCTCTGTACCCGTGGCGAACCAGGGCTGGTCGATGACTTCGGGGTGGCCGACCAGGCGCATCACCCGTTCGGCAATCGACTGGGCACTGGTCGAAATCGCCACCCAGTTGTCGTCACGTGTGCGGTACGTGTTGCGCGGGGCATTGTTGGCGGATCGGTTGCCTGTGCGTTGCTGAACGATGCCCAGCTGGTCGTACACCGAGACCTGCGCGCCGAGGATGGTCAGGATTGGCTCGATGATCGCCAGATCGATGACCTGACCGGCGTCGTGTTTGTCCCGTGCGTAGAGGGCCATCAAGATCGCCATTGCGCCGGCCAGACCGGCGATGCCGTCGGCGAGGCCGAAGGGTGGCAGCGTGGGTGGACCCTCGGGTTGACCGGTGATCGCGGCGAAGCCGGACAGGCTTTCGGCGATCGTGCCGAAACCAGGTCGACGGGCGTACGGCCCGAACTGGCCGAAGGCCGTCGTACGCAACACGATGAGCTTGGGATTGTTGGCCAGCAGCTCTTCGGGGCCCAGGTTCCAGCGTTCCAGCGTGCCCGGCCGGAAGTTTTCGATGAGGACGTCAGCTGTGCAAGCAAGTTGTTTGAGCAGTTGTTGGCCAGCGGCGTCCGAGAGGTTCAAGGTCAACATGCGTTTGTTGCGGTTGACCATCTTGGCCCACAGGCCGGCGCCGTTCTTCGCGTGGCCGTGACCACGGATTGGATCACCTTTCGGGTGCTCGACCTTGATCACGTCGGCGCCGAAGTCGCCCAGAAAGGTTGCGGCCAGTGGCGCGGCGAAGAGTGTGGCGACGTCCAGGACACGCACGCCCTCGAGCGGCGGCTGCGTCATGCGCCGACGCTCGCCTCGGTACGCGTGGTTGGCTGACGCAACTGGCCGAGCTTTTGGTACTCGGGCAAGATCGCCTCCATATACGCCCACGTGCGCATCGGGTCTCCGCTGCCAGGCGCCTCGACCTTGATGACCTCGGCGCCGTGATCGGCGAACAGGTGGCCGCAGAACGGCCCGGCGATGAGCTGGCCGGTTTCGAGGACGCGAATGCCGCGCAGCGCGCCCTCACCGCTGGGGAGAGTCATGGGCCGAGCCAGGGTATCAGCGGTATCCGTGTTCGGGTGGGGAGCCTGCGGCCCCCCCGCCGCCAGTCACTGCTCCGCTCGCAGGCTCGCTGCGCGCTCCTTCCCGCGGCGACCCCCCGCAACAGGGGCGTCGCCGAGGTGACCGTGCGCAAGGCCCGACATGTCTGTGGCGCGACGCGGTTTGACGGCGGCGCAAGCTAGAGTCTGCGGAGGCGCGGATCGAGCAGATCGCGGACGCCGTCGCCGAGCAGGTTCAGGCCGAGCACGGCGAGCATCAGGGCGGCGCCGGGGGCCAGCATGGTCCAGGGCGCGCGGGCGAGGTACTGGCGGGCATCGCCCAGCATGTTGCCCCAGCTTGGGATCTCGGGCGGGGTGCCGGCGCCAAGGAAACTGAGGCTCGCTTCGCCCAGAACCGCGTCGGCGAATATGAAGGTCGATTGGACGATCAGAATCGCCATGCAGTTGGGCAGGATGTGGCGCATGAGCAGTCGCGGCGCGCCGACGCCGATTGCCTGGGCTGCCTCGACGTACTGCAGCTCGCGTAGCTGGAGCACGGCGCTCCGCATCACCCGCGCCAGGCGCGGCGTGTACACCACGGTGAGCGAAAAAATGACATTTTCGACCCGCGGGCCGATCGCGGCCATGATCGCGATCGCCAGAATCACGCCTGGGAAGGCCATCAACCCATCCATGACCCGCATGACCACACTGTCGAAGCGGCGATAGAACCCGGCCAGCAAGCCGACCGTCGTGCCGATCAACAGCGTCAGGACCGACACGCCAACCCCGACCAGGAGTGACAGCCGGGCGCCGAACACGACGCGGCTGTAGGTGTCGCGTCCCTGGTTGTCGCACCAACAGGATGAGGCCGACGATTGTTGCCCCCGCGACCGCGCCGCGGTGGCGGAAGAAGGGCACGACGCGCCGCTGCGCGAGCTGACGCCGGACCGGTAGCGGGCTGTGGAGCGCAATGGCGTCGGCCATGCGAGCGAACGCCTAGCCGCCCTTGACCCGCAGGCGCGGGTCGAGATAGCCGTACAGCAGGTCGACCAGCAGGTTGATCAGCACGTACAGACCAGCAACGATCATCACGACGCCCTGGACCACCGGGTAGTCGCGGCGAGCCACCGCCTGGATGAGCATCCGGCCCACGCCCGGGATGTTGAAGACCTGTTCGGTGATCACCGCCCCGCCCATGAGCGCAGCGAAGATCAGCCCGATAACGGTCAGCAGCGGAATCGCCGCGTTGCGGAAGGCGTGGCGCATGACTACGGCGTGCTCGGCCAGGCCCTTTGCCCGCGCCGTTCGCACATAGTCGTCGCCGAGCGTCTCGAGCATCATCGAGCGCGTCAGCCGCGCCAACAGTGCCGCCTGGAAGAGCCCGAGTGTCACGGACGGCAAGATCAGGTAGCGCAGGCTCTCCCAGAGCCCGCTGCTCAACGGCTGGTAACCGGCCACCGGCAGCCAGGCGAGCAGGACGCCGAACACGAAGATCAGGTTGAGGCCCAGCCAGAAGGTGGGCATCGACACGCCGCCTATGGCGATCAGCATCGCGCTTGTATCCTGCCAGCGCCCGTGCCAGAGGGCCGCGAGCAGGCCCATGGTCAGGCCGAGCGTGACCGCGACCAACGTCGCCAGCGATGTCAGTAGCAGGGTCGGCTCGGCGCGGCTCATGATCGCCTCGATTACCGGGCGGTTCTCGAAAATCGACTGTCCGAGATCGCCCCGCAACAGGCGCATATACCAGTTTCCGAGTTGCACGTAGACGGGCTGGTCGAGCCCCAGCCGCGTCCGCAGCTCGGCGACCCGCTCCGGCGTGGCGTCTGGCCCGAGAATGACCGCCGCTGGATCACCCGGCGTCAGGAAGAGCAGCAAGAAGACCGCTGTGGCAACCATCACCATGACGGGAATGGACGCCAGCACGCGCTGGATCAGGTAGCGCGCCATTCAGATGTAGCAGCGAGAATGCAGGACGACGAGCCGGCCTCAGGTCAGTGCGACGTTCCAGAAGAAAGCGTCCGTCTTCAGGTCGTAGCCCTGGAGCTTCTTGCTTGCGGATTGCAGCTTGCCGTATTCGCACACCTTGATGCACGGCACTTCCCGCCACTGCAGCTCCTGCAGCTTCTTGACCTGATCGACCACCTTCGCCGGGTCCGGCTCGGCGAACATCGCCGAGACGATCTGGTCGCGCTCGGAGTTTTCCCAGAAGCCTGGCCAGCTTGACGCGAGGTACGGCTGCAGGATCGGGTGATTGAATGACTCATGTCCCGTCACGAAGACGTCGTACTCCTTCGGGTCCGAGCGCCGCTTGACCAACGTCGCCCAGTCCATTACCTGGAGATCGATTTTGAAGCCGTTCGCTTCGAGCTGCTGTTTCGCGGGTAGGGACGAGTTGTAGTTGTAGAAGTACTCCTTCGTCGACATCCAGCGGATCGGCGTGCCGTCGTAGCCGGCATCCTTCAGCAGGGTCTTGGCTTTGTCCGGATCGGGTTTGTTGTAGACGTCCGCGCCGGCCTCGGAGTTGTGCCAGGCGACTTCCTTGGCTGAAATGTCCGGGCCGAGCCGCCAGAACTCTTGCGGACCGACACCGGCCTTGGCCAGCGGCTCCATGCTGAGGGAGGCCAATATCGCCTGGCGCAGCTTGAGCCCGTTTGGACCGGCGAATATCCCTTCCTTCTTGTTGAAGTGATAGACCAGCCAGTAGTACGGCATGACGATGACCGGAGTGACATTCGACTGGCCCTTGACGCTGTCGACCTGGTCCGGATTGAGATCGTCGGCGAAGTGGTACTCGCCCGTGCTCACACCATCGGCGCGGACGGTCCCCTCGGGCACCGGAATGAATGAGATCTCGTCGACGTACGGGACACGCTTGCCGGCTGCAAAGTCTGCAGGTTTGTCGAGCGGTTGATACTTCTCGAAGCGCTTCAGCTTTACGAAGCGGTCGGGCTGATGGTCCACGAATTCGAACGGGCCCGTACCGATGTACTCGGAGAGCTTGTCCTTGGGGAACTTCTCGGCAATCTCGGCCGGCATGACGAAAGAGCTGCCCTCGGCGACGCCCATGGTGCCCCACCGCTTCAGTGAGGCCACCACATCGGCGGCCTTCATCTCCTTGCCGTTGTGGAATTGGATGCCCTTGCGCAGAGCGAAGGTCCACGTCTTGGCATCACTGGACACATCGCCCTTCTCGGCCAGAAATGGCTGAGGCTCCATCTTCGAGTTGGGCGCGTACAGCGTCTCGAACATGTGCCAGGCGGTGTTGCGGGTGACCGTAGCCGTCGTGAACATGATGTCGAGGGCCGGCGGCTCGCCGAGAATAGCCACCTTGAGCGAGCCGCCCTTTTTCAGCTCGCCGGCTTGCTGAGCGACTTGCTGGGCGCCGGGCGCAGCGGTGCCCACGGGCTTGCCCGCGGCCGCCGGCTGGGTTGGCGCCGTCGTCGGGGCCTGTGACACTGGCCCGCAAGCGGAGGCCAGCGGTAGGACCGCCCCCACGGCTATGGTCGCTGCGAGCCCCTTCAGCAGATGTCGCCGCGAGATCGGCTGCTCCAGAAACCCCTGTCCACCTGGCTCAGGATGACGCTGTCCGCCCATCAGTGACCTCCTGCTTCTGCCGCGGCTCTCGGCGGCACGCAGCCTCAGCGACGCGTGGCCCGGCAACAGTGATCGTCAGTGTAGCTGCGCTCCACCCCACCTTCAACGACTCGGCAGAACGCTGTCGACTCCGCTTGCGACCCCGATTCCCGACTGGTGACGGGCAGCCGCGGGCCGTAGTCTAGTGCGACCAGGCACGCTTTGAGACATACCTTGCCGGGCTGGTTGCGCTACCCAGGGGACATCGTCGTCATGGGCGTGCTTGTCGCTGCCTGTGGCGCGCCTCGGTCAATCGAGCCGGTGCCGACGGAGTCGGTCGAGCCTGCGCCCACCGTTCACGTCACTGCGACTTCGCCTGTGCTCAGTCTGGCAACACCCCTGCCGACGACGGCCCTGCCGGCTGCGACGGCGGTCTTCGCGACAGTGGTTGCCACGCCGCGGGTCAGTGCGCCGACCTCGACGGCGACTACGTCGCAGGAGCAGGTCCGCGCTCCAGATGTTGCCAACGAGATCACGCTGATCGCCGTGCAGTTCGAGGCGGCCCTCAACCGGGGTGACGTCGAGGCAGCGATGGCCATGTTCGAAGAGCAGGCCGAAGTGAAGATTCCGCCGGATGTGTACGTCGGCGAGGCACAGATCAGAGGCTGGCTCGAATACCTGGCAGCCAATCAGTTCGCGGCCGAGCCGGGCTTCCGCCGCGCGGCGGGTAACCGGATCACATGGCCGCTGGCGATACGCTCCAACTATCTAAGCCGCCTGGGACTGCCCTCCCTGGACGGCGCGGCGACGCTGGCAGTGCGCAGCGGACGGATCGCGAGCTACACCTTTGTCCTGAGTCGTGACTCCGCGGCACGCCACCGGGCGGCGCAACTCGCAGCTAGCCAGGTGCTCCAGGATCCCGTCATTGTCGGTCAGCTATCGGCCAACATCTACGGGCTCAACGACGTTTTTCGCGATAGCGGCGGTACGTTGATCAGCTATCGGGACGTGCTGACTTCCGAACCGGGCAGCGGACCGTTCTTCGACCTGGGCGGTGAGCCAATCATCGTCAGGTCCGGCTTCTAGGAGGCTGCCCAGCGCGGCGTGCGCTGATGGTTGGGCACAGTCGCATACGCTGGAACCATGGCTCGGGCACATATCGCGCTGATCAACGACGACACCGCGTTTCTCGAGTTGATGCGCGAGCTTCTTGAAGCCGACGAGGGTTATCAGGTCAGCATCTGTAAGGAATGGGACGGCGCGTACGAGTTCGTCAAGCGTGTTCAACCCGACCTGGTGATCCAGGACATCACCATCGGCGGCGAAGAAAAGGGCTGGACGATCCTGAACCTGCTGACACTCGATCCCGCAACTCGACAGATCCCGCTCATCGTCTGCTCGGCGGCGATCCAGTCGTTGCATGAGCATCAGCCGATGCTCGACCGTTTCGGAATCACAGCCCTGCCGAAGCCATTCGATCTAGACGAGTTGCTCAGCACCATCGAGCGCGCTATCGGGCCAGGCCCGGCGCGGCAATAGTAAACCGCACGATCGCGTGCCGAAGGGCATGCCACAGTGTTTACTGCCGGTCCGTAGCCTCGAGCAGGCCGCGGGTGACGGCCCAGGCCGCAAGTTGGGTACGCGATGCGAGTCCCAGCTTTGTCAGGCAGTGGACGACGTGCGCGTCGGCCGTGCGCCCGCCGAACACCAGCGACTCCGCACTCTGGCGGTTCGTGAATCCGCGGGCAACGAGGGTAGCCACCTGCTGCTCGCGGGGCGTGAGTCCGTCACCCGCTCGGGTGCACGCGGCGTGAGGGCGCGCGGTATGTGTCGCGTCAGTCGCTCGCTGACATAACTCAGCCTCGAACGCGAGTGGTACGCTAGCCGCCGCGATGCTTTGGGACAGGGTTCTGAGTAAGAGCGAAGCCAATCGCAATCTGCCTTTCACAGAGGGGTAGCGCCATGATTCGCGGACCCGCTTCTTTCTGTCTGGCCATCGTGCTGCTGGCGAGCGTCGCGTGCGCCGCGCCAGCGCCGCCGGCGAGTGCACCGACCTCGGTGGCAGCGCCGGCCGCGACTGTGGCGCCAGCGGCCAAGCCAACCACGGCACCGGCACCCGCCGCGGCGCCTGCAGCTGCAGGGGCCAACCAGAACCTGATCATCGCCATCGATCAGTCGGACGTGCGAACGCTCGATCCCGCGCGCGAGTTCGAGTTCGCTGCCGCGTTCATCGACCTGAATGTCTATGACACCCTGATTACCCAAAAGGGGCCGGACGATCTGACCACCTACGTACCGGTGCTGGCCAAGGAGTGGAAGATCTCGCCCGACGGCAAGGAATACACTTTCACCCTGCGCGACGACGTCAAGTTTGCAAGTGGCAATCCGCTGATGGCGGATGACGTCAAGTTCAGCCTGATGCGCTTGAAGAACATCAAGGGCAATCCCGGCTGGATGATGGACCCACTCAAGGACGTCCAGGTTGTCGACAAGAGTACGGTCAAGACGATCCTGACCGATCCGTTCGGCGATTGGCTGGCCGTTCTGTCGGGCCCCAACTCGGGCATCGTCGACAGCAAACTGGTCATCCAAAACGGCGGTAGCGCGGACGAGGGTGCCGATCAGACGGACAAGGCCGAGGAATGGCTGAACCAGAACTCGGCTGGCTCGGGCCCGTTCGTCCTCAAAGGCTGGCAAAAGAACAACGTCATCAGCCTCGAGCGCAATCCGACCCACTTCCTGGGCGCCGCCAAACTGGCCAGGATCGAAGTGCGCGACGTGCCGTCGCCGGCGACCCAGAAGCTGCAGGTCGAAACAGGCGACGTCGACGTCGCACTCAGTCTGACGCCAGACCTGGTCGACACACTCAAGGGCAATCCCAATGTCAAGGTGTCCCTTGGCCAATCGCTCGACAACCTGTACATGGGTCTGACAATGGACCCGGCGATCAATCCCAACCTGGCCAAGAAGGAAGCGCGGCAGGCAATCCGCGCCGCCATCGACTACGACGGAGTGCTGGCTCTGACGAATAATCAGGCCATTCGCGGGCCGGCCGTGTACTCGATCGGGCTGCTGGGCCTGACCCAGGCCGACGCGGATCGGCTGAACCCCAAGTACGACGTGGAGAAAGCCAAGCAACTGCTCCAGCAGGCTGGTCTCTCGGGTGGCTTCAGCTTCCCACTCGAGTACGGCACGGGTCCATCACCCGTCGGCGTTACGTATGAGTCGATCGCGCAAAAGGTGCAGGCAGATCTGAAGAAGGTCAACATCGACGTGCAGCTGGTGCCCGAGGAGTTCAGCGTCATGCTGACCAAATATCGGGCGAAGGACCGCACGGCGGTCATTTCGTATAACCAGCCCGACTATCTCGGCCCGTCGGACTGGGCCGGCCAGATGATCCTGAACACGTGGGCGCCACGCCTGCATTACGACAGCAAGCAAGCGCAAGACCTGACCAACCAGGCCAACTCCGAGGTGGATCCGCAGAAACGCGCGAGCCTGTACCAGCAGGTCCTGGCGTTGCTGGTCGACGAGGGGCCGTACGTCATGCTGGTGCAGGGCAAGGCGCCCGTCGTCACTCGCGCCAATGTGCAGAATTGGGTGTATTTCCCGATCGGCGACGCGCGCTTGTTCGGTGTGAGCAAGACCTAGCGTTGGTCCAATACCTCGCGCGGCGTGTGCTGCTGATGGTCGTCGCGGCGGCGGGGGTAACCATGATCTCGTTCATCATCTCCCACGCCGTCCCGTCCGACCCGATCGTGTCCAATCTCGGTCAGCAGGCTTCGCAGCGCCCGGAGATCGTCGCGGCGTTCCGGGCGAAGTGGGGCCTCGACCGCCCACTGCATGAGCAATACCTCTCGTTCCTCGGCAACCTCGCGCATGGCGATCTGGGAACATCGATCAATACGCGCCGGCCTATCGCCACCGATGTTTCTCAATTCCTGCCAGCTACCGTCGAGCTATCGACGGTGTCGATTCTGTTCGCGCTGATCGTCGGCTTACCGCTGGGAGTTTGCGCGGCGGTCTACCGCGACGGACCGATCGACCATCTGGCGCGCATGGTCTCGCTGGTTGGCGTTTCCATCCCCATCTTCTGGCTCGCCGCGGTGTCACTGGTCATTTTCTACGCGGCGCTGCAGATCGCCGTCGGACCAGGGCGACTGGGCCCACAGCTCCAGGCACCGCCGCCCACCACTGGTTTTCTGACGCTCGACACCCTGCTGGCCGGCGACCTGGTGAGCTTTCGCAGTGCCCTGGAGCATCTCATGTTGCCCGGACTGGTGCTTGGCAGCTCGGTCATGGGCCTGATCACCCGCGTGAGCCGCTCGTCGCTGCTCGAGGTGCTGGGCCAGGATTACATACGGACCGCGCGTTCGAAGGGTCTCGTCGAGTATCTGGTGATCAGGCGCCACGCGCTGCGCAACGCTCTGATTCCTACTGTGACGGTGCTCGGACTGGCATACGGCAGTCTGTTGTCCGGGGCGGTCTTGACCGAGACGATCTTCGCCTGGCCGGGTCTGGGCCGGTACGCGTATCAGTCGGCAGTCACCAACGATTTTCCGGCGATCATGGGGGTGACGTTCGTGATCGCGCTCATCTACATCCTCGTCAACCTTCTGGTCGACCTGGCGTACGCGTTGCTCGACCCGCAGATTCGTTACTCGTAGGCAGGCGTGGCCACGGCGAGCGTTGGCCTGCCCGCGGCGCCCGCGACGCTCGGCGTAGCCGCGCTGGCCGGACGGCAGCGTCGGATCTGGCACCTGCTGGTCCGCAACCGGATGGCGATGGCCGGCGCGGCGATTGTCGTGCTCTGGGTGCTGCTAGCGGCCCTCGCGCCGCTCGCCGCGCCCTACGACCCGATCGACCAACAGGTGCGCCAGCGCTTGCAGGGACCATCCGCGGCGCACCTGCTGGGCGTGGACGAACTCGGCCGCGACGTGCTCAGTCGCGTGCTCTATGGCGGACGCGTTTCATTGCCGGTCGCGGCGGTAGTCGTCCTGCTGGCGACCTCGTTCGGCACGCTGTACGGCGGACTCTCTGGTTTCAGCAGTAAGTGGATTGACGACGGCGCGATGCGCGTGGTCGACATGGTGCTGGCATTTCCGTCGCTGATCCTGGCAATGGCGATTGCCGCAGCGCTTGGTCCAAGCATTCAAAATTCGATGCTGGCACTGCTGCTGGTGTGGTGGCCGCCGTACGCGCGCGTCGCGCGCGGCCAGGTGCTGAGTCTCCGGCATCGCGACTTCGTGCTGGCGGCGCGGGCCCTGGGCATGTCAGAGTGGCGCATCCTGGTGCGTCACGTGCTGCCCAATAGCCTGGCGCCGGCGCTCGTGTTGATGACGATGGACTTCGGCAACGCGATCATCATTACCGCGGCGCTCAGCTTTCTTGGTCTCGGCGCGGTGCCGCCGACGCCCGAGTGGGGGGCGATGGTGGCCGAAGGACGCGAACTGATGCAGGCCTGGTGGATCTCAACATTCGCGGGTGTCGCGATCTTCAGTGTGGCCATGGCTTGCAACTTCATCGGCGACGGACTCCGAGATGTGCTGGATCCGCGCTTGCGGAGTCTCTAACGGCGTCGCCGATGGCCTGATCCATCAACCCCACGATCTCGTCGATTTCGGCTTCCGTCACCACGAGCGGCGGCGCCACGACAACGAAGTTCGGACCCTCGCGAATGAGCAGTCCGCGGGCTCGAGCCGCCTTGTGGACGCGACCGCCAAACTTCAACGCCTCGGGGAATGGCTCGCGCGTCGTGCGGTCCTGGGCGAACTCGACTGCCAACAGCAGGCCTTCACCCCGCACGTCAACGATGCAGTCATGTTTTTCCGCGAGCGACCACAGGCCCTGTTGAAGCCGATTACCCATGCGGCTGGCGTTGTCAACCAGGTTGCGCTCGAGCAATTCGCTGACGGCTGCCACGCCGACCGCGCAGGCGACGGGATTCCCTGCATAGGTATGTCCGGCACGGAACTGGACATTGGCGTCAACGTCGCCCCAGAACGTGCGCGCCACGCGCTCCTGGATCAGCACACCGGACAGTGGTGCATAGCCACCGCTGACGCCCTTGCCGAAGCTGAGCAGGTCGGGCGTGACGCCGTACAGGTTCGCCGCGAACAACTGACCAGTGCGCCCGAAGCCAGTAATGATCTCGTCGAAGATGAGCAGGATGTCGTGTCGATCGCAGATCGCGCGCACCCGCTCCAGGTAACCGGGCGGTGGCACGCGCACGCCTGCCGACAGCATGACCGGCTCGGTGATGAACGCGGCGATGGTCTCGGGGCCCTCGAGGACAATGGTCTCCTCGAGCATTGCTGCCGCCGCGGCCGATAGCGGCTCGCCTTCGAGACCGAAGCGCGCCGCATAGGTGAACGGCGGGTGGACATGAATGAAGCCAGGCGCGAAGGGCTCGTACACGGAGCGCCAGCCCGGTGAGCCGGACGCTGCCAGGGCGTGGCCAGTGCCGCCGTGATAGCCGCGATAGTGCGATAGGATCTTGAACTTCTTGCCGTTGCCGTTCTGCGCGGCGAACTGGCGGGCCATCTTGATCGCGGCTTCGTTGGCCTCGGCGCCGCCCGAGAAGAACTTCAACGTGGAATAGCCGGACGGGGCAATGCCAGTCAGCAGTTTCGCCAACTGCAACGCGGGCGCATTGGTCGAAAACAGCGGCGCGTGAAAGGCCAGCGTGGTCAACTGCTGGGTCGCGGCCTGAATGACGCGCTGGTTGCCGTGACCGAGCGCGCTTACGAAAACGCCCGAGATGCCGTCGACGTACCAGCGGTCGCGGTCGTCGCGCACGCGGATGCCTTGGCCGGCAGTCAGGATCAGCGGATCCTCGCCGAAGGCTTTCATCTGCACGAAGTCCACCATCAGCAGGTGCGTAAGCGAGCTCAGGTCTTCCACGGTTGGTTATCCTACTCTGTAGGACGACCAATGCACCGTCCAGCACTACGCGGGCTGAATCATTGGCTTCGCGCCGAAGGCGGATTAGCCACCCCGCGCGCGTTGCGGCTCGCCTCGGGCGGACGCGGCGTGTACCTGGTGCAGACCGTCGGCGCTGGCATCGACGAGCTTGTCGATTTCGCCGAGGTCCACGTGCGTGTTGGTCATGCCATACGCCCAGCGGAATCTGTCCTGGTCCAGGATCTCTTCGAGTGGCACATCGACGACGCTGCGCAAGTCCTGTGTCCGCGGCAGGTAGCCGAGATAGTCGTTCGAGTAGCCGAGCACAAACGTGGCTCCCGAGAACGGACTATGTTTGCGGATGTCCAGGCCGGGGCCATTGAAGAGCTCGAACGGGTTGGCGGCAATGGCGGCGTCGCCGATGGCGATGGTTTGCACCTCGGCCTGTAAGGGCTCGTCCTTGCGGCTGCGCATGTTCTGGTACATCCCGACCGCGCCGCGCTGATAACCAAGCGGGAACAGCTGCGCCGAATTGACCGTGTGCACATGCTCCGCCCATAACTCCGGGTAGTCCGGATCGCGCTGCGTGCGCAGCGAGCGTTCGATCAGATCGAGCTCCGCTTGATCCCAGCTCAGGTGGCGGCGGCGCAACGGCAGCATGCGCGAGGCCGCTGCCACGCGGCCGCCATCGACCGTCTGGAGCCCGGCTGCCACGCGTGCGATCTCCGCGCCGACCCGCTCACCCAGCTCGTCGCGGTTCGCGTACGAATGTCGGCGCGGACTCGGATTGCCCATCCAGAAGTCCCATGGCGCGATGTCGCCCGCGCAGCCCTGGACGAACAGACACTCCGATCCGGGCAGGTCGCGCTGGACCGTGTCGCGCAATGGAGCGGCAAAGTCGGCGTTCCAGTCCGGCACCTGGCCAGCCATGCACGTGCCATGACAGGCGAAGCTGCTCAGGATGGCCATCGGTGCGCCATCTTCGGCATCGATGCGCACGACCTGGACCGAGTCGTCCACCGGATCCTCATGATGGACGCGATTGACGGAGACGCCGGGCACGCGGCCGCTGCCGGAAGCCAAGCGCGCTGCCGTGCGAGCGTGCCAGGCCCCATAGACGGCACCGAAGATGAGGTCTGGCAGCACCGCCGCATAATGCGCGTACTCCGGATCTTCCGGAGTCCAGCTCACGCCGCCACCCAGGGCGAGCGGCGGGCCGCTGTGCGTGTGCGATGCATTCAGCAGCACTGCCTCACCCGGGATGCCCAGGCTGGCTTGAACCCGCTGGCGCACCGTGTCGGTCAGACCGCGACCGACGTGCGGCAGGTCGATGGCGACGATGGCGGCCTGACCGCCGGCGCCGTCGTGGATGACAAGTGCCTGCGCCAGCAGTGGCTCACGCGCGGCTTTCGCTCGCGCGTTACGTGCCGCCCAGGCGCGCAGGGGCAGTCCGAGGGGTGGCGTAATGTCGACGCGGCAGACGCCGGCTAGCATCATAACGCCACAGGTTTGTGGCCGACCGCGTATTGCTCCAGGACGTCGGGGTCGAGGTCAACCCCGAGCCGCGGCGCGGTCGGTACGTCGACGTAGCCGTCCTTTAATGGAAAGGTCTGACGAGTCAGGCGCGTGTTCAACGGCGTGTCGGCGACGCAGTACTCCTGGAACCATGCATCTGGCAGAACCGCGTTGATGTGTAGCGACGCAGCCTTGATGATCCCACTCTTCCACGCGTGCGCGACGCAGGCCTTGCCAACGCTGTTTGCGTACTGGGCGATGCGCATGAGCTCGGTGATGCCGCCGCAGCGCGTGACGTCCGGTTGGACGACGTCGACGTGTCCGCGCTCGACCAGCTCGCGGAAGCCCCACAGCGTGGTGTCCTCTTCCCCAGCCGCGATCCTGATGTCGTGCTGCATGACCAGCGCTACCCCTCGCACCTGGTCGTGCCAGTGATTCCGCGCCAGGCACTGGCGGGCTGCAGGCATACACTCGTTCTGCTTCTCTTCAGAGAAGAAAGTCGCTCTCGCGCTGGCGCGTGGCGGACGGGGGCGTAGCGACGGAAGCCCCGTCGGGCCAGGAGTCGACGATGACTGGAATCCAGTTGCTGGCGTCGCGCCGGTCTGTGCGCTGTTCGTCCATGTACTGCTCGATATGGATGAATCGCCTCTGTGCCGCGGGCGCGCCGTCATTCAGCAAGCGTCCTTCCACGTTTGTGGTGCCGTCTAGCGCGCACCGATCGCCTGGCTGGCCGAACACGGTGACACCCCAGTTTGGCTGGTGTTGTGTCAACTGGTTCTTGAGCACCGACAGCTTGTCCGTGCCAATCAATGGAATGCCTACGCCATAGCTCATATGGATGTCCGTCTCGGGACAACTGCGATTGCCATGAAACTGCAGCTGCGTCCAGTCATTCGATCCATAGAACGCCGCGAGCTCCTCCGTGACGGCGTAGAACATCGTGTCCGTGTTATGCGCAACGTCCGACGCCGCGCATGTGCCCTGGGCGTCTTCGCCCGGGCAGCTACGTTGACCGCCCAGGTCGCGTCGAGCACCGGCGAGCAACAAGCTGCGGCTATTTGTTTCGCGGAAAATGCCCAGCCCCTCGTCCTGTGTCCGGGCGTCATCGAGCGGGTGCGCAATGGCGATGTTCAGTTCACGGGTAGCGGAGTTGTCGACGATGAACGTGCCCCAGCCTCTATCCACCTTGCCATTGCCATCTACGTCGCCCACCTCCATCAATACGCAGTAGTGCTTGGCATTCGCCGCATCCGTAAATGTGCGCACACGATACGCGCTGCTGATCGTTTCGCCGAGTGCGATAGTGGCGCATGCACCGGTCAACATCGCGCGAGCCGCCAATCGAAAATCCGCCCGCTCGGCAGCGCTCGGGATTACGTAGACGCCCGAGCGATCGCGCATGCCCGATTGATCCACAACGCACGTCAGCAGCGTTCCCAGCGTGTGCGCGGTGGGACACGTCAGCTCGGAATCAACTGCAGCACCTTGGAAATAACCGACCACGTCGAGAATGAGATGCGTCCCGGCCTGACCGACGGCACATAGCTCGCCGCCATCGCCGAGCGGCACCATCGCCAGGTTGGCGACAGCGTACTGGTCAGTGTCGAAGTTGAGGTTGGACGTGTCAGGGATGGCGCTACCTGCCGGAAACAGCGTGATCCAACCATTCACGGAGTAGCCCACGGCAGTCAGGTTGGCCACGACACCCACCGCGTCATCGGGGACACCCACCTGCCCCGCGACCTGGTAGCAGCGCGGAAGCGTCAGGCCCGCCAGTGCTTGGCCCGCGCCCTGGTAGCCCGAGCCGGGCTGGGTGTCGACCAGCCGCCGCGGCTGGGCCAGTAGCTTCAGTTCGGCGTTGCCAGATGGTTGGCTGGCGTGAACTGGCGAAGCGCCGCGGACAAGCAACAGCGCGCTCATGAAGAGGAAGGTCGCAATGCGGCTAACGTTCACGATTCCACTCGTGTGCCCAGCCTACGATAGGCTGTCAAACGGCACTGTGTTCCGTTTCATTGCGCTGTTACTGGCCGTGAGTTGCGCACTCGGCGCTAGCCCGGTACTGGCTGCGCTGGAAGTACTGGGCTCGTACAACCCCGAGACGCCCGGCTCGAACGCGACCGTCGTCGCGTTGGATGCGACGGCGTATCTGGGCTCGTGGGGCTCCGAAAATCACTGCGACGCGCCCGGCGTACGTGTTGTCGATTTGCACGATCCGGGGGCGCCGACGCTCGAGGCCGTAGCGGCGGTCTACCCGCGCACGACCGCCGAGCACCTCGTCGTCCTGCATCATCAGTCGGCGACGTTTTCGGGCAACCTGCTCCTCGTCGGCATCCAGCGCTGCGCTGCCGTTGGCGACGAGGGCGGGCTCGCGCTGTGGGATGTGACCAATCCCGCCGATCCTCGTGAGCTGAGCTTCCTGGGTGTCGGGACCCACCCGCGCGGCGTCCACGAGTTCACGATCGGGCAGCGTGGCGATCGGCTCCTGGCCTATCTCGCGGTGCCAAACTCGGAGCTCCTGGACGGGCATGGCGACCTGCGTGTCGTCGACGTCACCGATCCACACACGCCCGTCGAGGTTGGCAATTGGGGAGCCCATCGAGCGACTGGGCTGCCCATTGGACTCGGCGAGGAGTGCGCCCCAGAATGCCGTGGTGCGTCGCAACGCGCGCTCTTGCACAGCGTCACGCTGAACCCCGATCAGCGCACTGCCTATCTTGCTTACTGGGATCTAGGGATATTCGTCCTGGACGTTGCCGATCCATTGGCGCCGCGCCTGCTGGGCCGCTTCGTCGAGCCACCTGAGGCCGAGGGCAACACGCACTCTCTGGCCATCGGCAACGGCAACGTGGCATTGGTCGCGAACGAGACCTTCGCGCCACCCTGGGGTCAGCTACACCTGGTCGACGTGAGCGACCCAATGGCGCCGATTGAGGTTGGTACGTGGCAAACGCACAACGCCGCGACTGACGCGCCTGCTGGATTCGAACACTGGTTCAGCATCCATAACGCATACGTCGATCCGCGCGATACTCGCCACGCCTTCCTGGCCTGGTACTCAGATGGCGTGCGCGTGCTGGACATCGCCAACCCACGCGCGCCCTTCGAGGTGGACAGCTGGGTGCCAGCGCAAGATGCTTTCGTGTGGAGCGTGGCGTTCCTGGACGATCTCGTTCTCGTTGCCGACGTCCACAGCGGCCTCTACGTGCTGCACCGCTGAGGCTTGCCCGGCGCTCTCCCTGGTGCGATAGGATTCGCCCGCCGCGTGACGGCGGCTGAGCCTTGAAGCCGTACCGTGGGAAGGGGACGCTGAGCACATGGGTGAGCAGAAGAATGATGAGGCAGCAACAAACGCGACCGAGCCGTTGGCGGCGAGGCTGCTGGACCACAAATTAGGCCGCCGTCGTTTTCTGGGTACGGCCGCCAAGCTGGCGGCGGCGCCAGCCCTTGCCCAGGCGCTGGCGATGGGTTCTATCGGGCGAGCATTCGCACAGGCGCCAGCGACCGACCAGACGCTACGCCTCGCCTTCTCGAATCCCACCGTCGCGTTCGATACTGGGCGCGAAGGCGGCACGCCCGAACTGCACCTGCTGCTGTTCGATGGCCTCACCTTTTACAACTGGGAAACGCACATCACTGAGCCGGTGATCGCCTCTAGCTGGGATTACGATCCCGCGACGTTGACCTACGTCTTCCATTTGCGCGATGACGTGCGCTGGACGACCGGCGCGCCGGTCACCGCCGCGGATTTCGAGTGGACGTGGAAGCGCAACCTCAGTCCGGAGCTCGCGTCGCCGAACGTCTCATTCCTCGGCTACATCAAGAACGGCGTTGCCTACAACGCCGGCAATGCTGCCGCCGCCGATGTTGGCGTCACGGCGCTGGACGATCTGACGTTGCAGGTGGTGATGGAGCAGCCTACGCCGTTCTTCCCGATGGTGGCGTCGCTGTGGCCGTTCTTCCCGCTCCCGCGCGACGTCATCCAGAGCGTGGGCGACGACAAGTGGATGGAGCCGGAGAATATTCAGTCCGTCGGACCATTCATCTTCGACCGTTGGGATCACGATCAGCAGATGATCTTCCGACGCAATCTCAACTACTGGGGCAAGCAGCCAACGCTCGAGCGCGTCATCTATCGGCTGTACCAGAATGCCTCGCAACAATCGCTTGCGGGCTACGAGGCCGACGAGCTGGACCTGGCTCAGGTGCCGCCGGCCGAGACCGACCGCGTGCTGAGCGACCCGCGCCTGAGCGGAGAAGTCGTGCGCTGGCCGGAGTCACGCAACTGGCAGTTGCGCATCGATCACCGCAACCCGAATACGGTGCTCAGGAACGTCAATTTGCGCAAAGCGCTGTATCTGGCGATTGACCGCGACCTGATTGTCAGACAACTGCTCAAGGGGCAGGGCATTCCGTCGCTCAATTTCGTCCCGCCGGACATCCCGGGCAATAACCCGGGCGCGGCCCTGCCAGGCGGACCCGCTGAGGCAAAGAAATTCCTCGAGGACGCCGGCTATCCGAATGGCAACGGGTTCCCAGGGTTCAAGCTCGGTTACGTCCCCACCCAGGCCGAGGCGGTGCTCGTCTCACAGGCGATCGCGCGCATGTGGAAGGACGTGTTGAACATCGACGTCGAGCTTGTGCCGGTGCCGACGGATTGGCGCACACGTATCCGCACCGAGCCGTACGACATGTACTACGGCGGCTGGGGCTCCGACTATCTGGATCCGAACGACTGGCACAACGTGATCTTCGAAGGCGACTTCTGGCAGAGCCACTACACGGATCCCACGTATCTGGAGATGATCAAGCAGGCCAATATCGAACCTGATCCAAACGTGCGCAATCAAAAGTTCGGGGCCGCTGAGACCTATCTGATTCGGGATCAGGTGGCGACGATTCCGTTGTTCTTCGGGGCCACGACGTGGGTCCAAAAGCCGTGGGTGCGCAATCTGCGCATCGCACCACTCAACACCTACATCGACTCGCGCGACGCCTGGATCGGGGCCCATTAGACCCGCCGGCGGCGGAGGCTCACGCCACGAGGTGAAAGGGAGTAGTTCGGCTTCGGCGGAGGCTCACGCCAGGGCGAGACTGGAAAATGTTCCGCCCGCGGGGGAGGCTTACGCCGGTGTGTGACGGGACGCCGCTGCACCCGCGCAGCGGCTGTCTTGTGATCGGGCACGCGCGCTGATGCGCACGTATCTGGTTCGGCGCTTGCTGACCTTCATCCCGTCGATGCTGGTCGTCTATACGCTCGTCTTCGCGATGATTCACGCCACGCCCGGCAACCCGTGGGATGCTGGCGACAAGCCATTTCCACCTCAGGTGATCCAGAACCTGGAGGCCAAGTACCACTACAACGACCCGGCATGGAAGCAATATGGCGATTACTTGTGGGGCGTCGTCACGCGCTTCGACTTTGGACCGAGCTTCAAACGCGGCGTCACGGCCAACGAAGTCATTGCGCGCTTCCTACCGGTGTCCGTGCAACTCGGCTTGCTCGCTTTCGGGATCGCGTTCGTCACCGGGGTGCTGCTTGGTTCGCTCGCGGCGGTGCGGCACAACACATGGCTCGATCGGCTGGCCATGTTCGGCGCTGTCTTTGGTGTGTCCACGCCGAGCTACGTCTTTGTCACCATCCTCATCGTTGCGCTCGCAGTTCAGCTACGCTGGGTGCCGACCGGCGGTTGGGGCGGCATCGCGGATTCGCGCATCATCATTCCGGCCATTGCCCTGGCACTGCAGCCAACCGCCGCCATCGCACGCTACACGCGCGCCGCGGTGCTGGAGGTGTTAGGCATGGACTACGTCCGCACTGCCCGCGCTAAGGGCTTGCGCGAATGGGTCGTGCTCAACCGGCACTCCCTCCCGAATGCGTTCATCCCGGTGGTGACGGTGTCTGGCATCGCGCTCGCTGACCTGATCACCGGCTCATTCTTCGTTGAGGCGATTTACCAGGTGCCCGGCATCGGCCGCTATTTCGTCACGACGGTTCAAGACAAGGACTACCCGGTGCTGATGGCGGTCACGCTGATGTACGCGGCCATCATCTGGGTGACCAATTTTGTGGTCGACGTGCTGTACTCGGTGTTGGATCCGCGCGTGCGGCTGACGTAAAGGCCCAGCGTCCGGATGGCCGTATCGCACAGTCTCGAGGCTGGCGTCGAGTTGGCCGCGCCGCGGCTAGCCAGCCGTGCGCTGGCGCGAGCGCCGCGGACGTACATGCGCGAGGTAGTCAGCCGGCTGGCGCGCAATCGGACCGCACTGGTGGGTATTGGATTCATCGGGCTGCTGATCGCGATGGCGATTGTGACGCCCTGGATCGCTCCATACGACTACACCAGCGGCACACTGCTGGACGCCAACCAGCAACCATCGCGCGCGCACTGGCTGGGTACGGACGCACTCGGCCGCGACGAATTGACGCGCTTGATGTGGGGCGCGCGCGTATCGCTCACCGTCGCCATCGGCGCGCAGATCATCATCGTCCTCATCGGTGTCACGCTAGGGTTGGTCAGCGGGTTCTTCGGCGGCTGGGTCGATTACATCGTGATGCGCTTCGTAGACGCGCTCTACTCGCTGCCGAGTCTGCTCGTCGCCATTCTGGTCATGTCACTCCTGCGCGAAGTGCTGTCCACCTCCGCGCGGTCCAGCGCAGCCGACCTGGGACGCCTCAACACCGCGACCGGTGGCCTGCTGGGCATCTTTATCGTGCTCTTTGTCACCCACTGGCTCACCGTGTGCCGTCTGGTCCGCGCTCAGGTGATCTCCGTCAAGGAACGCGAGTTTGTGCTGGCCGCGCGCGCAGTTGGGGCCGGCCAGGAGCGCTTGATGCGTATCCACTTGCTGCCGCACGTGCTTGCACCCGTGCTGGTGGCGATCACATTTGGCATTCCGGCCTCGATTACGCTGGAAGCGAGCCTGAGCTTTCTGGGCATCGGCGTCATCCCACCCATGCCCTCGTGGGGGACCATGATCTCCGAGTCGCTACCGGCCATGCGCACGTACCCGCTGCTGCTGCTCTGCCCGGGCGCCGCATTGGCGCTGACGCTACTCTCGTTCACGTACGTCGGCGACGCGCTGCGCGACGCGCTTGACCCGCTTATGAAGCGCTGACCGTGACAATCGAACGCCCCCGCGCTCGAGACGCCGGGCTACGTATCGGTCCCCTGCCCTGTGGACCAGACAATGCCATCACCGATGTGCCGGGCGTACGCGTCGGCCATGTGACGCTCAATTCCGGAGACGGCCCGCTCCGCATCGGACACGGACCCGTCCGCACCGGCGTCACCGCCATTCTGCCGCCTGGCGACGATTGGTACGCGCGGCCCGTCGAGGCCGGCCAGTTTACCTTCAATGGTGCTGGCACCACCGCGGGCCTGTCACTCATCGACGAGTTTGGGCGCATCGAAACGCCGGTCATGCTCACCAATTCGCTCAGCGTGGGCTCCGTGTATGAGGGCGTGGTGCGCTATATGGTCGAGCACACGTTCGCGCCGCGGGGCAGCATACCCTGGTTCAACCCAGTTGTGGGCGAGACATCTGATGCGTTCCTGAACGACATCGGCGGACTCCACGTGCGGCCGGAGCACGCCATGGAAGCAATCCGGCGCGCGTCGGATAGTCCCGTGGAAGAGGGGTGTGTCGGAGGCGGCATGGGCATGGGCGCCTTCGGCTTCAAAGGTGGTATCGGGACCTCGTCCCGCAGCGTCGAGCTGGGCGGCGCACGCGTTGTGGTGGGCGTGCTCGTCCAGTCCAACTTCGGCGGTCGACTGGCCATCGACGGTGTGCCCATGCACGACCTCCAGCCGCGCGCGCAACCTGCGCTGGGTTCCTCGTTGATGATGATTGTCGCGACTGACGCACCGCTGTCCAACCGCCTGCTCAATCGGGTATCGAAACGCGCCACGCTGGGCATGGCGCGGGTCGGCTCAACGGGCGGGCACGGCAGCGGCGACTACGTCATCGCGTTTTCCACCACGTACCGCTTGCCCGCGGCGGCGACCCGTGCGCGAGATGCCCTGGCTGACAACGAAGGCGCCATCGACGCCATCTTCGAAGCCGTCGCCGACGCGACTGAGGAAGCGATCCTGAACTCGATGTTCCGCGCGCACACGGTAGTAGGACGTGATGGCAATGCCCGCCAGGCGCTCCCGCTGGATGTCGTGCTCGAGCGGCTCCGCTCGGCTGGCCGGTTGTGACGCTCCGACCGGAGGATTGCCTCACGCTGCGCTGCGCGAGTGATGCCCAGCCGTCACCGGCCGGCGACCGTATCGCCTACGCGCTGAACGAAGTCGACCGCGCGGCCGATCAGAATCGCTCCAGCATCTGGCTGGTGGCTCCTGGTGGCGGCGAGTCGCGCGGTCTGACGGAAAGTGGATCGCAGCCGCGCTGGTCACCCGACGGTCAACGGTTAGCGTTCATGCGTGATGACCAGATCTGGCTAGTGCCCGTCGGAGGCGGCGAGCCATTGCAATTGACCAATCTGTCTGGTGGTGTGACTGGCCCGCCGGTCTGGTCACCGGATGGCCGGCGTATCGCATTCACGGCGCGGATCACAGCAACAGCCGCCGGCGGGCCGCGGGTCATCCGCCGGTTGCGCTACTTGCTCAATGGAGCCGGCTACATCGGCGATGGATTCTGGCAGATTTTTACGGTTCTGGTTGATGGCGCCGAGCCGGTCCAGTTGACGAGCGGCGAGTGGCACCACTTCGGACCGGCCTGGTCACCAGACGGCACGCGCCTGACGTGTGTCACTACCCGACGGGATGATTGGGACACGGAGTGGGTTTGGGATGTCTACGTGCTCGACGCGTCAGATCGTGGTGCGGCGCCGCGATGCCTGACCGACTCCCGAGGCACCTGTGCGGCGCCCGCCTGGTCGCCCGATGGACAGTGGATCGCCTACTACGCAAACGAGTGTCCCGCTACCGCCTACACCCAGGACTACTACCTCTGGGTCGTACCCGCCGCGGGCGGCCGTGCTCGCAACGTGAGTCGACCGCTTCTTGACCGAGGGTGTCAGGTCTCGCAACCCCCCGCGAGCAATGAGCCACCACGCTGGGCCGCCGACTCGTCGACGGTCTTCTGCCACATCCGTGAGGGCGGGTTCGTGCACTACTACGCCTACCATGTCGCGCCTGACGAGCTACGGCAGGTGCACGCGCCATGCGACGTGTTGGATCCCGTCGATGGCTGGGTGCGGCAAAGTGCAGATGGCGGTCTGCTGACATTCGCGGCGGCTACGGCAGTCCGTCCGGCGGAGTTGTATGCATGCGGACCGGATGGCTCCGACCGTCAGCAGGTCACGCAACTGAACGACCTGTCAGATGTGCGTGCACCGCGAAGGCTGACGCATCGCTCGCCCGAGGGATGGAACGTTGAAACGTGGCTCTGGCTGCCTCCCTTCTATCGCACTGGCGACGCGCCACTGCCGACCGTCCTCTACTACCATGGTGGTCCCCACAACACCGTCGGGCTCGGCTTCAACGAGACCATGCACGTCCTGGCCGGCGCCGGGTTCGCAGTCGTCGCGGTGAACTTTCGCGGCAGCACCGGCTTCGGCGCCGTGTTCGCCGACTCGATCCTGGGCGATTGGGGGACACGCGAGTTGGCCGATGGTTTGATGATTATCGATGTGCTCGTCGAGCAGCGCATCGTCGCTCCACGTCGGCTCGGCGTCTACGGCGGCAGCTACGGGGGATTCATGACCAATCTTGCGCTGGCCAGAACCGACCGCTTCGCAGCCGGTGTGTCTTTCGCCACGATCTCCGGGCTGGACAGCTGGGGGTACCAGACTGACCATTGGGAATCCGTCGACTGGGACAGCGGGGGGCCACCCTGGCAGATCCCCGACTACTATCGCGCGCACTCACCGATGACGTACGTCGCGGACATTCACGCGCCACTGCTCATTCTGCACGGTGAAGCGGACTATCGCTGCTCCGTGGCCGAGGCCGATCAATTGTTTGGCGCGCTGCGCAAACTCAAGCGCACGGTGGAGTTGGTCCGCTATCCCGGGGGCGCGCACTCCTTCGCACATACCGGGCCGCCGAGCTATCGCCAGGACGTCATGGAGCGCGTCCTTGAGTGGTTCGAGCGCTACCTCTGAGCAGCGACGGGCGAGACATGGCCGCCTCTTCGGCTCCTGGACGGTGAGGGCCGCGGCATCGCGGGGGAACACGGGCGACGCCGGCCTAGCGCATCACCAGGGCGAAGCAGCGCATCACTGCGTCGGGCGTGCCGTTGAAACCATTTCGCCGCGGCCGGCGATCGGGTATAGTGAACGACGAACTAGCCACAGCGTTCGTTACGTAGTCAAAGGCACGTTGACGGAGCCCAATTTGTTCGCATCGCCCGGGTGCCAGTTCGCCGAGCGATTTTCTGAAGGGAGCCGCCAACTATGTCGGCCGATACTACGCTTACCTGCCGCGATTGCGGTCAGGCATTTACTTTCACCAGTGGCGAGCAGGACTTTTACGCCAGCCGTGGCTTCAGCGAGCCGAGCCGCTGCGCGGACTGCCGTGCCGCACGTAAAGCACAACGTGATCGCGGCGACTCCTCGTATAGCAGTTACGGATCATCCGGTTCGTATAGCGGCGGGTACTCGTCTGGCGGCCAGCGCGCTGCGCGCGAGATGTTCACTGCGACTTGCTCGGCGTGCGGCCAAGAGGCGCAGGTGCCATTTCAACCCAGTGGTGACAAGCCCGTCTATTGCTCGACCTGCTTCGAGCAGCGCCGAGGCGCTGGACGAAGCGCGGGTGGCTACGGCCGGAGCCGCTACTAGTGGCTCGGCGACAGCAGCGCCGGCGGCCGGCATTCCGGCTGCCGCGCGGCGTCGCGCCTGACAACACACGCGAGCAAGCCGCCGTCGACGCGGCTGCTCGCAGGTTAGTCGCCGTCCACGATTCCCGCTCGCTCGAGTCGTTGGTGCACGACCTGCGCCAATTGCGCGACGAGGCGGATCGCAATGCATCTGAACTGCCCTCGCCAGATGCGCTGCGGGCATACCGTCGGGCTGCCCGTGAGGTGACCGAAGCTGAGCGAGCCATGGTGCTCATCAGTGGATCGAACTGATGCCCAAGGGTGATGCGATCGAGGTCGACGGCAGCGTCGTCGATGCGCTGCGGAATTCGCAGTTCCGAGTCCGCCTCGATAACGGACATGAGGTGCTGGCGTACACCGGCGGAAAGATGCGCCGCTTCCGTATCAGGATTCTGCTGGGCGACCGCGTGCGAATCGAATTGAGCCCGTATGACTTGACCCGCGGCCGAGTCAGTTATCGCTACCGGTGAGTCGGCACACGAGCTAAGCAAGGCCACACGCCGCCAGTGCGGCGGCGGCTTGATGAAATCGGACGAAACAGAGGGCGATGCGCGCATCCGCGCATCGCCCTCTTTGATTAGCTGGCGGCCCGGTTAGCAGCCGTTGCTCACCAGAATGGTGCCGCGATTCGTCTCGGTCAGGGTCGGAATCACCGTGTCTCCCCCTCGTCTTGCCATTGCGGTTCAATAGGCCCGGTATGGGGCGGACGCAGCGCATCGCGGTGATCGGCGGTGGAATCGGCGGGCTGACCGCCGCACAGGCGCTGTGGCAGCGCGGATTCGACGTTGCGGTGTACGAGGCGACTCCAGAGCTCAAGGAGATTGGCGCCGGCGTTGCTCTCGGCCCGAACGCCATGAAAGCGCTGCGTGCACTCGGCCTGGAGGAGTCCGTGCGCGCTGTCGGCTGGGAGGCTGACTACTCGCTGCTGCGCAACTGGCGCACGGGACGGATCATTTCCCGAACACCGCGGCGTGGCTATTTCGTGGAGCGCTTCGGCGCGACAGGCTGCACCGTCCACCGAGCCGACCTGCTCGACGTGTTGGCGACGGCCATCCCGCGCGACATGATCCACCTGGGCGCCCGCTGCGTCAGCGCCTCGAGCGATGGGCAGGTTGCAAGCGCTCGCTTTGCCGATGGCACACAGATCGAGGCCGACGTCGTCGTGGGCGCCGATGGCATCCACTCGGCCGTGCGCGCCAGCCTCCTCGGACCTGACGCGCCGCGCTTCACGGGCAAGATCTGCTGGCGGTTTCTCGTTCCGCTGGATGCCGTACGACGATGAGTCGTGGACCGAGGAGTCATGGATGCGCGAGTGCGACCGTCAGGAGGCGATCGACAACTACCGCGGCTGGCACGAATCGCTGATGCGGCTGTTTTCGGCTAGCGAACGCCACTACAAGTGGGCGCTGTACGATCGCGACCCGCTCGAGCGCTGGACCGTTGGTCGGGCGACCATTCTCGGCGACGCGGCGCACCCGATGCTGCCGTATCTGGGCCAGGGCGCATGCCAGGCGATGGAGGATGGCGTCGTGCTGGCCAGCGCGCTCGCCGCTGGCTCGGGCGACGTGCCGGCGGCGCTGCAGGTGTACGAACGTGTTCGGCTGCCGCGCGCGCGCCGCGTGGTTCTGACCGCGCGCGAACGCGGCGAGGACAACCACCTGGTCTCACCCTTGGCAGCGATCAAACGCGATGCGTTGATTGCGCTGCGACAGCGCTTCGGGCGTGACCGGACGGGGCGCGGCACCGCGTGGATTTTCGACTACGATGCCGGCGCCGACGACGTCCTGGTCACGCCGGCCGCCTAGGAACTCGGCCGCTGGCTGCCAGATGCGCCTGGGCGAAGTTCGCACTGCCTGGTGTCGCGGCTGACGCGGCCGCCGAGAGCTCGAGGCACACCGCGGCCGCGGCGACGATCTGGGCCAGGCGTGCGGCACTGCCTGGCCCGGAGCAGCGCAGCAATGACAGGAACGCACGCGAGTGCGGCATCGACGTGCCGCCGCCGACAGTGCCCACTTCGAGGCCGGCGAAACGAATCGCCAGGTGGATGCCAGCCCCCTCACCCAAGGGTTCGAGCACGTCGTGGGCCATGCTGCTGGTGCCCACCATGCCCAGATCCTGGCCAGTGACCGCGAACAGCGCGGCAACGGTCGACGCTGGGGTAAACGCCGCCGACTGCATGTCGCTGGCGTGGCTACCGTGCACGCCCAGGTGCTCCAGGGCAACCATGTCCTGGCTGCTGGTGCGTAGTACGCTGTGCAAGGTCTGCTCGCGAACGGTCACCTCGGCCAGCACGGTCTTGCCGTGGCCGCCGCCAACGAAATACTGGGCGCTGGGCTTCTTATCGCCGCCCATATTCGCCTCCAGCAGTACGCGCAGTGGGCGGACTCCAGTGGCGTGTTCGAAACGCGGCGCCAGGAATTCGCTGTTCAGGGCAAACGAGTTGCGCGTGATCATGTTCGGGCCACACGCCTCACCTGTCGTGTAGCGATACAGGACGTGGCAGGCTGGCCCGAGCACATGCGTATCCACCTCCCACAGCCGGGCGTGATGGCTCAGACGCGGCACCCCGCGCAGCCGCTGCTCGTACAGAGGATTCCGCGGGTCGTGCAGCCAGGCACGCATATCCTCCACCTGGGAGGCGACCCACCGCGCGAACGTCACCGCGTCACCGGTCGAGCGGAACAGAAAACACGAATCGCGTGTCATGCGATCGTGCACGACGTGCGTCCGCACAGTTGCACCTGAGTCGAGGACGGCGGCCATGCCGCGCTGCAGCGAGGCCGACAGGCCGCCTTCGGAGTGGGCGAGCGGGACGTACAGGTCTTCGATCTCGCGACTATCCTCAACCACCGCGCCGTTGTCGTCGTCGATGTGGTACTGCCCGAGGTCGACGCGCAGCGGCCCAACAATCGAGACGGGCAAGACCAAGTGCGCAGTCAGCGACTCGACCATGCCCGCGAACTCTGCGGCGGGCCGCGGCCAGTCCCAGACGAAGTCGTGCGCAGGGTCCCAATAGGGCAAGCCGCGGATACGCGTCTGCCGTTCGAGGATCTGCTCGGGCAAATTGCGGTGCGGCCAGGGCCGCGGCCGGCCGCTCAAGCTCTGGCCAGCCGTCGACCGCACAGGATCGTCAGCAAGCAGCCGAAGCACTCCGGGATCGACACGGCGAAACTCCCCTTAGCGCGTGGTGCCTCAGGCGTGGACGGAGCAGCGATGTCGACCGCGAGCGGTGGGGAGGGCGTTGGCGGAGGAGATGGAGGATCGGTCGCGCCGGTCAGGCCGGTACGGATGGCGAATGTCTCCACGTCGGTCCAGACACGGTCCAGGTAGTCATCGGCATCGACCTCGAGTGCCGCGGCGTCGGCGCGGACACGTTCGGTCATCGTCTGCAGCAACCGAAAGAGGTCGTCGCGCATGCCAAGCAACGCCTGGCGACGGGCGGGCTCCATGCGTGCGACGTTGCGGCGCAGGTAATGCTCGGCGAACGCGAGGTGGCGTGACTCGTCGCGCAGGATGCGTTTCGAGAGTCCGGACCACAACGGGTCGGCCTGGGCGAGTCCGAACGAACGGTAGAAGTGCTTGGCAATGACGTCGCTGATCAAGATGCCCCACACCCAGTCGGCGCGATCGCCCTGGCGGAGCCGATGGTGGTAGAGCAGCAGCTCCGGGATGTCGCGCAGTCCGAGCGGGTCATGGCCAAGCGCGTGGTACAGCCGCGTCAAGGCCTCGAAGTGGCGTGCCTCGTCCATGATGAATGAGGCCAGGTAAATCTGGGCGGTCGTTTCGCGGGCGCGCATCAACTGCGGCAGGATGCCGCTCGCGCCGGCCATCGCCGTCTGCTCGCCGAAATAGACGGGGGTCAGAAGGCGGGCGAGGGCGGCGCGCTGGCGACCATCCAGCCGAAGCGGCGGCCGGAAGTCGAGATCGCGCGACGTCCACTGGGCCTTGGCGCCCTTGTGGAACAGATTCAGTAGCAGATCTTCGTCGAGATCCGGAAAAACGCGCGAGACACCGCGCACATCGGATGCGCCGGAGCCGGCGGCCGTCTCGACCATCGTCGCCAGCGTACATCCTGGCGTAGTGACCAAGTATGCTGGGACGCGCGCCGCATGCTCGCCGCGAGAGCTCTTCCTGAGGCGGACGCCGCGCCTGGAACAACCGTTCCGACCGGCAACACGGCCGACCCAGACCGCGCGTACGCTGCGCTGCGCCAGACGGTCATCGCAGCCGGCCTGCTGGATCGAGCCTATGGCTACTATGCCTGGCGCAGTGGACTCTCGTTCGTGCTGCTGGGCATCGGACTCGTCAGCGCGGTCCTCGGGCCAGTCGGGCCCGCGTGGATCGGCTTGAACAGCGTCATGCTTGCGTTCGGCAGCGTGCAGGTTGCACTCGTGGGCCACGACGCCGGGCACCTGGCCATCTTCAGGACGATGCGCGCGAATTGGCTGCTGGGATGGGTGTGCTGGAGTCTCGTCCTCGGGATCGGCTTCTGGTACTGGTACGACCGTCACAACCGCCACCATGCCAGCACCAACGACCTCGCCGCCGACCCTGACCTGCAGTGGGCGAGCATCGTCGTCTATACCGAGGACGCGCTTCGAGCACGACCGAACCGCACGCGCTGGCTGATTCGCCATCAGGCCCTCTTGGGGCCGCTCTATACCCTCGGGCTGGCGTTCGCGTTTCGCGCTGAAAGCTGGGCCTTCGCCATACGCCGGTTGCGCGGCATTCGGCGAGCGATCGAGGTCGCGTTTCTGACGGCGAGCATTCTCCTGTGGGTCCTACCGTCCTTCGCGCTTGGCTGGGCCTGGCTGGTGACATTCCTGGTCGGCCAGGTGTTGGCCGGACTGTACCTGGCACTCGACATTGCACCTAACCACAAGGGGATGCCGACGTGGAGCGCTGGTCAGCCGTTGTCGTTTCTGGAGCGGCAAGTGCTCAGCTCGCGCAACATCTTGCCGCACCCGATCTCTGATTTCGTCTTCGGCGGACTCAACTACCAGATCGAGCATCACCTGTTTCCGAACATGCCGCGCGTGCACTTCGGCCGGGCACGCGCCGTCGTGAGGCCGTTCTGTCTCGCGCGCGGCCTGCCCTACCAGGAGATGGGTGCGTTCGCCTCCTACCGATTGGTTGTGTCGGAGCTACGGCGGGTGAGCCGTAAGGCGGCGCGCGCGTGGGACTGAATCGTCCGCTGGTCATCGTCAACCCGGCTGCTGGACGTGGCCGAGCAGTGCGCGTATGGGAGGGGTTGCGCCACCTGGAGTCACGCGTCGAGTGCGTGACTAGCGAGGCGCCGGGCCACGCCCGCCACATGGCGCTCGAGGCGACCCGGCGCGGTGTGGATCGAGTTGTGGCAGTTGGCGGCGACGGAACCGTATCCGAGGTAGCCGGCGGACTGGCGGGTACTGACGTCGCCCTGGGCATCGTTCCGGCTGGGACCGGCAACGACTTCAGTCGCGCGCTTGGGCTACCGACAACGCCCGAGGCAGCGGCTCAGGTGGCGCTCGACGGGTCTGGGCGGCGTGTGGATCTCGGCGAGGTGCACATCGGCGAGCGATGTGTCGCGTTCGTCAATGTGGCAGGCTGCGGCTTCGACGCCGAGGTCGTACGGCGCACCCGCGCTGCGCCGCGCATGGGCGGGATGGTGCTGTACTTCATCGGCATCATGCGCACCCTGTGGGCCTTCAGGCCGCGGCCGATGCGCTTCGTGGTCGACGGGCAGCCGCTCGAGCGGCGGGCCCTCGGCGTAGCCGTTGCCAACGGGCACAGTTACGGCGGCGGCATGCGCATCGCACCTGGCGCGGTGATCGACGACGGACTGTTCGACGTGTGCCTGATCGGCGACGTCAGCCCCGTGCGGTTGCTCGCGCTGCTGCCGCGCCTGTATGCCGGCACGCACGACGGCCATCCTGCGGTCGAGTTCTTCACGTGTCGTGAGCTACGCGTCGACCCGATGGAGTCGGCGAACGTGTGCTGCCAGGCCGATGGCGAGCTTGTGGGCGACCTCCCGGCCACGTTCCGCATCCAGCCGCGGGGGCTGTTGTGCGTCACCGGCCAGAGCCCATGACCCAGGCCGCACTGTCGTTGGCGACCTTCGTCGATATGCTGCGTTGGCGCAGTGCCCAGACGCCACATCAACGAGCTTTCGGCTTCCTGTGCGAGGGCGGTCAGGACCAGGACGAGCTTAGCTACGCAGAGCTTGACGCGCGCGCCCGCGCAGTGGCCGGTCTGCTGCAGGCGCACGGCACGATTGGCGACCGCGCGCTGCTCGTCTACCCGCCAGGATTGGATTTCGTGGCCGCCCTGTTCGGGTGTCTGTACGCGGGCTGGATTGCTGTGCCCATGGCGGCGGCGGGCGCCCAGCATCTTGAGCGGCTGAACAGCGTTGCGCAGGACGCTCAGGCTTCGGTAGCCCTGGCGACACGCGTGCGGGTGCAGACAAGATCGCCGCTTGGCGACGTGCGCTGGCTGGCCACCGACACACTGCCCGACGCGGCTGCCGGCGCATGGCAGGAGCCGCAATTACAGCCGGCTGACATCGCAATCCTGCAATACACGTCAGGCTCGACGGGCTCGCCACGCGGCGTCGTGCTGAGCCACGGCAATCTGATGCACAACACCCGTCAGATCGAGCGCCGCTTCGAGATCGACCCGGACAGCCGCGGCGTCATCTGGCTGCCGCCGTTCCACGACATGGGCCTGATCGGGGGCATCCTGCAAGGAGTCCAGGGCGGATTTCCGATCTCGCTGATGTCGCCCGTGGCGTTCGTGCGCCGGCCGGCGCGCTGGTTGGAGGCCATCACCGACCATCGGGCCACGATCAGCGGCGGTCCCAACTTCGCGTACGACCTGTGTGTGGAACGCATTGGGCCTCGAGAACGTGTGGCGTTGGATCTATCCTCCTGGGAGGTCGCATTCAACGGCGCCGAGCCAGTACGCGCCCGGACATTGCAGCGCTTCTCTGACGCGTTCGCCGGATGTGGCTTCCGTAAATCGGCGTTCTATCCGTGCTACGGCCTGGCCGAGGCGACGCTCATGGTCAGCGGCGGCCGGCGATCGGAGGCGCCGCGCATCGTGGACAGCCCGGATGGCTCGCGGATCGTGAGCTGCGGCAGCGTCATCGACGATCATGAATTGCTGATCGTCGATCCGGCCACTTGCCTCGAATTACCGGCCAGGGAGGTTGGCGAAATCTGGCTTCGCGGGCCGAGCGTTGCCCACGGTTACTGGGGTCAATCCCAGCTCACCACCGAGACATTCGATGGGCACCTCGCGGACACCGGCGACGGGCCTTTCCTACGCACCGGCGACCTCGGATTCGTCCATGCCGGCGAGCTGTGTGTGACTGGTCGCTTGAAGGCGCTGCTGTTGGTAGGCGGACGCAACCTGCACGCCGAAGCCGTCGAGCACACCGTTGCCACCAGCCACGCGCATGGCTGGCCTGGTGGTGTCGCGGCCGTATCGATCGACGACGCCGGCCGCGAACGACTAGTGGTGTTCCAGGAGGTCGCGACCCGGGCGGACGACGACCTCGACCAGATTGTCCGTGCGATTCGGCTCACCGTGGCAGTGCAGCACCAGGTGCCCGTATCGGCGATCGTCCTGGTGCGGCCTGGCACCATCGCGCGAACGTCGAGCGGCAAGCTGCGCCGACACATCTGCCGCGAAGCCTTCCTGAACGGCAGCCTCGACGTGGTCCTCGAATGGCGGCTCGGAGCGCGACCGTGAAGCGCATCCTGCTCATCAATCCATTGCCGAGTCTGAGTCTGTATTCGTGGCCCGACGTGGCCGACATCACCGGTCGGCCGACTTACATCATGAACATTGCCTTGCCGACATTGGCTGCGTTGGCACCACCGGGTGTGGAGATCACGGTTGTCGATGAGGCCGTCGAGCCAGTCAACTTCGACGGCCAGTGGGACCTGGTGGGCATCACCGGCTATCTGACCCAGATGCGCCGGATGTGTGAGATCGCCGATGCATTCCGCCGGCGTGGTCAACTCGTCGCCATCGGTGGCCCGTATGCCTCGCTGTCGCCCGAAGTAGTCCGGCCACATGCCGACATCCTGTTCCGCGGGGAAGCGGAGCACACCTGGCCGGCCTTCCTCGAGGACTTTCTGAACGGCCACTGGCAGACGGAATACGTCAGTCACGAGATGGTCGATCTTCAAAGCTCGCCGGTGCCGGACATCGGCACGCTGCGAACGGCCGCCTACGAGTTGGGCGTCGTGCAGACCAGTCGCGGTTGCCCCTTCGAATGTGAGTTCTGCGATGTGATCGTCTACCTGGGCCGCCGCCAGCGGCACAAGACTCCCGCTCGTGTTGTGGATGAGCTCGAACAGCTCTACCAGGCCGGCTACCGCTCGGTGTTCCTGTCCGACGACAACTTCACGGCCAATCGTCGACGTGCCGCGGACATCATGTCGGCGGTGGGCGACTGGAACCGCTCCAAGCCACAGCCCGTCGCGCTGTATACGCAACTATCTATTGATGTCACGCGCGATCGCGATCTGCCACTGCTGGATCTGTGCGCCGATGCCGGTCTCAAGCAAGCGTTCGTCGGCATCGAAACACCCAATCCCGACGCGCTACGCGAGGTCCACAAGCGCCAGAATCTGCGTTTTGATCTCGTCGAGGACGTGCATCGCATCCAACGCCGCGGGATTATGGTCCAGGCCGGCATGATCACCGGCTTCGATTCGGACACGCTCGATTCGTTTGCCGCCCAATATGAGTTTCTGCAAGCGGCCGGCATCCCGATGGTCCTATTGGCCATGCTGAACGCGCTCGACGGCACTCCGTTGCAGCGTCGGTTGGCTGAGGAAGGTCGTCTCAAGAGGCTGTTGCTGTCGGACGCTGCGCTGGATACGAACATCATCCCGCGCCAGATGACCAGCCAGCAGTTGCTCAAGGGTACGGTCTGGCTGTTGAACCGCCTGTACCAGCCGCGCGCGTTTCTCGAGCGCCTGAGCGTCTTCGCCAATCTATTGCCGCGCACGTCGGCGACAAGCCCGCGCGACGAAACTAGAACGGACCAGGCGTTCTGGGCGCGCGTCGCCACGTCCTACGCGGCGCTTGGCCCCGACCTGCGTGACGTACCGCTCGACGGAGCGAGGCTCTTCCGCGGCCGCGACACACACGGTCTGCGCACCGCGCTGGTCTTCTATCGCAGCGCGGTCGGCGTCCTGCGGCGCTGGGGTGTGTGGGATCCTCAGCTCGGGTCGCTTCCCGCGCCTGACTTTCGGCATGTCGCGTGAGTAGTCGATCGGTTGCCGAGATCGAGGGCTGGCTGCTCAGCCACTTGCGCGAGCGGCTTGGTCCGGAAGCCGAAGACATCGATGCGCATCTGCCGTTCAGCTACTACGGGCTCGATTCGCTCGACGCCGTAGCGCTCGCGGCTGAGCTCGAGGAATGGCTGGACGTGCCCGTGACACCCGACGTCGCCTGGGACCACCCGACCGCGCACGCGGTCGCCACTTACCTGGGCGCGGCTGGGCCGCCAGCGGTCGAGCCGGGCGCTGCCGACGAGACCCTCGCCGCGCTGCTTTCTGAACTGGGGGAGGGTGACGCCGCGAGGTGAATGGCGGCCCAAGCGCTGAGGGCAAGAGCGAGCGGCCCGACCGTGAAGTGAAACACGTTCTCGCCTGGTCCGAGCGCGAGTCCCAGCGGGTTGGTGACCAGCACACCGGCGAGGGCCAGGGCGCTATAGAAGCATCCGAAAATGCCAACCACCAGCAGCGTTCGTCGCGGCGCCGGGCGAATGGCCAGCAGCCCCACAATGGCCAGCCCCCAGACCACGTGAAGGGCATTGTGGCGCGAATCGCCGGGCGCAATGCGCAGCAGATCTAGCAGGAGCAGCAGGCCGCCTTCCAGCAGCAGACCTGCACCGACAACCAGTCCATACAGCCGAACGACGCGCGCGGAGTCGAACATGGCGCTTACTTCGTCGCCACCGACGCGCGGGCGAACCAGCCGGTCGGGCGGTCCGCGAAGAGCGCCACGCCGAACACGCACAGGCCCAGTCCGAAGGCAATGAACCACAGCCAGGTCACCGGCTCGGCCTTGAATCGGTCGATGTGGACGAGCGAGGCGACGAGCGCCAGCATCATCAGCGCGAGCGACGACAGCGCGAAGCCACGGACCGCGCGCGCCTCCGATTCGCGTGCCGCCAGCGCGGCGCTGAGTGCAAGAGTGAGGAAGAAACAGCCGTACACCTGGCCCAGCAGTGGCGGCAGCGCCCACGGCCAGCCAGCAGCGACGGCGTCAGGCGCCGCGATCAGCACCAACCCGAGGACACCAAAGAGCGCCGCCTCGACGAAGAACGGCCAGGTGAGTCGATGGCGTGAGCCGTGTCGGGCGGGCCACAAACCGGCGATGGGCACGATCACCAGTGCCAGTAGGGGATCGACGACGTAGTCGAAAATCCACACGGGTCGATGCGGCAACCCGTCCGCCATGAACTCGGACCAGTGGAGGACGGTGATGACCAGGATCATGGCGGTCGCTAGCCCGAATCCGAGCACGAACAGGCGGGTCTCTGCGCGGCGACGCGCAAAGGCTGCCCACAGCACGCCCACGCCGCCCGCGATGTACAGGGCCGCCACAAAACGTGCGTTGAGCGGGCTGATGCGCAACGGGATCTGCATCTCGGCCGGCAGGATGAGACCCGTCAGGCCGATGCCCAGGCCCTGGAAGGCGGCGAACCCGAGGTAGGCGCGGATCCACCACGGCATCCGCGGCAGCCTACCATCCGGCCGCGCCGCTGCGCGCTTATGCGCGCGCGAACCTCAAGCCCGGGACCGTCGGCATGCCGAGCATCGTCTTGGTCCACCCGACCGCGACCCAGTCCCAGGCCAGGCCGCGATGCGCTGCGGCGCCGTTTACGTCCCGCCACAAGCGCTGGAAGTCCGAGCTTTCGAAGAGCGCGGTGCCACCGCACTCCTCGTACAGGGCGTTGATGGCTTTGCGCGCGGTCTGCGCCGTGAACGCCTGGTCACGCCGGCACTTTGCCCGATCTTCCTGGCTCACCTCCTTGGCCGGCACGCGCGCGAAACGCTGCGCATTCTGCAAGGTCACAGCGTGCACTGCATCCACTTCGGCGGACGCGCGCGCGTAGCGCGCCAGGTTGATCATGAAGCCGTCATCAGTATTGGTCGACTTCGCGCGCAGACGTTCCTCGAACGCGGATAGAAAGCCACGCGCCACGCCGAGTGCGGGCGCCGCCATCGCGGCGGTGAAGTTCGCCGACGAGATCGAGTGATACATCGGGTGGGAATGGATCTGGCAGCCAGGTGCCACTCCCTCCTCGATTTCTGTATTCACCACAGTCCGTCGCTCGGGGATGAACGCATCGTTGACGATGATGGTCTTGCTGCCGGTGCCTTTGAGGCCGATGGTGTACCAGTCGTCGACGATCTCGATGTCCTCACGCGGGAGCATGATCCAGCGCAGCTCGGGCGGGCCTTCGACACCGTCACGCTTGATCGGCACCAGCGCCGTCAGCCAATTGCAATGGTCGACGCCGCTGGAGAAGAAGCCGCGTCCCGACCAGCGATAGCCGCCGTCGACGGGCACCACGTCGCCAGTCGTGTTGACGACCGACGACGCCAGCGTGTTCGGGTTGCTCCACAGCTCGTCCTGGGTTTCCTCAGGGAATAGTGCGAGCAGCCACATGTGGGCTGTCCACAGCATGTG